>Ga0156400_1053_pt2 | contig 17181 bp, 3 predicted proteins | sample RifOxyA3_FD_108044 | JGI IMG/M metagenome (GOLD analysis project Ga0156400, IMG submission 108044) | Deltaproteobacteria bacterium RIFOXYA12_FULL_58_15
CGTGTGGCGGTGCCAGCCCTCGAGCCCCCGACCAAGCGGGTCTCTTTCATCTCGGCACCGCCGGTGGGCCCAGGCTCTGCTTTCAACTACACCATTGACATCGAGAACGCCGGCAACGAAGACGCCGCCGGGGTGACGGTGACCGACACACTTCCCGAGCACGTCATCGTGTCATCGGTATTTGCCACCAGCGGCACCTGGAGCCAAAGCGGCAGGGATCTGACGGTGAGAGACATGAACGTCCCAGCCCGCTCCAGTGCGCAGGTCGTCGTGACCGCACGGGTACGGACAGTGGGCGAGCTCATCGCCGCGGGAATTGCCGAAGATGCAATTGACCGCATGTTGATTGCGAACCAAGCGACAGTCTCGGGTGGCTGCACCCCCGATCAGGTCACCGATGATCCCGATGCGCCCGGTTTCCAACCCACCGAGTTTGAGCTCATCTATCGGCCGGTCCTCGACAGCAGCCGTAAGACCGCAGTGGATACAAATGGTGGCCGTCTCGAGCCCCTCGACATCATTGAGTACACCATCACCGTGCAAAACACCGGCAATCGCGCCACCTTGGTGTTTGTGGCGGACCTCATGCCCGCCGGTACCACCTTGGTGCCGGGATCGGTCACACTGGATGGCGTGGGCGTGCCTGACGGCGTGCTTGGCAGTGGCCTGTCCATGGGTGTGTTGTCCTACGCGGGTGCCGGCGATTTCGACCGTCGTATTCGGTTCAGATTGCAAGTGGACCTGTTGGTGGAAAACGGCACGGTCATTCAGAACAGCGCGGATGTCAGTGCTCCCGCCGCACCTGATGCCAACGTCACGGTGACTTCTCCCGCATTCACCGTGTACGCCGCCCCCGATTGGCAGACTTCCACAAAATCGGTGGTCGATCGCACCGCTCCCATTGGCGTGTTCCAACCCGGTGACTCCATCGAGTACAACGTCGTTGTCGAGAACACTGGCAATCGTCCTGGAACCTCGGTGGTGGTCACGGACGTGCTACCAACCTATTTGTCCTTCGTGAGTGCGCCGGGTGGAACCTTCGCCGGTGGCACGATTACCTGGAATCTGGGCGACGTGGCGGTGGACGCCACTGTGACGTTGACCGTTTTAGCGACCCTCGTCACTCCCCTCAATCACGGGACGGTCATTGCAAACGCGGCTGTCATTGCCAGCAACGAGCTCACCCCATTCACCACCCCACAAGCGAGTTTTTCGGTGACCAGCCAACCGCTGTTGGTCGTCGAGAAGGTGCGTTACCCCGACAACATGGACAAGACCGTGGGTCCCGGGGATCCCGTCGAGTTCCGCATCCGTGTGCGCAACGTCGGCAACATGACGGCGCGCTCGGTGGTTGTGAGCGATCCGGTCGACAGCAATCTCACCGACGTAGCGGTTATCGGTGGCAGCTACGGCGGCAACGTCGCCACCTGGAACGTGGGTGATTTGGGACCGGCGGATGGAACCGTCGAGCTCGTGTTCATCGCCCAAGTGGTGTTCCCTCTGGCAAACGCGACCCTGATTGCCAATCAAGCAACTGTGGCCTTTCAGGGCGCGGCGCCGGCCTTGTCTGATGACCCCGCGACCGCCGCGGCCAATGATCCCACTACATTAATGGTGGTATCTCAGGCGACAGTCGGTTTCACCAAGACCGTGGTGGACCTCTCTGCGTCAACGCCACCTTTGCCGGGTGACAGGGTTCGCTACACCTTGACCCTTACAGCCGGCGGTGACGCGCCGCTCACCAACGTGTTCATCGCCGACCCAATAGATCCCGCTCTCACCGACGTCGACGCCAGCATGAGCTTCGGCAACGTCACCGGCAGCACGGTGACCTGGTCTGTTGCCACGGGTCACGGAGATCTCGCCGTCGTCAATCCCGGTGAAAGCGTCGAGCTTGTGTTCACCGCCGTCATCGCCCCAGGGACAGCGAATGGCACGGTGGTGACCAATCAGGCGACAGCGGCGTCGGGCGCCCTTGCGGTCCCGGTGCTCTCCGACGATCCGTCGTTGCCGGGTGCCGTCGACCCGACGCGCTTTTCTGTGGTCAGCGAGCCGTTCTTGGTGATGACTAAGACTGCGGCGTTGATTGACGGGGCCGACAGCGAGTTCAATCCCGGCGACGAGGTGCTCTACACCATCACCCTAACCAACGTCGGCACCGCGCAGGCAACCGCGCCTCGAGTCGTTGACACCTTTGCGGCGCTCCTGTCTATCATCGATGCGGCGGGGGGTCGCCAGTCGGGTAGCGCCATCACTTGGCAAGGTGGGGGCCCCTTGGCGGCTGGGGCGTCGCGGACATTTTCGCCACGGGTGCGCATCGCATTCCCGCTCGATGATGGCACGGTGATTTCCAATCAGGCCTCGGCGACGGCCAGCAACTTCCCGGGGCCGGCGCTCTCTGACGACCCGGCGTTGCCCGGTAACACCGATCCCACACTCATCACGGTGCGCTCGGCACCGGTATTCACCGACACCGAGAAACAGGTCGCAGACATCACCGGGGACCCCCTGATCACCCGTCCTGGGGATCAACTGCGTTACACTCTCATCGTGAGAAACACCGGTAACTCCGATGCAGACGACGTCGTGGTGAGTGACGCGTTGCCTGCACACGCAGCGCTCGTGGATGCGGGCAACGCCACCTTCAACGGTCCGAGCCTCAACTGGGATGGCACCACGGTTGGAGATTTTGGCCGCATGGCCGCTGGCACCGAGGTGACACTTACCTTTGTCGTATCAGCCGACAATCCCTTGGCAAACGGTACGACCATCAGCAATCAGGCGTTTGTGGTGAGTGACGAAGTTACCGAGTCCGTCGCCTCCGACGACCTGGCTACGGCAACCATCGATGATCCTACGGTCGTGACGGTGGTGAGCGCCTCCGACCTCGGCGGTAGCACCAAAGTGGTTACCAACCTTAGCGGCAACCCGATCTCGACGGCGCGACCCACCGAGACGGTGCGTTACGTTATCAGTGTCAGCAATCGCGGTGACGCGGTCGCTCGTAACGTCGCAATCACCGATGTCGTTGACGCCAACCTGAGCATTGTCAATGTTCCGAACGGCGCTCTGAGCGGTGACAGGATCACGTGGAATGCGAGCAACGTCGCCGCGCTCGCAGCCATTGCTCCCGGGGACCCGGCGATCACCTTGACCTTTGATGCAGAGCTGAACACGCCTCTCGACAATGGAATGGAGATACTCAACCAAGCCTCTCTGAGTTGGGAAGGCGCTGCGGAGCCGCTTCTCACAGATGCCAACCCGTCGACCCTCAACAAAGAGGAAACAAAGCTCACGGTCGTCTCGGCGCCAGATCTCCGCTCCAGCACCAAGGAATTCGTCCGGCCGGGCAGTGGTGAGGTCATCGCAGTTGCACGTCCCGGTGATGCCGTACGGATGTTGCTGACCCTGGAGAACTCCGGCGACGCCGTTGCACGCAATGTGGTGGTGGGCGACATCATTGACACCAACCTGCTCACGAGCGTCGTCGCCCGTGACGGTGGCTCGCTGTCGGGAGATACCGCGTACTGGAGTGGGCTCGAGGTCGCACCCGGAATCGGCAATCGTGTGGTGTTGCGCATTGACGCCCGGCTTCGCGAGCCACTCGATCCGAGCACATTGGTGAACCAAGCGTTCATTGCGGTGGGCGGGGCGCCGCCGCTCATTCCCACCGACGATCCATCCACCGCGGCAGTGGATGATCCCACCGTGCTCAATATTCGGAGCGTTGCAGATTTCTCGACCTCGACCAAGGACGTCGTCGGCTTCCCTGAACGCGAGGTCGCTCCAGGCGCGGACGTCACCTACACCCTGCGTGTCGACAACACCGGTGATGGAAACGCCCACAATGTCGAAGTGGTCGACACCTTGCCCAGGGAAGTGGAGCTGGTCAACGCTGTGGGCGCCACCTACGACGGCGCAACGCGCACGCTCAAGTGGACACTGCCGCAGATACGTGGCGGGCAGGCGGTCAATCTTGGTGTGACGGTGCGAGTTGCATCCTTGCTAGCGAACGGCACTGCCATTGACAACCAGGCGACAATCTCCGCCGACGGCGGCATTGTCGAGCTCACCGATGATCCCGAAGCGCCCGCTCCCGATGCGCCCACACGCTTGACGGTGGTTGCGACCCCGAGCTTTGCCCTGTTTGAAAAAAGCGTGGTCAATCTCGATGCTAGCGCGCCCGGTGTGTTGCGCGCCGGTGACAGATTGCAGTACACCCTGCGCCTGCAAAATGACGGCAACGCCGTGGCAACCAACGTCGTGGTGCGAGACTTTGTCGACCCGACCGTGTTGACCGACGTCGAGGTGGTCACCTCTCATCGTCGGGAAGCCAACGATGTCGTCTTTGACGAATCCACCGTGCCGAGACTCTCATCGTTGGCTCCGGGGGAGGGCGTCGACCTCGTCTTCATCGCTAGCGTCCACGACCAGGTCGCCGATGGCGCACAGATCGCCAACCAAGCATTCGTGACATCAGTCGAAGTGGTCGATGCCGAACCCAGCGATGATCCTGCGACGACAGACCTCGACGATCCCACGGTGGTTGTTGCACGATACCCGGATCTGCGAATCACCAAGAGCTTTGTCGATCTGAACGGCGAGCCTGCAGAGCCGGGGGACGTGATTCGCTTCAACCTGTTGGTGGAGAATCAAGGCAGCTTCGCCGCGCAGGATGTCGTGGTCAGCGATATGGTGAGGGATGAGTTCGAGCAGCCGTTCGACGTGCGGCCACCCTCGGCGACTCCCGGTCGCACGCTGACCTGGAACTTCGCGGAGATTGCTGCGGGCGCGCGGGTTGAGCTTACCTTCACGACGCGAATCCCAGCTAGCACCAAGGATGGTGCCGAGATCTTCAACGAGGCCAAGGTGGCGGCGCTGGGATTGAAGGAGCGGCAGTCCCGTGTTGATGTGGTGGTGCACTCGGAGCCCAACTTCGAAAACACCACCATGAGCGTGTCGCCGCGACCCGAGGCGAGCCGGGAAGATCTTCTCACCTACCGCATCAAAGTTCCCAACACCGGCTCAGGGCCTGGTCGGGCCGTGGTGGTGCAGAATCCCCTGACACTATTGGGCTCATTCGTCGAGCTTGTTGAAATTCGTAATGGTGGCAGCGTCAGTGGTGATGCCATCGTCTGGGTGCGAGGTGAGATCCGTCCCGCTGACACTCTTGAGGTCGAGTTCGATGTGCGGATTCGCCCCGATACGCCGAATCGAACGTTGATCGCGAACCAAGCATCGGTCACTTGGACAGGTGCCGCGCAACCAGTTCTCTCTGACGATCCAGCAACGGCCGCGCTCGACGACCCAACGGAAGTCACGGTCATCGCCGAAGCGAAGTTTGCGGGGACCTTGCTCGCGGCGATCGATGTGAACGGCGGCAGTGTGTTGCCGGGGGATGTTATTGAGTACGAGCTCACTGTTATCAACTCTGGCAACGTGGATGCAGTTGAGTCGGTGGCCCGCTTGCCGATGCCTTCGTACTCGAGCTTGGTGGGTTCGACTCTTCTCAATGGAGAAGTGGTGGCCGCGTTACCCGGTGAGCCTCCTCTCTCCATGGGCCTGCCCATTCTGTCCTTGCGTCCCGGTACAACCATGGGTGTCGTGCTCGCCGATGATGGCTCAGATCCTGTGGATGAACACGTTGTGGTGAAGTTCGCGACGCGGATCGACCCGCGGGCGCTGGCGGGTACGGTCATCAGCGCGCAGGCTGCGATCACCGCTAACGGCGTCTATCCTGGTTTGAGCGACAACCCGGCGACCCCGGGCGTCGCGGGTGACGCGACAGAGTTGGTTGTCGGCGGCGGTGGCCAGCTCGCGGTCGCCAAGGTGGGTGAGCTTATCGTCGACGTCGATAACGACGGTCAGATTCAGGTGGGTGACACGATCGGCTACAGGATCGTCGTCAACAATCCAACCGAGGCCACCGTCACGGACGTGCGTCTCGAGGATACCTTGCCCGCCCAGACCGTCTACGTCGGCGGGTCGTTGCATCTCGACGGGGAGCTACAAAGTGACCTGGTGGACGGAGACGTCGGCGAAGTTGTGGATGGCGAAGTGGTGGTGCGGCTCGGCGACCTGGAAGAGCGGGCGAATCGTGTGGTCACCTTTGCCGTCATTGTTGCAGAGGGACCGGTGGTCAGCAATCAAGCCATCGTCGCATCAAGTGCCCAAAGGTGGCTGTCGGATGGGGACCCTGATGTCGCAGGGATTCAACCGACGGTGCACCGTGTCGACGATGCCGCCGAGCTTGTGATTGTTGGTTTGAGTGTGGGTGACATCAACGGCGGGGTGGTGGAGCCTGGTGACGGTCTGCGTTTTGTCTTTACGGCCACCAACGATGGCCGACAGCGTCTCGAGAACGTCGAATTGCATTTGGATATGACGCCACCCATGCACACCGAGCCCCTGTCTATTGTGGATTTGGGTGGTGCCGAAGTAGTCTCCGAAAACCCGCCGGTGTGGCGAGTCTCATTGGCACCGGATGAGCAAGTGCGTATTGAGGTGGAGGCCGCGGTGGCCGGGGACGCGGTTGTTGGCGATGTGGTGGAGGCAGTTGGCAGCGTCATTACCGCGTCAGCTTCCTTTGATACGGATCCGGCGCGACTGGTTGTTGGCGGCGGCGCAGGGACCGGTGCCTATGCTGGCACGGTGTACCGAGACTTCGGCGAGAGAAACGGAGCGTTTGACGCAGGGCGAGATGAGCCGATGGCGGGCTTCTCGGTCATGTTGGTGCCCAGAGAACGGATCGAAGAGCTCGGTCGTGACGCTCCCATGGAAAGCTTGGTACTGCGCAGCGTCGCGACGGGCGCGGATGGGACCTATGTGCTGCCGGGCGTGCCCGCGGGACGATACGAGTTCTGGGTAGCCTCAGGGGAGGGGACGGTCTTTGTCGAAGGGGCCTCGGTCGAGGTGCGCGGAGGTGACAGCAACAAAGCCGATATCGCCATCGACCCGAGCGGCATTGTGTACCAAGAGCTCGATGGTGCGGCGGTGCCGGTGAGTGGTGCGACGGTCTATTTGGTCGATGAAACCACAGGCGAAGATCTGTCCCGAACGGAATTGTTTGGCAACCAGCAGGGCCAGCGGACGAATGCCCAGGGTTACTATCGCTTTGACGTGCGTGGCTCGTCCATTCCAGGCGCGTTTCGTTTGCGGGTCGAGCCGCCTTCGACGAATCTGGTGTTCCCATCTCTTGCGCGGCCTCCCGAGGGCGCAATTCCGGCCAATCCCAACGGCGACGTTGCCGATCCTGGAACCACCGGCCGCATCGTCGACTCGAACGCTCCCGATTTGAACAAAGACACCCGTTACTATTTGCGTTTCAAACTCGACGCTGACACCCCCAACATCGTCAACAACCACGTGCCCCTCGACCGTCTAGCACAGCACATTCGTGTCACCAAACAGGTGAACAGGCGCACCGCGACCATGGGCGAAGTCCTAACCTACACCGTGCGTATCGAAAACCCACTCAGTGATGGGCTCCTGGTGGACGGCAGCGGCAACGGCGGGGTGCAGCTCGTCGACGACTTGCCAAGCGGCATTCGCTGGGCAGGTGGCTCGGGCACTATTCAGACCGCAGTCGCTGGCGTGTCGGGTGAGTCGCGGGCGTTAGGGACCATGGGCGTGAGTCCGAAAGAGTCTGGCGTGGTTCGCTTTGCCAACTTCGATCTCATCGGTCGATCCGTGACAACGATTCGTTACTACGGTGTCGTAGGCATTCGCGCCAAAGGTGCTCAAACCAACAGGGCTCGGCTGCTGGATGCGGGCGGGACGATCATCTCCAATGAGGCTTCGGCGACCGTCAAGGTGGTCGAGGACCCGATCTTCGACCAGGGAACATTGCTCGGTAGGGTGTTCTGTGACGGGGGTGATGGGCGCATCAACGGCGAGGATGTGGGCCTTGCTGGTGCTCGGGTTTATCTCGACAGTGGTTACTACGCTGACGCCGACGGTGATGGGAAGTTCCACTTCAGGGGTGTGCCGCCAGGCCGCCACCTGATCAAGCTCGACCTCAATACCGTGCCCCCTGGCAGCGAGCCGACGACAGCACCGATGCGCGACTTCTATGTTAGCCGGGGTCTACTCACCAAGGTCAACTTTGGCGTACGTTGTGCGCTCGACAAGGTGGGCCCGAGTGTCGTGCGCCTGACGAATGCACCACCGAAGCCCCGTGCGGTGGTCAGTATCGATCGTACTCTGCCGGCGATTTCCCTCAACGGCGTACCGCAGCCTCTGTTGTTGGTGGATGCCGTGTTGACGGTAGCGGACACCGAACCAGACTACGACAGCGGCCTTGGCACCAATTTGCCCGGGGTTGGGGCGCTGGTCTGGCACATTCGCAGTCCGAGCCGCGTGTCCATTGACTCTTGGCAGATCTCGGTGTTCGACCGCGAAGGAAGAGATGTATGGCGCCTCTCTGGCAAGGGCCGGCCACCAGCGCGGGTGCCGTGGGACGTTGCCGCAGACGCCATGCCCTTCGAGTGGGGCAAGGTGTATCTCTATCGCATTGCAGCGACGACCTCCCAGGGCGACCTGGGTGAAGGCCGTTGGCGTCGCCTCGGTGTTGGGATCGGGCAGAGTGAAGTCGCTTCAACGGGCGAACAAGTTGCGCTGTGGCGCGGTGAGTTGTTCCGAGGCGATTCCGACGCAGTGAGGCCGGAACTCGGCAAGAATGTCGTCGAGTTGGTGCATGCGTTATTGGCCAAGGGACCGCCGCCCAACCTCATCGTCGAAGCACATGTCACTTCGAGTCGCAATCGGAGCGCCAATCTCCTGCTGAGTCAACGACGCGCTGTCGCGGTGCGGTCCGTGTTGGTGAAAGAGGGACTGTCGGAAGAGATGATCCAGGCGCAGGGCAAGGGCGATACGGCACCCTTGATGCCCAACATCAGTCGTCGAGGGCGGATCCACAACGAGAGGGTTGTGATCCGTACTGAGGCGATGGCAGCGACCCTCGACCCATTGCCGCCGATTGCGTACTCCGGATGGGCGAGAGTTGGCGACGCGGTGGAGGACCTCCAAGAGGAGCGGTTCGAACGTGAGGTCGAAGTGAACGTGGGCGACCAAGTGATTGTGGATTTGCGCCAAGAAAATGGCGGGCGGGTTCGAGTCGTGCGTGCTTTCCCCTTTGCGGCGGCGGGCGAGACCCTGGGGGGCTCAGTCAGCATCGACGTCAGCGGCTCCTTGACCGATTCCACGATTCGGTTCGGCACCGATTTGATGAACTTGGCGTTGCTCGATACGGAGTGTAGCGCCAACGTGAGTGCTTCAGAGCTTACAGACAGAGGGCTCTCGCCGCCGTTGAGCTTTAGGTTGGCGAGCAAGGCCGTGCTGAAGTCTTGGCTGCTGCGCATCCTCAATCCATCGGAAACCGTGTTGCGTGACCTCACGGGGGAGGGGCCACCGCCGGAATCGGTAGAGTGGTCTGGGACGAGTCCCGGTGGAGCGGTGGTGGTCAAACCTGGGCAATACGCTTTCCGCTGTTTGGTCACCGACGTAGATGGTAATCGCGCGGTTTCCGCAAACAACCCCTTACCCATTGGCGCACGCCCAACGGGGGAACTGGGGGAGGCTGTTTACTCGAAGGTGCTCACCAAAGGTGATTATCCGCAAAGCCCCGAGCTAGAACGCTCTGTGCTTGAAGAACTCGATAAGGTCGCCGCCTCGGTGGCCTTGCACCCTGGGGCCCGCGTTGGGATGGAGGTTCATGACAACGCCGATGGTGGCAGGATGCAGGCTCAGGTGCGTTCGGCTCACGTAGCTATCGCCCTCAAGGCCGCATTGGTGGAGCGAGGAGTTGCTGACGAAGCCATCGACGTAGCAGCCCATGGTGCGGCACAGCCCTTGATGCCAGGATCGAGCCGTCGTTCCAAACAGATGAATCAGCGTGTGGTCATTGTGGTCAAGCCGGCTATCGCTCCTCGGATGGAACAACAAGAGAAGACATTGCCGAAGCCACACGTGAAGGTCGCTGGAATCGACATGAATCTGGCTGAGGATGGCAAGTTCAACGGCAAGGTGGTGGTGGAACAGGACGCCGCATTGGTGGTCGAGGTGGTTACCGCAGATGGACGTCTGGCGGTGTACACTGTTCCAACCTTCGCCGGACGCCCCATGGATGCGGTTGGCTCCGAGGTGCCCGCGGGACGCCGTCCGCCTCCCGAGGATGAATTGCTGGGCTCCGATGTCGAGGCATTGCGCAACAAACCTGTGGTGAAGGCACCGCTTGTGAGCCTGGAGAGCAGTCAGGGTTCTCCGAACGGTTCGCCTGACCTCCTTGTCCCGAGAAGCCCGAGTACTTCTGATGTTGCTATCGGTCACGAGGGCTCCAGGACGGTCGTTGCACACAACCCCGTGACGCTATCCATAGCCGAGGCACCGAAGACCATCGCCGCAGATCTCGTGGTTTGGATGCCGGCCGACGGCAGCGAACTCAAGGGCGAGCGGCTCGCGATCCGTGGGCACACCAATCCCGTGAATCAGGTGCGCATCAATGGTGAGGCAGTTGACGTGGACGATGACGGACGTTTCACCAAGAACATGGTCCTGGTTGCGGGAACGGCTCAGGTTACCGTGTTGTCGGAGGACCCTGCTGGCAACGTCGCCGAGGTGCAGCGCTCCTACAAAGTGCCCAACGGTGAGTGGTTCCTCATGGCAATGGCGGACACCGCCGCCGGGTGGGGCGCACGCCTCGATGGCTGGAACGATGACACCACCATCGACGTGGCCAAGGGCTATGTCTCCGATGATTGGCCCACCAACCTGGTGCTGCATGGCCGGGCTGTGGGATATTTCAAGGGTCGCATCAAGGGCGAGAGCCTGATTGCCAAGAACCCGTTCAAGGATGTGCGAGTCACCGCGCACGTTGACACGGGCAAAGAGCCCGAAGCGGACCTGCTCAACCAGCTCATCGATCCCGAGCGTTATTACCCCGTCTATGGTGATGCCACCGAAGAGGTTCAGGACATAAGCTCCCGCCAGAAGTTCTACGTTCTTGTGGAAGCAGACAAATCGCGCCTGACGGTTGGCAACTTCGCGACTCGCATCGATGGCATGGAGTTGTTCCGCTTCCATCGTACCTACTTTGGTGCGTCGCTCGACGTCGACCATGCCTTCGTTGACGGATTCGCCACGGAAGTGCACGCCTTCGCAGCGAGTGGCGAGACCGGCATTCGCCATCGGCAGATCGTTCTGCAGGGGACAGGTGGCTCGATGTACTTCCTCAAGGACGGCGAGATCCTCGAGGGCTCGGAGCGGGTGGAACTGGTGGTGCGCGATGCGATCACAGGTGCCCGTCTCGTCAGTGTGCCGCAGATGCGCGACGTCGACTATTCGATGAGCTATCGCGAGGGACGTTTGATCTTTTCCAAACCGATCCCTTCGGTGGTCAATGCTGGTTGGCGTTTGAATCAAAATCCGGTGTCGACCCTCGAGGGCCACTCCGTGTTTGTCGAGGTCGAGTACGACTTTGATTCGGCGAGCTCGTTCAACGGCGAGGAGGCGTTTGCTTTTCAAGCGCGGCAGACCTTCTTCGATCGAGTGACCCTCGGCGGTGGCATCGTCGACGAAGACCGCACCTCGGAGGGCGGCTCTCACTACCAGTTGGTGGGCGGCGAGCTGCGTGTCAAAATCCTGCCTAACACGACCCTGGACGTAGAGGTGGCCCACTCCGACGCCGAGGACGCTGACCACCTGGTGAGTGTCGACGGCGGCATCACCTACGGCAGCATTGGTTCGAGGCAGCGATTTGTTGATACCGAAGGTGGGGCTCGTGCGGCCTCCGGTTGGGCTGGCAAGGTGCAGATTGCCGGTGACGCGCTCGAGATCATCGAGACTGCTGGTGGCACCGATCCGCGCGGCGTCGCCAAAGATGACAAGGTTAAGCTCAGTGCATTTTTGCCCTATGCCTTGTACTTCCAGCACCAAGATCCCGGTTTCTATTCCGGCAGTACGGTTCTCGAACAGGGGCAATCAAAGGTGGGCGGCCAGGTGCGCGCCATTCTCACCGACAAGGACGCTCTGCGGTTGCGCCACGACGGTGTGTGGAGCGAGATCTACCTCGAGGATCCCAACAATCCGCGCGATGTCAATCGCCAGCTCACTGTCGTCGGCTACGAACGTGACGAACGCAACTGGAAGGCAGGAATCGAGGTGGGTCATACCTACTGGGATGACAGCGAGCGGATCATCAACAGCGACATGGTAACCGTGTACGGTGAGAAACAGGTGACGCCACGAATCGTTGTCACCGCAGAGCAAGAGGGGGTGCTGCGTGGTGATAACCGGGTGCTCCAGGGATGGAGCGACCAGCTTGCCACCAGTGTCGGCGCGCGTTACCAGTTATTTGACTGGTTGTTTCTCTCAGCCACCGAATCGGTGCGGTGGTCAGGAACCAACAGCACTCAGCTAGGGTTGAACACCCAGATCACCGAGGAGCTTAACTTCTATGCTGCCGAGCGTCTCTCAGCCGGTTCTGGGCGCACCGTGAGCACCACGGTGGTCGGTGGCGAGTCGACAGCGATTCCCGGCTCTCGCTCCTATGCTGAGTATCAGCTCGACGCCATGGCTACGGGGGAGAGTGGCCGCGCGGTATTTGGTATGGACAACCGCTGGACGGTGGTCAAGGGACTCAAGATCAATCTCTCCTATGAACGTTCGCAACTCGTGGGTGATGCACTGGGTGTGACGGTGGGGACGACGGGTTACGCTGTTCACGACCGCGAGGTCACGGGTTACGGCTCAAGTGCCATCAACACCGCGACGGCCACCACTGTAACCGGCCGGCCGACGCGTGAGCAGCAGTTCTCAGCATCGGGTTATTCGTCGGCGGGTGTGTTCCCTGTCGGCATCTCCTCCCGGGACGCGTTCGCCGTTGGCGCGGAATACTTGCCGCACCGCGATTTCAAGGCCGGCGCGCGCTTTGAGATTCGCTACGACCGCGGCGACATGGATCTCGGTGCCTTTGATCGGCTGATGTTCTACGGCCAAGCCGGGGCTGACTTCCGCCTCGACCACAATCTGGTTACTCTCGGCCGCGTCCGTGCGGCGACGGTGCAGAATCTCGACTATCGGGAAGCTGTGCAGGCGCAAATGGCCGCCGAGGGCAAAGAGACCAGCGCCACCTTTGGTTTCACCGAAGGCCAGTTTATGGACGTCTCCGTGGGGCTCGCGCTGCGTCCAATTCACGACGACACGTTCACGGGCCTCCTCAAGTGGACGCGCCGTTATGAGCGTCGCCCCGTGAACGAGAATCTGTCGAAATTCCAGCTCGAGGTCTCTGACGTCATTGCTCTCGAGCCGGTCATCGAGCTTTGGGGTGGCTTCCAGCTGGTGGGTAAGCTGGCTATCAAAGTATTTGCGGTTGAGGATGCCGATCTCGATTTGCTGCGCTCGACGACACTGCTTGGGCTCGGCAGAGTGAACTACCACCTCAATCACCTGTTCGACATCGGTGCGGAATACCGTTGGCTCGGTAACTTCCTGACCGACGAATCTGAGCACGGCGCTCTGGTAGAGTTCGCCTGGATCCCAGTGGAATACATCGTAGTGGGTGTGGGCTACAACTTCACCCACTTCTCCGACGATCTCTTAGCTGATCCGCGCATCGAGCCCCACGGCTTCTTCTTGCGGGTCACGGGTCGCTACTAGGCGTAGGGCAGTCTAAACACGACGTTCGCGGCCGCGCAGAAATGCACCGAGAATGTTGGCGGCGTCCACCTTGGTATCTACGAGATGATAGTCGATGCGCGCCTCAGACATGCGGCGGGTGGTGTCGGCGAGAAACTTTTGCATTTCGGCGACATAGGCGCTGCGCAGGGTGCGAGGGTGGACGAACAAACGGCGGTCGTCCTCCATCGAGGCGAAGAGCGACGGGTTGTCGTAAGGAAAATCCCGCTCTGCGGGGTCAAGCAAATGCAGCACGGCGACGTCGTGCCGTCGAGCAGCGAGGCGGCGAAAAGCGCCGAGTAGATCGGGGTCGGGATCGAAGAGATCGGTGAGGATCACTGTCACCGCCCGGCGACGGGCTCGTTGGGCAAATTGGTCTATGCTCTGGCAGACGGCTGTGGGACCCTGGGGTTCCAGCCGCACCAGCCGGGTGAGAACTTCCATCAGGTGCGTGCTGGTGGCGCGGGCGGGGAGCTCTTCGGTGACGTCGCCAGCAAAAGTGAGCAAACCCACTGCGTCGCCTTGGCGCAATGCGAGGTAAGCGATGGCAGCGGCGAGGGTGCGGGCGACCTCAAGCTTTGATGGCAGGCCTGGGGTCGCGAAGGCCATGGAACCGGAATGATCGACGATGAGCTCGACGAGGAGGTTAGTCTCGTCCTCGAACTGCTTGACGTGGTAGCGGTCGGTCTTTGCATATGCGCGCCAGTCTATGTGACGGATGTCGTCGCCCGGCGTATAGACCTTGTGCTCGCTGAACTCGATGGAGGCACCACGGCGCAGGGATCGATGCATGCCCGCCATGGCACCCTGAGCTGCGTGCCGCGCGTTGAGCTGCAAGGATTCGATCTCCGCGAGTAGCTCGGTGCCAACGCCTTGCACGGGCAAGCGGCCGACACGATGGGTTCCGTCGTTCATTGCAAAATCGCAGTGACAATTTCGTCGACGAGATCGTCGGAGGTCACCTTGCGCGCTTCGGCGTGGAAGTTGGTGAGGATACGGTGGCGCAGCACGGGTTTTGCCAACGCACGAATGTCGGAGCCGTCGACCACTGGGCGGCCGTCCAAGATCGCGCGGGCTTTGGCGGCAAGAACCAGGTGCTGGGTTGCGCGCGGACCGGCACCGTAGGACACGAACTCATTGACCGAACCATTGACGCCCTCGCCACCTGGGCGGGTGAGGCGGACGATGCGGACCGCGAGATCGATGACCGGATCGGCGACTGGGACACGTAGGACCAAGTCCTGAAAGGCGAGGATCTGTTCTGGGTCGAGGACCTTGTTGACGCCAGGGAGCTCTGCGGAGGTGGTGCGCTGCACGATCTCCGATTCTTCCTTGGCGGTCGGGTATTCCACCTTGAGCATCATCATGAAGCGGTCGAGTTGTGCCTCTGGAAGCGGGTAAGTGCCCTCTTGCTCGATGGGGTTTTGGGTGGCGAAGACATGAAACGGTGGGGTGAGGGGATAGGTGCGACCACCAGCGGTAACTCGGTGCTCCTGCATCGATTGCAACAACGCCGCCTGGGTCTTGGGTGGGGTGCGGTTGATCTCGTCGGCTAGGAGGAGATTGCAGAACACCGGGCCGCGTACGAACCGAAAGCTGCGTTTGCCCGTGGCATCATCCTCGAGGATGTCGGTGCCGGTGATGTCAGAGGGCATCAAGTCTGGCGTGAACTGGATGCGGTTGAAGTCGAGGTCGAGGACGTCGGCGAGGGTGTTGATGAGCAGGGTCTTGGCGAGGCCGGGGACGCCCACGAACAATCCATGGCCGCGGGCAAACAGAGTGATGAGGAGATGCTCGACCACCGTGTGTTGGCCAATGACTCTGCGTCCAATCTGCGTCTGAATGTCGGTCCGAGCACGATGTAGAGCCGCTACCAACTCGCGGTCCGACGGGGTGACGTTTTTGCCCGTGAAGCTCGGGTCGGTGTCAATCGGAGCAGATGGGGTCTGTGCGATCATGAGGTAATCCTGTGAAATGGCGTTCATTTGGGCTTGAGGGCCACGAGCAGGGCCGAGCCTAGGATTGATACGGGACAGCTCACGGCGAGACCGGCGCGGGCGAGAAAGCTCACCATGTCGTCGATCCGAGTGGGCAGGAATGGAAGTTGGGCTTCGGGCTCCAAGGATGTTTCGAGGTGCCAGAACTCCTCGGTGATGTCGCCGGCGTCGAGGTGTTTCTGAATGATGCGACCACGAATCCGCTCAACGACCTCCCAACCCGCCGGTCGATCCGATACCACCTCGTCCGCCAACAGAAGAAGTCCACCCGGCTGCAGAGAACTTCCCATGGCGTCGATGGTCCTACGTTTGGTGCCGTCATCAAGGTGGTGCAGGGCAAAGGAGCAGAGGATGAGGTCGTAGGTCGCGTCGCGAAACACGCAGTCCGCGGTGCCCGCTTCGGTGAAGTCGCCAACGAAGGTGTCACGAATGTAACCATCGAGCATCTCGGCGGCGGCGGCGGCCATTCGCGGTGAGCCATCGACCACGGTCACGCGACCCTCGCTGTGGCAAGCAGGTGCCACAGCTATCGTGGCGGAACCCGGGCCGCAACCCACATCGAGGATGGAGCGGGGCTTGTTATCGCGGACTTCGACCACGTCGAGCATTGCGTTGAGGATGGGCTCATATCCGGGAACCAGCAATGGCCACATCGACGGATAATGTGCCACGATCCTGTCGTAGCGGGCGAAATGCATGGCCCGAAGTGTACCCAGGGGAGGCAGATGATGTCGAGCGGTCGAGGTTTCTTTCGCTGACCAGATGTTTCAGTTGATGGGCTCTTGGACCGGTGCTGCTGCGGCTCTCGCCAGGGAAGCTCGGCTCGAGGCAGTTGGAATGGGGGCCTCACTGATCTCGGGGGCGCCGCCGATGGGGGGAGGAGGTGATGCCTTGTTCTCGTGTTTGTCGATCTCGGCATCGAGGTCGTCAAAGGCCGATTGAGCGCGCTCCCTGACCTTCGCCACGATATTCTCGGGCAGCTGTTTCTCCACCGCTTCAATGCTGCGTTTCATGACGTCGACAGGGTAGACACAACCCCAGCCATAGGTGGTGCGCTTCTTGTTGAATGGGCCGATGCCATCCCGATCGTGCCAAAACGCCGTGATGATGGCGCCTTTGGAGACGGCCTGGGTGGTGGCTACGGTCATCATCTCGAATAATTGGTAGCGATCGGTGGTAAGTTCCTCGTGGTAGCTCGACACCAGTGTTTGCAGCACCATGGCGAGTTGGCTGCGGACGTCTTCGACGACGACGTCGAAAGTCTTGTCGGGGTGGAATGTCGGCAAGGAGAAACCGACAGCACACAGACGGCCTCCCGGCTGCTTGCCGGTGCGCGCGATCCAGGTTGGGACATGCTTGGGACTGATGCCTTTGCCTTTGCCTTTGCCACGCAAGGCTTTGAGGTCGACCTTGAATGTGCTGGCGGCGACCTTGGCGTCGATGCAGGTGTGAGCGTAGGTGAAGCTCTTTTGGGCGAAGGGACCGGTGCCACCATCGTCGAGCCAAAACTCTG
>Ga0156400_1046_pt2 | contig 17168 bp, 13 predicted proteins | sample RifOxyA3_FD_108044 | JGI IMG/M metagenome (GOLD analysis project Ga0156400, IMG submission 108044) | Deltaproteobacteria bacterium RIFOXYA12_FULL_58_15
CGGGTTCGGTTACAGTGGCCGCAGGTTTGCGATCGCCCATCCAAGAGGTGACTCATGCTCTCGTATGCTCTGTGCGCGGCCCTCATCATTCCAACAGTGGATCTCAAGGATGGCACCCTGCCGTGGTGGAAAGGCTCGCCGCATTTTGGTGTTCAGCTGCACTACGGCGTCGGTTCTGCGTCCATGGAAGCAGCCAATGCGGGCGTCACAAACGCTTTCGCGGGAAACGGTGCTCAACCATTTGGCCTCGCACACTCGGTCGAGGTCTCCCTGGTCTTTGTCTCACCATGGCATGCGCGTTTGCAGGCCGGTGCAGCAGGTCTGTACGACTGGGCAACTTTCCCGCACCAAGGTATCGATGTTACCGGTCACGCATGGGCTGTGGTCGTTCCGATTCTGTTGGGTTATCGGCTGCCACTGCTCGACGACAAGATCGCCGTTTCCTTTGATGCGGGCGTCGAAATCCAACCTGTAGGTGGTTACGGCTTCACCAGTGACCCCGTTGATTCTCCGACGATCATCACTGACGGCACGAGCGTTGGTTGGACCGTGCGCGCAGGCGCGGCGTGGCACATCGTTCCCCAATTTGCCATAACCGCCGAGATCATCGGGCGTGGCTTGAAAACCAACGAGGTCATCCTTGAGGCTTCTCCCAATACCCACGTCGCTGACAACCTAGACTTCTCCGGCGTCGGCGTGCGCACGGGAATCACCGGTTACTTCTTCTAGCTAATTCGCTTTTGGGGCGAGGAACTCGGATTTCACCGGCAGCTCAATGGTGAACTCCTTGATGCCCATCGCGTCGGCGAGGGTGAGGTCAAGCTTGTCGGTCCCTGCTGGAAGGTTCTTCTTGGGAAACTCGAACACCAAGAGGTTCAGCTCTGGTGCATCGGGAAGAAACTGCCCCACGTCGTTGATGATATCCGGCTCGGAGCCAGTACCCTCGTGGGTCAGCTTCCCCTGGCTGTAGATGAACAATCGCCATGAAAGAGGAGTCTCGATGTCGCCAACCATGGAAATCATGTAGGTAACCAATGGCCCGATGTCCTTGTCCCCTAGCTCGACGGTCGCCGTGATCACGTCAAAACGAACGCCATTTTGCACCACAGTCATCACCGGCTTGTAGTCGCCGCGAACAGTATCGATGATCTTCTTGTACCTCGCGGCCTTCTCCACCAGTTGCTTCGGTCTGGTCTCTTTTTCCTCTTGCTCCTGAAATGCAAGATAGTCGTACGCAAGGTCGCGACCGCCATCGAGGTTGAGAGCGCCGTGACACCAAACAGGGAACTCGCCACCAGCCGCCGCAGCCACCTCGGCGCGCGCCGCATCGACAGCGCCCCAGTAGGACTTCATCGCCGTCGCCGCGGCGGCGGTGTACGCCTCATTGTCGAGCTCACGAGTCTCTCGGAGCTTGTCGTTCAGTGCCCTGCGAGCCTTGGGAAGCTCCGCCGCGAACTTCTCCATCGCCTCAAAATGTCGCGTGATGCGCCAGCCATCATCTTCCTTGACCATCGGCAGAACGCACGAGAACTGTCGGGCATGGGCCATTGATGTCAGCTTGATGGTCATTAGGGTTTCGGTCTCACCGGGAACCAACACCTCAGAGGAGCAGTTGTTGTGAGTTCGCAGGATGTGCAAATCGAAGGTTTTCTGGTCCCACTCGAAGCTGATGTAGTCCATCTTCGATATTTCACCGCGATCCTTTTTGGCGAACATGTCGTAGGCTTCGCCGAACTGTTGTGTGGTGTGGGCGACACAGAACTCTTTCGCCGTCGACTGTGGCGAGCCACAACCCGATGCCCCCCAGACCATAACGGTGACGGTAATGGCCGCACGTGCACGAAGAAGTCGAGACAAGCTACTGCGTGGAAGTTTTCTCATGATCCCCATCCCAGTCAGATGTAATTGGTAGATTTGGCCGAACCCCTAAGCGAGTCACAGCAAAATCGCAAGGGGGTGCTGCAGAAATCGTCTACAAGAGGCGGCGTTACCGGGAGGGTGAAACGAGAGAGTCCATCGGGCAACTCGCGGGACCAGATTCAACGTCAATATTACACCGCTCGCGCTGCAACAAATCCATGTTGGCAGCCAACCCGTCGAGCCACGGATACAACACATGAGCGCGGCGATACGCTGCCTCGGCCGCATCGAGCTCCCCGAGCAGCTGTAGAGTCATGCCCCTGCTTGCGTGCGCCTCGGGAAAATCATCAAACATCAACGCGGCCTGGGTGTAGCTTTGAAGCGCAGGCTGCAGGCGTCGGGCATGACGATGTGCGTTGCCTACATTATAGTGCAGGACAGCTACAACTTCTGCGTCCGTGAGCGGACGGTGGTACGCCGACACCTCCCCCTGCACTGGGTAGCGCCTCTCGTACCAAGACGCCGGCATGTCTTCGCCCAAGCGCAAGAGTTCAATATTGCGGGGACCGTAAGGCCCATTGTAGCGGACAAAAAGGTGGCCAGGCACCAACACACCTGTGAGCGGCAAGCCCGCACGTTTGGCCACCGCCAGGTACAGCTGACCGAGACCTACACAGGCACCACGCCGTTTGAGCAACACCGACGGCAACAGCACATACTCCAAACCATCGTCGTCAACCTCGCGTTCAAAACCACCTTCACCAAAAACCACACGATTGATGGCGTCGATGGGGTGTTCCCCATCTTCGCGGAGGAGCACTCGCCTCGCCATCTCTCCGAGCTCGGCTGGCTCACCACTCGGAGCCGACTCACCACCGGATGCATCGGAGGGCATCTCCCCCTCGGCGATGGCCCACAATTGCCGCTCGAGAGCAGATGCCTTATCACCTGGCGAGGTACACCTGACCGCCGCGGCAAGAAGACAGACACCCGCTGGGCGAAGACCCATGGCAAACGCTCGTCTCACTTGATCAAGAGCTTCCAGTCTTCCCAATAGTTGTAAAGGTCTCGGGCCGCCATGACCCAAATCACCAGCCTCTTGTCTTCCAGCGCGTCTGCCTGACGCATAAGCTTGAGACGAACGTTGGGCCCACCACCATAGCTCATCACCAAATCGACGGGCGTTCCTAGGTTCTTGGCGATGTGTGCAGAAATCCCTGCGTTGCGGCAGAAGGTGCGCTGATACACCCCCGTGAAGCTGTCGCCCAAAATAACGATGGGGCTGTCCGGGTCATCGTCATACGGGGTGCCATCGGGCAGTTGCACCTGGCTGCCAACAAGCTGCATGGGCACATACTTGCGCCGTTCCTTGGGCGACATGCGTGAGGGCAAGTCCCCCTCTTCTGTGAATGACTTGGCGACAACCTTGTAGGCAATCTTCGCTGCCACATCTGGGTACCAAGGATACTTCTCAACCCTTTGGCCTATTGCCTTGGCGGCGATTTGAAGACCCCGGTCCGTCCAGTGGGTGTCCTGGCTGAGATAAAGCTCCTGGTCCGCCTCGCGTCCACGTTCCTCGAGAAACAGGGGCAAGAGATCGACGACCTCGACACCAAGGGCCCCGAGCTCCAGGACCAGCTTGCGCTCGAAGGGATTGACAATTTTGCCGATGAGCTCCGGGCCACCAAGCTCCTCGGGGTAGATGGCGCTCTTAGGCGGAACCGGCACGAACAAAAAGTCGATTCCCTTGGCAGCCAAGGCGTCTCGCATCTCGACAATCACCGGTAGTGGGTTTTTGCCCGGTGGTTGCGCCGTCAAATCTCCGCCGATCATTTGCTGCAACGAAGCACGGAAAAACAGATGGTCACCGCGCCCCGCCAATGCTTTGAGCGCGACATCTCGTTTGTTCAAAGCTGCCGCCACCTTGCGGTGAAACGTTGCTACCTCTTTGGCCCATGCATCCCAACTGCCCCCGTGCTCACCGAGTTCCGCCTCCACCTGAAGACGCTGCGGGTTTGGCATCGCGGTGACAACTCTGGATCCTGCGACCTTGGCACCCGAGCGGGCCTTTCCCGACTTGGCACGATCACCCGTGTCGCCGTCAGCGCCATCAATCAGAAGCACCGTGTAGATGGGCTCGCCCAAGGGCTTGCCAACAATCACGACGCTGGGCTGTTGCCAGGTTCTGCCATGCAGGAGTGCAACAACGCCGGGATCCGTCGAGCCGTCGGGCCATGCCGAAGTAACAGGAACCAGATCGGTGTTGTAGGACGGGTACCAATAGGAGGTCAGCTCGTTGGCCCACACCTGCAATTCTTCGCCGGCCAGTCGCTTCTTGCTGTACTCGTCACGAATGTACGCGAAAACCTCAGGGCTGATGAGACCGGCACCAGCGCGACCGTAAATCTCGGGGAAGCCATCTTGATCAGCATCTGGCATGTCGGAGAAATCGCGCATCCAAGGTTGCATCTCGATCTCCACCCAAAGCTCGACTGTTTCATCCTCGGCCCAGTGCACGTATGCCAGGGCACCCTGTTGGCGAACGATGTGGGGACCGCCGCCTGCCCCCCAACTCTCACTGCGAATGGCAGCGCGAAGGTCCTCCAGTCCTCCCGCCAGTTTGTAGTTCCACTTGGCGATGCGATCGACGAGGGCGGAGAAGACCAAGGGTCGCCTCTTCTCCGCGTCGGTCAAAGAGGTCCGCCCCAAGGAAGCACACAGTGATTCGCGATCTATCAGCGCCCCAAACGGCTCTTCGGGAACCTGGCCACTCGAGGGCGACAATCCTTCCGGCTCCGGATCTAAAACGGTGACATTGGCATGGTGCGCAGCAAAATCGAGGTTGGCGCGGGTCGGGACAAGAACTCGTCGAACCAGGGCGCGTGAATGGATGCGATCGTAGGCATTCTCAGTAGTCACCTCGGCGTGAACCACGGGCTCTGCTTCTTTTGGGCCGGACCACGGCAACCTCGGCGCTGACGCGCAAGCAACGCCGACACTGCTGGCCACCAGGATGATCCGGGAGCTATCGAACATGGTAATGACCTCTTTGGTAACGCCACATGACCCGCAAAACTGCCAGACCGTACTTCCATGGCCGCAAATGGGAGACTTCATCGCCGTAATGGGTTGGTATGGGTATTTCACCCACTCGTAGCTTCTGCGCCCGAGCACAGGCTATCACTTCTAAATCGAAGTCGAAGCTCTGACTCAATGACGCGAAATGGATCTCCCGAAGCGCCCGTGATCCGTAGACGAGATACCCACTGAAATAGTCGCTCAAGCCTGCACCCAGCACCCTATTGCCGAGCCCTGTAAGGGCACGGTTGGCAATGTACTTATACAGGGGCATTCCCCCGAGTAGCGCCGTGCCCGAGGCAACACGGGATCCCTGAACCAAATCGAAATCCTTCAAGCGAAAGAGCAGCCGTGAGAGCTCCTCAGGGGCGTATTGGCCATCTGCATGTACGCAGGCAACGACATCAGCACCGAGCTCACGGGCAGCTTGCAGCCCATCTTTGACCGCCGCTCCATACCCACCATTGTGCACCCGCGTGATCACCCCGACCCTGGAATCAGCCGCGGCAAGATCTCGAGCCACCATGCAGGTGTCGTCGGTACTGCCATCATCGATGATTCGGACCGCGAGATCTTCATGGCCCGCACTTCCGATCACTCGACGCACAACCGGGTCGAGAAAACGGCCGGCATTGAACGTGGGTATGACAACCACCAGCTTCATGGATGGCATTTACCACATCGACGACGTTTTGCCGACACGACAGTGTCGGCAAAGCGTCGCTCAACCGGTGCCAAACAGAGCAAACTGCTGGCGTCCAAACATGCGAGAGCTGCCCCAGCCCGAGTGCGTCCGCGGATGATCAACGCGTGGCGGCTCGCACGCCAGCGGCTGCTCCTTGGAGCAGTCGCGGCGCCAGGACTGCCGCCTCGCGTTGGTGCATCCGCGGAGTTAGCACTCGGGCGGTGGGAAACAAATGGCGGGCTCGAAGCGAAGTTTCACTCGTGGACAATGCGCCCGATTGAACACCGGCCCGTGCTAACGCCGCGATTGAGCCAACACACTGGCATAGCGAGATACGTAGTCGTCGATGATCGGCGGCAACGCGTCGATCAGGCTGGTCTTGGGACGCCAGTCAAGCAGCTCCATGGCGCGTGAAATGTCGGGTATTCGCGCCACAGAGTCGTCATAACCCTCGCCGTAAAACTCGGCGGCTGTAACCTCCTGCGTGCCAGCGAGCGTTGCTCCTGTTACTTGACGCACATAGGCGGCACTGATCAACTCTGCGAGCTCGGCTATGCTCACTTCGTTCTCTGGGTTACCAATATTGAGGATCTTTTGGGCGCATGCGTCGGGTCGCTTGACTACCTTGACGATCGCTTGGATGAAATCATCAATGCCGACGAACGTGCGCCGGTGAGATCCCCCCTCAACCAAGCGCAAAGGCTCGCCAACCATCAGGGCGCCCATGAAGCACGCCAACACCCGCGGCAGACCTTCCCCATCGACCCCGGAAACGAAGTCCATGCGGGGGCCAATGACATTGAAAGGCCGGATGATGGTGAATTGCAGGCCGTGATGCTTACCGAGTGCCCAGATGCGCCTTTCAAGAAGCTGCTTGGCACACGCATAGGTCCACCGTTCCCGATCCATCGGCCCCAACATGAGACTGGTCTGCCCCTCCATCATCGTCTCGGTGCGCTCCCCGGAGGAGTCGATCGCCATCCGGCCATAAACCTCGCAGGTCGAGAAATGGATGAGTCGACGGCCACGGTCGCAACAGCGATGACACAAGGGAACGAGATCCGTGTAGCTTGCGTCGATGACATCGAGGGGACGGGTATTGTAGAGGGACGGATTGCACAGGGCCGTTAGGGAGATAACGAGATCACATCGATCAGTCACAGCTCCCATGAGGTCGAGGTCCCGCACTGTCCCCTTCACCTTGTGCAGTCGCAGATCATGGCACTCGAGCTTGTGGAGGTCGATGTCGACCGCTTCTATGTCGGCGTTGGTTTCGCGGAGGAGCGCTGGCACCAGATGGGAGCCGATGAAACCTCCGGCACCCAGGACACAAATCCGAAAGGGGGTCTTCGCAGTCAAAACTTCCTCAGGACGGACTCAAAACAGCGAGGTCGTCGCGCCCAGCGCTACGGTCCAGCTTTCAAGTCCATTGTCTGGCGACAGACCGGTGGAGCCCGCCAGCAGAAAAGCCACATAGTCACTGGACCACTCGAGGCCCAACGAGAGGTTTGCGGTGTAGAGTGACTGGTGGTCAAGCACCTCGCGACGCTCGCGATCACGCTCCGTTTTTGCCGCGAGGGACAAACCCACGGAGGGCACGAATGGTCCGAGCAGATACCCCGTGTAGGCGTAGGCACTGCCACTGGGAGAACGATAGTCACCGATACTGTTTTCCCCACCGCCGTAGCCAACATTGCCACCCACGAGAATCAGTCCCCATATCTTATCGAACGTGTGCTCGAACGTGAGCGACCCACTGACTTTCCCCGCGCCGAGCTGAGCCACCTGCGGCAGCACCACTCCCTGTCGAACGGCATCATATGAACCACTCGGCAGCGCCACAGAGAGCGTCAGTCGGCTGGAGTTTGTGAGTCCCAGCTTGCGCGTCACATCGAAACTGACGTCGCCCCAACCAGGTATTTTGGCGGTCTTCTTTTCGCCAAAAACGTCGACCTCTTGCACCTTGTAGAGGAAGGGAGCATTGGCGCCGACGGTCCATTTGTCAAAGAGGTCCGCACTCGGCCGCGTGTTGATGACGAAGGCATGGCCGCCATCGAGAACCGTAGCGCTGGACATGCACTCGAATCCGACCAAACCGCCGCTGACGCTGCGCCCGACCCATTTGACGCCACCGGCAGAGGAGCTCGCTCCTCCGCCGCCGACGCCACAGCCACCAACGCTCCTCCAGCTCGCCAACAGGGGCTGAAGGTGGTGAATTCGCGATGACAGCTCACGTTGTCCAATCTGCAAGCCGTGCGAAGCAGACGACGACCCCACAGACAATTGAGCCACACGGGCTTGCTGCATCACACCGGTGATCTGGCGATGCAACATTGGCTGCGCCAAGCAAGCGATGGCTGCGACAATCACCAACAGGGTGAGAATGCTGATTGCTCGACTAACCATCGCTACAACACCACAACGTCGTCGGGGTCGACCAAGCCGCTGTCTTCCACTGCGTCCCGGGAAGCCTTCAGACGATCGGCGCTGAGAGTCTGAAGGTAAAGATGGATCTGCGGATAATGGTGCAGCACCTGCCGAAACTCAAGAACAGGGAGAACCAACGCTCCAACCATCCCCTCGGCGATGACCGAGGCTGTGGTTGGCTTATTGTGAAGCAACGAAATTTCACCAAAGACCTCTCCGGGGTTGATCTCACCGACGACCACGGTCTGCCCAACCTCATTTTCGATCTGCACTTGCGCCTTACCCGTGGCCATGACGAAGAGGCCCGTGCCTGGATTTCCCTGTGCGATGATTTCCTCACCCGAGGAGAAGCTGACCGTCTGGAACTTCTCGAGCAGACGACTGCGGCTCTCCTCGTCGAACTGGGCAAACAACGGTGAAGTGCGCAAGAGATTGAGCAAAAGCCGGCGGCGACAATAGTCGACGAGTTCCTGCAAGACCTTGGGTTGGTACTGAGAAAGCTGAGCAACCTCCTCACGACCGAGCTCGAAATACTCCACCACGGTGGCGGCGGTAGCCGTTGCCGTCCGGGGTGCATGGGTAATCAAGGCCATCTCCCCGAGAACGGCACCGGGCCCAATCTGACAAAGCACAGCCTGCCCCTTCGAGATCGATACGTGGCCACTGACGATAATCATCATCGAGTCGCCCGGCGCTCCCTCCTCGAGAAGCTTAACCCCGTGGGGAACACGTCGATACTGCAGGCGTTTGACAGTCTCGACAAATGCCTGGGCGTCAAGCTCGCAAAACAGGGGCATCGGTTGCGGCATGGCCGCGGCACCAGCAGGAGGAAGCTCACAACCAATACGCGCACACTGCGCAAGCCTATCGCTTAGCGGCATGGCCAACAATGACGCCGCCGTGGCGCCCTGCACTGGCTGGCGGTTCACCTTCAGGGGTGGCGGCACCGCCAACTGTCCAGCTTTGGCGCGTACGCCGCGGATATGCAGATGATGCAACAGTTGCACCAGTCGCGGCTCGTCCGGCGAGCGTGAGAGACCGTGCTTGATCACGGCAATGGCTGGCAGGAGATAGCCTTGATGCACCAGACGTTCCGCGAGCAGGCCGAGTATCTGGATGGCCGCTCCGGGGTGACCCGCGTCCCCCAACGCCAACCCCAGAGTCATTCGCGCGTAGAGATCGTCGGGTGCGACACTGATGATCTCGGTGAGGAAGCAGACAGCTTCCGCAGGCTTTTGCGCATGGAGACACTGATTCCCTCGTTCCCACAAAGATGGCAGATCACTCATGAGGGCCAGGTTCACGCCTCGGGCAGGCAAGGTCAAGAGCCTTTTCTGCTTCCCTGGGATCCGCCTAACATGACCCACGGCTTACTTGTGCCCAACCCCAACTTGGGCCAAAAATGAACAATTGAGCGAAGGAGTGGTGTCGTGGAATCTGCACCGACAAATGCCGAAGAAGCCCCTGCGCGCGGGTGGCGAATTGCCTTTTTGGTGGCTTGCACCATCGGCCTTTGTCTGAGTCTCGACCTGTTGCGCCTGCACGTCAAAGTCCACAACGACCCCAACTACCAATCTTATTGTGCCATCAATGAGTTCGTTAACTGCGAGACCGAAGCGCTCAGCGAGTGGTCTACAAATTTCGGTTTACCCACCGCTGCCTGGGGCGCATTCGGTTACCTGCTCATGGCGTGCCTCGCCATTTGGGGTCTCCAGTCACGCCGCCGCACGCCGAGTTGGCCCTTCGGTTTGTTGTTTGTGATCAGTGCGTTTTGCTCATTGTTGGCGGTTTGGTTTGGTTTTGTCTCCTTCGCGTTTCTCGCCTCCCTTTGTATCGTTTGCGCCGGCACTTGGCTTACGAGTCTCACCTTGCTGTTTCTCTCCTTTAGAGCGCTGCGACGCTGCCATTTGTCGGTTGTAGCAGCGGTGCGCGCCGAGATTGATGCTGTCCGCTACCACCCAGCGCCGTTTGTTGCCTTCTCCACGGGTGCCCTCGCGGTGTTGCTCATCCTCTGGGCATTAACCCCCCGATACTGGGACATTCAACAACCACCACGATCTGCCAACGTACCGGTAGGTGACAACGAGGCCGGCCATCCGTGGATTGGTGCCGTCAAACCGAAGCTCACGATCACCGAGTTCAGCGACTATCAATGCCCCCATTGTCAACGTGGACACGAGGAGCTGCGCAAACTCATTGAGGAGATGCCAGACGCCGTAAGGCTTGTCCACGTCCACTATCCCCTCGACGCTTCCTGCAATCCGGAGCTGGACCGCGTTGTGCACCCCAATGCCTGTGAGTACGCAAGATTTGCCCACTGTGCCCAAGAGCAAGGTCGATTCTGGGACGCCAATGACTATCTGTTCACACACGGCCGGCGACGCGACCCCATCACTGTCAATGAGCTTGCGGAGGCGGCCGGACTGCGACGGGACTCCCTCGCCAATTGTACCAACAGCGTTGCGACCACCCGTGCTATCGCCCATAACGTCGCCATGGGACGCGACCACCATGTTCGCGGTACACCCACTTTTTTGATTGGCCACGAGATCTACCCTGGGCGCATTCCGCCTGAGGTCCTCATCGAGGCATTGGGTCTGCAGGAGTAGCGTTCTTTTCGGCTGGCAACGGCACCTTCTCTGGCCAACACATCATTGGGAGCAGTCCACCGTGGTGTGGTAGCTTTTTGCTCTCATGCAATCACCTTCGCCAGACAAGCGCGTCCTTCTCGCCCTCGGCCTCGTGACAGGAGGCACACTCCTGCTCGAAGTCACGTTGATACGACTGTTATCCGTCGCCCTGTGGTACCCGTTTGCCTACATGGCCCTGTCCACCGCTATGCTCGGTTTCGGCGGAGCAGCCGTCATCGTCAGTCTTTCTTTCCGTTTGCGTAAGCTACCCCTTGGAACCACGCAGACCGTTGCTGCTCTAGGGTTCTGCCTCTCCACGGTGGGTGGCTACCCCTTGTGGAATATCCTTCCCGTCGAGCCGATGAACCTCGCTCACGATCTCAGTCAACTGCTGTGGTTACCGCTGTTACTCATCCTGATAAGTGTACCCTTCATGTTCGCTGGACTTTTTGTAGCGCGGACATTCGCGGCGTGGCCGCAAGCCTCACCACTCCTCTATTTTGCCGATCTCGTCGGTGCCACCGTGGGTGTCATCGTCTTCGTCATTTGCCTGCCAACTCTCGGCGGTCCAGGCACCCTCGTGTTTGCTGGAGCCACGGGTGCCGTGGCAGCTTTGGTCTTGGCACGCGGTACGTTAGGACAAAGAGTGGCCCTTGCTCTCACCGCTGCCGGGCTGCTCGCAGCGGCCGCTGAGGTCGAACGAATTGTGCCGCTTAGAATCACCCCAAACAAGTTACTCGGAACAGAGCTCGCGCGTCGGTTGCCGCGTGGCTCGAAATGGACGCTCTCCTCCACCATCGACGTCATCGAGCCGGGTCGCAATCTCGAACCCATCATTATCATCGATGGCGGCACGGCAATGACACACGTCCCTCGGGTCCGTCGCAACGCACCATTGCCTCCCCCCGAGGGTTTGCGCGCGCTCCCCTATCTGGTGACCGCTGGGAGATCCACGCTGGTCATTGGGTCCGGAGGTGGCGTCGAGGTTGCCGCTGCCCTTGGTGCCGGCTCTGAGCGAGTGCTGGCGATCGAGATCGACAGCGCCATCAACGACCTTGTCCGAGGCAAACTTGATCCTGTTCTCGGCGGACTCTTCCACCGACCCGGCGTGGAGCTGGTCACAGCTGAAGCTCGCTCCTACCTCGCGGCCCACGAGGAACGCTTCGATGTCATCGCCGCCTTTCACACCATCTCCAACGCGGCCAGCAGCACCGGTGCCATGAGTCTAGCGGAGAGTTATCTCCTGACCACCGAGGCCCTCGAGCTCCTTTTGGCGCGACTCTCGGACCAGGGCGTACTGGTGATGAGCCGTCCTGAGCAACAATTGGGGCGACTGTGCGCCACGATGGCCGCCGCCTGGCCGCACGAGTCTGACCTGCATGCCCACGTCGCCATCCTCACGCAAACCCGCGCGCAACCAGATTTTCTCGCCGCCGTCGTCGTGTCTCGACAACCCTTGAGCGAGGAACAATTGCAGAAGCTCCGAGCCGCAACCCCTGGCAGAGTCGTTTATCTCCCCGGTGGCGATGGCGATGCCCAAGAATTCTTCGATGCGGCCCTGTCCTGGCCGGATCCACAGAAACTCGCTACGGCCCAAGCTACACCCTTGCCGTACACACCGGCCACGTTGAACCCGACCACCGACAATCGACCTTTCTTCAACCTCCCGCGTCCGTGGACCGACATAGGCTTTGCGGACGTTGCTGGCGTTCTCGATTCCGGCGTGCAATCGAGGCAACGACTCGAAGAGCTACCCGTTGGCCAAGTGGCGATCCTCATCCTTTTGCTCGAGGCCAGCCTTCTCGCGTTTCTGTTTGTGTTGCCGCCATCACGGGTGCTGCGCAAAAGTGGTGTGGACAGGCACGCCCGATTCTCAGTGGCCACATATTTTGCAGCTCTCGGCTTTGCCTTCATCACGGTCGAGGTGGTGCTCATCCAGGCCATGACCCGCATCGTTGGGGAGCCAGCTTGGTCAATGCTCGCGGTGTTGGCAACTCTGCTCAGTGCAAGTGGTGCCGGCAGCATCGTTCTCGCAGGTCGATTGCAATGGTCCCCCGCTCGAGCTTGCATCGGCGCGGCGACGGTCGCCTTGGTTGTGGCTGCCGTCGTACCGACGATCGCTGATGTTGCCGCATCTCTGCCTTTTGCCGCGCGAGTCGGGGTGGTGGTCATCACAGTTGCTCCCGCTGGCTTTCTCATGGGGGCACCATTCTCGGCGGGGCTCAGCCGTCTGGAGCGTAGCGATCTCGTCGCCTGGGCATGGGCGCTCAACGGCTTGCTCGCCGTGGGCGGAAGCATCGCCGCCTTGGTGCTCGGCTCCTCGATCGGTTTCGCCGCCGCAGCATGCCTCGCCGCCGCCATTTACGGGGTAGCCGCATTGAGCGGAAGAGGCCTGGGTTCAAGCATGGTCTCTGCGTCAGTCAAAGAGTGACATAAGGCCCATTCCACCGTGCCATACGCAAAGGACTGGGCTATACGACAGCCGTCATGGCCATTTGCACACTCTTAGTCGCCGCGGTCATTTCCCTGCCGGCAGGCGAACAGGACGCTCAGCCCACCGCCCCCACCATCGAGCAGACCAAGGTGACTCTGGTGCTCACGGCGCCCCTGCGTGGCCGTTTCCATCTCATAGAAGGAACACCGTCAACCACGCCGTCCTTCGCGAACCTGATCGCCGGCGTCGATGCGCTCCGCCTGGAGTCCCGCCGGGCCGGAACCTCCGATCCCGTCGTGGTCGCGGTCGGCGATACGATTCGGCCACACGCTTCTGCGCGTTTTGCCCTGTCACTTGGACGGTCAGGTGCGCAGCAAATCGCAGCTTGGTTGCGACGTCTCGGTTATGACTACGTGGCGCTCAGCGCCGAGGATTTTCTTTCCATTCCCCAACGTCTGCACCTGTTTCTGGAAGCCACGTCGGACGCAGGCCTTCTCGTCTCTGCGGCCAACCTCGACTGCCAGGACAACGAAGGTGCGGCGAGTGCACTGTGTTCTCTGCTGCAACGCAACAAGACACCGTTTTCCCTCGTCGAACGCAACGGACTGCGCATCGCCATCTTCTCTGTCATATACACCGACTTGGCGGCACTCGTTCCAGCGTCCAATTTGTCGGGCGTCGTCGTCGTCGATCCGCTCGAGCGCGCCCGCGCAGTTGCCAATGCTGCCATCGCAAGTGGGGCTGACCTCATTGTCGTCGTCTCTCGACTCGACACTGAGACAACCTCTCCTACCAGGGCTATCGATCTCGCCCGCGTTCTGCCGGACAACTCCGTGGTCATTGCCAAGGCATACGACAACGGGGGCAAACGCACCGTTAGCGAAATCCGTTTCGCCGGCGCGGGCGCGTGGGTCATCACCTCGCCGACCGAGAGCCTCGATCTTCGGCGCGTCGAAATCACCCTAGAAGCTGAGAAGGGTGCTTGGCGAGTTACCGATGTTGGCAATCAGATAATCAACGCAAGCGCACAACCACCGGAGGCCGCCGTCCTCGCAGACCTGACTGCGTTGCACGCGTCCTACCACCAGAAATGGGACAAACCGATTGGCAACGGCGTACTCGCCGAACCCATGGATGCCGATGACCTGGCGCAGTACCTGATGGAGGTTCTGCGCCTCAACACCCAAAGTGAGCTCGTCTTCATTCCCCGGGTGATGATCGACAGCAATTCGATCTTCCCGATCACGGGCTCATTGACCCGTCACGCCTTCTTTGCCGCAGTCCCACACCGTAATTTCCCCTACACCTTCACCGTCAAAGGCTCAGAGCTCAAGGCGCTCTGCGCGTCGTTGCCCACGCCGGGGGCCCCCCTCGCTCGCAACGATGTTCTCGCGCGGGGCATCGAATGTGGTTCATCGATCTTGGTCAACGGCCGAACCATTGCGGCCGACGATGAAGTTTCAGCCGCAACGGTCGAATACTTGGCCAAAGGTCCTTGGAGCTTTCTCGCAGACAAACAACAGAGAGTTCAGCCTTTCCTGCTGGACGGTACCAACGAAGGCCGCACCGTTTGCGACCTCGCCCGCGACTTTCTGGGCAGTGAGAAATTCAATGGAGACACTGCGGTTCCCATCGACATCCACACCAACTTCCCAGATCTCGCGCGAGAGCTGCGGTGGCGATTCCAAGGCGATCTCGATTTCAACCTATCCGACACACAGGCCAGAAACCGACCCAAGTACGAAGAGAGTCAGCTCGAGCGGGAGAAGTTCTTCTCTCTTCGCGGTGAGGCCCGAGGAACAGCAACCGCGAGTTCCAGCCTCCACGAAATCTCAGTCGATGGTCGGATCAAATACGCCAAGGGCCGCACCGAGGAAACGGACTTCACCGAGATCGATGATCTGGACACCCTCGAGCTGATCTACAAACTCAACGCTCTGCGAACCGTCGACTCAGGATGGTGGGTTCCAATCCCCTACCTTGGCACCAAGGGCGAAACAGAGATGACCCAACCAGAAGAGCGGGACTACCACCACTTGGAGCTAACCGGCACCTTGGGTGTCCGCTTCCCATTTCGTCCGGAACTGGAGGCGAAAATCGCTGCCGGTATTCGCAATGAGTTGTTCGATCCGCAAGCCGAGCCCGTCCTGGGTATCGATTTCGGCTACGAGCTCAAGAAGAAGAGGCTCTTCAGCGTAGGGGACAGCCCACTGGAAATGGAGTCCGTCCTAACTGCATTCTACGGCGACTGGGGCATCTCGGACACACTCAAGGGTGCATGGGTCAATCGACTTTATGTCTCGTTGGTCGGTCGACTGTTCTTCAACATTACCCATGATCTCTTTTTCTTCAGCAAGGAGCACAAGGAGCTTGCCCTCCTGTCACAACTGACCTTCGGCCTCAGCCTGCGCGGCTCAACCTCTCTGCAATCGTTCTGACACAAACCCTACGCCGCTCCTCGAATCGTCGGGCTTTGTGGGATAGGGTCTGCTGCATGGCCTTACGTGAGGAAATCTTCGAGCAACCAACAACCCTTGCGCGACTACTTGCAAACCAGCGCGCCAATATCACCCACATCGCGTCCGAGCTGCAACGGCGAACGGTACACTTCGTCATGATCGCGGCACGTGGCAGCTCCGACAACGCTGCCCGCTATGCCAAGTATGTATGGGGAAGTCGCAACCAACTGCCCGTTGCGCTCGCCGCACCATCGTTGTTCAACCATTACAACGCGCCGCCAAAGCTCGATGGTGCTCTGGTCGTGGGAATTTCCCAATCCGGGCAATCTCCAGACATCGTCAATGTCGTCAGTGAAGGCCGACGCCAGGGTGCGGCAACTTTGGCCATTACCAATACGCCAGATTCACCGCTCGGGCGGGCTGCCGAATGGGTCATTAACCTTGAGGCCGGTGCCGAGCTCTCCGTTGCAGCGACGAAGACCTACACCGCCGAATTGATGGTCATCGCCATGCTGTCTGCCGCTTTGGACAAACGCACAGACGCATGGACGGCACTCGACGGCGTTCCCGCAGCCGTGGACGGTGCACTGGCTCATGAGTCGGTGATTTCTAGTGCAGCAGAGCGACTGCAGAGAATTGACCAGTGCGTGGTTTTGGCCCGCGGCTTCAACTACGCCACCGCTTTCGAGCTCTCCCTGAAGCTCAAAGAGCTAACCTACGTTGTGGCAGAGCCATACTCCTGTGCTGACTTTCAACACGGCCCCATTGCCATCGTCGATCATGGTTTCGTGGTGATTGGGATTCTGCCCACCGGAACAACGTCTCCACAAATGCGGCAATTTCTACAAGATCTCCATCAGCAACGTCGCGTCGAGCTCCTAACCATCGCCGATGACCCCGATCTCTTGGCTCTCGGTGATTACCGATTTCCCATCCCACAACTTCCGGAATGGCTGAGCCCAATCGCCGCAATTGTGCCCGGACAGCTATTTGGTCACCACCTCACGTTGGCCAAGGGTTACGATCCCGAGCATCCGCGGGGGTTACACAAGGTAACAGAGACGACTTGAGACAAACACCGTCTCCGGTCAGTTCGTATCCGTCGCGCACCGGCAGTTTGTGGAATAGGCGATACTGCAATCCGTGGATTCCGCATCAGACATCGTGACAAAGCAAGCTAGACCACAGGCTTCAGAGCACGAGTGCGGGCCGGCGGGCACATACATGCAGCCATTGTCGGCGGCGACGTTGGTACCCATGCTCAGGCACCTTGAGTTTGCGGAGAGGGCGTCACAAATCTGGTCGCAGCTATTTCCGGTTTTTTGGTTGGAGAGGATGCGAACAATTTTGCAGACGCTCGCGTCACAGATTAACGATGTTTGGCAGTCGTCATCGCCGGTGCTCGTGTCACATCGCTCGCCAACCGCACCGGGTGCCTGGCAAAGGCGGACACCCTCGCTGTTTAGACGGCATACGTCAGGGACGGTGCATTCATCATTGTTGCTCGTCGCGGTGCAGATGGGAAGGTCTTCGACGCAAGTGAGCCCGTCTCCCGTCCAGCCAGACCCACACTCGCAGTCAAAGCTTGGCGATGG
>Ga0156400_1058_pt1 | contig 17116 bp, 13 predicted proteins | sample RifOxyA3_FD_108044 | JGI IMG/M metagenome (GOLD analysis project Ga0156400, IMG submission 108044) | Deltaproteobacteria bacterium RIFOXYA12_FULL_58_15
CCCGGCGACTGAGAAATCGTCGGCATGGTGCCAGTTGTTTGCAGTGCAGAATCTTCCGAGAAACCTCCGGCAACGCCGCGTCAGAAACCGGCCAGTGGTGGTTTTCAAGCTCGCCACTTCAGCCACAACGGCTTCGAGAGGAACCGCAAGTGATTCCCCCCGAATGCTTCGCGTGCAGAAGCTCGACACTCCATCGGAGAAGAGAAGAATGAGATCGTAGATCGCCGCATCGAGGGTTAGCCACCATGCAAAACTTGATGGGGAAATGTCTCGCTCATCGACAGAGATCTGCTCACCCGCAAGGCTGTGCACGACTTTGCGTCTGGCCAGTCCCTCACCGAGGTAACCCTCGAGCCGCGCAGGCTCGAGGAGATAGGAAAGATAGGCAGGCATTCCGCCGAAATCGATCTCCCATACCTCGAGCTCCCCACCCTGACGGCGGCCAACCACCGCCCCATCTCCGACGACGACAATGTTGGCCCTTCCCTTCGACACGTGTGCCGCAAGCATTGTCGCGTCAAGGCTGGAGATGCCCACGCCAAACCCATGGGTGCCGTTTTGTGCCTGCCCTGCCACCGCCTCGAGATCTTTGTGGGTGAGGGGCAGGCCTGCGCCGTGAATGCTGCTCTCTGTGGCCAAAGCGATCAGGCGTGCACCGACATCGGTGTCGGTCGAGCTCGAACACCCATCGCTGACAACAGCGAAACCCGCACCCGATTTGGCTAGGCCAGCCCGGGCATAGTCCTCACACACCAGGTGCGACTGACCGATGGCGAAGTATGCATCTGCTTGCATGGCGGCCTCCATTCGGGTTGGAGCTAGAACGACAGCGACCGACTCGCCCCACCGCTCCCTAGGGCCTGCGACTGCGAGGCGATGGAGCGTGAGACAAAACCGCCGAGCTTGGCGAGCTGATTGACGGTGGCCTTGCCAATGGCCACGTACTCGGTGAACCCCGCCGCGTCTTTTAGATCCTTCAAGTACTGATTGAGTCCGCCCTGATCGGTGTTGACGCCGATGAGAATAGAGACGATCGACTCGAGGGACTCACTGGTGACCGCTTCTGTCAACGCATCGCCAACCATGCTGTGGGTCACCGTCGAATGGTTGTCCATGCCATCGGTGATGACAAAGACCGCCGCGTTGACATCGAAGTCCTGCTCGGTTAGCGCCCGACCGTAAGCTGTAGCTGACTTGATGCCGTTGTAGGCGGCGTCGTACAGCGCTGTCATTCCCCCGATCTGAATGCAGCCGTCGTAGTCGGCCTCGTGGCACTCCGACAGCGGCTTGTATCCATGTACCTCGGAAACCTTGTCGTCAAAGAGGACCAGCCGCATCATCATGTTGTCGGCACGCGGGCTGCGGCGGCACGAACGCACCACCTCTTTGACTGCGGCTTCGATGTCGGCCTGGTAGGGGTCCACCGAACCGCTGACATCGACAATGATCAAGCCGAGTGTGTATTCGCTGGCACCAAGATCTTCGATGCGCTTGGCGGAAAACCCGTAGGTCGAGCCGCCGACTTTGTGCGCAACCATGTTGTTGTCGTTGAGAATGGGCATTTGGATCTCCTTGGTTGTTGGTTTGTCTGAACGTCGTTCCTAGGCTGCTTTGCGGAGGAAATCGGCGGTGGTCGCTGTTTTCATTCCCTTCGCCACCAATTGCGCATGCACTTCCTTGAGCTTGTCGCTGAAGATCGTCGTGTTGGGAGGATCGGGCACGGGGCTCGTGGCGTCGGTGAGCCACACCAGTTTCTCGATGGTCTTGGGGTCGCCAAAGCAGTGGGCAATGTCAGCAACAGTGTTGAGGACACAGTGTGTCGAGGCTTCTCCCGCGAGAAGCACGAGGTCGGCGTCCTCAAGAGTCTGAATCAAACCCGCATTCACCTGGGTGGTGGGGTCCTCTGGATCCGGAACCTCGGCCTTGACCGCTGAGAAGTGCTCGGTCCACGGATTCGAGCCCTTGGTGACGAAATCCGCCTGGGCAAACCGCTCCTCCCACTCATGGATCGCTGCCGCCAACACCGGCGCGACGTTGTGTCCGGCATCGCCAATCAAACAATGCTCGGGCCAGATGATGTGGGGATATCGCCCAGTGGCATCGAGGGCCCGCAGGTATTCCAGGGAGCGCTGATGAAAGGATGGCACCGCGGTGGTCCACCGGCCTGATTCGACATCGGCTACGGTTATCAAAGTGAAGGGTGACGGATGGGTCCCGCGGCTGTCCTGCCACCAAATGGGATGGGAGATGTCGACCTTGCGGTGACTGTCGAGGGTGACGTGAATATCGTCGAGCTTGTCCTTGAGCCGCAACACCATCCGGGCCAAGCGCTCCATGTCGGCGTCTGCCCCCGGCACAAACAGGCTTCCCTTGGGGTCACAGAAATCATTCTGAGGGTCAATGATGAGTAAATGGGTCTTCATGTCTTTCTCCTCTTTGTTGTGGCCTTTGCCTTGTTGTGTAAATGTTACTTTAACACTATCGTTATTGTCAATAGGACACTTACGCAATTGACGATGCGCGATATCTCGGTCGTTTCTCTAAATTTTCGGCTTGCGAGCAATGCCCTACATCGGTCGAATCATCCGTAAGGGTTATGCTTTTCGTCAGACGGACGTGAGGTCGTGATGTTCAACCCAAGATGCGGCCCATGAACAGGAGCCAGCGCAGTGGGCCGGTGATACCCAAAATCGAGCCCGAAACGATTTTCGAGAACGGCTCAATCAGCCGGTTGGGGCGGTCCGGCACACTATTATTTGGTTGAGTGTCGATTCTTCTCCGACAGGACGCGGAAGAGGGTGGCGTACACGTCGATGAACTCGTCACCACCACGCAGAGAGCGCTCGTCAAGCTGACCCGTGTCACCGTACTTCTCGAGCTGACGCTTCATCACATAGAGAGGGCCGGCCACCGAATGGGTTACAAGAATCCCAAAGATGAACATAATGATCGCCAGCGCCGGCACACTCATCCACACCAGTGTCTGTATCGTCTTGTTGCGCTCGACCATCGCCATCTTGGCTTGCTTGATCGACTCGAGGCCAGCGTACGCCTTGTCGAAGCGCTTCCCCGCCACCTCGGTGGTTTCAAAGCTGGTCTCCGGGATGTTCATCAACAAGACCGTGATGTCCAGCGACGCCGTGTAGATGCGCTCGGCATCTTTAAGCGACTTGTTCAACATCCTGTTCTGCGTGTCCAAAGTCCCGTAGAAGGGCACCGCGAACAGCGTAGCCCCGAGCGCGGCGACCAGGCCGAGAAGCACTGACCAGCGCAGCTGGAAGCGTGAATTGATGAGGTACTGCCGGCGCCAGAAACGTCGTTCCATGGAACACCTCCGTTACCACGCTAGACAACCACGACTACGGCCGGCGGGCAATGTCCACTTCGCCGTCGCAATCGTTGTCGCGACCCGTCGCAGGTTAGATGAAGTGGGTCCCGTGACGCGAGAGGCTACGATCGTTCCAACTCTGCGGCAGCGAGCTCTAGGAACTCCGTGAAGTCGATAAGAGCCGATTCCACTTGGGCACGGATCGCCGCCACGAACTCTGCGACTTGCCGCAGTTTCACCGCATCGAACTCCACAGCGTAAGCATGACGGAAGAAATGCCTGAAGCGGAGGATCTCGCGCAGTGGCCCGACAACGGTTGGCGGCAGAACCGCTGGACGAACGGACTTGATCTCCCGGGTGGCACCCACCAGCAACTCGAGATGCCAATCGCCGCCGGTTGGCTCAGATCCGAGACTTCTCTCGATCCGCTGCAGAATTCTCTCGAGAGACGTGTAGTATCGGTGCAAACGCACCGCCAAAAGAGCGAGATGGGGAGCGTCCATCGAATGGCGTTTGCCCGACTCGACCGCCTCTGCGACCTCCGCCCCGAGTCTCTTCAACGCATCGACCTCATCCACCAACTCACTGATCAGCCGGCGCAACTTGCCGGCGGCGCGATTGTCAACCATACAAAGATTCTCCTTCGCGCTCGATCCGGCGAATGAGCGATGGCGGAGCTTCTTCCAACCGAACGAGATCGACAGGAAGCGCCAACAAAGTGGCCGCAGCGTCGATGGCAGCGAAGTATTGCTCGGCAGGCAGCCCCTCGACTGCAAGGTCCACGTCGGAGTCAGGAAACAGCTCGCCCTGAGCTAATGAACCAAACAGCACTATCCTTTCGACGCAGAACCTCTGTCTGAGAACCGCGACGACCTGGTCTAGGTTCTCCCGAGCCTTGAGCGCGAGCCGCTGGCGGGTTCGTTGCTCTTCTTGCTCACGCCGCCGCCGCTCCGCCACGAAGCCCTCAAGGTCCATGAGACTAGCGTATGCCAGCGAACATGGGCTCGCAAGGGCGCTCGCAACCGACAGGGCGCTCGTGACCGACCGACCAAGCTGCCGCCGTCTTTGACATCGTCTATTCTCCTGATGGAAGTCTGAAGTTATTGCGTTTGTTGACCCATTCAAGTGGTGGGGCGACGCCTGCGGGCAATGACAACCACCATCGTGGCAAACCAACACCAGGAACCGCTCGCGTCTTCCACCCGACAGCCACAGCTTGGCACCCTGCCGTGCACCCGGCACGCATCACCCTCATCCACCTCGTCGTCGCAATCGTTGTCACGTTGATCGCACAATTCATTTGCGCCAACGTAAACCGTGGATTGGGTATCGTCGCAGTCGACACCGCCACAGCGGCTGGCGTATTGACCGTCTTCGTCAGAATCCGGACAATCACATGCCAAGTCCAGACCGGAACAATCTTGATCGATACCATCGCCACAAATCTCCACCGCATTGGGATAACTGTTCGGGTCGAGATCGTCGCAATCCCGAGTCATGCCTGTGTCGCAGGTGTTGAAGCCGTCGCCGTCTAAGTCAAAACCATTGTCTATTACGTCGTCACAGTCGTCGTCCACGTCATTACAAACCTCCGTACCACCGAGGTAGATATTCTTGTCCTGATCATTGCAGTCCGATCCGCCACATGCCGAATCGGCTTGCCCATCCTCATCGGCATCCACACAGACATTCTTGCATTCCCGATTGATGCATTGCTCGTAGACGCCGCAAGCGGTGTCGCAGCCGCCGCATCGATCGTGGATCGTAAGGGAAGACTCGCAGCCATCGACATCCTGCAAACAATCGGTCCATCCGACATCACAGGCACCCATGACGCACACCCCATCCACGCATGTCCCTGTCGCGTGCGCGAATGCACAGGTCTGAGGGCAAACGCTCACCCACTCGACGTCCGTGCTCAAGTGATTCGCAGGATCCCTCTCGTACTGGCAGTCCCACGCCCGGGCCACAACACGGTAGAGACCATCGGCCACCCGGGCCCCATCTGCGTCCACGCCATTCCAGGGAATCATCGTCCTATTGTACTCACGCGTATCGGTCGTCCATTCGCTCAGAACGGTCACGACCTCGTCGCTGCTGTTGAAAACCGAAATATCGCCACCTCGCAGACAAACCTGGTCGAGGGCATGAACACCAACCCAAGCTGTCGCCGGGTTACCCTCCGGCCTAATAATCGCCGTCGACAGGTTGAGTTCGACTGTGGGGGGTGACACGTCGACCACGGTGACGCCATCGGACATCACCTGCACCGACAAATACTCGGCATCGCCGGCCATCACGACGAAATAGTATCGGTTGTCCAACTCGAGCGGCAGCTCGTCCAGCACCACCTGGGGTGCAACGCCAGGCGTTGCGGTCATCTCCCACCATTCGCTCGGTACGGTAATGAGTGGTAGGCCGCTGGATGTCACGACAGTGTAGAGATACCAAGTTGCCCCCGGCACTTCGTTCCATGTCGCACACAGGGTGTCACGGGTCTCAAACAGATCCAGGTTTGTGCTCCAATCGTTGCAGTCGGTTTCGACAAGGGACGCTGCCGCTGGGGCCGCAATTTGCTGCTGGTCCAACTCGTAGAGATAGCCGTCCGCGACCGTGACCAAAATCTCGTCCTTGGCGTCACCGTCGGTGTCGGCAAAGATAGCCTCGCCGACCTGATTGCGGAAGTCGTAGCTCCACACCAGGGCGTCGGAGCATGGGTTCGAAGTGCAGCGACATGGGTCGACCGCATAGAGGTAGCCGTCGGTGGAACCGACGAGGACCACTGGGCTGCCATTGAGATTTGTGTGGCTGTTGGCGTTGCCAAGAAAGCCAGCATAGACACCCGCGACTTGCGCCGCCGCATCGTCCACATAGGCCGTCCCCCCGGCAAGAACAGGCTCGGCAATGATGGCACCGGTGGCGGCGTTGCGCAGGACCAGGTGGGCCGAGCGAAATCTACCATGAATCAGGCGTACCGTCGTGTCACAGGTGGCAACCGTTCCCAAGACACTCGTGTGCAGCGTCGTCGGCGAATCCTCCCAAGCCTTCGTCAACTTGTTGGGCGGTGCCGCCAACGGCACCACCTCGAACATGGACCACACAAAGACAGGTCCCGAGCTCAGCACTTCGTTGGCACCGTCGCCATCGACGTCGAAAACCATGGGAGAACCATGGCTGAATGACGGCTCGGCGAGCAGAGAACCGTCCGTTCCTTTGGCCGCAACAAGACCACCTCTCATGCCGATGAGCAGGTCGAGCGCGCCATCGCCGTCTACGTCACCAGCCGCGTTGAAAGCGAAGCCACTGCCGCCGACCGTTCGGTTGAGATCGTTGGCCCAAAGATCGCTCCCGGCGAGCGCGTGTTCCATCACCATGGCGTGACCCAATCCGTCTTGGGTAACCCAGTCAAACGCGACCTCCGGTAGGCCATCGTTGTCCACATCGATCGCCAGGGGATCATGAGCCAAAGACCATCCGGTGTTGCGACTCAGAAGCGTCGTTGGGGTGACCACGGTGCCACTGGGGGAAAAGTCGCGCACCGCGATCGTCGAACCCGAGACGCTCAGCAGCTCGAGTTGTGGATCGGCGTCCCACTGTATAAGAGACGCCATCCGTCCGCTGCCACCAGCCCAAAGCAGCACAGGGGGGCCAACCCAGCTCGCTCTCTGAGCGTCAAGAATCACAATGACGCCGCGACTGTTGGTCACGACAATCTCGTCGCGTGCATTTCCCGTCGTGCTGTCGATGGTGCCGTCGAGATCCCCCGATACCGGCACCCACCCGAAACCAGAGTTTCCAGAATAATAGCCACCGACGCGCATGCCGGGCTTGGAGAGCTCGCCGTAGTCCTGGTTGGTGGGCCGCATCAAGGGGTCGAGCGCCACGAGGTAGCCGTCCGAGCGCACCAGCAGCATCTGGCGACCGCTCTCGGTCACGTTGGCAAACGTCTCCCAAGAGATCGATGTCGTGTCAGGAGGAAGGAGATAACTGTAGAGCGAAGTTCCGGTCATGGGGTCGAGAACATGCGGCGAGCCGCTGCGCATAGCCGCAAGCTCGAGCAAGCCGTCGTCGTTGGCGTCGTCGGTCATCAAGTTGCGGAACTTGCAGCTGCGATCGAGTCGACGGACGGGGTCCAACACGCTGAGCGGTGTGCCGGTGGTACTCCAGAGCGGCACCAATACACCGTTGCCGTCGAAATCGAAGGCGAACAGATAGTTGAGCAATGGGGCGGCCATCCGTGTGGCGAGGACCTCGAGGTCGCCGTCGCCGTCCAGATCCGCCATCCCGGCAAGCTTGAAGTCGTCGACACTCGCGAGATCGACGCCATCGGCGGCACCAAAAACGTGGACAGACCAACGGCTCCCCGTCGCGTCCGCATCATAAAAGGAGGTTGCCACACCCCAAACATCCCCGGCCCCAAATTGGGTCAGGGATTGGTAGCTGAAGATGTGTTGGTCAGCGACGTTGTCCGCAGCCGCATGATCCCAACGCTTGACCAACTTGTTGGGGGCGTGAGGATTGGCAGAGTCGAAATCGGGTCCGGTGGGATCGAATTCGACCATGAACACCCGCCGGGAGTTGACCGTGGCAGGGTAATTGGCGTTCGTGTAGAGAAAGAGCTCATCGCACCCGTCCTCGTCGACATCGGCGAAATCCGTGAGGGCTTGGCCGTAGGGAATGGAGCCCACCACAGCCGTATACTTGAGGGGGCACACTCCGTCGGCTGGCATCGAATTGTAGGCGTAGACATGTTGCGTTCCCTGCGCGACAATCTCCAGGCCGCCGTCCCCGTCGATGTCCATGAGCGCATCATTGGATCCGCATCGATAGTCCCGTACGCCCTCCTGCAGGTGACATCGTTCCTCCACAATTAGGCCTGCGCCGCTGTTGGAAAACGCATAGATCACCGCGGGAATCGACGTCGCGCCACTGCCACATGCCCGTTCGGTGACATACATCTCCAGTCGGCCGTCGTGGCCGCCCAGGTCTGCAAACAGAACACTGCCAACATTCAAAAACAGGCCCGGTGGTGAAGCCCATTGGACCGTGCCATCCGCAGACCTCAAGATCACCACCTCGCCCCTCAGGGTCGAGGCAACGATGTCGACCGAGCCATCGCCCTCGAGGTCGCCTACTCGCTCTATCCGATCATAATCCCGCAGTCCGCTTTCCCAACGTAAGCTATCGAAGGAAACGTCCTTGGCGATAAGCCGGCCGCCGCCCACGAACACCACCGCCTGCAATCCACTGCCGTCGAGGTCGATGGTCGCGATCTGATCGTTGCGCAACTGTCCGCCGAGGTAGTAGCGCCAACGCGGCGCGGGATCGGTTACATCCAGGGTTCCCGTGGCAACGGCGGACCGCTTGGCGTCGTGACGCCGGAGCGGCCAATCGCCACGCCCCTCGTTGGCGATCAGCATCACGGAGATGGCAACCCCAATGCCAGTCACCCATGCCAACTGCTTGCGCAACGCCAAAGTCCAAGATCGATTCATCTCACACCCTCCACACGCTTAACGATTGGTTTCACCCGTGATTTTCCGCCCGAGCCCTCGACCGTCAACCATTCTGACCTGGTGAGACAGGGTTGTCCCTTTGGCATCGAGACTCTTCGCATCCCTAAGCCTAGGGTCCGTATGGGCCGAGAGATTCACGAAAGGCCAGCCCAGATTGTGTTCTCTGTTGCGCCACACTTTGGACGCAGCTCACGAATGCATCCCGTGCGGCATACTCTTCGGGAGTCTTCCAACTCAACCAAATGCCCCGATGCAGGTCATCGGAGGCAAAGGCCAGAGGATGCAGCCCCCCACTATCAATCTCGTCGGCGAGAGCCATTTGTGGCAGAAAGGCCAGGCCCATGTTCATTCGCACCATGCGTATCAGCGCGGCAATCTGGGGCGTCTTGATAAACGGTTGCATCTCGACGTTGTGGCGTGCGAGGACTTCCTCGATGACCACGGCGGTGGGAGATTGCTCATCGAAGGCGATGAGCTTCTCGCCCTGAAGATCCTTGGCGCGAACGTTGCGGCGGCGCCAAAGGCGATGACCGCGACCGCACACCAACACCAAGGGATCATCCATCACCATTACGTCGTGGGCGTGAGTCGGTGCCTTTGAGCGAGCGGTGATGGCCACATCGACCTCCCCGTCATGCAACAGGTCGAGAACAGTGTCGGAATGCTCGAAACGGATGGTCGGCCGGACCTTGGGAAAGCGCTGGGTGAAGATCGACAAGGCCTCCGGCAAGACGTAGATACCTACGCTGTTGACGGTGCCCACGCGCAGATCACCACTCGGAATCTCGACCTCTGCGCGAACAGCCCGCTCCATAGCGGTAAGATGTTCAAACAGCTCGCGAGCATGGGTGAGGAACCGCTGACCCGTCTCGGTGACCGTGGCCCCGGAATGATGGCGACGAAACAACGGGGTCCCTAGCTCGTCCTCCAAGCGGGCCACCTGAATGCTCAAGGTTGGCTGTGACACGCCCAAACGTTTGGCGGCACGACTGAACGAGCCCGCTTCTGCCACCGCCTGAAAGTATCGAATGCGTGTCACATCGAGCATGTCATCCTCCTCGAGCGCAATAGGTTGCAGCCAGACTGGCATCTACCATAGTTGATGTCTATATGGGCATAGACGACGAAGATGTCCACTCAGGAGCGCAGGTCGACCACCGTGACGCCATCGCCGCCCTCATGGTTGTCGCCAGGACGATAATGGCCGACGTAGGGCAACTGTTCCAACCCCTCGCGGATGGCCTTCTTCAAGGCACCGGTGCCGTGACCGTGAATGATGAGCACTTGCGGTGGCCCGCCATAGGAACAACGGTCGAGAAACAACTCGATCTGACGCAGGGCATCGTCGGCACGCATGCCCCGAACATCGCAGGACGCCTCGCCGTGGTCGATGGTCCCTGCAGCAACCTCCGAGGGCTGAGGTCGACTTTGATTTGCCCGAGCGCTCTTGCCTTTGCTGGACGGCTTAGCCGTCACCACCAGATCGGTGAAAAGCACGCGACTTCGCAGGCTACCCATGGCCACCGTCGCACCCTCCTCATCGACCGCCAACACCTCGCCTTCGCTGCCCAAGGACAGGACCTTCACTCTCCCACCGACTTCGGGAATCTGCGGTGCCGCACGACTGCTAACTCCGGCGTCGAGCCTCGCTCGATTCTGTCCTTCTGCATGAGCGCGCCTTTCGAGATCCTGTTGGACCTGTTGGGCGCGCACCATGTTCGGTTTTCGCTGTAGCTCGGCAATCATCGCCTTGAGCTCTGCCCTACTGCTATCGATCTCCAGGGCCATCTCCTCGCGAACAATCCTCTCGGCGTCGCGGCGAGCGCTCTGGGTGGCCGCCCGTTCTTGGGCCAAGGCCCTGCGCTCTTCGTCTAGCTCCTGTCGGTCGCTGGCCAGTGCCTGCAATTCTGTCGACACTCTTTGCCGTTCGGCGTCGAGTTGTTCCAAGGCCAGGGACAACGCCCCTGTGGACGTGAGCTGTTGCCGTGCTCGTTCGACGATGGTCGCCGGCAAACCAACCTGGCGGGCTATCTCTATTGCGTTGGAGACACCGGCAGCACCGAGCTCGAGACAATAGGTGGGTGAGAGCGTCGAGGCGTCGAACCCGACTTTGGCGTTGGCGAATCGCAAGTCGACGACGCCCAGTGCCTTCACTTCATCGAGATGCGTGGTGACCAGCACAGAGGCACCACGGTCCGCCAAGTGCTCCAATACCGCAATGGCAATGGCCGCGCCCTCTTTGGGATCCGTGTCGGCGGCAATTTCGTCGACGAGCACCAGCCAGTTGGGCCCCGCGACCTCGATGATCTCGCAAAGGGAGCGCAGGTGCGCCGAGAAGGTCGACAGGTCCCGCGACAAGTCCTGGGCATCCCCCATCGCGGAGCACACTCCGCTAAACAAAGGAACTCGCGACCCCTCTCGCGCCGGAATCGGTAACCCCGCACGGGCCATCAAAACGCAAAGGCCCACGGTCGTGATGGTCACGGTCTTGCCACCAGCGTTGGGCCCCGAGACCACCAGGGCACTCTCATCGCCGTCGAGCTCGATGTCGTTGGCGATGACCTTCTTGCCTTGCAAAACCAACAGAGGATGACGCGCGTGCACCAGTCGCAGACCACCGCCGTCTGCGCCAATCGTGAAGGGCTCGGCTTTGAGATCATTCGCGAGCCTGGCGCTCGCGTGACAGAGGTCGAGCATAGCGAGCCGTTCGATGGCGTCTTCGAGATCGCTCGCATGATCGCCAAGATAGGACGACAGCTCAGCAATAACCTGCCGCTCCTCCTCCAAGGCCAACGACTCGGCGATCGACAGTTCATTGCCGACATCGACGATTTGTTGGGGCTCGATAAACAGGGTCTGCCCCGACTGCGACGCGTTGTGGACGATTCCTGGCACCTTGGAGCGAAAAGCGGCCTGAATCGGCAGGACGTACCGATCGCCTCTTACCGAGAAGAAAGAGTCCTGCACCCACAGAGCCATGTCTGAGTCGTGCAACAAGTTCTCGACTCGCTCTTTGATCTGGTGATGCAACTGTCTTGCGCGGGCGCGATAGGAGGCCAAAGCCTCACTCGCGGTGTCCTTGAGAGCACCCGATGGTTCGAAGGCGTCGTCAATTCGAGTCGCCAAGCCGCTCAGGTCGGGCAACCCAGAACCGATGCGTCCTAGAAGCGGACACGGGTCCCGCCTATTCGAGAGGAACTTGCGCAATCGCGCGGCCACCCGAATGGCACGACCACAAGCGATGATTGTCAACGGATCGAGGCTGCCGCCCTTTGACGCACGTCGCAGAGCATCACCGACGTCGTCGGTTTCGCCAATTGGCAGAGACTCATCGCGGCGAATCAACGCCCGCGCTTCCTCAATGCGAGCCAAGGACTCGTTCACATCATCGGCGTCGTCGAAGAATCGCAGTTGTCCCCCGCGCTCCTTGCCGCGTTCGGTGCACGCCCGCCCGACCAACGCATCGGTAAGTTGCGACCAACCGAGATCGGAGAGAACCGGGCCAAATGGGACAAACCGCCGCCTCATGGGCAGGGCTGTTTACCACGGAACCCAAGAAAGCACAGCCGCTTTCGCTGGCTGGTTTCCCGAGTCCGAGGGCTCATGATGGGTCCTGGTCTTGACGGTGGCGGGGCAATCGGGCGATACCCTCGACCGCACCATGGCAACACACCCAGAGACGCAACCGACCCTGCGACAATGGCTGCAATCAGAGCCCTTCGCTCTCGGCCTGTCGGCTGGCTTCTTTGGCTTCTTTGTTCACTGCGGCACGCTCTCGGTGCTTGAAGAGGAAGAACTGTTGCCCACAAGACTGAGCGGTGCGAGCGCAGGAGCATTGGTCGGCGGCATGTGGGCTGGGGGAATGAACGCGAAGGATCTTGCGACCGAGCTGTGCGCACTGCAACGCTCTGACTTCTGGGACCCCGGCCTCGGACGCGGCCTTCTGCGCGGCGACAAATTCCAACGCAAGCTTGAGTCCCTGCTTGGAGTGTCGACCTTTAAGGAATGCCGGGTGCCGTTGGCGGTGTCCGTTCACGACGTTCGCTCCAAGCTAACCCATGTCATCGATTCGGGCCCGCTGGCCACTGGCATTCGTGCGTCCTGCGCGGTGCCCTATCTCTTCCACCCCGTTCGCATCAATGGCAACCTCTGCGCCGACGGTGCCCTCTCGGATCGTTCAGGCCTTGCCGGCATGCCCAAAGGCGAACGACTGTTGTTTCACCACCTCGCGTCACGTTCTTGGTGGCGCAGCCGTGATTCCATGAAAGTTCCCGCCCGAGACAACATGACCGCTGTTGCCATCGACAACATGCCACGGGTTGGACCTTTCAAATTGCACGTGGGCCCGATTGCCCTTGCCGGCGCGCGCGAGGCGTTTCGCCGCGCCCTCGATGTGCAGATCACGGATTCGGTGATTCGTCTTTCGGGGTAGGCCTAGGAGTTAGGACGCTCGCCGTCTACGTTCCATGTGGTAGCGAGTTATGAGCACGGCAGAGAAGGAACCGCCGCTAACATCTACGGCACCTGAGTGCCCAAACACGTAGCTGTGGTCGCACGTTCCCCGCACAGAGTCTGCAGCGACCCCTCGAATTCGCCCTCCCACAACCACTCCACGGCTGCACCTCCTCGTGGTTGATCGACTCGGAGCTTCTCGATAAGACCGTCACAATGGCAGGAAGGACGCAGGTATCGTGGTCGATCGGCCTCTTCTTTGTATTGAGCCCTCGTACTGTTCTGCCTGCCGTTGACATCAAGGCCAGCACACACTGCCTCGACGAAAACCGGCTCGGCCCCCGGTTGCAGGACATCCTGGTCAATCACGCCAAGTCCCGTGAAGTCGATCTGCTCATCACTGTCGAAGACCGAGAGGCGTCAGGCAACACTGAGGTCATCTTGAGGGGCATCACCGGCGATGGTGATCTCGTTCTTGACCGACACTTCACACTCTCGACCTCCGATTGCGAAAGTTCCACCGACCTTCTGGTCACAGTGTCTACCCGTTTCGTGCAAGAGCTACCATTGGAACGTTGGACATTGGGTCGCACACCTGTGCCGGTGCGGGCGGCACTGCCACGTCCTCCTCCCAAAGCGCTTTCGATCTCTGTTTGTGGACAATTGGCTGCCTATCTGGCGTTCCTGCCGACTGGTGGGTCATTTGGGGGGACGGTGATCACCTACATTGGTAACAAGACACATGCATTGAGTATCGAAGCGTCGACCCTCGCGTCCTATCCGAGAGATCTCGGTCAAGGGCAGTTTTATACGGTTTTGCTGGAAGGAGGTGCTGGCTGGAAGTACTCCCCCAGTCCCTGGCTGGTGCGTATCAGCGTGCATGCTGGTGCATTGATGGCTGCTGGGCACGGCTTCAAGTCGAATGAAGCGACGTGGGTGCCGTGGACTGAACTGACCGCAGGTTTCGGCAGAAGTTTCGGCCCGTTGGTAATTGCGGGCAACGCGGCGATTTCGCCGTTTCGACACACGGCAGCGACGGCCGGCGAAGAGCAATCAAGAGATATTTCGAACTTCAGACTCGGCCTGGCGGTGGAATTCCCCATTTGGGGTGAGGAATTTTCAATGCAGGATGCCGCGAGCGGAGACTAAGTGGGTGGTGAGATGGTCAACACCAATGCGACGACGGGCAGCACAGCGCAGCTGGATGTTGACCAGGCTTTTCGGGAACACGGTGGATTTGTGGCCCGAATTGTTCAACGGCTCACCGCAGACGGACCACACGTGGACGATCTCGTGCAAGAAACGTTCATCGTTGCCTTCAAGAAGAGGCATGAATTCGAGGGGCGAGCATCAGTCCAGACCTGGCTGTACGCCATCGCCCGGAACCTATGCTTTCGACACATCCGTAGTCACCGGCGGCGTGACCATTTTCGACAGCGGCTGGCCCAACAAGAGCAGACAGACCGGTCCTCGGCTCTGGAAGGAGAAATCGAACGGCGGGAGTCGATCGCCAGGGTCCACCGTGTGTTGCAACAGCTCCCATTCAAACAACGCGAGATTGCCATCTTGTATGAGTTGGAGGGCATGGAGGGAAAAGAGATCTCTGAGGTTGTCGGGATTCCCTTGGGAACCGTTTGGACCCGTCTGGGTCAGGCCAGAAAGACGATCGAGAAGCTGATGCGTCGGGAACTCACCAAGGAGGCGGTACAATGAAACCCGCCGAGAATCCGCCCAGACTTTTTGAGCACCCGGAATTCGGCCAGGACTGGCGAGCCGCCGCTGGTGACGAGGTCGCGTCCGAGCAGTTGGCAGCGTGGGGTCAGGGGATCGCGAAGCAGGTCGCGCGCCTGCAGGCGACACCGACCGCCATCAGCACAACGGTGAGTACCAGCGCCATAGTTGCTTCGATCGCCAAGTTTGTCCTTCCAGTACTCGCGGTGGGTGGCCTGGCAACCACGTACACCCTTCTGCAAGAGTCAGCAGAGCCAGAGGCCCCGCCACAGGAAGTCGCCCACCAGGAACAGGTACTCGCAGAACCGGTAGCGATCGATGCAGCTCCCGGGGAACCAGCAGCCCCTGAATCAGCCCCGAAAAAACGAATGAAGACGTCCTTTGAACCGGTCCGGACGGCGAGCATGTTGCCAGCGCAGTTGGAGCTTTTCGCCAAGGCGAAGAAGGTAGCCGACGGGGGCGATTTCACTCAGGCGTTGCGGTTTCTGGTGGAGTTCGAAGAAAAGTACCCGGACTCCCCCCTCGATCCCGAGATTCGCCTGGCTCGGGCAGAGTACCTCGTTCGCGCCGAGCGTCTGAATGCGGCCACTGAGGAGCTACAAAGACTGTTGGTAGATCCGACGTTTCACGGCAAGAAAGCCCTTCTTTTTCAGCTCCTTGGGGATGTTTGGATGAAGCGAGGAAGATGCGATCGAGCGACGGGTGCCTACGAAAAAGCACTTGCGGCGGGTCTTCCCAACGAAGAGTCAGCTGCGGTGGGAACGGCCATAGAAAAATGCAGAGCTCGGTGATTTTTCCAAAGTTGGGTGCGTGTCGCGGAGACTAAAAGGCCAATAACCAACGACGCGTGGATATCAGCCGCGTCCTCAGGAGGATTGGCAATGCGATATTCGACGATTCTCGCCCTTTCGGCGATGGTGATTTCATGCGGTGAAACTGTTCTGGTATCCGGTTCGAGCGACTTGATTGCGGATCCATGCGACGGCGAGACCTGCTCCGACCATGGCACGTGTGTTGAAAACGCGGGCACGATGGTGTGCAATTGCACGTTTGGCTACACGCCAGGAGCAGGTCTGACCTGTGTGGATTTGTGCGACGGCGAGACCTGCTCGGGCCACGGCATGTGTGTTAACAATGCTGGGACGCTGGATTGCGATTGCGAGTTTGGCTACGTCTCGGGAACAGATTTGACCTGCGTGGGTTCGTGCGACGGCGTGACCTGCTCGGACCACGGCACGTGTGTTGACAATGATGGCACAATGGGGTGCTCCTGCGAGTTTGGTTACACGCCGGGAACAGGACTGACCTGCGTCGTGGACGAATCCCCACCAGAGATTTCTGTCCTCAGAGGAGAAGACAGCTATTGTCCATCCGGTGTTGCGAAGGACGAGGACTGTGCTGCTGAATCAGGCTTCTACTGGTGGTGCACTCATCCTGATACGTGTGACGTCTGGGGGTGCGCACCGGTCGAACAGGGAGGCAAGTGGCAGCTCCTAGAAACAGCTCCTGCCGGAGGTTGCACAGGAGGCTGTCCGAACGATTTCGACGCCGCAGCGGCGGGCATGGATTACTGTGAAAGCATGGATTGCCTGGAAGTTGCCGAAGATGGGTGTCGACAACTCACGTGCCTTGTGGCCATGGATTATTGGCTACTCGAAGATGTGCTTTGTCCGAATTGAGAACGTGACGTGAACAAGGAGCAATCTGACTGGAGTTGAGGCTTGAGAGCTGGTGCTGCCCAAGCTCGCAGTCGTCCTCGAGTCATGCGCGGGTGAAGTTTTTTTCAACTCGGTTACGGCGCGTTTGAGACTCAAGTCGGCAAACCGATCGACAAGGGCGAGGTTTTCCTGTTTGACTGTGAGCCCCCACAGGAGGCGAGACCCGAAGTTGGGGAACTCATCTGAGCCACTTGCCGTACGAATCGCTCGGCCACGCGAATGGCGCGACCACAAGCGATGATTGTCAACGGGTCGAGGCTGTGCCCCCTTTTGCCGCACGTCGCAAAGCATCACCAGCGAATGTCGGGTGCCATTGGCGGTGTCCCGGCGCGCTCGTCGCAACGTACGACCTCGACCGCCGCGACTCAGGG
>Ga0156400_1059_pt1 | contig 16842 bp, 12 predicted proteins | sample RifOxyA3_FD_108044 | JGI IMG/M metagenome (GOLD analysis project Ga0156400, IMG submission 108044) | Deltaproteobacteria bacterium RIFOXYA12_FULL_58_15
ACACCAACACCGGCAGCGCCACCGCAAACGGCTTCAACCAACCGCTGTGGGAGTGCGACTGTCTTGCCGCTTCTGGGGAAGCCGGCTCACGGGAGCGCGTGATCCCAGAGCCATTTGTCTCGTGGGGCATGAAGGTTCACGTTCGAGCTACTTCCGCTCGATATACTCAGCTTCCCAATACTTACCCTTGTTGGTACCGAGACGAACGACAACCTTGTCACCTTGTTGCAGATAGAAGGAGCCAGCGTTGAGCAGTGTGGCTTCGTCCTCGAGAGCAACCTTCTTACCCTCGACCTTCAGCTTGGGTACGATCACCAATTTGGCGTTCTTGGCGATGTCCTTGCCCGCGCCATCTTTCGCAGACTTCGTGACCGTGACGGTGACTGCAACAATGGGGAAACCTTTCGAGGAGACCTTCTCGACCTTGGCCTCGAGGTTCTTCGAATCCTTGAGGCGCGTCGAACGGGTGAGATCGGCATCCTTCTTGGCGCGTATCGATCCACCACCCTCGGGACCTGTGTCAACCGCCTCGTCTCCCAACGTGGCGAGCTCAGCCAAGGGATCGGTCTCCTCACCTTTTTGGGCGCCAGCAAGGCCGGCAAAAAGCAATAACGTTGCAGCTGCAGCAGTCGTCAACAGGGTACGCATGTCCGTCTCCTTAACCTCTTGTCTGTGAAGAACCCAGGGCCCAGTCAGTTTGCTCACATCCGCCGACTGGGGCCAATACCTTGTGGCAACAAACTTTCTAGGGTGAATCTTGAGTAACTACGGGGTCGCGTAGGACACCGTAGCGCAAGACCTTGAGCTCGCCGCTAAGCAGAAGCTTACCATGCACCCAAACCTTGGCACCGTCCTTGTCATGGAGTTTCTGTTTGCTCCGGGGATCTAAACTCAGGGGAATGTCGCTCGAATCCTCACCAACAGTCTCGCGCAGAGCAAATCCTCCGGCAGTTTTCACCAACCTACCGACCCTCGGTTTGGCACCTTTGATATCGACGATTTGATAGGACTTGACCACGATTTTCTCGCCATCGCGCAATCCGGCGACCTCCACGCGTGCGGACTGCAGGCGGGCTATCTCGGCGGTCAAATCTCCCTCGAGCACCGCTGAATCGTCCTCGCCCACCACCGACACCAAAGGTGCCCCCACGGCCTTGGTCAACCTGACCATCCCGACGACCGAAGCGGGCTCGCCCTGAGCCAAGAGCGCCGCGCACAACAGCCAGGCCGTCATTATTGCACCCTCGCGGCACGGATGTTGAGATTGCCGCAGGTGTCACCGGTTCCCGTGAGGGTCACGTCACCGTCGAGACCCTTCACCAAGTACAGCACGCCCCCCGAGGAGGCGACTTCACTCTCGAAGGGCTCGCTCAGATCGTCGATTTCATCCGTGCTGCCATCACCGAGATTGGGTCCGGAAAAGTCGATGGCGACGCCCCGAGCATCGGTGAAACTGCCAAATGGGTCAAAGCCGGTCACCTGGCCATTCACCGTGGCTGTGTCAGCAAAGGCGGTCGATTGCGCGTCGGTCTCGGTCACGTCGGTATTGTTGGTGGCGTAGATGGCCAACAACCATTTCCAAACGCCATCGGCTCCTCGATTTTGGAAGATCGAATGCTGCCAACCCCGCTCAGATTCACCCACGAGAGCGTCGTGCAGCTTGAAGGCAGCGTTGGCCGCGGCGGCATCAGAGGCGCCGCTCTCCTGGTCAATGATGTGGCGGAGCAAGGTGTACCCCATGCCGCGCTGTGCAACCGAATCACCGGGCCCGGCAAAAGTAGTCGACGACCACGAGTCCAACGCCACTGCTGCAGTCCCAATGTTTGAGGCACCGAAGCCCGCAACGTCCTCCATGAGGTGGGCCATCGCTTCGTCGAGCCACAGGGTTTCGTTGTCCTTGGGGGCGGCACCAGCGCCATAGACGCGTACCGCAAAATTGATCAAGTGAGTCATCTCATGCACCAGTGTGCCGGCCGACAGCTCTTGCGTAATCACAGAGGTGGCGCACCCACCTGCGGGACATGTGGCCATGGTATCTACCGCAGGAACGGCCGCCCACATCATGTCGTGCTCATTGCCACTGCCTTCGGCACTTAGGAAGTCGCGAAAATCAAAGCCGCCAACAATACCCCCGAGCTTGTTGGTGTAAACGACGGTCATGCGGGAATCACCGTTGCGGTCTAGAGGTGCGGCGTAGCTCGACTGCCCCATGAGGTCGAGAATAGTCGAGATACTGTTAGCAAAGGATGTTGCCGCGGTGACAGCGGCTGCACTTGAGGCCGCCACATTGTTGTCAACGAGGACATTCACCTTGACGCTGCCAGACCCCACCACGGCCGCCAAAGTGGCGTTAACCGCAGCTGCCCCGACCCGTGCGACGGATACGGAGCTCACACAGGCACCTTGCCAACACATCTCGGTCGTGCTCGTTGCGCAAGGCTCGCAGGCCTGACGCGGCATCATTCCCATCAAGGGCTTCCCACTCGAGCGGACTGTGTCCACGAGATCGGAGATCCCCGCCCGGCGCTCGCGCTCAAAGGCCAAGCGCGCTTCCCAGTAGTCGCGATCGTAACCCGCGCCCGATGGACGGTGATAGCGCTGTATTCGCAAGGCACCCGACGGTGTGCCGCCGGCGTCGAGCTTGAAGGTGACGAGCTCATCGGCCGCAGCCTCATCTTCGGGCAAGGTGAACACGGCCATGAGATAGATTTCGTTCCCCGTGGCGAAGCTCATTTCCACCTGGCCGAATTCAGCTTCCTTACACTCTTTGGGCTGTTCGTCATCACCGCAACCTGAGAGTACGAATCCGAGGGCAAGCAGAAATAGACCGCAGCGTGAATTTAGCTTCATGACAGCTCCCTTGGCGCGACGGCGCCTCATAACCATCTTGACGATGAAGATAGAGCGCTATTCATAGCATTGCCAGACGCGTTCGCAAACCGTTGTCGTGCGCGCCGAGGGACGTTTTCAGTAGAACGGTCGCAGCAGCTCGTAGCCGCTGGCCTGCTTTGAATAGTAATATTGTTGGTGCCACGGGAAATGGATGTCGCGGGGAGTCAGCAACTTGGCATCCACCAGATCTGACAAGGCCGCGGGGTAATCACCCGTCTCGGCGCGAAAAACCTCCAGCACATGTCGCAATTTTCCCAACTGACCGTGCGTGATCACCACCTGCACGTCAGCGGCGACGTACCCCTCAAGGCCGCGGGTCAGCGCCGGCGTCTGTTGCGACAAGGCGAAATGCCACGCTCCATACCCAGCCGTTCCGGCGAGCGCGAGATACAGAATTCCCCTGGTGACTGCGGGCAACCAGGAAGCGCCGGTCTTTGCGTGGATGCCACCGACAGTCGCATCAGCGCTGGGTCTTCGATGTCCCTCGGGTATCGCCAGGATAATTTCCGCCTCGATCAATGCTACCAGTGCCTTGCATGTCTCGAATTCGCCCAACCGAGAAAGGTCGATGATCTTCTGCACATCACGGTCGGCGATGATTAGCTGGTAAACAATGCGTTCGTTCTGACCAATACCCTTGAGCCGAGCATTGCCCCCCCCGCCCCCGCCTCCCATGTCCCCAAAGGCGTCACTGAAATCGAGATCATCGGTCTCCTTGACGGGTTCTGCGTGACTGGCTGCTGCGGTCAGCGTGTCGAGATCTTCGCGTTTCTCGAAGGTCATGCCGTAACCGGTGATTCTTCGGCGGATCAGTGGCCACTCATCCACCTGGCGAAAGCCCTCCATGAGAATGCTTTCGCTGCGAATGAGCTCAACACCGTCGTCGGTCTCGATCTCCGTTTGGGAAAACTCGTAGGTTCCCGCGTCCCACAGAAACAGCTGATAGATTGTTTCGGTGGTTTGCAGTTTGGCGAAGGCCCGCAAGGTCTTCGCATCCAAGGCACCCTGGGCAATGAGAATATCACCCAGCCGTTTCAACGTTTTTTTCTGGGTTTCGAGGGCGTCTGCGAGTTGTGCCTCGCGGAGAACCTCGGCACGCAACAACATGCCGCCGAGCAAATCCCGTTTCTGTCGCACCGATGATTCGGATCGAACAACAGAGCCGTCTTTGAAGAATATCTTTACCTCTTGATCGCGATTGCGAACCGCGAGGATTCCGGTTTTGCCTTGGTGGCCGATGAGCTGGAAAATGTCGGCAATGCCGAAATCCTTGAGAGTGCCACGTAGCGCCATCTCAGTCAGTCTCTCCACGTTGGGTGTCCCAAAGGCCCAACGCATATACCAGAACGCCGAGAGCCCCGGCACCAACAGCAGAAATCAAAGAGGGCTCCGAGAGATACGGGACTGGCTCGGGGACAATATTTAGCGCCAACAGCACTGCCCAAATGCAGGAGACAAAACACGTCAAGAAAACAAATCCCGTAAGTGACCTGCCGGCGAGCATTTGCCCGGCGCCGACCAGCATCAACGACACGACACGGCGCACCCGTGCCGTTCGCGCCTGATAGCGATGGACCTCAATCTCTTTCTGCACGCGGGCCTGGGGATCGACGGCCTCTTTGGCAACAAAGGCGTGGTAGCATTGGCCACACTGTTTTTGGTTCTTCATCTCGGGGTTGCACCGAGTGCATGCGGCCATCCCACAACGAGGACACGCCACAGACGGCAGCAGGAACCGGCGCAGCCAAGAGAGGGCAACCATTAGAACCAACGCCGCAAGCGCTGCGACGACAAACTGGTGGCGGGACACCACGCTGCCGCCCAACAAGTGCCAGAGTTGACGAACAGCACGTTGATGGGCGGGTTCGGCAATCACGGCAACGTCAACGACTCGCTCGGGAACGGGCTCCTCAACCACATGCCCGGGTCCAAGCCGTTTTGCTGCCGCTTGCAGTGCTTCGACCCGCGCGTAATCGATAGCAGTGGCCTTGCGGTACGCCTCGCCAGCCTCTTTGCTCGCGGCCATCGATGAGTGAACGAGCCACATATTGAAGTGCGCAACCACCTGGTCCGGGTTCAGCGTGACTGCCTTCTTGTAGTACTCGAGCGACAAGGCCTTGTCACCGAGCGCATAATGAATATTGCCGAGGGTGACCAATAATGAGGGGTCTGACTTCTCCATGGCAGAGGCCTTGCTCAACCAATCCGCCGCGGTTTCGAGATCGCCCGACCACCTCGCTCGCAAACCGAGAATCTGCAGTTCTTCTTTGGTAGGCGTTTTTTGGGCAGCGATTCGTGCGGCGATATCCTCTGCACCTATATCACGCGCCGCCATATACACAGCTTCCGCCCGAGAACCAGGATACGAGAGATAGGCAGTCACCGTTGGCATGCCCAGTGGAACCAGAGCAATAACAGCCAGCGCCACAATAGCCGCAGCACGTTCCGATCTCTGATAATAAAGTCCCAAAAGGACTATCCACGCCAATAGGACCCACGCCGGCCCCCAACGCAAAAACACTGGCAACAACAGAACCGCCACACCGAACAGACCGCTCTGCAAACGCGTGGCGCCCTTTGGGAGCACGTGATGGATGGTGTGGATCAGCAATCGGGCGTGTCGATAGACCAGAGCGAGCGCAAACACCGCGCAAGCAATGAGCATCCCAAAAATGAGAACGATCACCAGATTGCCGATGCGACCACGTCGCATTGGCGGCTCTGTCCAAGTCAACGCGTAGGCAGATGCTAAGGATTCGATGGCACCGACAAACGCCCCACCCTTCTCCCAACGTGCGCGGGCCAACGCCATATGAGCTGACGGCCGCGTCGGGGCAAGCACCACCGCAGCCTCAGCACAAGCCAACGCTCGGCTGACCTTGCCTGCCTGCAACTCCGTGGCGCTCTCCCGGGCCAACGCATCGCCGTAGGCAAACATGTTGGGCCAACCGGAGATCTCCTTGCGGCGCAGCAACTGCAAAAGCAGCGTTTCGGCTTCGGTCATATTGCCAATCGAGATCGCCACCCTCCGCTGCTCCCAGAGGAGCGCAATCGCTACAGGGGTGTGCTCCCCCTTGGCGGGCTCATCCTCGTCTGTCCGCGTCGGGTCAGTCGATCCATGAGCAGGCCCCTCTCGATTGGGTAGCACAACGGGAACCGCTGGCTCGGGTTTGTCAACCGTTGCACTCGTTGTTTCGGGTTTGTTCGCCCCACTCGGCGTGTTCCCTTTGACCGCCCTGTCCGCTGCGTCTGGCGCGGCATCTGCTGGCGGTGGATCGTCCGGCTCGGCAAGGTAGGGAATCCCCGCTTGAGTTGCTCCAGTGGCCGGGACGAAAACCAAAGTACAGAACACCAAAGAGAAACACACTCTCCCCGGTGTTGTGCTCGTTACCTCAATCCACGTGCGCAACGGTTTGCCCTTTAAGTGCAACGCGATCGTTCACGACTTTGCACACAACTGGCGAAAGCCGCGCAACGAAAAAACGTTTCAACCCGAAGCAGGAAACCACGAGATGTACCCTGCGGCAAGAGGAACTACCATCAATGCCTTGTGAACGCGGCCGGCATTCGCTACCAAGGCAAGCATGGATCGTTTTGACCGCGCCGGAAGATCGTTCGCAAGCCTCTGCCGAATCATGGCACGCCTACGTGCCCCGGGTGGGTGTCCCTGGGACCGCGAGCAGACGTTTGCATCACTGCGCCCCTATTTGATCGAGGAAGCCTATGAGACCCTCGAAGCGATGCAAGCGGAAGACCCGGCCGCACATTGTGAGGAACTGGGAGACCTATTGCTGCAGATCGTTTTTCAGGCCGAGATTGCCAACGAACGGGGCGACTTCGATGCCGCGAAGGTTGCCGACGGGATCTCTGAAAAGTTGCAGCGACGCCATCCACACGTGTTTGGAGATGACCCCGCCGAGAATGTCGCAGGCGCTTGGGTCAGGTGGGAGCAAAGCAAAGCCAAAGAACGACCTGACAAGGCGAGTCGGCTCGACGGCATCCCCACCTCCATGCCCGCGTTGCTCTGGGCCACGCGGGTGGGGCAGAAGGCGGCGAGCATCGGTTTCGACTGGCCCGATGCCGCTGGAGTCAGCGACAAGGTCAAAGAGGAATGGGACGAACTGCTCTGCGCCATCGCGGCGGGAGATGAGCAGGCCATGGAGGAAGAGCTCGGAGATCTCCTGTTGACCCTCACGAGTCTTGGCCGTCATCTCGAGATTGACCCCGAGTCGGCTCTGCGGGCGGCAATCACCAAGTTTTCCCGCCGGTTCCGCCATGTCGAAGCGGATCTCGTCGGTGTTGAAAATCCTCTGTCGATTTCTATTGATCACCTGGAAGAGCTATGGCAGAAGGCCAAACTCGTAAAATAAGCTGACGTGTGAGAATCCTCTGGACTGTGGATGAGGTTGTGGACAACTTCCCGCGTCCTGTGCAGATCCGCTGACATGGGTATTCACCACCCACCATGGGCTCGAAGAAATATCAATCTTTCCGACATGTTGCCGATGCGACTCCGTACCTCCCCGTTCCTTCGAGGGTTTCTGGCGGCTCGTCGCCTCATCCACAACCATGCCGGATTGTCCCCATCCCGCAGGTATTTGCACACGACTCCGACGGTTGCCCCTAGGGTCTCAGGCATTTGCGCCACACAACCGGGGCCAAGTGGTTGGCGCGCATAGGCGGGAGCTGGTATTACGCATATGATGGGAACACCAGTTCCGCTTGCGACTAGAGAAAACTGTTTTCTTTTCTTGACACTAGGCAGTTAGGTCTGTTACCTGCTCGCCCCTGCGCGTTGTCATAACCGACAATGCGCTATGCCGATTAAAACTACTGTGGGAGATCGCTGTGGCGAATCACAAACAATCAGGCAAGCGCGCGCGCCAGACAATACGCCGCGAGACACGCAACACTGCTATTGAAACTCGGGTCAAGCACAGTGTCCGTACCCTGCGTACCGCACTCGAGGCCGGAGACAAAGAGGCTTCAAAAACGGCGTTGAAAGTGGCCACCCGCGAGCTACGCAGAGCCGCGACCAAGGGTGTTCTGCACAAGCGCACCGCCTCCCGCCGCGTGTCACGCCTCAGTCGCGCACACAACAAGCTGGGTTGATCGGTTCAGCCGTTAATAGCGGCTACCCTACCTTCCAACCGCAAAACTGGCCAGGCAGGTCGCGCTTTTGGTGAGTGTGTGCACTTCCCTCTCGTTCGCACTCTATGGGAGAGAATCAATCTAGACTTTTCTTGCCCACCGGGACGTCAGCCCGCAGCCGCGCCTGCACCCGAGAGAGTTGCCGTTCTTTGTATTGGGAGTGAGCGTTGGGGCCCACCTCATTGTCCTGTGCGGTTTTTTGGTCGACCAGTTGGATCTCCGCTTGGGCAAAAGCGATTGCAGGCGCTGCCTTGGGTGCCAAATCATCGATGCGAATGGGCATGTCGACAATGAAATTGATGTTGCGGTAGTCGGGGCCACTGAACTCATTGCGAGGTGTGGGGGCTGGCTGGGCTTCGGGGCGACCGCCTTGCATCCAGAAATCCCACACGTGCTCCGGTGCCGCCCCAAGCGCCCCGGCGATGTGGCCAAAAGTTACGATACCATTTTGCGACTGATCCGGTACCACGTAGTTCGCTGGAAATAGATTGTTGGCCATAAACAAAAGAGCTGGCACCACGTCATCATCGCTACCGATTGTGATTGAAAACCTTGCTTTGTCAAACACGTGGGAGGCAAAGACGTTCTTTTTCGCCAGCAGCTTGGTCACCAAAGAGGTCAACGGCTTCTTGCCACCAGAAAACTCCACGACGTTGATCCCGGTGCCACGCATCTTATCGATGACTGCAAAGACCCGAGCGGTGAGCCTATTGAACAACTCGGCCTCGGACACGGAGCTGCTGAAGATCAGCTCTTGCCCTGCGATGTGATGCAGGACGTGCATCACCTTGACCACCATTGCCGCTGACTGTTGGACAACGCTTCTGGGTGCCGACGCCATGAGGAAAAGGTCGTGAATTTCGTTCACCTGCTCGACGGTCTCCGGGACCTGGAACTGGTGAATGTCGGTCAGGTAGACAACCGCTTGGTGATGTAAGTCGCGAAGCCTGTCGAGGTCGAGGGGATTGTCGGTGTCAAACTGGCTTAGGCGCAGAAACCGATCGACAGCACTCCTGCTGAAGAACCAGAATCGCTGCAGATCGACCACAGATTCACCCGTAAGCAGCAACCGCAGGGTTCCCAGCCCGGCGATCTGCTCATAGTTGAGCTCCTCGAACGAAGGGATCTTGTCTGGGGTAACGGGCGATGCAGTCATGAAAAGAGACTCGAGGTGTGGTGGTTGCTCCCCAAACATATTTTCCCCCAATACCCGTTTGGCGCGGCCAGACAAATATAAGGGGCTGGATTAGGGTTGGCAACCTAAATCCTGCCACCCTGCGAGTCAGCCAGAAAGCAACTCGTCCACCAGAGCACGTTGGCTCTTGGGAAAGCGTTGGTCGAGCTCCTGTTGGAGTCGGCTAAACGCCTTCAATGCCTCGTGCAGGGCTTGGCTAAGGTTCGGGTCGGAGGTGCCCAGAAGGCCATGTGCCTTCTTCAGTTGTTCTTTGATGTGGGCAGCTGACCCACCGAGCGCCACCAGGTGGGAGGCCAACTCACGATCATATTCCAACAATCTCTGCAGCCGCCCCACGCCTCCCGCCTCGAGGTCCGTGATTTTCAGTTGGACGTGTTCAGTGAACTCCATGATGCTCTCGAGCAGGACCACATCGGTTGGCAGGTCTGTGCTCTGTTGCTCCATGGTGCGGCGCAAACCGGTAAGCAAAGACAGCTCCAGCCGCGCCTCTTCCCGAGAGGGATCGCTGTTGAGAATCACGGTGACGATGCGACCATCAATGCGGGCCATGACCTTGTCAACATTGGCGCTGGTGATTGCCGGGGTGGGGCCAACTCGTCGACCGGATGGTGCCGTTGTCTCGTTCGGCATCTGCATGCCGATCTGTGTGCGCCCTGCTCGTCCGCCCCCACCACCAATTCGTGCACCACGTGCAGCAATACCACCATGGTCGCCAAGTAACTGTCGCACTCTGTCCCCGACGATCTTGGGGCTCAGATTGCCCCCCTCGAGGGATTCAGACAAACCGTCGAGTTGAGTCAATCGTTCATCGTAGTCGGCGACCAATTGATCACGCCGTCCACGCAACTCTGCCCGAGCGGCGCTGATGTCGCGCCCAATTTCTTTGGTCATTCTTGTCGGTCCTTCATCGCGTGGCATCCCCCACGTGCTCAGTGAACCTCAGCAGGCCAAATCGCTCGAGGTTGTGAAAATCCCCCATCAATGGCGGCGACCATGCGCTCTCATCGACGACCTGTCGGCCCCCGATACGGTCCTTGGCAATGCGAAACAGATTGATGCGCCAAAGGCTATCTGTGCCCAGCTTTTCGCCTCCTGGCAGGGAGGCTACGTCGATGGCCCACTCGGTGCTCCAGCCAACGTCGCGGTCCTGGGGGTCGTCGATTGTCCCGTTGGTGGCAACTCCAACTTCATATCGCGCATCAAACTCGACCTGCATGTTGCGCCGCGGCCCTCCGGTGAATGCCGCATCAAATAGCACAGCACGCGGACTCGCTTGCAGCTCGACATAGTCCCCCGTCCCCTTGGGATCGACAAAGATCTCCAGCGCTTCGTGTTGGTAGACCGGATCGTCCCGCTTCTTCTGCGGCGCCTGGATGTCCGGGTCTTCAGCCTCAAAGGCGAGATAGAGGTGGTCCGGATCCCATGCCAATCGCGCTCGAGTCTTCAGGCTCGACGATCCATCACCCCGACTTTTTTTGAACTCCTCAATCCACGGTGCCCCGCCCCACTCGGCGTCTTCGATTTTGCCATCGAGTTTGGGCGCAACGGATAACCGCGGTGCATAATAGCTCGGCAACGGTAGCGGTTCTCCTGAAACGGAGAACTTGCCGGCGCGGATCCTGTTTGTGCCATCGTGTTTGCGAGCATCGTCCACCGGTAGACGGTCGTTGCCAAGATAGAGGCCAACCCGCAACTCCACGGCATCGGCGGGGAGGCGCTCCGGCAAACGCAAAACGTGTTCATCTCGTACCACGAGATTCACAGGCCATTGGTCGGGGCTGGGGACTGGCATGTGATCGCCATGGTCCACCCAACCCATTGCTCCTTGCACCAATCCATGCACAAACACCCTGTAGGGCGCCTCGAGGGGGCCGTTGGCATACCAATAGTGCAGCACGGTTACCTGATCTCCGGGCAATGCTCCTTCGGGCATGACCTCGAAGCCGAGATAACGAACCTTGCCGCCCCCAAGGGACGCATCCACGGCATGCCCCACATTGTTGAGCCTGGCGAGGACCTGCTCGGGGGAATCTTTCAAAATAGTGCTCGGTTGCTGTCTGCAACCAATGGTAGCGGCCAATACCACGACCAGGAAAATCTGTGGACCCATAGCCCAATGTTCTACAAGGGGTTGCGGGGCAAGCCAAGTGCCTCAAATGCCGCCCTAGGCCGGGTCTTCTGTGCAATCACGTCCAACGGTCAAGGAGAACAAAGTCGGCACATTGCCGTCGGCATCAGCCACGAGGGTGACGAGCACCTCGAGGTAGCGACCTGCCAACCCAGAAGACATTAGATTGAGCTGCCGATCTGGCGGTTGGATGGCAGGACCATACATCTCAGCGCCCGACAGGCCACCGACAGTGTCGGCAATGCGCACCTGCACCTTGACGGAAGAACCACCCGGCGTCGAGGCCTGCCAAGTGACGATGGTCCAGGTCAAGCTCGGTTCGTTGTCAGGGCATCCTTCCACAATGTGGCGATAGGTCCCCTGGGGACTGGTGAAGGTGCGTAGGACATTGCCGGTGAAATCGGAATAGGTATACGGCGCGCTGCCAATGGGAATCTCTATGACATCGCCTGTGCCCGGGTCGTAGCGGCAAACATTGTCGCTGGTTTGGTTCACCACCCAAACACTGCCCCCCGTGCCGATGCCCGCGCCAATACACGTTTCTGCGCCGCAGGCCTCGTCGAGGTCAACCTCGTCCCACACCTCACCGCTGTCGTCGTCAAAGCCCACGAGGTGGGCCTGACCTGTGTCGTGAAACACAGCCCAGACAACGCCTGCCCCCGACCCTGTTTCGCCGGCGGCGCTCGCTGTAACCCCCCTGCCCCGCCAATTGCTCCCCGACAAACCGGCGGAGAAAGTGCTCCAGGTGGATGTCGCAGGATCGTAGCGAGCGACCGTGCCTCCACCGTTGTCATCACTGTATGAAGCCATCCAAACTCGATCCTTGCGATCGATGGTGATGCCATAACCTCCCGTGGGATTCTCGGTGATAAGGGGTGACACCTCACCCGTGTGCGTATCAACCCGTTGCAGATCGCCTGTGTCGTAGGTGTTGACGTACCAGAGGTAACCTTGAGAGTCGATGACCGCACCATAGGGCTGACCGGTAACGCTGATGCCATTGCCGTTAGCAGGCTGGTCGGGATGGGTGGGATTGACCAAGCTGCCGTCGGCAGGATCGAGCTTGTACAGCTTGCGTCCTTGCCAATCACCGACCCAGACGAAACCATTGGCATCAATGGCCATGGCGCGGGCTATGGAGTTGGAGGCACCGATCGGCACAGTCCATAACAGACACTCGTCGTCGTAGCCGAGGAACTCGCCGGCACTCGCGTCGAGGGAAATGCGCCCGTCGTCGTTTAGATCTCGGGATGTTTCAATGCTGCCATTGCCGTTTCGATCTTTGCATTGGCACGCTTCGAGGCTCATGGTGCAAAGGCCCGCATCATAGAAGCCGACCTTGGTCACGGATCCCTGTTGCAGGCAGGCACCACCGTCGTGGGCGCGATTGGCAACATAGGCATTCCCTGCCAAATCGACGGTGGTTCGGGACGGCCGGTTGCATATCCGGTTGTCGTACCAATCATGCACAGGCGGCACGCCGTCGGGATGGCTGGGATCCCCACCGGTAATACGCAGCACCGTCACATATCGGGCCACCTCGACGTTGAGAATAGTATCGATCCGCGACAGGGTACCCTCACCATCGTTGGACGGCCATGCAAAGTCGGTGGCCACGTGCGTGGAACCGAGAGAAAGACTCCCGTCGGGATTCTGGGTAATGCCGCCGCTGGTACCGGAGGTCTCGAACGGATCGCCGCCCACACCCTGGGAATCGACGACGCACGCAGAGGTGTCAAACACGCCGTTGCAATCATTGTCGAACCCATCGCAGGCCTCGGGCGCACCCGGGTAGACGCTGGCGTTGCCCTCGCCGCCAGTACAGTCCTTACCGGCATTGCAACATTGGCAGAAACCGTCATTGTCGGGGTCGTCGATGCCGCCAGAACAATTGTCGCTGCTAGACTCTGTGGTGCAATGCTCGTTCTCACACCAGGAACCCGTCGGGCAAACAGCATGGGCGGTACATTCAATCCCACAATAAGGGCCCACGCACGGGCCAGATCCTGCCGCAGGTGGATCGGAGCACGCCGGTGCGACACCCAGAATGGCCGCGGCACCGACAACCAGCCCCATCGCCAACCAGCGCGACAGGCGCAATACCGTCAAAGACTCCGTCACGTTCCGTTTCATCACACGCTCCAGGTCACGAAACCCAATGTGGATTGTAACAGTCGGGTCACACGACTGTATAGGACCCGTCGGTTCGAACTGTTCGAACAATTCGTGCGGCAGAACGCGCTGCTTTCAGTCGAGGAAATCCTTGGCGCTTCCTTTCATCGCCTTGTCCTTGTCCATCATGTCCTGTTTGGTTTTCGCGGCCTCGTCCTGGAGGCTCTTCTTGGTGGCTTCGCTCTCTTGTTTGAGTTGCTTCTCGGTGGCCAGAGCTTCCCTCTGTAGCTGATGCTTGGTGCGTTGATCCTCTTTCTGCAGGGTCTTCTTCTGGCGTTGGCCTTCCCGCTCGTGCAGGTTCGCGGGGATCTCAGGCTTGCCATCGCGTCCACCTCTTTGATTCAGCGTGCCCTTCTCTTCTTGGTCTCCCAGCCCGGGCTCCTCAGTTGTGGGGTCAACAACTTCGAGTACCCTCCACTGTTCGATGTCAGCGCCCTGTGTGACCTCTTTTGCCTCGGGCTCCTCTTCCTTGGCGACCACAACTGTCTGCCCAGCCTCGACGTTCTTTGCTTTCGGATTGGCTCGCTTGTGACTTGTCACTGCGACCTTGCCCTCTATGACGCTAACGCGAGTGCTCTCGGTGGCTACGACAAACTCGACAACAAACTCGGTGCCACGAACGCCAGCCACTGCATTTTGGGTCTCAATTTCGAGATTCTGGCCGACCACCTTGGTGACGACCGCCCACACCTTGCCGATGATGAGCTGAACCTTCTTGGCGGTGGGCAATCGCAAACGCGAGGCGGGAAACACGCGGATGCGACTTCCGTCCTCGAGGCCGAGAACGAGACGACCGCTGTTGACCTCGATCTCCGCGGTGAGGTTGACCGCTTGCCCCTTCATGAGCGCCTTGCCCGCTTGTTTTGCCACCCCGGTGATCTCCAAAACCACAGCCGCGCCCATTGCATCCTCGACGACAGGCGCTGCTCTGTCTTCTGGCCGGGTGTCCGCTTCTTTGCTGCAGGCACCGGCAAAGAGCAAAGGAAGAAATATGGCAACGCTAAGGGTTGAATGACGCATCGAGCTCTCCAAAATTTGTCGTCCTATGTTCAATGTGCCCGGACACAACACTGTCACATCATCTGTCCCATGACCACGCTCAAACCATCCAAATCGCGCCGAGGCGGCGGTGACATGCGTTGACAAAGACAATGTTGCACTCCCGCTCCCGCTTAGTACCACCGTGGCGGCTCTTCGCGCAGTTTCTGAAGGGTCTTCGCATTTGTCGCATTTGTCGGTACTGTGGCGTGGCGGGGAATTCACTGCTAGAGTTGCGGATTGCACCTTCGTTTGTCGCCCCTGGGAGGAACCCATGTCGGTATTCCGGCTCGAGATCATTGGATTCATTGTCACCGGTTTTGTTGGTTGCTCGGTAGAGGTTCCTGCTCCAGATGACGGGGTCTTTCTGTGCGACAACAATGACCACTGCGCCGAAGGGTACAAGTGCGGCCCGGCCGGCCGCTGCATCACCACGGATAGCCCCGACATCATCGGCTATGACGAAGGTATCAGTCTCATCGCCAATGCCTATTGCACGTTGGTGCTGGGCTGCTGTGACGATGGATTCCAAGGTCCCACCGGTCCCATTTCCACCCAGTCCGCTTGCGTCACCGAGATGAAACAGATGATGGGCGGCAGCAGCTCCAACCCCGAGACCAACGACCGTGTGATTTATGATCCTGCGCTCGCCACCGAGTGCATGCAGCAGTTCCTCGAGGCCATCGCCCAAAGTACCTGCAACATGGTTGATCCCATGAACGGCAACGGCCCCGATTTTCCAGCCTGCCAACAAATGACCCAGGGCAAACAACAGCAAGGGCAAGACTGCAAAGGCGGGGACGAGTGCGCTGACAACCTTGCCTGCGACTGCCATTGGGTGGGTAGCCAATCGGTGTGCACCATCTGCCGTCCAACCGTGGGACAGAACGGTGATTGCACGGTGGATTGGTGCGAGGAAGGACTCTATTGCGACAGCACCAGCCACTGCCAGGCAAGAAAGAGTGCGGGGACCACGTGCGACAAGGATAGCGAATGCATCACTAACTTTTGCGATCACAGTTCGAGTCCCCCCAAGTGTGGTCCCGCGAACAAAGTCAACGACTCATGCGTGTCGCCCCTCACCACCGTTTCCTACTCAGAGATGGTCGAAATCTTGGCGGGTTCCTATTGTGCAGCCCTGTTCCGCGGCTGTCCCGAGGGTATCCACTTGATGGGTTCCTTGTCGGCCGCCAACGAGAATGAATGCATCACCGTGTTCGCCGGTTTTCTCGAAGACCAGTTCGGCGGCGATCCCGCCAACAACGACAACACCGAATACGATGGTGAAGCCGCAGCCCAGTGCCTCAATGCCCTGCAGCAAGCCCTACAAGGGGTGAGCAATGCAGAGCACACCGATCCGTTGTGGGGGGGGCCTCAGTTTCCCGGTTGTGACACCATGATCAACGGCATGCTCAGCAACGGTGAGGAGTGCTGGAGCGACTATGAGTGCAGTATAGGCTTTCGCTGCAAGCGCGGTTGTTCTGGATGCGTGGGTTCCTGTGGCCCTGTGGGAACTGGGACTTGCGGCGATGATCGCGATTGTGTGGACGGTTACTATTGTGAAACGGGCAATTGTCAGGTGCGAAGAGACAACAACTCCGCCTGTGACGAGGATTCAAAGTGCAAGAGCCACTACTGCAGCCCCGATGGTGCATGCAAGGATCCCGTCATTGGACTGAGCTGCGACAACGGCGCTGCATGCTTCAACGAAACTTTCTACAGCAACCGAATCAACGACCCGAAGACCGAGACTGTCTGCGAGTGCTTCTCCAGCAGTGACTGCACGGACGCTGGCACTGTGTGTGTTTCTGATCCGCGCCGTCCCGGCAACGCCACATGCCGCCCCACTTGCGATGTCAGCATTCCGGGGGAGTGCACCGGACAGGGGCTGGAGTGCGCCTATGGGCAAGACATTGACGGCACTGCCTGCCTGCGTCCGGCCCAATGGCGCGGTGCCCTTGACGGCTACATCCCGGCTTGGGCCGCAAAGAATGGTTGTACGGCTCCCGGATGCTCAATCGACACCACGATGCTCGAAAGCGAGATCCTGAGCCTGAATCCCAACGACTATGTGAGTGACATCGAGCTCGTCGGCCGCACCGTCATCCTCGAGGCGAGTGACGCCACGAACCACCGACACGTGGTGATACCCGTGGATGGCAATGGCAACGCCTGCCCCCAAGTTTCTTTCCCATACGACGGCACCCGTCGGGGCATGGCGACCATACGCACCGCAGGCGGTGGCATCCTCCTGGGGACCACATGC
>Ga0156400_1046_pt4 | contig 16662 bp, 12 predicted proteins | sample RifOxyA3_FD_108044 | JGI IMG/M metagenome (GOLD analysis project Ga0156400, IMG submission 108044) | Deltaproteobacteria bacterium RIFOXYA12_FULL_58_15
CGTCGGTGTCGATAAGACAGCCCTCAAGGCAAGCGGGACATTCGGTGCATCCGTTCAACTCTTGATAGGAAAAGACGCAAACACCATTGTCGCAGCTCCCTTCGCCTTCGAACACTCGGACGACATCACTTGGGAGACATTCTGGGCCAGGGGTAACACTGCAATCCATTGGCTCCCCCGTGCAAACGCCGGATCCATTGCACGCGGAGTTTGGAGTGCAAGGATCTTGATCATCGCACGGCGTGTTCTCGGCACGGTTGGGGTAGTTGCATGCACCGCCGATGCATGTGACCCCTTCAGTCGTTTGGCATGGCCCCGGCGCGATGTTGCAGTCGGACGGCTCGGCACATTGACTGGTCGTGGGACGACACAAACCTTTGATACAATCCTCACCGTCGCAATCGCTCGGCCCATTGCACTGTTTGATGCACTGTTTCTCGTAGCAGTAATAACCAACTTCACATGGGCCCGAGGCACCACAACCGTTGGTCTCGGTGTCGGCACAAGACGTAACGGCAAGTGCAACGGCCAACAAGAAGATTGGCGCTGTTCGTTCCCGGAGGTTAATCCTCCGACGCGAGGAATCACACAAGCGTGGATGGTGCGGCATGTTCGGCCTCCGTGTCACGAGAATCGCCGGTGGGAGATTATCACGCACCACGAAATCGACAAGTAGCATGAATCACGACAATCATGACCGACGTTCCCGCTCGGTGAGCTCGGTGAGCCAGACCTTTGTGCAGAGACACGTTGGCAGGTATGATTGCTCACTTCTGGTAAGTGGGTTGAACCTCTGCGCAAGTGGGTCGTCATGAGTCGGTTCATTCATTGGGTGGGTCTCGTGCTTTGCGTGGTTCCCGTTGCGGCCCATGCCGCTGACACCGCAATGCCTCGCATCATTCATGAGGCGTGCAGCCAATTCGAGAAAGGCCAGGCTGTCACCATCTTGGCTCGTTTCGAAGACGAATCGCAGCTTTTTGATCCGAAGGTGATCTACCGCACCCGTTCTCGATCCCCATGGAAACACGCGGCTTTCACGCAGGATGGAGAGATCTTCCGAGTTGTGTTGCCCGCACGAGAGATACGAGGACGCCTTCAGTATTTCATCGAGGTGTTCGATGAGTACGGCAACGGCCCGGCACGGGTAGGCAGCCCCGACAACCCCATCAAGCTCGTTCCGGTCCTGGGCGCAGAACCGTGCCAACAGATCCCAACGCCCTCAGAGAACATAGAAACCACGGAGAGCCTGGAGGCCGTGATGACCCATGACACCGGGTTGAGCCCTGTAAGCCCTCCCACAACTGAGGAGACGGCTCCTCCTTCGAGAAGAGGCGCATGCTCCCGCAGCTACAGGCCACTGTATTGTGAGGCGTGGCTATGGGGCATCGTCGGCGGCATCGTTGCGACCGGGATTGGCGTCGGCGTCTACTTCGCCACGGCTGACAACGGTAGGGAACCCACCCCGTCGTCACCGGAAGTGCATCTGAGCATCCGAGGTCCGAACCCGACTGGTGTTCCTTGAGGTCAACGAACATGCGAACTGGTTTTCAAATCTTTGTCATGGCTGGGCTTTGTGCCTGCGCGCAACCTGAATCAGCCACAGAACTAACGTTCAACCCGCAGGTAAGGTGGTCGACTGCGGTGGATTGTCCTTATGCCGACGACATCGGCGGAGCGCTGCGGGCTGTTCTAGATCTCGGCGGCGGCTACCCTTCATGTCCATTGGTTGTCGACCGAGACACACTGGTCGCTACCGGCACATGCGGTCCTATCCTTGCCGGCATCATTTCCTACGTCGGCCTGGATTATTACTACGAGAGGGGCGTCGGCCAGCCGGTGTCCCTGTCATATGCAGTTGGCTGGGTAGACTTGCGCCAGAGTGCGCTGAAATCAGGCAAGGATGTGGTTGAGGTTGACTTGACCGGCGATGGCACAACGAGTTGCTTCATCGACACACCCGATGAGCTCAATGCCATGGCTATCGAGGATTGTGCCCTGATTGACAATGACGAGCTGAACAACCTGTGCAACGCCAAACATTGGGCCGCGGAAATTCTCACGGAACGTGAATACACCCTGGACCTGAACCACGACGGCACCGCCAACCTCGAACAGGCGTGTACCAGCGGCTTGGAAGCGCCATAAGTTGCAACACGGCGTTCTTTTGGGGTCAGGCTGCTGCCACAACGACTTTGCTGCCGAGATTGACCGACACGACCTTGGAGAGTCCAGGCTCCTCCATGGTGATACCGTACAAACGATCGGACTCAGCCATGGTCAGCTTGTTGTGGGTGATGACGATAAACTGCGAAATCTTGGAGATATCCCGCAACATCTCATTGAAGCGATTGACGTTCGCGTCGTCCAGCGGCGCATCCACCTCGTCAAGAACACAGAACGGGCTGGGTTTAATCAGGAAGATAGCGAACACCAACGCGGTTGCAGTAAGCGCCTTCTCACCACCGGAGAGCAGCGACACACTCTGCAACTTCTTGCCGGGCGGCTGCGACACAATCTCGACACCTGATTCGAGAAGGTTCTCCTCATCGGTGAGCTCCAACCTGGCTTCGCCGCCACGGAACAAGCGCGGAAAGACCTTCTGGAACATCTCGTTGACGGCCCGGAAAGCCTCCGCAAAGCGGTCGCGACTCGCCTTGTTGATGCGGATAATGGCGCGCTTGAGCGAATCCAATGCAGCCTGAAGGTCATCGCGCTGTCGCACCAGGAAGTCATAGCGTGTTTCAATTTGCTCACATTCCTCGATGGCGGTGAGGTTGATGGGACCTATGGCCTTGAGCGAACGGTCGATTTGCTCGAGGCGCTCGTCCTGCTCTGCCCCAGGCATACCGCGCATGTGGTAGTCACCAACCACTCGCAGCAACGAGACATCGTGTCGCTCAGCGACGTGTTCGATGAGACGATCCCGCTCCATCTCAAGGCGCTGTATGTCCATGCGAACTTGCATCGCCGCATCTTTGACGTGGTCCACCTGCTGGCGCCTGGTCCGCATGCCACGATCGATCTCGTCCATATGCAACCGCTTGGCCTCATAGTCACTGCGGGCGGCACTCAGGGACTGCCGCCTGGTCTGCGCAGCATGAGCCATCTCACCCGCTTCGGCATGACCGCGTTCGATGCGCCCTTGGAGCTCTCCAACCAAGCTCTTATCCTCGGTGATGGAGCCGACGCCGCGCTCAATGCGATTGCGCAGATCGGTTTCGTCAAAGCGGAGACGCTCAATTGCTTTCCGGGTTGCTGCAAGCTTCTCTTCCCTGGTCGCCAGCTGAACCTTGAGGTCGGTGAGGTCTTTGGCTCGCCGTTGGGCTTCTTCAGCGTGCTGCCGCAGCAACGATTGCTTCGCAGCAATCTGGGACTCGACATCCCGCTGCCGCTCCTCCGCCTCTTCAGCCGCCCCCTTGGCGCGTTTCTGGTCTCCATCAATGGTGCCGAGCTCTTCGCCAAGTTGCTCTATCTCGTAGCCAATGACTTCGATTCGCTCGTCGAACTCGGAGATATCCGATTGGAGGGCCTCAAGATCTTTGCCAAGCTCAGCCCGTTCAAGCTCGGTGGAATGAACGTCCTTTTCGAGTTGTTGAATATTGACGTCGAGCTGCAGCCTTGCCTGTTCGTGCTGTTGGTGACTGCTCATCTGTAACAGGAGCTGACGTTTGAGCTCTTGCACTTTCTCTTCGAGCTCGCGTGCCTCACGACGTTTTGCCAACAGGCCAGCGCCACCGACTGACCCGCCAGCGAGAACGCCCGCGGGATCGACCACTTCACCGTCGAGGGTTACAAGTGTGTGTTGTCCCGGACTTTCTGTCCAAATCGCCAGCGCTTTGGCCAAATCCTCAACAACGACGACGTCACCAAGAAGGTACTCCGCAACAGCGCGGTGAGCTGGGTCGATCTTGACACACGTGAGAGCTGGTCCAATCACACCCGCCCCTGGCAATTGGACCTGTTCTGCCTTCGTTCGCAACTCTTTTGGTATGAAGCCGGAACGCCCGCCGGTGCAATTCTTGAGGAACTCGATGGCTTGCATGCCTGCATTCTGACTGTCGACAATCAAATATTGCAGTTTGTCGCCAAGCGCCGCCTCAATTGCCCGCTCATATTGCGAATCAACCTCGAAGATGTCGGTGACCAAACCGTCGATGCCATCGACCGCGGCGCCGGCAACGTCGTTACCGCCTCCGGGCACCGCGTCAGCACCCATCAATGCCCGTACGCCATCTGAGTAGCCTTCCAGTCGACGCTCGATTTCCCGCAAGGACTCAAGACGCGAGCTGCGCTCGGCAATCTCGCCTTTGAGGTCGAGGATGCGGGCCTCACTGACATTGAGCTCCGTCGAGGTCTGCTCAAGTTGCTCTCGTAGGCTGCGGAGTTGTTCGACCCATAAGCTGAGCTGGCGCTCTGTGTCCTCACGGGCAGAAGCGACCTCCGCCCGCCGCACCCTCGCGACGTCGCGCCGCCGAGTGAGCTCGTCGTGTTCGTGGGTCGTTTGCTCAACCCGAACCGAGAGATCAGTGCGCTGCCTGTCGAGATTGACCACGAGTGTCCGTTGTTGTGCGGCACCGTGGACGTGCTCCAACGCGACCTTGCGCAATTCATCAAGCTCGGTCTCCGCTCGGGCCACCATGCTGTTGAGCTCTGCTGTGAGACTCGCCATGGTGCTCAGTCGGCCATGATCCTCTTCGACCTGCTCCTTGAGCCCACGAACCTCGTCTTCAAAGTCGCATCGCTCGGACGCAGCCTGTGCGATCCTGTCTTGGGCAGTGCCCAGGTCAACCTCTGTTTGCTGACTGCGTGCGGTGGCTTCGGCGAGCTGACGCTTCCAGTGCTCAAGATCCCGCTCGAGAGCAGCCAAACGCGCGTCAACCTCTGCGCTCGCCTCCTGTTCGTCTTGCAGGCGACGCTCCTCCGTGGCGAGAGAGGTCCTATCGGCCTCGAGATTTGTTTCCTCAGCAGCCAATGACGATGAAATATCTTGCAGTTGAACATCGAGCTTCTTGCATTCGCCGTGTTGCATCTTCTCCACGGCACACAGGCGCATGAGCTCAATCGTCGCGATGTGCAGCTCGAGATCCCTTTGCTCGTCTTTTAACTCTTTGTAGCGCTCGGCCTTTCGGGCTTGGCGGCGTAGCGATCCGAGCTGTCGCTCGAGCTCGCTGACGATGTCGTTGACTCTCAAGAGGTTCTGTTCAGTGGCGCCCATCCGTCGCTCGGCGGCCTTCTTGCGCGCCTTGAACTTGGTAATACCGGCGACTTCCTCAATGATTGTGCGACGATCCTCGGGGCGGGCACTGACAATGAAACCAATCCGCCCCTGCTCGATAATCGAGTAGGCACGAGTCCCAACTCCGGTGCCGAGAAAGAGGTCGGTGATATCGCGCAGACGCACTGGAGTCTTGTTGATGAGATATTCACTGGTGCCATCGCGGTGCAGGCGACGGGTCACTGCAATTTCTGTGTAGGCGGCATACTGGGGCGGCACGTTGCCGTCATTGTTGAAGGTGATCGTCACTTCGGCAAGTCCGAGGGGCCCACGGCTGTCGCAACCGGCGAAGATGATGTCATTCATCGCCCGTCCGCGAAGCTGCTTGGCGCTCATCTCGCCCATGCACCAACGCAGGGCATCGACAACGTTGGATTTGCCACATCCGTTCGGCCCAACAATGCCGCTGATGCCCTCACCGAAGTTGAGGACGACTTTGTCCGCGAAGGATTTGAAACCGTGTATTTCTAATCGCTGAATGCGCATAGTATTTTTGAACTACCTTCTCACGCTCGAGGCGTACATCGCAGCATTGACCAACACAAGCTCTTCTCAGCCGCGATGCGGTTGCCATACAATAGGTTACCCTACAACAGGTTGGTGCTTTTACCAGAGGCAAATCGATCCATACAAGTACAAATATCCCCAAGGAGATCATGTCTGATCGAGTATTGCCAAGTTCGCACTTGACTCCATTATACGGAGGTACGCCATGTTCGACGCGTGAGAGAGAACAAGAGAGAGAACAATGGTTGTTTCCTCTCGCTGCTTCGGGCACTCTCCGAGCGAGACGGGGGTATAATAGACGGTACCTTAAACGTTGCGTCGTTGACCTCCAAGGCAAATCAAGTCGCGACCTTCTCTGGGAGTAGGATGCTCAAGGTCACTGAATCAGCAAGCGATTTCCTCATCGATATGCTCGACAAAAACCCCGTGGGAGAAACGGTACGCATCGTTTTTGGTCTGCAGGGAATGGAGCCACAACCGAGTGCCGTGCTTCCTGGCGACACCACTTACGAATTCAACGGCCGCATCGTGCTGGTGCTAGACAAGACGATGAGCCTAATGCTCGCAGGAAAAACCTTGGACGTTGATGAGAGTGGGCGCAAACCGATTCTGCGTCTGAGTTAGCCTTCATCCATCGGGCACCTATATATATGTCACCTGGTCGCGATGAGGCTTGGCATGTAGAACTCAGGGGGAGCGTAGCCGAGTAACGTCGTGATTGTGGCTGCGACGTTGCCGAGGCCTGGGTCTTTGACATCGGCAAGCCGATACCGACCACGATCCACAGCAGACATAACGAGGTGAAACACCACCGGGTTCAGGGAATGGGCGGTCTTGGGAACAATCAACCCGGCCGCGTCCCTTTTGAGCGCATTCTTCTTCTTGTCCCACTCACCCATGTCGTCGGCATTGCCATGGTCGGCGGTGACAATCAACGCACCTCTGCGTGAAAGCACCGGCTCAACCAATCGACCAATCGCCTGATCCACGGCCTCCACCGCCTTGACGGTCGCATCAAAGTTGCCGGTGTGACCCACCATGTCACCGTTGGCGAAGTTGATGCGCAAGAACCGATAGATGTTGCTCTCGAGGGCCTTCTGCACCGTGTCAGCGATTTCGGGTGCCCGCATCTCGGGCCGCTCATCGAAAGGCGGCGCATACGACGGCACTTCGATGTAGGTCTCCAGTCTCTCAGAGAACTTGCCGGTCTTGTTGCCGTTCCAAAAATAGGTCACGTGCCCGTACTTTTGGGTCTCGGCGCAAGCAAGCTGAGCAATACCGCGCTCGCAGAGGAGCTCACTGAGTGTGCTGGTGATCTCCGGCGGTTCGACCAAGTAGTTCTTCGGACGATGGGTGTCGCCGTCGTACTCCATCATTCCAGCAAAGAACACCTCCGGCCGACGCACCCGATTGAATTTGTCGAAATGGTCGTCCTCAAAAGCCCTGACCATCTCGAGCATCCGGTCACCGCGAAAGTTGAAAGCGACAACGCAGGCGCCGTCTTTGATAGCTCCTACCGGCTTGCCATCCTCGACAAGGGTGAACGACGGCAACTCTTGGTCTACGATCTTGGAATCCTCGGCACGAAACGTTTCTAGGGCCTGCATTGCCGAGGCAAAAGGACGGGCCTCGCCAAGCACGTGCGCCCGCCAACCTCGCTCGACGATGCGCCAGTCAGATTCGTAGCGATCCATGGTGGTGGTCATACGGCCGCCACCGGAGGCGACGCGGTAGCGACGATCGACCTTCTTGTCGATGGTTCCGAGAACCCCCTCCAACTGTTCGACATAAAGATGCGCGCTCACCTTGGGAACGTCGCGACCGTCGAGCAGTGGATGAACATAGAGCTCTTTCACCCCTTCTTGGTCGGCGCGTCGGACCATGGCGATAACATGATCGATGTGACTGTGGACATTGCCGTCCGAGAGCAGCCCCAGCAAATGCAGAGGAGTCGAGTTGGCGTTGCAGCGCGCGATGATCTCCGCCCACACCTTGCCCTCAAACAAACGACCACTGTCGATGGCGTTGGCGACCAGCTTGGCACCCTGATCGAAGATGCGCCCAGCCCCGAGCGCGTTGTGACCGACCTCACTGTTGCCCATATCCCCGTCCGATGGCATGCCCACAGCAGGACCATGGGCCGCCAAGCGCGAGCTGAGAGCGTTGCCGGCTAATCGATCGAGGTTGGGAGTCCTGGCCGCTGCCACCGCATCAGCCTCATCACCGCGCCCGATACCCACACCGTCCATGATGATGGCGAGGACGGGTCCGGTCACGCCGCCGGGCATCTCAGTCAGTTTGGGAGAGGTCATCGTTCACTCCGATCTTCAGGGTCCGAAAGGATTTGTCCAAGTTGGGGAGAATCTGCGATTCCAATGGCCCGGGGTCAACCCCGAGCTTCATCGTTCTCGCCTCATGCGAAAGGGGAAACGCCCCGGCGGTTCACGGCTCGCGAACGTCAACGACTGAGGGATGTGCCGCCGCGCTCATGGGTTGACTGCGGAAAAATGCCAGAGAGCCGCGAATCGACTCACTCACGGGCGCCCAGTACAGGCCGAGTACGACAACTGGCACGACCAAAACGGTGGACAAAGCCAGATATCCTCGTTTTGCCCGTAGAGGCTCGTCAGTCAGCGGCTCGGTCAAGAACATCGCCCGTGCGACCCTCATGTAATAGAACAAAGACACCGCAGAGTTGAGAACGCCAATCAAAGCGAGCGTCCAATACCAATAGCCGCCCCGCTCTATCACGGCGGCAAAGATGTAGAACTTGCCGACGAAACCGGCCAACGGTGGCAACCCCGTCAACGACAGGAGGAATATAACCATCGCCACTGCCAGTATCGGCTCACGCTTACCGAGGCCACGAAAGTCGTGGAGGAGCTCGCCACCCGTGCGGTCACGTACTGCCTGACACACGGCGAAAGCACCCATGTTCATCAAGAAATAGATGCACAAATAGAAAATGACCGCATGCAGCGACGACACGGAGAGAACCACGAAGCCCATGAGCAAATAGCCCGCGTGCGCAATCGACGAGTAGGCCAGAAGGCGTTTTACGTTGGTTTGGGGAATGGCGGCCAAATTGCCGACCGTCATGGTTGCCGCTGCGATGATACCAATCATCGCCGGAAGCGGAAGATCGATGGCCATCGCCATGAATCCATCGGTGGCGGCGTAGCCATTTTGACCATCGGCCACAAACAGGCCGACAAAAAATCGCATCAGCAAAGCGAAACCGGCGGCCTTTGGGCCCACCGATAAAAAGCCCGTGAACGGCGTAGGAGCCCCTTCATACACATCCGGTGACCACATGTGAAAAGGCACCACGGCGATCTTGTAGCCGATACCAACGAACACAAAGACGATGGCCAACAAAACGGTCAGGGGGAAAAGCTTGGCTGTCGCAATCACGCCATCCACCACCGGCAACTCACCACGGCTTGCCCAGCTGACAATCGCGTGATGCATGGTGGTCAGTTCCGTCGAACCGAACAGCCCATAGAGAAGCGAGATGCCAAACAACATAACGCCGCTCGCCGCGCCGCCGTAGATGACATATTTGAGGGCCGCCTCACTGGAGCGTTTGTCTCGCGGGCGGTAACCCGCCATGGCGTAACTGACAATCGATACCAGCTCGACGCCGAGGTAGATCATCAGCATGTCGTTGGCGCTCGCCATCAAAAACATGCCGAAGGTGATCGACAAAAGCAGAGCGTAATACTCGCCCATGTGCCTGTCGGGCAGCTCATCGGAAAGCAGGCTGGTGAAAATGGCCACACCCGTGATGACCAAAAACAGAATCTTGAACACTGTCGCCACCGGATCAAAGGCGACCTGTCCGGAAAAGGCCGCGACGATATCCTGAGTTGCGTATGACTCGATCCCCAGCGCCGCTTGCACATTGCCCCAGAAGGTAGGAATCACGGCAGCCGCTGCGCTGGCCAAACCGGCCAACGCCAAGGCGGTGAGAAAAATGCGTTTCTTGCGCTCATCGCGTACTAGGAGGTCGCCGATGAACAAGAAAAGAATGCAACCGCCGAGCAGAAGCTCAGGAACGAAGCGCGTCAGGTCTACGACTTGAAAAGCACTCATGGAAGACCTCGACCTCTCGTCATGCGCTAGGAGTACCAACGACGATGCGGACCAACAGGTGCACCGCTGGGTTGATGAGCTCGAAGATCGGCAATGGGAAGAGTCCAAAGAACAGCGCGAAGACGGCCAACGGGTAGAGAGTCAAGCGCTCGCGCAGAGTCAAAGTGAAGTTGAGGTCCTTCCACTTCTCATTGAACTTGCCCAAGAACATCCGTTGCATGGTCCAAAGGTAATAGGCTGCCGTGATGACCACTGAGGTCGCGCTGACCATCACCAGAGTGCGAAAGCACGTACCCATGGTCGTCGGTGCTCCCCAGGCACCAAGAAAGACCATGGCCTCACCGATGAAGCCGATGAGGCCTGGCAATCCGAGAGAGGCAAAAAATGCGAAACCCGTAAGGCCCGCATACTCGGGCATCCTGTCAGCGAGTCCACCAAATCCTTCGATATCCCGCGTGTGCGCCCTGTCGTAGATGACGCCGACGATCAAGAACAGCATGGGCGCAACGATGCCGTGCCCCCACATCTGAAACACTGCGCCGGTCATTGCCTGCGGAGTGCATGCCGCCATCCCCAACAAACAGAAACCCATGTGCGATACGGACGAGTAGGCTATGAGTTTTTTCAGATCCTTCTGCGCCATGCACACAAACGCGGCATAAACAATGTTGATCGCGCCAAAGACGGCAACCCCCATGGCCGCCCACTTGGTGGCATCAGGCAAGATGCTCCAGTTGAAACGCAACATACCGTAGATACCGAGCTTGAGGAGGACGCCCGCCAGAATAACAGAGATGGGCGTCGGTGCTTCAACGTGCGCGTCTGGCAACCACGTATGGAACGGGAACATCGGTACCTTGATGGCAAAACCGATGAACAGGCCAATGAAGACGATCTTGGTGAAGGCCACACCCAAGATGGGATCCGCACCCGCAAAGAGGCCAGCCTGGCCAAGCTCCGCGAGCCTGAGGAGATTGAAGGTGTGCTCGGCGGCGGTACCATCCACGAGCGCGAGCGCAATCCCCGGCATTGGACGACTGGTGTAGTAAAGCGCGATGACGGCCAGCAGCATCAGCACCGAGCCTGCCATCGTGTAAAGGAAGAATTTGATGGCGGCATATTCCTTGCGCGGGCCACCCCAAATGCCGATGAGGAAATACATCGGCAGCAACATAACTTCCCAGAAGACGTAAAAGAGAAACATGTCGAGGGCACAGAACGTCCCCATCATGCCGGTCTCGAGCAGCAAGAACAGAACAAAGAAGCCCGCAGGCTTGTTGGTGATTCCAAAGGCGGCGAGACACGAGATGAAGGAGATGAGTGCTGTCAGAATCACCATCGTGACGCTGATGCCATCGATGCCCATGAAGTATTCAATGTTGAACTCGCGAATCCACACGAAGTGGTGGACAAACTGCGCGCCTGCACCGGGCACAAAACCCGGTTCCGCCACCACCCACTCGGGCACCAGGGCCACCACCCATCCGGGTATCCAGTCCCGTTGCAATACCAGAACAGACAGCAACAGGGGCACGGCGGAGAACCCCAACGCCAACCATCTCCAGAAGGTCACTGGGATCTCGCGACCGGAACGCTTGAGGAATGGCTGGATCGCTTTGATGAGCAAGATTGAAAGGGCGCCCAAGGTGGGCACAAACACCATCAGGGTGAGGAGATAGTCATTGGGAGCCATGGCGTGCTCAAACTCCTTGTTGTCACAGCGTAAAGCGGGTGTCCCTATACCACAGACTGGGGGAAGAAAAAGGGGGGGTAATCTTGGCCCTTCAACTTCCATTCAGCGAATCTGCGCTTGCTCACATTTGCATTGAAACCGGGTACTCAAACGGATGGGTGCCACACCTTCGTGCCCCAGGCCTCGGGATGGATCATGCGAAGACTGGCCTTTCTCCTTTGCCTGCTTGCACTCGCCTGCACCGAGGACGACTACGCGCAGTTGTACAAAACCAAACCGCAGGCTTCGAGTTATACCGAGGATGAAATCGCCAACCTGCAGCACCTCGGCTCGACCGTGGTCGATCAGGGGGTGAATTTTGGTGTGTACTCAGAACACGCGACTCGCATTGAGCTCTTGGTCTTTGTCGACCGCGAGGAGTCAGACAACGGACGGCTGTGGCGAGAGCACTACGATTCGATCTTTGCCAACACCAACGGGTCCACAGATTCTCGGGGCCTTGAGAACGGCGACACCGACGCTCGGTTCACCTGGCAGATCAAGAGCGGCATCGTCGTCAACCCGCTTGGCCCAGGCATCTACACCCGACCATCCCTGCGTATTCTTTACGGGCTGCAGTACTCCAATGTGCACAACGCCTTCGGCAACAACTTTGCATCCAGCCTCGACCAGAACGATCAATTTCCGGAGCGCGAGGATCACCACTGGCGCTCGGTCATCGCCATTGAAGGTGAGGGGTGGTTCTAATGTCAAAACGCACCATCAATGGGTTCGCCGATCTTCGCATCATCCTTACCATCCTCACGATCCTCACGATCCTTTCACCCCTGTCGACGTCCTGTGTCGCGAAACCCCCCATCGCCCGCCTGGCTGAGTCGACCACCATTGCGGTCGCCATGATTCTCGAGCGAGATGGCTCGACGTCGGTGGAGGAAGTTCCCGAGGCCTTGCGCCAACAAACCGCTGAGAAGCTCGCCCTGCGCAATCTCGTCCCACATTTTGTCGAGCACCGAGATCTGGCAGAGACGCTTAACCGCACGCGAAACACCACGCGACGGCTTGCCAAGCTGCAGACTCTTGCCACCGACGCTCGATTGTTGGTTCTCGTCGAGGCGCGCGCGTCGTTAGTAGCGCCGCTCATCGGCGACCGAGTAGGAGCCCTCATCGACAGATTTTTGGGCGGGCACAACGACCTGGCTCTGGCCGAGTGATCAAAGAGTACCTACCCTCACCTCAGATCAACGAGACACCATGAAGTGCGCCCTACCCAAACTCGCAAGCCTACTCCTCGTTCCTGCAGCAATTGCCTGTGCTAATAACGACCCTGCTCCCGCATGCTCCGACCCATCCGAGGAGCTACCGCGTGTCGCCCTCGAGGATTGCGATGGTAATCCCCGCGACATAGCAGAGCTCAACGAGCCCGCCGTGTCATGGCTCTACCTCTACGCCGGTTGGTGTGGTGCCTGTCAGGCTCGGGCCGGATTGGCCAACGAGCTCGCCTCAGAATTTGCGGGTTCGGGCTTCGCCGCGTTTTTTGTGATCACCGAGGACGACCAGCACGCCGCACCCACCACCCAATACTGCGCTGCCGTGCGCGACCATTTTGCGCTCTCCATGCCGGTCCTCATCGACCCCCAGGGAGCGTTAGCACCGGCACTGAGTGTCCCGGTCAACAGCGTCGACGTGGTCACTCACTGCGGCGAGATCATCCTCGAGAAGAGCGATGCAACCGACAACGAAGTGCGAGACGCCATCGAGACGGCCCTCGAGATGTGAAATTCCTCGGCAGTAACTTACACAACCGTCGACGTCATGCACCGCGAATTTGATGGACGCATGCGCTGCACGGCAACCAACAACGCGAGGTCGATCGCCGTAGCCACCGCGAGGTATGACCCGTTATCTTGATTGAGTGGGCCGACCTTCAACAAAACATCGACGAAGACGAGAATCAGGGCTCCGCTTAGATAACCACACAGAATCCGTAGGAACCGCTCGCTGAGCTCCTGGCCAGCCAAGAGCATGACTGCTGGCACAACCAACAAGATGTGCAGCGGCACAAATGCAAACAGATTCTCATTGGCCCAGGTGTCGTCGTGTTCGGTGAACAACCAAAAGACCGCGAGCACCAGGCCACCGCCGCCGCCCAGCATGGACCAGATGAGAAATCCGATCCCGTGCAGGCGACGACGCAGCACACCGGCGCTGAGCAAAAATGGCACGAGGAGCCCCAACGCCAGTGCTGCCACGAGACCCGCAATAACGGCCCTCTCCCAGAAGGCCACATGTTGCCGCGGTGGCGGGCCTTGGCGTTCTACCACGTGTTGGCATTCACGAAGCAATGGTTGTCCATTCGGCCCCGTCGCAGCCTTCAGATCCTCAACCAACAGATCGGGCAGGAAGTGTTCCTGCCAGCGCGTAACCGGAACATCGACGCTCGGTCCCAAGGCAAACAGGATCAATAGGCGCATCACCGGGGTGCCCATGAGATACTCGCGGGTCCAGGTGCGAAAGGTGTTGCCCGTGGGCACCTCGTCACGAAACGGAGCCAACGATTTGCCTGCGACTGCCAGAACCACGTCTCTGGTGCGGGTGGTGCAATTGTCGAGATAGTGACGATAGGCGTAGTAGCGGTTCTCTGGCAGGAGATTGTCCTCGAGCAAAGCCACCGCCTGCGCCTCACGCTCGTGGCCGACATCCAGCGGACAAACCCAGAGGTCACGGTCTTGCGCGGTGTACGTCCACTCGGTCGACCTCCATGACGAGGTTGCTAGGCGAAACCGGAGAAACCCCTTCGCATAGGCATAAAGATCCTCCGTGCCACTGAAGTCAAAGGTGCCATGATTGAAGACGCGACTGAGACCGTTCTGCTTGTCGTCCACCCGAATGGCGATGTGCCCCCAACGTGAAAACAACTGCTCACCGGGACCCATGAGCACGATACTCACCACAAAGCGATCGGAGGGGATCACCTCGGTGTCGCCCAATGCTGTTTCAATGGGTAGTTGTTGAACCACGTCGGTCTGGGGACCAGCATCCGCCGCGGTCAACATGATCAACAACAATCCGACCATCGACTCTCTCAGGGACAGAACATCACGATTTGCCGCCAGTCACTTTGGCCCGAAGCTCAGCGAGCTCCCGTTCATAACCGCCAGAGAGAATTGGAAAGCGGCACCAGGTTTTTGGATCGAGGTTCTCATCGTCGAGATGGAAGGACGGCGCGTAACGTTCACGTTTCCATTGATTGCGACACCAAAGACGGAAGAATCGTTCGACCCACCCGTGAATATCGACGGCCTGGTAATCGGGAAACTCAATGCGGACCTTTGCCAAAATGTCTGCGGGGCCGAGCTTATCGCGAATCGCCAGCCGTTCGATGACGTCGAGGACCTCGTAGGGCATCAAATCCCGTTCGTCGGTTTGTTTTTCCGCAGCTGGCTTGAGCTCGGCGGTCGGTTGTTGCGCATTGACGTATGAGAGAGACGGAATCGGACCGACCCCATTTGGCCCCCGCGTTTCGAGCCACACCAACCATCGACGCAGAAACGCTTTGTCGATGCCCCCCAGGGGCGAAATACCACCGCAGGTATCGCCATCCATGGTGGCATAGCCAACGGCGGCTTCGGAACGATTGCTGGTGCACAAAAGCAAGGCACCGCGAAGGTTGGCGAGCATCCATGCCCCCGGCGCACGCACTCTTGCCTGGATATTCTGCAGAGCCAGATCGTCGCGATCCCACTCGATCGACCGACCAATGCCATCGCTCACCATCGCCACATACTGTTTGAAAAACGGATCTACGTTGAAGACCAAAAAATCAGCCCCAACTCCCTCGGCCACTTTCTTGGCGGCCTCACGGGTAGTCTCAGAGCTGTGCTCGGTGGCTTGATAAACACAGGTCAACAATGCCCGAACCAGACTGTTTGTATCGGTGGCACCTTGGGCGCGTTTGGGATGATTGAGCTTGGTGACAAAACCATCAAGCCCGAGGGTCGCAACGCCGAGCTCGACCATGATCTTCACCAGGCAGGCCACCGAAGCCGAATCGGCTCCCCCAGAAAGCGACACGACAAACCCCTGCGCCTTACTCTTACGCAAGTAGTCGAACAGTGCCAAGGCCTCCGCGCGCGCCATCTCCTCCTCTTTGCGCGCAGATGAGTCTTCCCACGCCGGCCTTGCTGCCAATGACGGCGCCGCACCCACTTCGGGGAGGTCCAGTGCGCAGGTAACGCAATCACGCGGGTCTTCCTCCACATCAGGAACGAAGCTGGAGAGTCGGGATTGCCCCAAACGCGTCGCCTCAACGTCGACAACAGCGCTGGTGACAACGCAGTCCTCGAAGGAGAAACGCGGCCCGGAGGCCACCAGCTTACCGTTGGTGGCGATCATCGCACCCCCATCGTAGATGGCACGGCCAGCCTCATTGCCAACCAAGTTGGCGTAGACGTAGGTGACACCAAATGCCCGCGACCCTTCCAGCACCAAGCGCTCACGCACGTCGATCTTGGAGAAGGCAAAGTGGCTGGCGCTCGGGTTGAGAATGATGTCGACGGCCTTGCGCGAAAGGTCGCCCGCCGGGCGCGCCCCAACCCATGCGTCTTCACAGATCTCAAAGCCGATGCGCACGCCACCGCAGTCGAAGAAAACATCGCCGATCGGTACTTGTCTTGCTCCAACGGGTACGTGTGCCACCTCACCGGCTGGCCATGGCTTGAACCACCGCGGTTCGTAGTGAATGCCGTCCCCTGACAGAAATCGTTTGGCAACAAATCCCTCAACTCGCCCGTCACAAATGAGACACGCGGTATTGAATAGGCCGTTACGATAGAGGACGGGCAGACCGACCGAGACGACCATGCCTTTGGTTGCGGTCGCAACCTCATCGAGAACCGACAATGACATCTGTTGCATACCGCGGGAGTGGAAGGCGTCCTCACATCCGTAACCGCAGATGCACATCTCGGGCAGGCAGAGAATCGAGACACCGCGCGACTTCGCCTCTGCGATCGCTCGACAAATCACTGCCGAGTTGCCTCGCCAGTCGAGGGGGGTGGTGTTGAGAATGGCCGCTCCGACATGAACGAGTTTC
>Ga0156400_1317_pt1 | contig 16300 bp, 13 predicted proteins | sample RifOxyA3_FD_108044 | JGI IMG/M metagenome (GOLD analysis project Ga0156400, IMG submission 108044) | Deltaproteobacteria bacterium RIFOXYA12_FULL_58_15
CTGGGAGGCGTGAGCCGCCGAACACTAGAAATACAACCGCCAGAATGAGCAAAAGCTCAGTGGTTCCAAGACCCATGATTGAATCCTCGCATCTCTTTCATCAAGTGTGCGTGCGTCCAGAGCTGGCTCAAGACAATTCGACTACAGTTTTTTTGCAGCTAGGCCCTTCAAACGCGCAAGCACTTCAGGACTTGGGACCATGCCGACGCGGGTTATCTTGCCGTCGCTGGTCCGCATCATAGCCTTCACATCGACGGGAGCGAGCGCGAGGCGAGACAACTCGGAGGTCGAAATTCGGGCGCTCCATTCTGCCGAGTCGTCGTCGATGCTCGGCTCGTTGGCCCGCTCGACCCTAGCGTTGACTTTGCCGAGCTCCTTCAACCAATCGGTCAGTTGCTCCTCACCGGTTATGACGTCGCCGAGCCATTCGATCCTGGCCCGTTCGTGCAGCAACCCCCGGATGGCATCGCCATCGTGGGCGTTCAGTGCACTCTCGAGGCTGCTGAGAACCGTTGTCACCCGTGCTGTCCGCGCGGCTTGTAGCTTGGCAGAGGCGTCCGGGGTTAGCTCCCACTTAATGATGGAGATCCCACTACTCGTGAGCGTCGCCTCCACCAGGGCTTCGACTGGGGCGATGCCGAAAGCTGCATACTCAGCAGTCGAATAGCTCTGCGTCCATGAGACGCGACCGTCTTCGACAACCATGCTCTTCTTCACGTCATCGGGCAGGCTCTGAACTTCGAGCGTTGCCAGCACATCCCGAATCTCGGCAGGGCCCCTGAAGGTCGTGCCTTCTAGCTCAAGTGTTGCAACGAAGGTCAGTGCCGACATGGCGGCATCCATGTCTTTGCGCGCCAGGGCATCCGTGAACTCTACTACGGGAGATGCTCCTTGTTCACAACCGGCCAACGGCAGCAACAGGCACAACCCGGCAAGGAGTGCTGGCAACCGAGCTGCTTCTCTTCGATGACTCATGACTGATCTCAACTTTCTTCTCTGCGGCCCAAGCGCGACGGCCGGGCCTGTTAGGGCATGTCTCTCCCCGTTTGCAACTGCAGAAGGTCTGCGGTGCCGAAGCGGTCGTTAGGGCCTGGCACCGCGTTCCCGCCTTTCTCAGAACAGGAGGTAGGCACCGGCCAAGAGGGCTCCTGCCACAATCACGAACGCAATCAGAGGGCCGGTCTTGAACTGGCCTTCATATTGGTACGTCGTGCGTCCTTTGGTGTCCTCGGTCTCTTCATTGACTTTCTCCACAAGTCTCTCCTTCGCCTGAATGCAGGCGTTGCGGCACGGCGGAGATTCGCATCCCCGCCCCAATCACGGATTAAAAACGTTACTGGATCAGGAGAGTCGCGGAGGCCCACGCTGTGAGTGCGCTTTGCTGGTGGGGAAATCAGGTTTAAGAGGATTGACCTGTGCCGCCTGCCCCCGCCTACTTTCGGGGCTCTGCATCAAGCCGCAGATAGGATGCAACCCCGGATCAAGGACCCTCGGAGCACTGCGCAACTGGTCTTTCTCGGCGCTTGCCCGTAACCTCTCCCGCACGGCAAGCGTATGGACGAGCGCTGCGGAGGCCGCAACCTCCGGAAGAAACAGGTAGGTGGACTGAACGTCCTGGGCGGACAGCTCCTGGCGATCAGAGCTCTCGCCGTCCACAGACCCGTCCCACGTGCCCAAGGGCAGCACCAACAGACCAACCAACAGGGCGACAATGCCCGTCGATATCATGCCGGAACGGAAGCGTTGAAGAAGGACCACGACGATGTTGTACCTCCAAGACCTGATGTCGTCAATGCACGCTGCCGTGCTCACCGTGCTCACTATGTGGTCCCAGACTTTTTCTCGAGCAGCCCCGGCCCGGTTCAGCTGCTGGTCGAGTGGTTGTAGGGGTGAAGATGTGGTGACTTGTAGCCGTGAGCAACAAACCTTACAAAAGTGACTCGCAGGGCGTGGGACAACGGGATTGGGCCTATTTCTGCAGACCGTCTGTACCAGCGTTGATCTTTTCCACGATTTTGCTAATCAGGCTGGGCAATTCCTTGACGACCGCATCTTCGTTGGCATCGACCAGCGCGGAGACGCGGCCACGGACGGATGCAGCTTTGCTCTCGACGATGCTCAGATTGACGTTGTATTGCGTGCCAAGTTGCCCCAACTCCCCGTGTACGACCAGGTCAGCTCCGAGTGCGCCACCGATTTCGGCCATGCATGTAGCCGTGTCGCAGCCGAGAAGGTCTTTGCCCTTCTCTACGTACATCATTGCCTGAATATCTTCCTCACCAATCGTACTCAAACCACGCACGTCGTCTAGACGCGTCAGAATCAAGTGGGTGACCATGCGGCAAACGTCCGGTGAGACCTTGCCGACCGCCTTCAGACGCAGCACTAGCACACGCTGTTTGATATTGACCACCGGATTGTTGAGCGAGGCGACTGTGCTCCCCGCTTCGAGAGGAGCAGGGACCACCGCGTTATCTGTAGTGCTCGGCGGACTCGACAGCTTCTCAATTGTCCCGGGATCCATCCCCGCGTCCCTCAACATCTCGACGATGTGAATGCGTTCATTCTCGTTCGCGGGCCTGGCACCGTTTTCGATGAGATATCGGGCGACCGCAGCCCGCTTATAAAAGGACGTGTGGAAAAGGACGCTCACTCCGTTCGCGTTGCGGGCATTGAGATCAGCCCCTGTGGCGACAAGATTTCGCGCTTTGACGAGATCGCCGTCTTGCGCCGCCCACATGAGCGGAGTCGTCGTGTCTGTGCTCCCGCCGGTAACGCCGGTCGATGCGCATGCCGCAAGAAGAATGCCCGGTAATAATGGCACCCAATGACCTATCGGCATCTTGATTGGACGCATGGTCGGGTACTTTACCATTTCGATTCCTGGGTCAAAGAGAATAGTGGGATATTGGGGTGCGTTCGTGCGGTACGTCAGGGTGCCAAAGCGTGTTCCCGATATCTGCCCCACTACGACGCCAATCAGGAGTAACCACGACCTACTCAGTCGGACGTCGTCATCATCGAAAGAGTAACAGTTGTTGTCTTGCCACTGTGAACGTAGCGTGTGAGCAAGGTCCCCGACGATACCGTGGGGTCATCTCAGAGGCCCTCACGGAGCTCACCAACCGCGAGGTCCCTGTCACCACCCAGCGGTACACGCGGCGCCCAGCGAACGCGTTCGACCCATCGGCTGTCTTGCTGGTCCCCGTGCACGATGCAGAGGTACATTACCAAGCCAACGACAGAGAACATGGGGAAGGTAACGTCGCAGAGGAGATCGACAAATGTAGCCGTGATCCAGTTATCGGCCAAAGCCAAGCTGACGCCGCTGACGAATACCAGAGGTACATAGATGAGCCCGACCAGAAGGAATGCGCCCAGCATCTTCCACTTGTGGCCCTGGCCGATCTCCTTGCTTCGCTCCCGCGCCCCGGAACGCGGGCGATTCTCGAGCGCGACCACCTGATTGATGAAAGCATACCAGAGGGCGACTATGATGCCTGGGATGAGCAAAAGGAGCGCAGCAAGAAGCGTGAGGAATCCAGCAACCAGATTCTCGGAAAAAGTCTCGCCCCATCGTTTGACCCCGTACCCAAGCGCATGTTTTAGAGTCGTCGAACTGCCGGTCCGCAACGGCTCTACGATGAGGAAGATGATGGCGGGTGCGAGCAAGCATCCAAGCACCCCGTTGACCGCCATATCGATGCGCATGACGGTGGACAAATCGGTCAGGCCCATGTTGTAGACCAAGACATTCTTGAGCAGTTGGACCGGCCCGTAGACGACCAGGGTTAGACCCAGAATCTGCGTGAAGTGTTGAAGGTAGAGCCCGATCCCTCGCGAAAAGGCCTGACCCACGCTTGTAAATGGGAAAGGCACAAATCCTGTCTGATGACCGCCCATGTCGGCGCGAGGTGACTCGTATGGATTGAGTGGCGCGCTCGAGCTCATCGTACCCTCCCGGCTAAGTTTGACGTGGATAGCACTGCGGCCCAACAATCGATAGTCCCTCAATTGGATAGGGCGAGTAGCGCGTTATGGGGCGAGGTTGCAAGTGGCCTGCCCGTCGAGGAAGCGAAGCTTCGGGTGAGTCAGGGACAGCTCACTCGGCCCGAACACTTGAAGCACTTCCGACGGATCCTCGGTCATAAGATCGTTGGGTACGACGCAAAGCTGCTTGCTCGCGCGCAGGCGGGCCTCGACCCCGTTCGCAGTCAGAATACGGGTCCAGCAGCCCTCCTCCTTGGGCCAGCAGGGGAGGCTCTCGAGCTGCGTCCAGTAGCGCAGGGAGACCTCGCCCTTCGCTTGGGTGACGGTGAAGGGCTTTGCATTGCTCCTGATCCCCTCGAAGACCTTCAAGCCGCTCAGGTCGTAGATCCAGAATGCCGACGCCATTCCGAAGGCATCAGCCCCACTCACGAACAAGAAGTTGCTCACAACTCCATCCAGATGATTGTCGATGTCGGGAATCGAGACGGAGGCTCCCGGGAATTTCTCAGCGCAGAGGGCGTCAAGTGTCATGGTCTTGTCACGCTTTCGAATCGAGATGTGTGTTCCCCGAAGACCCGGGTCATTGATCTCCATCACGGCGGCTGTTGGATAGACCAAGCAAGTCTGAATGACGGGTCGTCCTTTATCGGCCGTGTCGCTCGCGCCCAAGGGTTGGATGCGGGTTGCCTCCGGCTTGTCCAGTCCCTTCGGCCCTTCGGCCCTGACCGACCACGAGAACAGTGCCACCGAGACTACAATCGCCACAAGGTTCGTCATTCGCATGGAAACCAATGTAGCACCGATCCTTGTTACTTCGCAGTTGTTTCAGTTGCCTGGTCTTCCGATGATATAAGGCCGCGATTCATGCGGATCATGGCAAGAAAGAACGACACGATGAGCGGCCCGGCGATGAGGCCGGTGACCCCGAACAGTGACAATCCACCGAGGAGCGCGAAGAAGATCACTGCGCCGTGCAGATCGACGCCCGACTTCATCACCCAGGGTTTGACGATGTTATCGACCAGGCCGACAAACAGTACGCTCCACCCGGCGAGAATTGAACCCGCCCAGGGATGTCCGGTGGCGAAAAGGAAACCGGAAAGCAACAGACCGATGAGTGTTGCGGCACCCACTGGAATGAATGCCGCCATGAAGGTCAGCATGCCAAAGAAGAACGGGTGAGGAACCCCGGTGACGAGATAGCCGATGAATGCCACGGTCGATTGAACCGCGGCGGTGACCACGGACGACAACAAGACCGCCTTGGAAACCTTGCGGAAATCGGCAAGCAGCTCCTCGAGTTGTCCTGACGGGAGCGGCGACACACCCCGCAACCAGACCATCAACTTGCGCCCTTCAACAAGCAGGAAGAAGAGGCCCACGAGCATTAGAACAGTCTGCACGAGTGCTCCGGACGCTGCGGCAAAGAACTGCTGTACCGCTGCTGCAGCTTGCCCGGCATGGATTCCCGTTAGCAACTCCTTGAGTTGTTCCCTCAGTCCTGTGGCTATCTCCGTGGCCGACTCTTGCACAAATCCTGGCAGGTAGGCGATGAGGTCCGTGAGCTTGCCCTCGTCAATGACTTGCCGCACAAATCGGACACCGTCAAGGGTCTCCTTGATGACTACCGTTCCGATGAGCGCAAGCGGAATGAAGACAAGAAGTACGACACCTAGGGTCAAGAGCCCGGCAGCCAGACTGCGGCGGCCTTTCAATCGATCATCGAGGCGATTGCAGATGGGGTTGAGAGCACCAGCAAACACCGCAGCGACAAACAGCGCCTTGGCGAACGGGAGCAGCAACAGTGCGATGAGAATGATGGAGAGGACAACCATTCCGATCTGCACGAACCTGGAGATTGTCGCGGAATTCATGCAGCCGACCCATAGCAAAATCCATCGTCACGGTCGACGGCGACAACGAACAACGCGGCGACAACGAACAACGCGTGTCTCGATAACGGGAGAAGACCCTCTTCGCGGAGGCGAAGAAGATCGAGGGTGTGCAACGGCTGACGACCGTCCCCACCGTGGGGGATTCCTGTGTTGACATTTTGCCGCCATGAACATCCAATAGGTCATCCAGCCACGGTGTCCCGTTGTCCTGGGTACAGGGAGTATCGATGAACCGCATATTTTCGATGTCTTCGCTCGCCGCTTTGATTTCATGGATGGTGTTTGTCTGCCCGGGTTGCACGAGCGACCATGGCTCGATTGGCGAGGTGAATCTCAAGGGTGCTGTAGCCAAGGGGCCATTCCTCATCGGCTCGTCAATTCAGGTGTCGTCCCTCGACGAGGGCTTGAGCCCGACCGGCGAGGTGTTCAACACCGAGACCATCAACGATCGCGGCGAGTTCGAGATCAAGTTCGACGCCAGCGGCCCAGCGGCGATCCAAGGCGACGGCTATTACTACAACGAGGTCATCGGTGGCTTGTCCACCTCGACCCTGACGCTGCGCGCCTTCTACGTGCCAGCGGGGCCCGGCACCCAGGAAGCCTACGTAAACATGGTCACGCACCTGACCGGCAGTCGCATCAAGAAACTGGTCTCATCGGGCGCCTCATTCGCAGCGGCCGTGACGCAAGCAGAGGGCGAGCTCTTGCGGGAGCTTTCGATCACGGCACCCGCCTATGTGCCCGGCACGAGCGGCGTGCACATGAACGTCGCCGGTGACGACAACGATGACAACGCCTACCTGCTCGCGGTGAGCACGGTGCTCACCCAGGTGGCCGTCAATCGTGGCGGCAGCTTGGACGGCGAGCTTCAAGACGTGCTCAACGTGGCCTCGTCGGAATTTGCCAATGGTATGCTGCCGCAATCCGTAAAAGGCGAGATGAACTCGACCTTGCTTTCCGTGAACCCCGCCAAAGTCATGGAGGACCTCTCACGCTATCTGAACAACAAGGGCCACAACGGCGTTGTTCCCAACATGAACCGTGTTCTCGACCTGGATCGCGACGGGCTGGCCAACGCTTCCGACAATTGTCCGTGGGCTCCCAACTCAGGCCAAGAAAACGGCGACGGCGATGCGCTCGGTGATGCGTGTGACCCCTGTCCGACCACCGCATGCCCGGGACAGTGCTTGCCGGCGTCGGCGAGCCCCGCGTTGGTCACCGACATCTGCTACGTCGAGTGCAACACCTGGAGCACGGGGCAATGCGCCCAGGGCACCTGTGTGATGGCGCAGTATCTGGACAGCTCCGACAACCCCCACGCCTTCCCGATGTGTGCCACGAGCTGCGACCCGGTGGGAGTCGAGGGTTGCGCTCAAGGTGAGTCATGCGTGTGGCGCGCCCCGGGCCAGGGCGGCGACCCCAACAGCGGGAATCCGATGCCTGACTCGGGAACGGGGCCAGGGTCGATGTGGGCCTGCGTCCTCGATACCCTTTTGTCAGGTACCGACGCCGTCGGGCGACCCTGCCAACAAGCCGATGACTGCTTGCCAGGTTTGGCCTGTGTTCAGGACTCGACCATGAACAATGCCAACGTCTGCCACACGCCCTGCGCCCCAGGCAACGAAGGCATGTGCGACGGTGAAGCTTGTGAAGCCCATCCGGGCGGGATGGAAGACGGCACTCTGAATTTCTGTGCCTTGCCTCCCGGTGGAGCCGGCGCCGCGTGTACTCCGGGGACATGCGCCGAGGGTTTTGCGTGCCGAGGGTGGGCCGGACCGGAAAACGACCTGTGCACTGGGGGCGGCCAGTGTTGCTTGCCGGCGGGTGGCGAGGGCGAAGCTTGCTACGAGGACAACTCCTGCGACAATGAGCTCGGTTGTGTCAGCCCGATGGGCGGCCCGGGGATCTCTGGGCCGCTGTATCCCTTCTGTTCGCACGCTGGCGCCGAGAATGAGCCTTGCCGTCAGGACGGCTCGTGCGACCAGTCCCTCGCCTGTCTCCAGGTGACTATCAAGGACGAGCTCAACAACCCCCTGTACAACGGCCAGTTCTGCGTCTCGGCTGGCGGCGACGGTGAGTACTGCTACTCGAACCAGAAATGCGATCCCGGGTTTGGTTGCTTCTGGAGTCAGAGCCTGTGTCCGAACGGCAACTGCTGCATGAAGGCCGGCGGCTATCATGAGCGCTGCGTGAACAGCAATCCGGACGACCTCACGGCGGCCGGGGGCTTCTGCAACACGGGACTCATCTGTGGTGCGGACAATGACTGTCTGTCGGGTCTAACCTACTGTTGCATCATCAATGACGATGAGCTGTACGGCTTGCCTTGCGGCGCGAGTGATCACTGCGCGGTGGGCTTGGCCTGCGCGACCACCGACTGCCCTTACCCTACGGCAAACTGTTGTATGCCGACCGGGCAAGGCACTGCCAACGAGCCGTGCAATGATGATGGCAGCTGTGGTGAGGGCTTGGCGTGTGTGACAAGTACCGCGAGCTCCCCGATACCCACCTACGTTTGCGTGAACGGTCTACCGAGTTGCTGCTTGCCCGCCGGTGGCATGGGCGAGCACTGTCTGCCCGGCGACTCTTGCGATCCTGGTTGGGGGTTGACCTGCGTGACTGACAGCAGCGCGATGGGGCGCTGCGGCATGATGGTCAACGGCAACCCCAGTATGTCCGATTGTTGTGTGCCGCCGTCCTGTAGTGCGGGCTCGTGCAGCGCCTATCCCGGCACATCGTGCATCATGAACCCGAGTCTGTGCGGTGGGTCTGCCACCTCGGATTGCTGCATTCCTGCCGGCGGTGAGAACCAGACGTGCCGCCAAACTGAACCGCCCTGCGACCCGGGCCTCGGCTGTGCTAGCAGCATGGGCGAGAGCAACAATACGTGTGTACCCGCTGGCGGTGAGGGCGAGCTCTGTCGGACAATGCAACCAACCTGTGACACCGGCCTAGTCTGCGTATGGAACTCTCAAACCAACAGCAACAGCTGCGTGCCCGGCGGTGGGTTGAACGAGCCCTGCCTCGCCAATCAGACGTGCAATGCCCACCTCACCTGCCAAATGAGCAACACCCCTCCCTACACGACGTCGATTTGTGTGCCGGCCGGCGGCGAGGGCGAGCTCTGCATCGGCATGCAGCACTATTGCGACATGGGTCTTACCTGTGTGCAAAACGACGAGGTCTTGTGCGGGGCGGTTTCAACCCATACTTGCTGCGTACTCGTTGGCACTGGCAAAGCCGGCCAACCCTGCGACTCCACCAGTCCCGAATGTGCCAATGGGCTGGCCTGCGTGACGAGTGACTGTCCGTATGGCACCGCCAACTGTTGTATGCCCGCGGCTACCGGTGGCTTCGAAGAGGCCTGCAATGTCGGGGATTCGTGCAATGACGTTGGTCTGCGTTGTATCGACTTCGCCTCGGGCGAAGGTTGCAGCAACGGTCTTACCAAGTGTTGTGTTGCGGCCGGTAAGGTGGGTCAGCCTTGCCGCGGCGACGGCTTATGCAACGACCCACAACCGCCGGCTCCATTTGCCCTGACCTGCAGTACGCAGAACTGCAACTTGGCGTATCCGAACTGCTGTCGAGCGCCGGTGTGCTCGACCACGCTCCCGGGCGACTGCACGAAGGCCAATGGCCTGGTGTGCTCGACCAATCAGATATGTCAACCGAGTAGCGCCTGCTGCCTCCCGGCGGGAGGTCCCGGTGAAGCATGTTATGGAATGGCCGAGAGCCCACGCTGCGATTCTGGTAGCCAGTGCATGAGTTTTCCCGTAAACAACTCTTGGTGTCCCAGCCCCATGGGGGAGTGCTGCGTACACACTGGCGATCTGGGTGAGCCATGCGCGATGGGACAATGCAACAGCAATCTAGCCTGTGGCTCCAACGCCAACGTCTGCGGCGATCTCGGCTCGTGCTGTTTGCCCGCGGGGGATCTCGGCGAGCCGTGCATGCTAGGCCCGCCACAATGCAACGACAACCTGGCGTGTGCTTATAGCAACATTCTTTGCGGGAGTCCGTCCAGTTGCTGCTTGACGGCCGGTGACAACGGCCAGCCGCAACTGCCGCCGCCCACTGGGGGCTGCAATCCCGGGAACGTCCTTTTCCCCAATTCCAATGCTCCGGCTTGCTTGGCGTCCGGCCTGATGACGGGTTGTTGTGTATCTGCGGGGGGCCTGGACCAACCGTGCGACAATGGCGCTTGCACAATCGGCACCTGTACCACCGACAACACCAGCTGTCCGTCTTGGATTAGTGCGATGGGTCGGCAGTGCTGTAAACTTTAGGAGTTCCTAAAACTGGCGACGTCGTAGCATTGTGAACAGCGACTCAGCAAACCTGGCGCGGTTGAACCCGACAAACGGGCGCGACAGTACTGTACTCCTGTGATCGACATTGGCAATGACAACGAGGTCGCAGCCGGGAATACCCGCACTCACAACAGGAACCAGGCCGTCATTTTTGAGATCCATCTTTTCGAGCATGAAGTCACGATAGGGCTCAAGGGGAGTGTCACCCTCCCAAGGCCAATTGTCATCCTGCCAGCTCATGAACGCGACAAAGGGCATCTGCTCTGTAACCCTCGCTATCTCAGTCGCGTGACTTTGGTAGTAATCCAGTCGCACGGGGGACGACAGAGCTGTCAAAGAGTCGAGGGATCCCCCCATGAGTCCGAGCAACGTCCCGAATAGGCCACGATAGAAAGATGACTGAAGATAGAGATCAGCGATGGGCGAGCCCATAAATGGAGACTGCACCGCAATCCAACCCGCAACGCGATCACGTAGGTCAGGCCGCGAGACCAACATCTCCAGTGTGTCAATGCCTCCCTTACTATGGAAGAAGATCAAGACGGGGAGCTTCAACAATTCAATGTGTGTGCTTAGCGTTTTGGCATTCTGCTTTGCCCCTGCCTCCGACTCGATCTTCGCCACACTGTGCGCAACACCCAACGCTTCCAGCCATCTCATCTGATCCTCAAAATAGAGTCCCAGGCGATCCCTCACGCTTCGCCTGTTGTGATCGCACAGCCGTGGGAGCATACTGTCGCAGCTGATGCAATGGACAAGCTATCCCTCCCGTGTTTCGGCGCGATTACCCCCAATCATTGTGTTCTTGTTGGTCCTCGATGGCTGCTCTTACGGTTTTGTGGGGTCGAGCTCCGACAGTGAGCGTTGTGGGGCGAGCGACAAATGTGACTCTGGTTGGATCTGTGACGTTGCTCTGCAAACGTGCGTTCAGCTCTGCGAAAAGGATCTGGATTGCACAACCGTCAACCACGTTTGCCGTAACAATGGCTTGTGTGTTTACGCGATTGCACCTGTCGCGCCCCAGATCGCCGCCTTAACGGCCGCGCCATCCTCTGTGGTCACGGGAGTAACAACGAGCGTCACATGGAGCTGGACGTACGCCAACAGCCCCACGCCCACCCCCACCTGTGTGATTGACAACAATGTGGGGACCTTGACCCCAGGCACGGGGACCCCGGTTACGATTCATACTGCCACGACCTACACCCTGACCTGCACGAACACGGCGGGCAGCCACACGGCACAGACCACTATTAATGTTGTTGCAGCACCCGTGCCGCCCCAAATTGCTGCCTTCACGGCCACGCCATCCTCCGTGACCACGGGAGTGACGACCAGCGTGACATGGAGCTGGACCTACGCCAACAGTCCCACGCCCACCCCTACCTGTGCGATTGACAACACTGTGGGGACCTTGACCCCAGGCGTGGGGACCCCTGTCACGATTAATGCCGCCACGACCTACACCTTGACGTGTACCAACACGGCGGGCAGCCACACCGCGCAGACCACGGTTAACGTTGTTGCGGCGCTCGTGCCGCCCCAAATATCCGCCTTCACTGCCACGCCGTCCAATGTGACGTCTGGGGTGTCAACCTCGATCACCTGGACGTGGAGTTATGCGTCCGCACCAAACCCTACGGCTGCATGCAGCATCGACCCTGACATAGGTTCAATGACGAGCGGAGGCTCAAGGAATGTCACCCTCACGAATCCCAAGATCTACACGTTGACGTGCACGAATTCCGCCGGCTCTTCCACGAAGATCGTAAGTATTGCGACTGAGCTGGCGTCTGTTCTCACCCCTGTGGCCGAACGTGTGCTCTATCGAAAACTCGAGATCGGCATGGCGCTGCCGGAGTTAGGCAGTCGCATCGCCACCTTTTTGGGTGACAGCACGGGCGTATACAAGCCAGGGACCGCCAACTACCATGCACAACGCGCGAGTGGCACGATTCTGAATCCCTACGATCCGGACCACATCGACATCATCGCCGACTTTATGAGTCCCGGGGGACAGATGACCAGGCGGTACGGTTTCTATTATGTACCCTATCTCGTCCAAGAAAACGTGCGCCCTGCCTGCGGCACCTATCCGGTCAACGATCCCCCGCCCCAGTTCACCAATCCGAAAACCTTAGACTGGGTGCAAATGCCAACCGACTATGAATGGCGAATCCGCTTTGCGCCAAACCAGGTGGGTGAGTGGTCGAGCGTGATCACGGTCCAGGTTGGAGGCGTGTTGCTCAAGCAGGGTCAAGTGACGTTCAGCGTGACGACATCCAATGATCCCGGGTTCATCAAGGTTGCAGATAACCGCAAATACTTCGTCTACGCGGACAATCCGAACGAGCTCTTCTACCCCATGGGTACGAACTTCATTCCTCACCGTGGAATAGGTGAATATGGCTGCCCTAAAGCCAATCAAACTGAACAGCCCCATGGTCACACGCGTGTCTTTCCATACGTAAGCGAGCAGTTCCAGCGGCATTTCGACTACCTGACGGATACCCAAGAGGAAGGTACGGGGCAGGGCGGCAACCTGACCCGTCTGTTCCTTGCCTCCGGTGGTTTGGGTGTTGAACGGGAAAGACTCAACAACTACAGCACGCGCCAAATCGAAATGGGGGAAATGGACAACTATGTGGATCTGCTCGAAGAGAAGGGCATCTACGCAATACTCGGTCTGGAATACAACTCTGACTATGATCCCAATGCCGTGCCCATCAATCCCGATGATCCTCTGTACGATGGATGCTGGGATCGTTCCCAAAACTGGCCATGGAATCCGTACAACAACGCCGTCCCCCACGAGACCTATCCGGGCCAAACGCCGAGCGACTTGAAGTCCAATTGGCAACTCAAGGGTGTCGAAGGAGTTACGGATTCTCGACAGTTCTTCACCGACGCCAACGCCAAACAAATCTACAAAAAGAAGCTCCGCTACATCCATTCCCGCTTTGGATATTCACCTCACATATTCCTCTACGAGATGATGACTGAGCTCGACATGCTCGCCAATACTCACGTCTCAGGGCAGGAGCCACTTCAGTCCTATTGGACCACGCCGGGTTGGGTGGCGGCTACCTTCAATGAAGATGTCGCCAATTGGGCCAATGAGATGGCGGGTTATCTCAAGGGGCTTGGGAGCAAGCAACTCACGACGGCGTCGTACGGCTACTATGGTGTGTGTCGAAATGACAATTGGATGGGTCTGAACCTGCCACCGGCTCCATCCGTATTTTCGACGATGAACCTGAGATTGATATGGACCAAGCCAAATATCGATGTCATCTCGGCTCACATTTATGGCAATCGCGAAGCAACAGTCCGTCTCGCGTCGGAAGAAGTGCAGAGATGCCAGGATGCCACAATTTCTCCAGTCATACCAACCAAGCCTGTGATGGTTAATGAATACACCCTGGGCGACGTGGTTCCGGCCGCATTCACGTGTGTCGACGTCAATTGGCACAACCGCAACTGGGGCATGCCCTTTTCGGGCGTAGCCGGTGCTACCTACTGGGGATACGAACGCTATGCGCTCGGCCACTATTGGAATTATTACAGTGAACCAAAAGACCCCGGGTACAGCGATTCCTCAGATCCCTATCATGGGAACTTCGAGCGCAACCTCGACGGGCTGAGTACATTCATGGCGCAGGTGCCATTCGCCGATAGCGCACTGAGTGGCCACACGTTCAAGACCACGTTTTCCCATGCCAGTGGCGCGACATCGGAGCCCTTTGGGCCGCATGAGGTTCTCTATTCCATATTGCCCAACCATGCCTGCAAACCAGTCGCGGGATGGGTACACAACCGTTCTTTCATCGTCCAGAACTACCAGGGAGCGTGCTACAACAAGCTTCGCCAAACGGACAACGAACCGACCTCGCCGTTGTACAACAATATGCAAGAAATCATGACGGCCTTCCCGAAGATTAAGGATGATGCGCCGCAGCGCTTCAACAATGGTGATGAATCAGGCTATCTGACCTACTTCCCGGGTGCTGACAATTTCGCAGAGATGGCTTTGGCAGGCGGCTACAGGTTCTATCTGGCAAACGGTGCATTGAGCTTGTCGTATGACAATTACAGGGTCCAGTGGTATTGGACATGGGGCGCTGACACCGGCACCTACAATGCAGAATGGAATTTTTCTCCTTACAATCAATTGAATTGGGATTCGGCTCTCTCGGCCACCTATGTGACCATTCCCCCAACCGGCAGGGAAAGTTCGACAACCAACCGTCCTGGCGATCTGACATTCATTGTTCTTAGAAACATCGCTGGGTGCGACGACTGATCCTGGGTTACCACGGTTCGCGGGAGACGTGCAGCCACCGATACTGCTGCAGAAACTCGGCCATACTGAGTCGAACGGTGCCATTATTTTCGAGGTGACGAACCCGTCCACGTTGGTCGTGCAGCACCACGTAGCGACCGAGCTCAGCGTTTTCACCGAGGCCGACAATCGCGTATGCATGGCGTGGTGCAATCTTCTTGTTGGTACCGCGCAGCCGGATAAATCTGGTGAATCTGCTCTTGCGCAGGTACTGAGAGGTGGCAGCGGCGGGTGACGTCAACTTGCACTCCCAAGCATCGGGTTTTTTTTCCGTGGCGTGGGAGCGGGCCAGCAAGATTCGCCAGATCTCATCGATTTGTGCGGGATGTTTGTCAGGGTTGTGCAAGAACACACGCGAATAGGGCCTGCCCGTGAGACACTCCAAACTCTTGTCCGCCCAACCATAGTCGATTCGCTCCGGATTTCCCTTGAGCTGCATGAAAGCGTTTTCGATGATGAGCGGCCACAACTCAATCGCTCCCTCATCTTCGCCGTGCGCTCGCACGCCGCGCACGAGCTTACGATGATCGATATCCAGTTCAACCGGCTCCATCTTCTTGTTGTGAAGTGTGACGGTAGAGTGGTTTTCGTCGCGCTGCTTGATCAGTCGCGAGACGATTGTAGGATCACACTCGGCCCAAGAAACCAATCCACTGAGAAAATGACAATCACTGAACTCGTCTTGGTTGACGTCACGAAAGGAAACACCATTGTGCGTCAAAGGTCCTGCGATGGACGTCAGAGATTTGGGGTGGTCGGATCCGATGCGACTTATCGCCATCAGTGCGGGCGCCAGAGCAATCTCGAAGCGAGCACCTATGGGACCAGACTTTTTTGGCAAGCGTTCGACCACATCACGTACAGGCCGCTCGTGACGCGTGGACTTGGTCTTGAAGTCATCGGTGGTGGACGGCTTTGGTGTGACAATCTCCTGTTGCACTTCGTGATGGCGCCTTCGGACCCTTTGACCAGACCTCTTGATTCTCGTCACGAACTTCTCCTCGTCCACACCCCAAAAAGAGGTCCCAACGATGTGACCTTCAGCTCCGTGAATTTCCATATATGCTGAATCATTATCGGTCCAGTTGCGTGGTTGTTTCGCCCAAGAACAGGGGCGACCGGCAGTCGCAAGCAGAGGGCAGAATCGATTTGCCAGGTGTCCTCTCCGACCGGCCTGGGATATGTTCCCAACGTGGTAGCATTGGGGTATCGGGCGGGAAAGTTGACCACCGCCTTATGTTGGACTCGCGGCGTGATCAGTTTTCCGTTGGCGTGGGCGTTCACTCTCGTTTACTGCACGGCTTTCCTGTTGTTCACCTTGTTGACCATGCGTTTACTCAGCCGTGCATTGATGGCACCAGCTGTGCATTGGTGGGCACGCATCTCTCTGGGTTTGTGTGGTGTGCGAGTCGTTCTCGACAATCCCTCGACCCTTCTGGACCGCAGATCTCGAGTGGTGATCATCAATCATCCGAGCACCCTAGACATCATGTGGGGAGCTCTCATTGCGCCGCCCGCCTCGGTTTATGTCGGCAAACGCGAACTCATGTTTGTGCCTGGCATCAACATCGCTTGGTGGGCACTACGATTTGCGTTGTTGGACCGCCGCAACCCCAGACGGGCACACGAAACTCTCAGGCGCTTGGTGAAACAGATGCAGAAGGAGCGGTTGTCTGTGGTCATGTTACCCGAGGGCACGCGTTCACAGGACGGCGAGCTGCAACCATTCAAGAAAGGTGCCTTTCATCTCGCTTTGCAGGCGG
>Ga0156400_1153_pt1 | contig 16193 bp, 12 predicted proteins | sample RifOxyA3_FD_108044 | JGI IMG/M metagenome (GOLD analysis project Ga0156400, IMG submission 108044) | Deltaproteobacteria bacterium RIFOXYA12_FULL_58_15
AATCCTCAGGTCTCAGCTCAAACAGGCGGTCCAAAACAACTTCACCGACAACTGTCACCACCCGCAGTGTCGCGATGGTTGCCGTCTCGACGGGACTGCCCGCAACGGTAATCGATCCTTCGCTACCACCCTCATAATGTTCGAGTAGCTTGCCAATGCGCAGCTGCAGCTGCTCTTCGTCGAGGCACTCCGTATGGCTCTCGATATGGACGCTGATCGATGCCGTGGCTGGCACCGGCAACGACAGTTGCGTGACCAAGCAAACAGCAACGATCAAAAAAGCCTGAGCTACACCCATCGACGATACCATCAAACAATCCCGACTCCCGCGAAGCTCAGAGTCGCCAACTGCCAAATCGCCCATTCTCCCCCTTTTCTTACTCGGTCTTGTTCACTGTTGGGAGGTTGGGCGCGCAGATACTAGAGCCTTCCTGCCAAAATTCAAAGCCTCGTGCTGTTGACGCCATAGACGGGGAGACGGGGTTGACCGTTGGCGTGTCTGTTGAAATGGGGTTAGCATCAGCCCACAACCCATGGACAGGCACTACCAAAGCGTCGACGAGAGACTGCCTGGCATCGCGCACATGAAGTTCTTCAGCGTCCTCGTGATGGTTGCGAGCCACGGTTTCTTCTGGATGATAACCAGCGATGACGCGACCTTGACCCGTGAGGGCCTGGCTTTTACAGGTTTTCTCGCATCCACGCGATTGCCGATGCTCGTGGTGCTGTCACTGCCTGCCATCGCCGGAATGGTCCTGCGCGCGCGACTCGACAAGTACATGGTAGACGATCGTTTGCTCGGCTTTCCTCTCAAGGTCGCGCTTGGCGAGGCGCTGTTTTTGGGTGTGGTGGAGAGCCTCGTCAATTTGCTGACATGGGGTTGGACGCACATCTGGGCTTGGGATGTGCTCAAGTTCGTCGCGGTGTCGTTTCTGCTCATTGTTGTTCTGGCACGTTGGGGCGGCGTGCTGTGGGTTGCAGCGGCTGGCGTTTCGGGGCTTGCCTTGACCCCCGTGATAGTGACCGCCCTGCGGGGCATGCCGCCCTTGTTACCCTCGGCGGTAGGCACCCTCGAGGGGATCCTCATTGGTGACAACGGCGTGTGGTTCTTCTGGCCCCTGTTCCCATGGTTCACCACGGTGGCGGTGGGGTTTCTCCTGGCACATGTCACCTTGCGGGTCGGCTCCCTGACGAGATGGTATGCGGGCCTGCTCGCGACCGGCGTTGTCTGCGCTACCATTGCCCTGTGGGTTGTCGATTACACTTGGCGTGTCGATCCTGCGCGGGTTTGGGGAGATACGGTTTGGCAGCCAACTCTGCAATCCTTCGTCGGCTTCTTCGGATTTCTGGCTATCTACTTTGTCCTGTGTGCGTGGCTTGGACGGATCACGAAGTTACACCGATACGGAATCGTCCGTTGTTACAGTCGCGGCATTCTTTGGATCTATGCTCTGCATATCATCCTTGGCTCTCACGCATCGGATTTACTCAAGGGGATATTTCCAACGGCTCTCTTCGCGAATCTCCTCTGGGCGATGGCATTTTTGATACTGGTGATGATCTTGATGTCATGGGCCATCGGCTTCGCATGCGTGCGATTTCTCGACGAGAGACGATACATCCTGCGCGTGCAAATGCGCTAACTGTGAACGATACATGTCGACAAGAGTCAAAGAGGAACCCATCGCCATCGTCGGCACTGCCGCGATTCTGCCGGGAGCACGTGACACCGCAGCCTTTTGGCGAAATCTCGTGGCTTACGAGTCGCAGCTCCTACCCATGCCCGTTTCTCGATGGCCGCAGGGTTTGCAGGGAGATGATACCGCGGCGTTAACCACGTATGTCGCGGCAACAATTGGCGACGATGTCTTGCATGAACTTTGTGCGGATTTGCATATTGATTCAGCCAATCTCAACCGGCTCGAGATCTTAGCGATCGCCGCCTTCGCGCAGCTCGCAGTGCAGCTCGACATGTCGACGTTGGCGGCACGTCGCACGCAGTTCTGTTTTGGCTGCATGGACCCACATGAGGAGCTCGAGCTTGCGGCCTTCGCGTCACTTTGGCGGCAACAGTGCAACACCGAAGAGTCCGCCAATGAAGATGAACAATCCCTTCTCGCGCATTTCCAACAATTCGAGGCAAGGCCGACTTCATCGGTGATTGCCGCCATCAAGAAACACTTTGCTCTCACCGGTGAGGGCTGCCTCATCGACGCGGCTTGTGCCTCATCTCTCGCCGCAATCCATGTGGGTGCTCAAAAGCTGCTGCACGATCAGGCCGATGTTGTCTTCGTTGGGGGCCTCGAAGCTGACATGCTCCCAGTGTCCTTTGGTTCCTTCGAGCTCGTCGGTGCCCACAGCTCCGAGCCGTGCCGGCCCTTTGATCACGATCACGCTGGACTGTGCCAGGGTGAGGGTGTGGTGTTGTTTGCGTTGCAACGTCTGGAAGACGCTATCGGTGACGGCCATCACATCTGGGGCGTCATTCGTGCCGTCGGCAGTTCTTCCGATGGCAGGGGCACCAGCCTTTTCGAGCCCAGCGCCAACGGTCAGAGTTTGGCCTATTCACGCGCCTACGCTCGACTCGAGAACAACCGCGTCGATTATGTAGAGGCCCACGGTACCGGCACTCCCGTCGGCGACAACATTGAGCTCAGGTCCCTCAACGAATTCTTTGGTGACATCGTCACCCCCATCGGCTCCGCCAAGGCCTTGGTGGGTCACACCCGTGGCGCAGCCGGCGCGGTCGGTTTGCTCAAGGCGTTGCTACTCATGCGGCACCGGATCATTCCCCCGTCGCCATACTTCCGCAGGTTTCCCAAGAGCACCATTACCAGAACCCTGCGGATCAATCGCAAACCCGTCAAGTTGCGTGAACGCCGCACACCTTTGCGTGTGGGCGTCTCATCCTTTGGGTTCGGTGGTGCCAACTATCATCTGGTGGTTGACGAGTACAAAGAGAAGGGCAAACCCAAACACCCACTCGATGGCGAGTCCGGCGACAGGCACAACAAACCCAAGCACCCACTCGATGGCGAGTCCGGCGACAGGCACAACAAACCCAAGCACCCACTCGATGGCGAGTCCGGCAACAGGCACAATCCCGCGGATGCAACGAAAATGGCACCCGTGGTGATTGTCGGCTCCGGCGTCGCTGGCACAACGGCCGTGCAAGTCGAAGAATTGGCGGCGCGTTTCCGCATCGTTCCCGCGAGCGTTCGCAACATTGATTTGTTGCACCAGCAAGCGTTGCTTGCGGTCGCCGCGGCGTTGGAGAGCACTGGGCTCGAGCTCCAGTCCTTGGATCGTCCACAGATCTCGGTGATCTCTGCCAGCATGCTCGGTCTACAAAAACGTTGGGACTATGTTGCCTGGACCAGCTTTTCCCGCCTCGAGGACGTTTGCCGAGAGAACCCAGAGCTGCTCGCGCGTCTTGCGCGCCGGCGGGCGCGTCTCATTCGACCCTCTGAGGACACCTCCCCCGGCATCCTCAACAACGTCACCGCCGGCAGAGTGTGTGGTTACTACGACCTGGGCGGCAAGAGTTTCAATGTGGAGTGTGACACCAACTCGTTTCCCTGCGCTTTGGCGATCGCTGGTTTGGAGTTGCAAAGTGGCGAGTCGGAGATGGTGGTGCTGGTATGGGCGGATGAGTCCTTCGACGTGCAGACGACCAACGTCATCAACAGAGGCGACGTGCATTGTTGGCTGTTGACCCTGGAGCCCACCGCAGCAAAGAACGCGCTAGGCATTCTCGGTGTGGTGGAGCGAGTCGACTACGAGGAGCCAAAGAATGGCTGAGCTCGTCGGTCGACATCACTATCAGGGCCATTTCGGGGCATCCTACACGGTGCATATCGGTTCCTACGACGGCCCCGACTTCTCACGCACCTGTTTTGTCTTCCCAGGGCAGAGCTCCGCCTATCCGGGCATGGGCAAGGGTCTTTTGGCCACCCAAGAACGTTGGGAACATTTGCTGCAGCCCGCAGACGCCCTGTGTCGGCGCTTGGGTTTGCCGGGAGTCGCTCGATACTTTGCGGGACCTGACGACATCACCGAAACAGAGTTACCCCTCCTTCAGAACATCGCACTCTTTGTGCTCGAGGTTGCCTACGGAGAGGCTCTGCAGGAGCTCAACATCCATCCGGTCGTGATCACCGCCCATAGTTTTGGCGAATACGCGGCTTTCGTTTGCGCCGGCATGATTAGTTTCGAAGACATGCTCCAAGTCGTGGCCGAACGGGACAGGGCCTGTCCCCCGCCCGGCGAGCTGGGCCGTTTGGTCGCAATTGAAGGCTCGGTGGACGATGTAACCCAATTGCTCGACGACATCCCGCATTCGGTGAGCAACGTCAACGCGCCGACACAAACGGTGGTGGCCATCCGAACCACCGATTTGCCACGTGCACGCGGTTACATTGCTGCCTCGAATCGCCGCTTCAAAGAGCTCGTTAACGTTGCACAGCCCTACCACAGTGCTTTGCTCGAACCGGCCCGCCAACGATTCGCGGACTATCTGCGTGGGTGCAATCTGCGGATTTCACCGCCCAAGATTCCACTGTTCTCCTCGGTGACCGCCAAGGTGCTGAGTGCCGAGACCTTCGCCCCCGAGCAGGCAATGGATTTGTTGTCGGCACAGCTCACCGCCACGGTTCTCTTTCAAGAGCAAATCCTCAGGCTCTACGATCAACACCGTTGTTTCACTTTCATGGAGGTTGGCCCCAAAACGGTCTCCATCGATCTCGTCAGCCAAATCCTCGGTGAACAACGACACCGCACGCAGTCTGCCGAACGAGTCCTCGAGACTCGCTGGGGACAAGCAGAAATTCGCCATGCCCGAGATCTGGCGTTACGACACAACAAGTTCTTCGCCCTGGTCTCAGAGGTTGTTGGCCGAGTCACCGGCTACGATGTCAAGGGCATCTCCGTGGAAGACCGTTTTCAGGACCAACTCGGTATCGATTCAATCAAGAAGGCAGAGATCGTCGTTCGGCTACTACGCGAGGCCAACATTGCCGCGACCGACGTCGACCTGTCGAACATGCGGTCGGTGGGCGACGCCATCCGCATGCTCGATGAGTCGGTGGCGAAGGAGCGAACAACTCAGGCACCCAAGTCGCCCTTTGTGGCCTACCGAGGAATGTGGCAACGAGTTGCGCTGGCGAAGTCACATCCACTGCTGCGAGTACCCAAGGTCGACTTCGTCCATCTCGAGCTCGATGCTTTGCTCGACAACGCCGCCGCGGCGGACCCCACCATGTTTCGACGAGGACGAGGCGCGCAGGGCGCGCGAGGCGCGCTAGGTGCACAAGGCGGACAGGGCGCGCAAGGCATGCAAATCTGGGTTCTTCATTGCCCGGCTGCCCCATGGCAGGAGCCTACGGCCGAGGGAAGCGGCCGCCTTCTCGACCAGAGTTTCGCGTTCTTTCGTGCCCTGCGCGTCCTTGCCGGTGTCATCGACGCCGGGCCTTGTGGCATCGTCGTTGCGGCATCGGTCAAAAGCCCATGGGCAGAAGCCGTGGCTGCCGCGATCAAATCGCTGAGCAAAGAGCTCCGAAACCTGATGGTCTGGGATCTGCAGTTTGAACCCGACATTCCCGCAGGCCAGAGGCTCGAGGAGTTGATCACGGCTGACCTTTGCTCACCGGCATTCGAGTCGGTGCGTTACATAAACGGTGAGCGTTGGGTGCATCGACTGCAACCGGCATCCGCACAGTCTCCCCCTCACTTCGCTCCTGGCTTCGTTGTTGTTGCTCTCGGGGGAGCACGGGGAATCACCGCAGAGTTGTTGATGGCTCTTCCTGATCAGCAGAACATCGTTCTCATCGTGCTCGGTCGTTCAGACAGAAACGCCCCGGAGATCAAGGCGTCTCTGGCAAGGTTCGATGGCGAGTTCTCAGCGGTAGATTATCTCAACGTCGATGCCCGTGACTTCAGCTCATTTCTCGAAAGACTCAATTCCGTGGTGGAACAACACGGGAGAATTGACCTGCTCCTGGTTGGTGCCGGCGTGGAACACAGCCAGCCGTTGCTCGACAAACCAGACCACGAAATCGCGATGGAGCTCGCAACCAAGCTCGTGCCACTGTTTGTTGCACAAAGGATGAACGATCAAATCCGACAGGTGTCATTTCTATCATCGATCGTCGCCGTCTACGGCAACGCCGGTCAGTGCGCCTATGCCTTCGCCAACGCCATGCTCGCACAGGCGGTCGCCTCGAGGCAGAACGACGATGGCACGGCCAACGACCCCGCCACCAACGACGCAACCACTTGGCGAGTCGTGCATTGGCCGCCATGGGACAACGTCGGCATGACCGCTACAGCGGGGATGTCATTGCGTCTGCAGCAGTTGGGACTGTCACTGCTCGACCCACGTGAGGCGGGCGAGCTGTTTCGTGTCCATGGATTGGACACCTTGGGCTCACCCATTGTCTTACCGATGACCGACGATGACCGCTTCTCTTACGCCCTTGGATTGGGACGCAAGGCTCTGCTGCACGGTGTGGTTGGGGAGTCGCTGGGGGCAGGAACCAGTTTTGCGCGACGGGTGAGCCTCGAGCGCCTTCCAGCGTTGGCGGATCATGCCATTGGTACTCGCCTATTCTTCCCCGCGGCCTATTTCGTCGAGATGATGCTCGCGGTGGCGGCACTCGGCAACACGAGCGCCGGCAGACTCGATGACTTGCGCGTGTTGGCACCTTTGGTCCTCGAGGGTGAGCGTCTGTTATCCACTCGCATTCGCCGAGCTGGCGGCGGCCAACGGCTGACTATCGAGACCAACCTGCTGCACGTGACCACCGTTCTCTCCTATGCGCCTGCGGAGTTCTCCCAGGCCCCGCAGCCGCAATGGTGCAACCGCGTTTTGGGATCGGGCTTGTATGGTGCCGAGGGCCTCTTTCACGGTCCGAGATTTCAACTGTTGCCGTGGCTGATGTTGGACGCAGGAGGTGAATTGGCCGGGGTCGAGCTCGACCTGGAGAGTCATCCGTGGTCGGCGTTGCCCGTCGAGCAACACCTCTCCCATGTCATCGATGCCGCATTTCAAGTCTTCAGTGCACTTGGCAGCATACGCGCAGGTTGGTTGGCAATCCCGGTGGCTGCCAAAAGCCTCCACTTTGATCTCACAGAGTCCCTCGGGAACCGGGTCACCATCGTCGGGCGTCTGCGACACACAGGGGAACTGGGTTTCCTTGGCGACTGTTGGGTCAACAATCAAGTGGGCCAACCGGTCATCGAACTCCGAGAGCTGGAACATCGATTCTTCGAGGACGAGCAGGGTCGCCGAACCGTCGCCATTGCTTCAGCCCCGTTCTCGCAACCATGAATATTGACCCGTTCGGAAACGTCTGTCTCAATTCAGATGAAGCGTGAGTCATGCATTGGCATGGCGTCGACATAAGAGGAGATTGAAAAATGAAGTCCAAATTATCAATAACGGTTATCGTTTTGTTGTCAAGCGCCTGTTACACAACCCGCTTGAATGTGCCGGGAGCAACACCGGGGGAGGTTCATGCGGATCGCCAATGGTTTGCCTTGGCGGGGGCCAAATCAATGTCGGACCCTGCCAACGCTGAATGTGAAGACGGTATCGCCTATGTGGAATCGGGGCTGACTGGAACAGACTTTTTGATCAACGTGGGCTTGGCTGTGCTCGGAGCCGGGATTGCCGCTGGCGTGACCTACGCCACCGTGGACGAAAATCACCGCAACTTCAACACGATCAGAGCAACTGCCAATGCTGGTGGAGCCTTGGCTGGTTTTCTGATCGCGCCACGAACCATTCGCTACGCATGCCACGTTCATTCATCTGCGGCGGAGGAGAACCAACACACGCGATGAGAAGTGTATTGGTCGCGGGCTGGTCAAAGCCGCCACAGTCGTGTTACCTCGAGTTTCATGCACACTCCGCGACGGCTGTTTGCCTTGCTTCTGGTTGTTTCTCTCGTCGATGGCGGGCTGATTGGTTGCGGCCCACAGTTTGACGACCGCGCCACACAGGTGGTCTTTGCACCCGGGTCCGATGAGTTTTGGGACCTACCCTTTCCTTGCAATCTTCGCCGCAAGGACGATGGCAGCTTTGGCTTCAGCGACTGGCCCGGCACTGCCTACGCGGACATCGTGCCGCAGTGGCTAAAGACCGCGGACCTGCGCATCCGTGGAGGGTTTGGTCTGACCTCCGGCGTATTCGTCCGCACCTCCGGTGCCATCGATGCCACGACCTTGCCTGCGTCGGCGGCCGAAAGCTTGAACAACGATGCCTCGGTGTTTTTGTTGGACATCGACACCGATTCGCCCTTCCAGGGCGAGCGGATTCCCATTGATGTTTCGTTTCTCGCCGACGGCGATGACTATTCGCCCGACAACCTGATTGCTGCGATCCCTGTGCCTGGATTTGTGCGTCAGCCCAACACGCTCTACGCCTTGGTGATCACCGACGACGTCCGCGACACCCACGGCAAGCGCATCGGACGCAGTTTGGCTTTTCACGAAGGATTTGAAGACACCGGCGACGCAACACTCAAAGTGGTGAGCTCGTTCAAATCGCTGCGCGCAACCATCAAAGATGCGGTTGACCTCGATACGGTCGCTGGTGCGGCAGTGTTTTCAACCTTCGACCCAACCGTCACCATGCGACGCCTCGCGGCGTGGGCCGAAAGTCGCGAGACACCACGACTGGTCGAGGCCTGGCAGGCCACCGACGAGTACGAAAGCTACCAAGTCCTCACTGCTCGCTATGAGGCACCACTCATCCAAGGGGGCGAGCGCCCCTACTCGAGCTTCGGTGAGGGCCGGTTTGTCTGGGGCCCAAATGGTGCGCCGGTGGTACAAGAGACCCAAGCGGTGCGCTTGGCTTTGACCATCCCGAAGACGCCCCAACCCCCCGGCGGTTTTCCCTTGATGCTCTACTTGCATGGCTCCGGCGGTGATTGGCGGGAGGCCATCGATCGCGGCCCGAAGGACGAAGTGCCCTCCGCAGCCACAGCTCCTCTAGGCACGGGTCCGGCGGAATGGTTGGCGCGCCGCGGTGTGGCCACGGTCGCCTTCGACTTCGCCCTGCACGGCGATCGTATGAGTCCCCCCGACACCAGCGGCCTCAAGCTCTACAACATCCTCGGCAACATCGACGCCACCATCGACAACTTCACCTTCGCTCCCATTGAAGTGTTGAACGTGTCACGGCTGATGCTCGAGACTTCGGTGAATGCAGACCTCGCACCCACCTTGGATGCGGGCGGTGCTGCCGATGGCATGATTCGATTTGATCCGAATCGCTTGACCGGCATGGGCCACTCCATGGGTGCCACCTTGGGAGTTCCCTGGTGCGGCCTCGATCCAAGGGTCCAGGGCTGCCTGTTCTCGGGAGCAGGTGCCACGGTCATTGACGTCGCCCTCGGTGCCCACGAGCCACTCAATCTCAAGGCTCTGTTCGACCTGGTGCTCGGCTTCACCGACGGTAAAGGCCTGCACCGCGCCCATCCCTTGTTGCACTCCCTACAACACCTCTGGGACCTGGTCGACCCAGGACCCAAGGCACAGTACGTCACCGTCTCCCCGTACCCAGGCTTGGCACCCCGACACATCATGATGACCGCAGGTGTGCGTGACAGTTACTTCGATCCCAACGCCCAAGCAGCCATCGCCGTCCCTCTCGGCGTCACCCTGGTGGGCGAAGAGGTGGAGCCAACCCTACCCGACGCCTTGCGCCTGGCCGGCCGCCACACCCAGCCATTCTTTCCCCTGGCAAACAATCTGGGCGGCAAGACCGCCGCAGTGGTGCACATCGCCGCCCCCCACGAGCTCGGACACTACGTGAACTTCAACCAAGAGGGTGCCCGTCACCAATACACTTGTTTCATTGCAAGCGTCGGCTCATCGGAAGGCGCGGCCATCACGGCGGCCGCATTGCTCGACGCCCCCTGCAGTCGCTGAAGTAGTTTGAAACAACTTGACACAATGGTACCACGGTAGAATAATTACACCATGGCGTTAAACATCAAAAACAAATTTGTCGAGCAGCTCGCCGCCGATATTGCCAACCAAACAGGAGAGACAAAGACGACAGCCATTCGCAGAGCTTTGGAGGAACGAAAGGCCCGTCTGGGTCTGCATCAGCCAGCACCCCGGAGGGAAAAACACCTGCGCGCTTTTCTTCAACGGGAAATCTGGCCCGAATTCGTCGGCCAACCAGTCATCACGAAAGAGGAGCGGGAGCGAATTCTGGGTTACGGTGAGGACGGCGTATGATTGTCGACACCTCGGCGGCAATCGCCGTCATGCAGCAGGAGTCGGAAACGGATCGTTTGATCCACCTGATGGTTGAGGCACCGGCATTGGGCATAGGTGCACCGTCCCTCGTTGAAATCGCGTTGGTTCTTGGTTCTCGACTACAGCGTGATGCCCAGGACATCGTGTCACGCTTCATTCAAGAGTTCGACATCGAACCCATTCCTTTTGGCCCCCTACACTGGAAGGTGGCATCGGCCGCATTCGCCAAATTTGGCAAAGGCCGTCATCCCGCGAAGCTCAACTTTGGTGATTGCATGAGCTATGCGGTGGCACGCATTGCGGACAAGCCTCTTCTCTTTGTTGGGGAGGACTTTGCCAAAACTGACATCGAAACCGCATGAGCACAAAGCCAGCAGATCACCCAGAGTTCTTCCGCAGCATCTCCCCCAACGGCTCGAGGGAAAGCACCATTGTGCTCAATCGGGATGGCCGTTTCTTTGCCGATGGCGATCCCATTGAACACCCTGCGCTCGCGCGAGCCTTGCACACTTGGATAGACATTCACCCCGACGATGGCCGTTTCATTCTCAACAACGGCACCGACTGGTGCTACTTCGAAGTGGAGGATGCACCGTTCGTCGTCCGACGGATCCAACCAAACCCGAACAGCATCACCTTGGAGTTGTCCGATGGCAGCAGCGAACGGTTGGATGTCACGAACGCTCCCGCTTTGTACGTCGGTGCCGAGAATGTCCTCTACGCCATGGTCAAATCCGGCCGCTTCGAAGCCCGCTTCTCCCGCTCGGCCCAGGCCGGTCTTGCAGCAGTCGATTACCACGACAATCCGCCAGGTCTGCAAGTAGGTGACACCCTGTACACGATCGGCAATCGATGAGTATCCAGTAGGTATCAAAAGGACGTGCCATGGCAAACACAGCAACCGAACGTGACGTCGCCACATGGATTTGCGACACCCTCCTTCCCAAGACCTACAAGAAGAAGTTTGCCAAGAAGAAGTGCCCTTTGAGTCCAGGGGGAGTGTTTGAGTTTGATGCCGTCAGTGACGATGGAACGGTGATCGCCAATATATCCACCACGGGCTACAAAGACAGCGGTCCCAAGACCGGCGTTGGCAAGATGCAGCAAATTCGTTCCGATGCGTTCTTCCTTCTACTTGCCAACGCGGAGAAGAAGGTCATCGTTTTTGCCGAAGCCGACATGCATGAAGTTTGGCAGAAGGAACAGATAGCTGGGCGCATGCCCGCTGACATTCGCCTGATTAGGGCCGACCTTCCGGACGCACTCAGACGACGTCTCGACGCCGCAAAGAAAAATGACGCCCAATGAACCGCTCAAAGGAGCCTATCGGATGACAATCAACTGGAGATCTCTGACGCCAACCCTATCGGTGGCGTTACTGTTCGGATCCCATCCATGACGTCGGGCTCATTCGAAGGCGCTGATGCCAGTGAGAGCACGTCCTATGCCCAGGGTGTGCACTTCGTGGGTACCTTCGTAAGTGTAGACACTCTCCAAGTTCATCATGTGGCGCATGACCGAGTAAGCGTCGGAGACCCCTACTGCTCCGAGCATACCCCTGGCAGTTCTGGCAATGTCCCGCGCAGCCGCCACATTGTTGCGCTTGAGTATGCTCACTTGGACATGGGACAACCGGTCAGCATCCTTGAGTCGACCGTAGTGCAGAGCCAGCAATTGTCCGGTGGTGATGGCAGTGGCCATCGTGGCGAGCTTCTCCTGGTACATCTGAAAGGAAGCGATGGGCTTGTCGAATTGGATACGGTCAAGACCGTAATCCAACACGGTCTCGAAGCAGTCGGTGGCTGCCCCCATGACACCCCAACCGATGCCAAATCGCGCTTGGGTCAGACAGTTCAAGGGACTCTTGAGTCCACGACTGTGCGGCAAGAGATGGGTGGCAGGCACTCGACATTCGTTGAGTTGAATCTCACCGGTGGGTGACACCCGCAAAGACAGCTTGTCTTTGATTTCGGGAGTTTCGAATCCCTGGGTACCGCGCTCGACCACGAAGCCACGGACTGTATCATTCTCATCGGTGACCTTGGCCCAGACCACGGCAATGTCGGCAATGGGTGAATTGGTGATCCAAGTCTTGCTGCCATCGAGGACGTACAGGTCGCCGTCTTTGGTGGCTGTGGTACGCATTGCAGAGGGATCGGAGCCAGCATTGGGCTCGGTCAGGCCATAGCAGCCAACAAGTCGACCGGCGGCGAGCTCGGGGAGCCACTTCTGTCGCTGCGCCTCGTCGCCAAATGAGAGGATCGGGTACATCACCAATGATCCCTGCACACTGCACAGGGAACGCAGACCGGAGTCGCCGCGCTCAAGCTCCTGCAACACCAGACCATAGGCGACGTTGCTCATACCGGCACAGCCGAAACCGGTGAGGTTGGCACCAAAGACCCCGAGGTCGGCGAGCTCGCCGATGAGCTCCATGGGGAATTGAGCGTTACGGTGTGCTGCGGTGACGCGTGGTCGGAAACGCTCGTCAACCCAGTGGCGCACCGAATCCCGCGCCGCCTTCTCCTCTGGGGACAAAAGATGTTCGATGCCAATCAACGATTCGAGACGCATTCGCTCCGACATGGGGTGACTCCACGGCCAGCAGAAACAAGAAGCCCCGCTTATCACAGGCGACAACGTGCCAGCTACTGGTATGAAGACGGGGGCCGTGCGATGATTGCGCCATGACGACAAGGCATCAAGAAGCATCTCAACGGTTTACTCAGCCCGTTCCCAATTGACGAGGCGGTCACCTTGACATCGTCGGCGGCCAGTCACGGGTCCGGGAATACGACAGGAGCTGGCGTCCTCTTCGGTCTCGGGGCGTTTGCCTGGTGGGGCTTCGTCCCCATCTATTTCAAGGCGGTGAGTCATGTGTCACCACTTGAGGTCTTGGCCCACCGCGGCCTGTGGTCATTGCTGTTACTCGGGATGTTCCTTTGGTGGCGAGGAGGTGTGTCGACGCTGTTTGCCCCCATGCGCGTGAAGAAGCGCGCTTTCGCGTTGGCTGCAGCGACCGTCCTCATCGCAACCAACTGGGGTATCTACATCTGGGCGATCAGCCATGACCGCGTCATTGAATCCTCGCTCGGGTATTTCCTCAATCCTTTGTTCAATGTCTTGTTGGCGGTCGTGCTCTTGGGCGAGCGCCTGCGTCGATTGCAGAAACTCAGCGTCGCCCTCGCCGCTGTCGGCGTTATTTGGCACCTCATTGCCCTTGGCGAGCTGCCAGTCATAAGTCTCGGCCTGGCTGTGTCCTTCAGTCTATACGGCATCATTCACAAAAAGATTGGCGTCGCGGGTTCCTCGGCTTTGTTCGTGGAGGTGGCTCTCTTGGCACCCTTTGCGATCCTCTATCTCGTGTATGCAAAAATCAACGGCCATCTCGCCTTTGCCAATGTTTCGCGGGCGACCGATCTCTTGTTGTGTTTGGCCGGCATTGTCACCGCTTTGCCGCTCATCTGGTTCATCGAAGCGACACGGCGATTGAGCTACGTCAGCCTAGGCTTTCTCCAATATGTGTCGCCATCGCTGCAGCTACTGCTCGGCACGATGTTGTACGGTGAGCCCTTCGCATTGCATCTCGTTGTGACCTTTGTGTTCATTTGGGCGGGGCTCGCGGTGTTTAGCTTTGACTCGCTACGCGTCTTGCGCGGTGGAAAACAAAAACTCGAAGCTTGAGATTTGCAATCAGTCTGGTTGTGGGTGACATCTATCAGCGCCAGTTGAAAAGTTGCTGTCCTACATATGTTTGACCCAACGGCTGCGAATGACTAGATCGTGTACGAATGAGGGCGGCGTTTGCCACGCACAATTTGTGGGGATGTCTCGCGGCAGTTGGTTGGGCTGCGATGGTGACGGCGTGCGCCACAGGTGGTTCAACACTGCCGCGACACGTGCGCGGTCTAGACATGCCGTCGGACCGACTCGATGTGGGTGATTTTCATGGTTGTGTCATCAGCCAAAAAGGGGCGGCGGTTTGCTGGGGCGCGGGCAATTCCCAGAGCTTGGCAGGAACTTGGCCCCATTACGGACAGGCAACACCACCATCGGGAGTCTTCAGACGAATATCGGCCGGCAGTTTCCATTCCTGTGGCCTGACGGCCACAGGCACCGTTGTTTGCTGGGGGGCAGGGTCCCAGGACGCCCATGGGGCCGTACACCATAACCAATCCGTTCCTCCAACGGGTCGTTTTGTCGACATTTCCTGTGGCGAGTATCACTCTTGCGCCGTGAGACGGGACCGCACGGTCCTTTGTTGGGGAGACAACACTTACGGACAATCCACTGCACCACCGGGGAAATTTGTCCGAGTCGCCGCAGGAGCTGCCCACACTTGCGGTATGCGACCCGACGGCATGGTCGAGTGCTGGGGTTTGGCCAATGACGGGCAAACCAGAGCCCCGCCTGTGCCGTTCGAACAGATTTCGGCAGGTAGCGCACACACGTGTGGACTGCAAGAGGATGGGGAAGCGGTCTGTTGGGGCTACGCAAAGTATGACAGCACCAAACCGCCGGATCGGCGGTTTGTCGATACCTCAGCGGGGGGGCTCAAAGCCTGCGGGCTCGATGGCAGCGGAACCGCTTACTGTTGGGGTGCCAACGAACCGGGGCTGGTGACTCGGTCGGATGACAAGTTCGAAAGTCTGGCCGTAGGAAGAAACAACGCGTGCGGAGTCACTACGGCACAAGTCCCCATCTGTTGGGGGCGCAACGACTACGGCCAATCTGATGCGCCGGTGATCGAGGCGGAGTTGACTGCGTTGGAGAGGGCCTCTGGCGATCCAGTTGCCGTACGAATAGCGTCTGGGGAGGCGAGAGATGGCCTGGTTGGCGAGTATACCCAAATCGATGTGCGGGATACCTTCGACGCTGAAGGGGACAAGCGCGTCTTCAATCGCGTAGGAGCAGACGAGTTGTTCTCCTTCATGGCTGAAGGCCCAGGAGAAGCAACGGTGCGGTTGCACCGCCTGGTCGATACCACCGCCTCTGACGACCAAACGTACAACGTAGTCATGCTCGAAGATGACGTGTTGTTGCAGCACCTGTTGGTAGAGACCGTCAAGACAGATCGATACATCATAGAAACCACGTCTCCGATCAAACCAGCGGTTACCGAACCCACGGAGTATCGACTCAAGATCGGCCCCAAGATTATTCGCTTCGATTTTCTGGTCCGCGACGCCCCCGAAGGCATGTTGTTCGACTACGAGTTTGAGCCCGACAAAGCGTTGTCCCTCGACGAAGAGAGAAACTTGCCCTCGCAAGCTTTGACGACCGTCGTCACAGAAGTCGCGCTGCAGAGAATCGTTGTCAAACACGGTTCCATTGGTCTTGGTGCACGAGCCGGCCTGTTTGTTCCCACTGTTGGAGGCAGTCTTGGACCCGCTGCCGGAATCGAAGTATTGACTCACCTGCCGTGGCTCCGCCAAACGTTCTCACTAGGTTTTCAGGGAACCTTGCTCCGACACCAGCTCAAAGTTTCTGCGAAAAATTCGTTGGGGCTCATCGCCCCCGAATCAATCATCATGGCTGTGCCTCTCGTTGCCAAAATAGGTGGTCGCCTCCGGTTCGGTGGTGCCATCGCGCTGTATGGTTTTGCTGGCTTTGGTGCCTCCTATGTTCGTGTCCAACGGATTGCCTACGTTACTCAACGGGCAAGTGAGAATTGGCTGTGGACCACCACCGGCGGCGCTGGCGTTGAATTCACTCTCGGACCCGGTGTCATCGTCATCGAAGGCGGATTCATGTACGCACCACCAACGGATTTCGGCGCCACCCTGCAAGGATACACGCCCAGCGGTTCAATGTTTGTCGGCGGATACCGACTGGGCCTATGACCCGTCGCAATCTCTTTGCGCTCAATCGACGCCCCGCCACGCTCGCTTCGTCAGAGGATGCGCTTGTCCTTCAATCGTGTA
>Ga0156400_1066_pt1 | contig 16144 bp, 13 predicted proteins | sample RifOxyA3_FD_108044 | JGI IMG/M metagenome (GOLD analysis project Ga0156400, IMG submission 108044) | Deltaproteobacteria bacterium RIFOXYA12_FULL_58_15
ATGATCAAATCGCCGCTGCTGTCCGGCCGGATCTTGGCGAAGATCTCTCTCGTTTCAGCAGAAGCCGTGGCCAATGCGTCAACGTATCGCTTGATCACCTCCACGACCTCGGGCGCATGCTTGTAGTCAATGAACATGCCCTCACAGCCGGCAATGAGCGCCTCGAGCTCCCACACCATGACCCCAGAAGAAAGATAACCAGGTGCCCCCAACAGGTTGCCGGCCGGCGGCGGAATTCCATAGCGATAGATGAGCTGCGAACCAACTTGAAAGGGCAATGGACGCTGCCGCGGTGGCAAAACCGGCAACTCTTCATCAGTCCGTCCGAATTCCGGTTCGGTGAGAGACAGCCCCTTCTGTTCGAGATGCTCCCTCACAATATTGACAATGAGGCGTTGAGCCCGTTCGTTGGGTTCGGCTATCACCTTGTCCGACCGCGCCACTGCCTCGATACAGCCGAGCAGCAAGAGACTGCGGGTCAACTGAATGAACTCCGGTGGAATATCACGGGACATGTTGACCACGTAGCCACTGTTTAGAAACAACCGCTTGGCACCCGATGCGGACTGGTGAACCGCATGGCAGCGAGTGGGATCGCTGAGCGTTGCGTCCCCAACTTTGATTTGCTCGCCGTTGAACTCGCACCAGCGTGACATGTCGTTGTAGACGCTGCCGAATTGCGTCCCCGCGTGAAAATGAGGATCATCGTTGCCAAGCTCATGCTTCCCTGAGGCAGCATTTGCCAAGACGGCGTTGGCTGGAAGACTCTCGAGGTCGGTCAAATCCAACGAACCGCGGCCGGTGCAACCAATGGTCAAGTGACCATGCGCCAAGACCGCGTCCCGATCGGCAGAAGCGTCGAAGCCCGCTTCTTCGGCCTCTTTCAACTTGGCCGGATCGGTATCGTAGACAAACACTTTGTAACCACGCCGTCTGAGTGAATTGGCAACCGCCCTGCCGACCGCGCCAAATCCGAGAACCACCGCTTCCTTGGGCTCGATCTGCAATTTCGGATTGGCCTCGAGCATGGCTCGCTCGATCGAGTAGACAACGCTCTCGCCAATCATTGGCGACTCGAACTCTTTTTTCGCCCAACAGCCGGCGATGTTCACCACTGGGCACGGAGGCTCGCCAACCTCATCGGCGATCAACTGCAGGCCATGTTCAGTCTGCTCGACCGCGACGCAGCGCGAAACTTGGTCTGGATACCGAGAAGCAAGCTTGGCGAGGGCTTTGATCATCATCGCGCCCTCATCGAGCAACAGCAGCTTTTCGTTGGCTGGCAAATCGCGAAGCTGCTCCTCCACCCACATGTCAACGTATTGCTGTCGCGACATAGCGACCCGCACACGGCTTCCGTCGGGGGCGAGCCGCTCGATGGTCACCTCTTCGGATTCGCTGCCGGCTTCTGCAACCGCAAATCCCGCGGCGTCGAGACGACGGATGACATTCGTGTCTGACGAGTAAGACTTGCCGAGAATGCTGCACTGCTCCACGCCACACGCTTTGAGTTGCTCAAACAGAGGGCCGGTTGTGGCAAACAGGTGCTGGATCGCCATCATGCGCACGTTCTTGAGCGGCCGATCGCTGCCGAATTGAGCAGCAATGGCTTTGAGTGCTGGCATCTTTTCGAGCAGACCGTCATCACCCATTGACAGCGCGACCTTGCGAATCGCTTCCGCATTGGTGAAGGCGCGCCACTTGCACCGCTCGTTGGCCGATACGCGCTGGTTGGCTTGGCTCTTGCCGAGAGCGATGAGCTCGATGAGACTTTGGGCCTTCTGTCCAAATGCCCTGCCAACAACCTCCGGGTCGAGTTGACCCTTGGCGTCGGCCACCTCGGCGAACGTCTCGGCCACCAACGCCGGCAGCATATTGGACGCCCCGTCGTGGATGAAACGATCGCGGATTCCCTGGGCACCGTAGTGTGAGTTCGTGTTGTCGACAACCTTCCGCACGCCCTCCACAAGTGCCGCCTCAAAACGATCGACGGGAATGGTCGTGTGGACTGGAGCAACGGGCCCTCTGGCGAATAGACCGTATGGGGCTTGCCCCTGCGCCAACAGACTGCGGCCGAGCTCACGGGTGAGATCAGCCCCCGGAGCCGTCATGTAGAGATAGTCGAGAACCTCGTAGAGGCTCACCGACCCTTGGGTGGTTACGCCGGACATTCCATTCATCTATTGATCACAAGGTATTTGATTGTAACGTCCGGTGGTAAGGATGGCCAGAGCGAATCGGGCAAAGCAGGCAAAGCGGGCAAAGAGAATCTGCCCATACTTCAGGCGAGTTTGTCACGGATGTGGCGAGCCACCCGAAAAGAGTTGGCGAGAATCGTCGGCGTCGCGGGAACCGCACCCGATGTTGGCATGAAGCTTCCGTCGGTGACGTAGAGGTTTTTCACGTCGTGGGCCTGACAGCTCGGATCGAGAACGGAGTGGGCGGGATCTTTGCCGAACCTGCAGGTGCCGTGTTGCAGGTGGAACGTGGTCCCACCCCAGGTCCACGGCTTCACTTCTTTGGCGGTGGGCTTGATGGCATTTAGGATATCGAGTCCCCGGGCCGTGAGCCACTTGTTGACCTCAATCTCCACGGGGTGATTTTGCAGGTTGATACGCGCGACGGGAAGGTTCCAGCGGTCCTTGGTGACGGGATCGAGATCCACGTAACACCCCTTCCACGGCAAAAACTCACCAAACACCTCGAACTCCACCCACACCTCTTCGTGGAAGTACGACTGCATCCGATCCTTGAGGGGCTGGCCAAACACAGCCCAATCGGAGTCAGTCGCCAATCGAACAGCGGCGTTGATTGGGTTCGGGTGATGCAACAAGAAGTTGTAGGTCCCGCCTTTGGGCATGCCCAGCCCGGCGTCGGGTATCCAATAGTCGTCTTGCACCGAGCGCAACAAAAACGGCAGCGACATGTTTTTCGGGCCGAGCTTGGCAACAATGGCTTGCCTGTCGAAGATCCCCGTGCCCTTACCAAAGCTCGAAAAGGTGAGGTTCTTTCCGACTAGGCCGCTGGAGTTGGCGATGCCGTCCCGGTGCTGACTGTCCGCTGACATCAAGAGCAGGCGAGCGCTCTCGATGGCGCTCGCAGCGATCACCACCGTTCGAGCATAGACCGCCTGCAGCTCACCGCGGCGATCGATATACTCGACGCCGATGGCGGTGTCGGTGTCATCCACGAGCACGCGACTGACCATGCACTCGCTCCGGATCTCACAACGGCCAGTGGCTTCCGCGCGGGGCAAAAGCGAAGCGAGGGTGCTCGACTTCGAGCCATTCTCACAGCCGTAGTCGCCGCAAAGGCCGCAGTAGTTGCACGGTGGTCGGGTACCATAGGCGGACGAGACGATGGCCCGCGGCGTGGGAAACGGATGGAATCCCAAGGAGCGCGCAGCCTCGTCCACCAAGAGCGCCGTCGGATGTGGCCGCATCGGCGGCAACGGAAAGGGCCGGCGGGGAGCATCGAAGGGATTGATGCCAGCGATGCCAGAGACGCCGATGGCCGCCTCTGCGAGGTCGTAAAAGGGAACAAGCTCTTCGAGGGTGATTGGCCAGTCGGCGATATCGGCACCCGCAATGCCGCCCGTGAGAGTCTTTAGGCGCAGGTCCTGCTCCTTGAGGCGGTAGGTGAAACCGCTCATGTGGACGGTGGCACCACCGACGCACTGGGAGGTCCAGCCCTCACGGGTTGGCTTGGAGTCGATTGCTCCGTTTTTGCGTATCGTGTGCGGATCGTCCCCGAGATAGGGGACAAAGAAGTTACGCCGACAGATGGCAATCTCGTCATGGGTGAAATCGCGGATCGAGTAGTACTTGCCCTTCTCCAAGACCACAACCCGGGCTCCGGATTCTGCGAGAGACATCGCCACCGGTGCCCCTCCGGCGCCGCTTCCCACCACCACCACGTCTACTTGATCGTTTCGTGCCATCGGTTCCCTCAATACGGCAAACGTGGATCAGCGTCGATGAGGGTGCCGATGTGTTTGGGTGACCACCAACAGTGTTTCCAGCCAATGAAATGCCAGCCGACCTTATCCTTGTTACCGCCGTATTTGGGCTCGCCGAGATAACTCTCCAGTGTCAACGTCACCAACCGTTCGAAAAAGCCGCGCGCATCGAACCTCGAAGCCTTGGCCGGCCCTCTGCGGACTTTGGCCAGTGTTTCATCAACAGCGTTCTTCTGGAATATCCCCAGGACGTGTGCCTGCTGCTCGATCGAACACTCCGCAAAAACGGCTTGGTGCTCGACCTGCGCCACGCGGTTGAGCATGATGGCACCAATGTCGAGCATGTGCGCCATGTTTTCGACCATCTCCTGCTGCATCCAATAATCGATAAACAAGAGAGCCCCAGCGGCCCGCGCGCCGGGCAGAATGGCTTCCGTCGCGGCACCGAGAGCCGCCACCCGATCGGGCGGAAGCCTGGCCAACCAACCGGGCGAAGTCGGCTTTCTGTCCTTCAGGCGGCAGGCAGGCCACAGCCCAACACAGGCAACCCCCGCTAAACCCTTGAGCAGGGTGCGACGGTGCAATTCCAAGGTTTCCATGATGGCCATGCCTCTTAGCCCCCGTATCCCGTATGGCAGGCGAGACAACCGCCTCGATGCTCGCGCACAACCGGGCAGAACCCAGCAAAAGAGACCTCAACTGGCAACTCGCCGGTGTGACAACTCTGACATCGGAGTTGCTCTTGCTCCTCGTTGATCCACACGCATTGGTGGCGAATTGTGCCCACGGCAGCACCACCAAGGCCAGCGTGGCAAGTGGTGCATGGACGGGCGTACAGCCCATCAATTCCGGGATCTTTCAGGCGCGGCAGCGTCAAAGCATGCAGATAGGTCAGAAGGTCAGAGAGGATCTCGGGGTTCTCCCCCAAGCTCGACTGGTACGATGGCATGGTCGTGCCCGCAAAATTGGCTGCTGGATCCAACAGACTCTGACGCAAGTACCTGTCGCCGTGCCGGCCCATGCGACGTAGATCAGGGCCATAGTCCCAACCACCGCGCCCGTCCGCCTTGAGACTGTGACACATGCCACAACCCAGGGTGAGATAGAGCCGAGCACCCCGAGCGAGCCTTTCACTGCCAACCACCGCCCCTGGCAGATGGCACTGGATACAGCTCGCCTGGACGTAAGGTTGCTGCATCATCGGATCATGCTGAGTTGTCCCCACCAGGGCATGGGCCACGGACGGCTCGAGCGCTTGCGCCGTGCCTCCATGACAAATGGCACAGCCATGTTGCTCGGGCGAATGTTGTGTGAGCAGGCGCCCTGGGTGTGCCGTGTGCGGCGCTTGACGCTGTGCACCTGGCTCCGCTTCGAGCTCCATGCCGAGATGGCAGCTGCGACAGCGATCGGTGCGATGTTGTGACCCCATCGCGACGTCCACTTCAAGGACCCCGCGGTTGACGCTGCGGGGCCAGAGCCCGGAGCTCGCGAGCTCAGCTTGGTATGCTTCCCACGGCTCCCCTGACTCGATGACGGCCATCGTCACCCAGATCAGAGTGACAACACTGGCTGTGACAAACAGTCCAAAGCGCCAACGGGTTGCATCCGCTACTTGATCAAATCCCACCGGGGTACTCCTCCCATGGCCAGAAGAAGGCCCAGTCAGGGCCTCGACAGATCCCGACTACGGTGAAGACCAAGAGAGACACAACAAGCACCGCAAGAGCCGCGCGCAGGCCGCTTCGCAACCCGCTGCCATTGCTCACCCACGCAAAGGCTATCAAGCAAAGGGCGAGGCTAAGGGTCACGGGGTTGACGAGCTCTTGCGTCCAGGTTTCCAACACTGCGAGCGCCGGATGAGCGCACATCCACACCGCGGCGACCACCACGGCCGCAGTGAGTGCGGCGACGACAACGAGACGCAGCCTCTCGGCAGAGCTCGCGAACCACCCACCGACCGCATCGTCGTCACGATCCAAAAACGGCAAAGCCAACAGCAACAGCGCAAAAAAACCAGGAAAGATGAATCCACCGATCACAGCGGAATAGCTCACCATCTCCTGGAATCCGACAAAGTACCACGGTGCCTTCTCCGGATTGGACGGCCGCATGGGATCTGCTGGCGGCGCGAGGGGCGAGTCGATCAGGAGGGTCCAAAGGGCAAGAAGCCCCACCACGACGAGCACGATCACGCCCTCACGAAGCACGAGGTGCGGCCACGCCGGCACCGTGCTCGCCTCCCCCGCGTAGGCCAATCCACCGTCACGGCGAATGCGCCACAGGTGTAACACTGCGAATGCCACCAAGAAAGCCGGCAGCACTGCGACGTGCATGGCGTAGAATCGCAAAAGCGTGGCACCACCCACCTCAGAGCCACCGAGGAGCAACGGCTTCGCCATAACACCAAACAGCGGCATGTGGTCGAGCATGTTGGTGACAACTCGCACTGCCCAATAGGAAGTCTGATCCCAGGGCAGTAGGTAACCACTGAATGCAAGCGCCAACACCAGCGCCAAGAGTGACAAGCCAAACAACCAGTTGATCTCGCGACAGCGGTAGGCCCCCATGGCCACGATCCGCAAGAGATGCAAAGCAACAGTGACAACCATGAGGTGCGCAGCAAAGCGATGCATCAAACGCAAGGGCTCACCTAAGGTCACCAGGTGTTCGATATCGAGGATGCTCGCGTAGGCACCTTCGGGGGTCGGCACATAATACAGCATCAACAAACCACCGGTCACCGCCGTGGTGAGAAAGAGTGTCAGGGTAACGAGCCCCAGGGCAAACGTGGTAGTCGGCGCCAACGCCCTCTCCGTCACCTTGAGGGGATGTAGGTGGTAGACGAAGTTGCGGCGCATGCGGCGCGATGGTGAGTCTGATGCGTCGACACCACGCCGCAGGTCCGACCGCACACGGCTTGGCAGGGCCCAAAACGCGCGGAGGAGCTCCTTCACAACTGGACCTCGGCCTCTTCAGCCAAAGAGCCCGTGCTCACAACATCCTCGCGGTCCGCCCACAAGCTTCCGTCCGGAGCTACGGAGACTCGGTACCACGGCAGGGGCGAACGAGCCGGCCCGGTGACCACCCTCCCCTGCGGATCAAACGATGCGCCATGACAGGGACACTGAAACCCTGCGTCCGTCCGCCGCACGGTGCAGCCGAGATGCGTGCATCGCGAAGAGAAGACCCCGATCCCCTCAGACGAGCGCAACACGAATAGCTCAAGATCCCGCAGCCAGGTGACGGTGCCAACCCTGAAGTCACCCACATTTCCCAGCAGCACGTGCCGGGACGCACCGGGCGCAGCGTTGGGGATGGCCACACGCACACCCCCTACCACGACACCTGTGCCGGCAACCACCACCGCAACACGACCGGCTTGGCTGATGAACTCGCGACGGCTGACCGCCGCTTCAATGTCTTCGTTGCTCCCCATGGGTGCGTCAGCCTAGCACAGACTAGTGGGTGGATTGGAGCCCGACAGTGAGAACTTCAACTATCGCGCACCCCGGCTAGACACCCGGGGCCGGCCAGGATTAGTCTCCATTTGACGATGGCAGTCATGGCCATGCCTGTCCGGTCGCCACCCCGTGGGGCAAAAACCAGGAGATGAACTTGGTTTCATCCATCAAGATTGAGCAGTCACACGACCTTGGCATCGCCGAAGCTCGCATGCGCGTGGCAAAGCTCGAGCCCATGCTTAAAGATCGCTTCGGATTGGCCCTCGCTTGGCAGGGTGACGTCGCACAGTTCAAAGGTAAGGGCTTCAATGGCAGCCTGACCGTTGCAGAACAAAACGTCGTCATCGACTTGAGTCTGGGAATCTTGGCCCGGCCGTTCGCGGGGAAGATCCGTAACGCTTTGCTAGAACATATGCGAAACACACTCGCGTAACTGCCAGCGAGGGGCAACGCACTCGAGAGAAGATATGGCCGATCTGAGAAACGGTGAATCTACGCAAGTGCACGGCTCTGCCGCCAATCCGTACACCCTGAAGAATATTGGCGGCGTCTACTCGTGCTCGTGCCCAGCGTGGCGCAACCAATCGCGGCCGATCGAGCAGCGCACCTGCAAACACTTGCGGGCGCTCCGCGGCGACGCCGCAGAGACTGCTCGCATCGCGACGGTCAACCAGACATCGGCACAGGCATCGTCAACAGTGGCAGCCGCAACCCCACCCACAACGACAACAACGACAACAACGACAACAACGACAACAACGAAGGTTGACCCACCACAGCAGTCGTCAACCTCTGCGGTGATTGCCCCAAAGGTCCTGTTGGCCCACCGCTGGAAGGATGAGGATCCCCGCGGCTGGTGGCTCAGCGAGAAACTCGACGGCGTGCGAGCCTTTTGGGATGGACAACGCTTCCTGTCGCGCACTGGGCACCCCATCTATGCCCCCGATTGGTTCTGCGCTGAACTGCCTGCCTTCCCACTTGACGGCGAGCTGTGGGGCGGCCGCAAGAATTTCCAGCAAACGGTCAGCATTGTCCGCCGACAAGACAAGAGTGACGACTGGCGCGGCCTCCTTTATATGGTGTTCGATGCCCCTGCCGCAGGCGGTACCTTTGAGGATCGATGCGAAACCCTAAGGAGGGAGGTGGAAGCGAGAAAGCCAAAATATGCCCGAGTCCTCGAGCAATGCCCGTGCACCGGCGCAGACCACCTCAAGAATGAGCTTAACCGCATTCACAACATCGGCGGTGAGGGGCTCATGCTGCGGCAACCGGGCTCGAAATACTTCGGTGGCCGGTCTTCGACACTTCTCAAAGTGAAGGTGTTCTTTGATACCGAAGCACGAGTCATCGGCCACGCTCCGGGAAAGGGTAAGCACGTCGGTCGCCTCGGTGCTCTAGAGGCAGAGCTCCCCGACGGCACTCGGTTCTCCATTGGCACCGGTTTCTCCGACGCGGAGCGTGAGTCGCCACCGAATATCGGCAGCATCGTCACCTTCCGCTACCAAGAGCTCACCGACGACGGCGTACCCCGCTTTCCCTCCTACGTCGGCATACGATTTGATGCGGTGTGGCCCCCCGACGCCGACGCTGACGCTGTCATCCAGACGCCAAGTCCGCCCCCCGCACCACCACCGGCGCAGAAGGCACAAAGTCAAAGAGACAACCGCCGTCACTTCGAACGTACCGACGGCAACGTCCGTGAGAACTGGGACATCGAGCTCCGCGGCACGGAGGTATGGATGTGGTGGGGCCGTGCGGGAGCGCAGCAGTTCAACAGCGTCAAGCTCTTCAGTAGCGAAGGGCAGGCGAAGAGCCATGCAAGCGTGCAGATAGCCAAGAAGCAGAGCAAGGGATACATTGAGTTCTGAGGATTTGCGTTTGCGGTGCTCCGCCTAGGGCTGACGGCCTTTGCGCGCACCAGTCGTGGGTGGTTTCGCCATAGCGGGATCCTCAGGCCAATCATGCCGCGGATAGCGGCGGCTCAATGATCGTCGAAGCTCCGGATAGTGGTTGCGCCAAAAACTCTGCAAGTCAACCGTGACCTGCACCGCACGACGATTAGGTGCCAACAGGTGCAGGGTCAACGGCAAGCGGCCCTCGACAATTCGGGGGCCATCGGCCATGCCGAAAAAGTCTTGCAGGTAGGATTCCACCCACGGTGGTCGGCCCACTTCGTAGTGGACAGCAAGGCGCCGTCCCGAGGGCAAACAAACATGGGCAGGAGTGCCAACGTCGAGCAGACGGGCACCATGCGAACCCAAACGGGTCATCAACACGGGCACCAGACCCATGGCTCTGATATCCGCGAAGGATTGTTGACCTTCGCAAAGCTCTGCAAGGACCTCGTCCGCCTGCTCGCGGCCAAGTTTTGGTAACTCCGGGAAGTGGCCTCGCAAAAGTTCCAAGCGAACAAACAGCCTTTCAAGCTCCCCAGGTTTGGCGAATGTCTGCACACCCACGGCAAGTGCCTTCTCCCGTAACAGGGCCGATGTCGCCACCCCATCGGTGGGGCTGCCGCGGGATTGGTCGAGCACCAAAGTACCGTAATGTAGACCGCTGTGGGATTCGACGCGCTCGGATTTTTCGTTCCAGATCAGTTGTTCCACCGACTCGACGGCATCGGGAAAGAGGTCCAACAACCAATCGGGCTCTATGGCGCTCGCGATCTCCACCCGCGGGAGTCCCTTGTGTTTCTCCCGTGCTTCGGCGCTCACCGCAACGAGCCACTCTGCTTGGCGCACTACAGAGCTCTCAGCCAACTGCGCACTTCCGCCACCACAAAGAACGACATCGCGGCCATCGGAGAAACGACGTCGACCGACCCTATCGGGATAACCCGTGAGGATAGCCATTCGCAGCGCATCGTCGTCAACGGCGGTGTCTCGTCTATTCATGCACAGTCCCAACAGCTGGTCCCGCGCTCGTCTCGCTCGGCGAGCGGCTCCGACATCGATGCCGTGCGCCTCCAAAGACCGATCGACAAGCCCGTCAGCAAGGTCGAGCAGATCTCGTTCGGCGATGAGGTCCGAGTCTCCCGACGCATCTACCTGGCGGTGGCGACGCAAGCTTCGCTCGCCGAGCAGCGCAGCCACAGAGCAACCCGATCTCGCGAGACCGCGACTCTCGGCTTCAACGATGATGCGCGCCTGTCGCGGATGCACCGGCAACTTGGCCATGCGCCGGCCCATGGCCGTGATGCTGCCATCTTCGGCTATTGCACCGAGCTGAGAAAGTAAGGCGCCGGCTGCGTCGAGGCCCGCTTGCGGCGGCGACTCGAGCCAGTGAATAGCATTGGCGTTGGCCACATCGAGAGCAGCGAGCAACAACACGGTCTCGCAGAGATCGAGGCGCAGGATCTCGGGAGTGTCAAAGGCCCTGCGTGTGTCGTGATCGTGTTGCGAATAGAGGCGCAGACACCGTCCCGCACGCACCCTACCGGCGCGGCCGGCCCGTTGGGTCGCGGATGCACGACTCACCTTCTTCACCAACAGAGTGGGTAGACCCGCCCACGGGTCGTGACTCGCAACTCGCGCCAAACCTGAGTCGATGACGGCGGCAATCCCATCGATTGTAATCGATGTCTCGGCGACGTTGGTTGAGAGTATCACCTTGCGCCGCGGTGAGGGGCGGATCGCGCGATCTTGCTGTTCGGGCGGCAGCCCTCCATGCAGAGATACCAAGGCCAGTTGGTTGGCAAGTGCGAGCGATTGACATGCCTGCTCGGCAAACCGAATCTCGCGAGCACCTGGAAGGAAGACCAAGACGTGGCCGTCAAGGCCGTCTCGCAACAACTGGGCGAGAGCCGTGACCACATCGTTGGTCAAGGTTCGTGCGCTCGACTCGTTCATTGACCGCACGCCTGAATGGTTTTGATACACGATGTCCACCGGGTGGACCCGTCCCTCGCTTCTAAGACAAATGCAGTCGCCGAGGTAGTCTCCTAGAGGCGCGGCGTCCAAGGTCGCCGACATGACCACCGCCCGCAGGTCCGGCCGAAGCCCGCACTGCAGGCGCCGCACCAAGGCAAGACCGATATCGGTGGCGAGATGACGTTCATGGACCTCGTCAAACACCACGACACCGACGTCGAGGAGCAACGGGTCGCTCAGCATTCGGCGCAGAAGCAAGGCCTCGGTCACAATCTCGAGACGAGTCTTGGGACCAACAACTTTCTCAAACCGAACCCGATATCCGACTGTTTGGCCCAATGGCTCTTCGAGTTGCTGTGCAATGAAGCGGGCTGCGAGGCGCGCCGCCAATCGTCGCGGCTGCAACACCAGTATCTTTTTGTCGAACCCGGAAGCCTCCAACAACGCGAGTGGTACCCGTGTGGTCTTGCCGGCGCCAGGCGGCGCCTCGAGGACAACTGTTCTGTGTTGCCGCAAAGCGGAAATGACTTGGGGCAAAAGCGGGTCGATGGGCAGAGTCATTGCTCACCGAAGATGAATGGCTGAATCGAAGCAACGAAGGTCGACGGGATGTCGCGGTTGCCGGGCCAGCAATCAAGCCGGCATCCAAGACCACCCCTACTCAATGGACAGGTTGGCCTTCAAAGCCAAGGGCACGAGCTGCTGGATGACGAAACTCCAACAGCTTGAGGGCTTCAAAGATCTCGTCCTCGAGTTGTTTGAGCATCGCGCCGGGATTCTCCGCCCGACCCAATGCCACCATGGCTCGTGCCAACACCCTACGAGCATGCTGGGGCGACTCAATGCCGCTATGCGTTTCTGTGTTCAACATGGTTTCCATCTACCCTATTTTCTTTCGGTCCCGCTGCAGAAATGCGAGCAACGAGCCTCAGACACATACATTCTCGTCTCCAGAAGCGAATTGTTGCCTCCGATCGGCGACAAAATGCGTGCTCAGGAGCCCCTCACGTACGTGCAAACTAGGCAAAGATCCTTGTGAGAAGAGGATTCACGCACCTTGTCCGCTCATGTCGAAGTACCAGCGCACGAGGTTTACACCGACCAGTATGAGTTTTGGGATGGGGACATGGGCGGGATGCCGCTATGAATCAACGGCACACGCAATCGAAAAGCGTGACGGCGGCAAAGACCGAGGAGGGCTCATTGGAAACTCGGGGCGTTTCAGCTATCTTGCCCTTTCATTTCAACTGAGCCCACCTGCCGAGGTGGCGTCGAGAAGCTACAAAATGATCATCGTTCTCAAGCCAACCGCGACCCCAGAAGACGCCGACCAGATTCTTCGCCAGATTGAAGCGCTCGGCCTCAAGCCCCTGCACCTTCCCGGCACAGAGAGGGTCGTTCTCGGAGCCCTTGGAGATGAGCGCATCCTCGGCAAGCTGCATCTCGAAGCCCACCCGGCCGTCGAGAGCCTCAAACCCATCCTCGCGCCATACAAATTGGTCAGCCGCTCAATGCACCCCCACGACACCGTGGTCAACATCGGCGATGTGCCCATCGGCGGCGATCGGTTTGTCGTCATTGCCGGCCCCTGTGCTGTCGAAAGTCTGGAGCAAATGCAGGACACTGCAATTGCCGTAAAAAATGCCGGCGCTGCGTGCCTGCGGGGCGGTGCCTACAAACCACGCACCAGTCCCTACAGCTTTCAGGGCCTAGGACTCGCCGGTTTGAAGATCCTCCGAGATCTGTCGAAGTCCATGAACATGCCAGTCATCACCGAGGCGGTCGAGGTTGGCGACCTCGAGATCGTGGAGGAGCACGCCTCCGCCATCCAAATCGGTGCCCGCAACATGCAGAACTTCCGCCTGCTGAAATCCCTCGGCAAGTGCAGAAAGCCCATCCTCCTCAAACGCGGCATGGCGTCCACGATTGACGATCTGCTCTTGGCGGCCGAGTACATCGTCTCCGAAGGAAACCCCAACGTCGTTCTGTGCGAGCGAGGCATCAGAACCTTCGAGACTGCCACTCGCAGCACTCTGGATCTGAGTGTCGTCCCCTACATCAAACAGCGCAGTCATCTGCCTATCATCGTCGATCCTTCCCATGGCACGGGGATTCGCGATTTGGTCGAGCCCATGACCTTGGCCGCTGCCGCCTGCGGCGCTGATGGCGTCATCATCGAGGTCCACCGCAATCCCGCCGAAGCTCTCTCAGATGGACCGCAGTCCCTGTACCCCGAACAATTCGCACGCCTCATGCAGAAACTGCGCCCGTTCGTCGAGGCCGCGGGACGCACACTGTGAATCCGGCGGACCTGGTGCCTGGCGAGGTTCTACCGCTCACCCGCCGACTCTCTGGTTGCCCGGATCCCATCGCGCTGTTCGATGCCGTGTGCGACGGCGGTCGAAAACCCAACACCGTTCTTCTCGAGTCGGCGGAGATCGGTGAACGCGGCGAGCAGAGCATCCTCGTGGTGCAGAGCGCAGTCCGCCTCGAGTGTCGCGGCAATGAGGTTGTGTTTCGTTCCCTCTCACCTGCCGGTCACGACGTTCTGCCCTGGCTGGCAAGCAGACTGGACGGGATGGCAGAGACGAGCACGGCCTCAGAGAGTCTGTTGGCTCGGTTCCCCGGCGTCCCTACCCACACCAACGTCGACGACCGCATTACTGCACCGTCAGCCGTTGATGCCATTCGCACTCTCGCTACAGGATGGCATTTCGCTTCGCGACCTGCGACCACTTCCCTGCTCGTGGCCGGTGCCTTTGCCTACGACTTATTGGAACAGTTCGAGACGCTACCGCCTGCAAAGACCGACCCGCTTGATTTTCCAGATTTTGTCTTCTGGTTGCCGCAAGTCACGATCATTCTCAATCACAAGCAGAAGAACACCCTCATCCTCAGTAACGTGTTCGGTGGTGCCCACGCGCAGACGTCATACTCGGACGCTGCCGTCGCCATCGAACAACTGGCCACAGTTTGTACCGACATTGCAGCGCAGCCGACTGTGACGCTGCCCGAGTTGTCTCGGTCCGAAGGCACAGCTCAAGTCGACATGAGCGATGTCGAGTATGCCCAGGCCGTTCGCAGCCTCAAGGAAAGAGTCGTCGCTGGCGATGTTTTTCAGATTGTGCCCTCACGCACCTTCAGTGCGCCCTGCGCCGATCCCCTGGCTGCCTATGCTCGCCTGCGTGCCCAGAACCCCAGTCCCTATATGTTCTATCTTAAAGATAGCGGGTTCACCCTCTTCGGTGCGTCCCCTGAGACCTGTGTGCGCGTCACAGGGCGGCCGCAACAGGTTGAAATCACCCCCATTGCTGGCACCCGTGGACGCGGCAAGAAGAAGGACGGCAGCATCGACCTCGATCTCGACGGGCGCCTCGAAGCGGAGCTGCGTCTGGACAAGAAGGAGCTCGCTGAGCACATGATGCTCGTGGACCTCGCACGCAACGACGTCGCCCGCGTATGCGTTCCCGGCTCTCGTCACGTCCCCAATCTTCTTTCCATCGCACGATACTCTGAGGTGATGCATCTGGTGTCGCGGGTCGTCGGCGAGCTTCGACCGGGGTTCGATGCGTTGCATGCCTACATCGCCTCCATGAACATGGGGACATTGGTCGGCGCGCCCAAGATCAAGGCAGCCCAGATCCTCCGCGAAACTGAGCGCGGAAAACGGGGGCCATACGGTGGAGCAGTGGGATACATCACCGCCGACGGCGACATGGACACTGCCATCGTCATTCGCTCCACTTTGGTCAAAGACGATATCGCCTACGTGCGTGCTGGCGCTGGCGTCGTCTACGACTCCGAACCGATGTCAGAGGCCATCGAGACCCGCCGCAAGGCTCGCGCTGTCCTGTCCGCTCTCGGACACAACTTGGAGGTCTCGCCGTGACGAAGCCTCTCAACGTCCTGTTCGTCGACAACTTCGACTCTTTCACTTTCAATCTCGTCGATGAGCTGGCCAAGCGCCATTGTGGTGTAGATGTCTGGCGCAATGACCAAACAGCGTCACGCCTCCTCGAAATCGCCCTCGCCATGCCCGCACCCCGACTCATCGTCCTTTCGCCGGGACCCGGAGTTCCGGCATCTGCAGGTGCCTGCATCGATTTGGTGAAGCTTGCCCTCGGTAAAGTTCCGCTGTTTGGCGTCTGCCTCGGTCATCAGGCGATCATTGAAGCGCTCGGGGGCACTGTCGGATCCGCCGGCGAAATTGTCCACGGCAAAGCGGATCTCATTGAGCACGATGGTACCGGCATTTTTTCGACGCTGCCGTCGCCCATGACGGTGGGCCGATACCACTCTCTCGCGGGATTTCAGATCCCACAAGAACTGAGAGTCACTGCCCGCTGCAGAGACATCGTCATGGCCGTACAACATCGCGACCACATGACGGCCGGTGTCCAATTCCATCCCGAGTCGATCTTGACTCCCCTTGGGGGTCGGCTCATCGAAAACCTGATGACCTGGGCATGCGAGCCCACACCTGCAGAAGTGGCGTGATGCACGAAATCTTGGAGAAAGTCTATGCCGGCCACAACCTCTCGGAGACAGAGAGTGAACAGGTTTTCGCCAGTGTTCTTGCGGGAGAGCTCGACAACATCGAGATCGCTGCATTGCTCACCGCCATGAAGACCAAAGGCGAAGTTCCAGAAGAGATCGCCGGAGCAGCCCGAGCCCTTCGAGGTGCTGCCGCAACTTTTCCACAAGTGGACTTTGGTTTTGCCGATTCGTGCGGCACAGGAGGCGATGGTGCCCACACCGTAAATATCTCCACAGCCGCGGCCATTTTGGCGGCCGAGGTAGGTGTACCGGTGGCCAAACACGGCAACCGTTCGGTTTCTTCGAAGTGCGGATCCGCC
>Ga0156400_1068_pt1 | contig 15988 bp, 15 predicted proteins | sample RifOxyA3_FD_108044 | JGI IMG/M metagenome (GOLD analysis project Ga0156400, IMG submission 108044) | Deltaproteobacteria bacterium RIFOXYA12_FULL_58_15
GAAACTTCGCTGAGCGCCTGGGCGTCGCGCTGGTCGGTCTTGATACCGCGGTGCCCGACACCGAGCTGCCGGACAAGAGTTGCTGGGACGACACGCACCTCGTGTCCGAGCTCTATGGCCCCGTCGGCAACACGAAACGACTCGGCACAAGTTTCGACAATGACTCGACTCTTTGGCCTCGTTTTTGTAATCCTATGAGAAGACCTGATCTCGGAAAGCGCCCCGGGTCTCCACAAGTGGTGAAGAAACTCTGAAACGAATGGCCCGTCAGTTCAGTGGCACGACGAAGCAGACGTCGCGCTCATGGAGATGGAGGCCGTCTGTCAGTCAACTCGACAAGGTTAGAAGTAGTACGTCACGCCAGCACTGCCGATGAGACCACTACCGAGAATCAACCACCCATCTAGGATCTCCGGATCCAGAACGCCCCCAAACCCCAGGACGAAATTCAAAGAGACGTCTGGTGTTAGAAATGCACGAATCTTGCCGCCTACATCGAAAGGAATGAGAAAACCGCCGGCCTCTATGTCGGGCAGTAGGAAGCCAACCCCCACGCCCAGAGCAAAATCAGCAGCTTCTCCTTTGCTCATGATGTAGTTGAAGCGTGCATTGGCCCCAAGCGTGACGCTGGCCAACTCGAAATCAGTGAGAAAGACAATATTGCCATCCCAATAGATCTCCCCGCCCGTATCGTATGTGAACGTAACGGCGCCCGCGGGACTGTGACCGACCGAAACGGTGAGGGCGCTAGCGCCAACCCCCATACGGGAGTCCGCTGCGGCAATGCTTCCCGAGGACGTAACGAGGAAGAAGAGGAGATTCGTTCGCATGTTTAACATGTTGCCTCCTGAGAGGGGCCCGTTGGGTTTGACTCGACACCAACACCTGATGAAGCTAGCATGCGCGCCGGCCGCTTAATAGGCAGACACGGCAATTGATTCCTTGGACTCTGTATGATTAGGGAGCCCAACAGACTCAAGATTTTAGGGGTATTGAATGACCGATCTCGAGGGTAAACGGCTTGGCCACGTCTTCGTCGGTGTCCTGTTCATGATCCTGTTCGTCGCACCGGAAACTGCCTTCGCATACATCGACCCCGGCACCGGAAGTGTCATTCTGCAGGTCCTGCTCGGCGTCATTGCTGCCTTGGCCGTCACCATGCGGTTGTTCTGGCGCAAAATTCTCGTGTTTTTCGGCATCGGCAAGCGCACTGCGCAGGCGCCTCCTACGACGGGCGCAAGCGAGTCCAAAGACACCACGGAACCTTAGGACTTACGGCCTTGAACAGCAGGTCTTCCTCGGTCATGGGACGCGCATTTCACCCGGTCATATTCGCGTTCTACCCCGTTCTTTTCCTCTACTCGCGAAACACCGACATCACTTCGTTTGAAGTTGCTGCGTGGCCCCTGGTGATCGCCTTGGCAGGAGGGGCGGTGCTGTGGTTGTTGGCCTATCTAGCATCGCGCAATGCCGCGAAGAGCGCGCTGTTCGTGTCGCTGTTCGTATTTCTATTTTTCGCTTTTGGCCACCTGCACACCTACGTGCACAGGTGGGTGCTCGACATGGGATTTTACTTCGGCAAAAAGGAGCACGCCGAATTCATCCTCAAGGGGCGCATCAGTCTCGGTCTCGTCTTCATCAGTGTCGTTCTGCTGGGTTTGGCCGCGTGGCGACTTTTCAAGGCCCGGGCCGAGACGACAAGCGTGCTCACCGTCGCGGCCAACGTCATGGCACTGGTGCTCCTGGCGATGCCGATCTTGACCCTCGTGTTCGCATCATTCACGCGGGACGCAGAGTCGGCCTCTGTTCGGGCTGCACAGGTCACGACGGAGTCAGGATTGGTTGCGCGGCTGGGATACAAACCCGACATCTACAACATCGTCCTCGATGGTTATGGGCGCAAAGATACCCTCAAAGAGTTTTACAGCTTCGACAACCAGGAGTTCCTGACGTTCCTCGAGGAGAAGGGGTTTGTCATCGCTCCGAACAGCCGCGCCAACTACAACTGGACCATGCTCTCTCTCGCGTCGTTTCTCAACATGAAGTACATCAACGAGCTCACCGAGGATGTCGGCATCGATAGTCGAAACCGGGCTCGGCCGTTTGTGATGACCCGTGACAATGCCATTGCGCGCTTCCTCGGCACCCATGGTTATCGCTTCGTGCATTTACAGTCGTCGTGGGGCTCGACGATGATGAACCCCTATGCCGATGAGCAGATCTCGTGCCGTGGTGGCGTATTTCAGGAAGATTTCTATCGCGTTCTCCTCAATTCCAGTGCGCTCAAGATGTGGGAGCCGTCGGTCGGCGTGGGGCTCGCCGAGTGCCATCTCAACAATCTAGCGACTCTCGAGAAGATCGGACCCACCCAAGGTCCTAAGTTTGTCTTCGTGCATTTCGTTCCACCGCATCACCCCTATGTGTTCGATCGTGATGGCAATGTCCTACGCCAAGCAACGGTTTCGAATCAGTTTGAATGGCAGAAGAGACTCTGGGGTGACCGAGACCTGTACCTCGGACAGATGCACTACATGAATACCCGCATCCGCGGAGTCATCGAAGCGATCCTCGCGACGTCGGAGAATCCCCCGATCATCGTTCTGCACTCCGACCACGGGCCGCAGATCCTCGAGGGTGAGGAGCGCACCGAGGGTCGGGATTACAATCGTGCGCGATATGCCAACCTTGCAACGTTCTACCTGCCAGGCGCGAACGAGAGTCTCATCCCCCCTGACATCACCCTGGTCAACGTTTACCGCACCATCCTCAACGAGTATTTTGATGCCGGCTTCGAAATCCTCGACAACCACTATTTCCGGTCCGAGTACCTGCGGCCCTATGACTTCGCGCCGGTTACCTTCAACGAGTAGTCAAGTCGTCTGTGTTCGACCCAAGCGCTTTGTGATCCACCGCTGTTGGATGGATGCGAACAGTGTTGCCATCCACCAGTAGAGGACCAGGCCGGAGGGGAACGAGTAAAACAGGACAAAGAAACCCAACCCGATTCCAACCATGGTCAGCTTGTGTCGCAGCACCTGTTTGCGATCGGCACTTGGCGGAGCAGACAGTGCAGAGGAAACCAGCTGGGTCGCGGTCATCAAGACGGGCAACAGATTGAAATGCGAACCAAGCAGCGGCACGTCGAATCCGAAACCAAACAGCTTCTCGGTCTGGCTCAGGTCCGAGATCCACAAAAAGCTTGCCCCCTGCAGGGCATACGCATCGCCCACGACTTTAAATAGGGCGATGAAGATCGGGATCTGGATGACCAAAGAGATGTTGCCAAACAGAGAGCCAAACGGACTGATGCCGTGCTCCTTGTAGATCAGGAGGATCGCCTCGTCCCTCTGGAGCGGGTCGGCCGCTAGCCTTTGTTTAGCCTCGGCAAACTTGGGCTTCATGATTGCCATGGCCGCGGCGGTCTTTGCCTGAGATTTGAGGCTGATCCAGTAGAGCGGCAACAAGACCATTCGGATGACCAGAGCCAAGGCAATAATCGCAAGGCCCCAGCTACGCAACAGCGCATGGAGAATGTCGAGTATTCGGGTGATTCCATGGCAAATCCAGCGCATCGGCAGCCACGATCCGACAAACATCACATCCAGGTTGCCCAACTCGCGTGGAATTTTGGGCCCTGCGTACAACACAAAGTCGATCCGTCGACTCTGGTGGGGCTCAAGGGGCATGAGGGGAGTCGAAAGCTCGACCGTGGGCAGGTACGGCAACAGGTCGACATCGACGAGGTCCAGATCCGTCAGGCCTTCGGCCAGGTAGGCACGCCCGGTGTATGCCGACTCGTCGGCGCGGGAGACGGCCATCATAAAAAAACGATTGTGTATGCCGAGCCAATCCAACCGCTTGTCCTCGCCTGGGAACAATGCATCCCCGTCCTCGGGCTCTAGGCCGCCGAGGGTTTGGGTTTTGCCGTCGACCTGGTAGATCGGCCACACGTACTTGTAGAAGTTGGCAAAGAGACCGCTTTCCAGGACCTGGATTGGCCCAAGTCCTGGTCCCAGCCGCAGGCCAAGGGCCGGAACAACTTCCGCGGTTGTCGGCCGCGTCCCCATATTCTTGAGCTCCACGCCAATCGAGAGAGCGAATCCACGCGCAGGGATGCGGTAGGTCTTGATCAGCACGAGGCCGTCCGACGACCCCGGCGACTCGAAACGCAATATGTCGTCCTCCCCATCTCGGCTGCGAGTCATCTTGAACATTGCTGAGTTGAAGAACTCCTCGAGCCCCGGCGCTCCGACGACCACCTCAAGCGGCCGTCCCTTGGAACCGAGCTTTAGATCAAACAGTTGTTGCGGATCCGCCGTGTAACGTGGGTCAATAACGTCCCAGGAGATGGGCACGGCACCGATCGTTGAGAACCGGATGCTCATCGACTCGGTGATCACTAGAGCGGAACTGTCCTGGGCCCAGGCAGGCGCCGCCAGGAGAGCGGTCCACGCCAGAAGCCCGAGTGCCATCCTATTCACCACGCAACTCCCCGAGGATCGTTCGCAATGCCGCCTCGGTCAGCCGACGTGGATTGTTGTTGACTCGTTGGGGGTTAAATCCATTTGCAATAATCAGCTCGATGTCGTCGTGCGTCCGGATGCCGAGCGTTTCGAAGTTGCGGCTCAGTCCAACCCGGTCCATGAGCTCGTCGAGCACCTGTACGCTGTCGCCCGCGTTCTCAACCCCTAGCATCCATGCAATCTCTTCAATGGTCTTGCGCACGAACCCCGCACCACGTGGGTCGAGTACGTCATCATCCGTAACCTGAGAATTGAAGAAGAGGACTGCGGGCAGAGTCAAAGCGACGGCGTGTCCATGCGGTACACCGAAAAAGGAAGTGATCGGATATGAGATCGCGTGGGGTGCCGTGGTCTTGGTAAGATTGATCGCTCGGCCAGCCAGGTGGGCTGCGCGTGCCATGCCGAATAGAGCTGCTGGCGTCGGTTGGTTGGTGGCGGCGGCGACATGCTCCCATGCCAGGTTAATCGCCTCGGCGGCGAAGCGCCTGGATTCGTCGGTGGAGTAAATGCTCCAGTACGATTCGATGCCCTGGGCGAGGGCGTCCATGCCGGTGGAAGCCATCAGGCGAGTTGGGGCTGCCTTCAACAGTTCGGGATCCACGAGCGCAACTTCGGGTTGCATCTGGGGCTGGACCATTGAGTATTTGGTCTTGTCAACGTAGATCACCGCAAAATGGGTGGCTTCGCTGCCGGTCCCTGCCGTCGTGGGTACGGCGACGAGAGGGCAGGCAGGAGCACGGAGATTTTGTCGCCCTTCGATGTACTCAGCGGAGGCATGCTCCTGCGCCGCAAAGACGTTGATGAGCTTGCCCACGTCTATCGCGGTTCCGCCGCCGACCGCGACAATCAAGTCGGCTGGGTTGGCGCGAAACAGCTCGACTCCCCGGTCGACGTCCCCTTTCTTTGGATTGGGCTCGAACTCGGTGAAGCGGGTCACCTCATACGCTTCGAGGATTGGCGCGAGCACCTTCTCGGCTCCGGTGGCCACGTAAGCCGTCCTGTCGGCGACAAGAAAAATTCGGCGCGGCGACCGATGTCGAAGGATGGATTCGATCTGACGCAGGGCGCCGAATTCAAGGATGACGAGTTGCCCCACTCTCGAGCTCTCCCCCTGCGATCAAGTGCCGCCTGGTATCAGTTTGAGGATCTCTTTGATCGACATGCAATACTCGGATGCCTCCTCGGCCCGACCGTGGGTCAGGATCGATTCTGCAACACGCTGCATGGCGGGAAAGGCGCTGCGAAGCAAATGGTTTGCGTAGATCACGATGCTCACCCCGGCACCGATGAGCTCCTCTTCGGTGATAGAGCAGTAGGTGGTGGGCACCACGGTGAGTGGCGCCTTGGCGTCGAACTTGGCGTACTGCGCGCAGAACGCCAGGATCTCGTCCGGTTGCTTGGCTTTGCTGTGGATCATGATGCCATCGGCACCAGCGTTCACATACGCTTTCGCCCGCTCCAGGGCATCGTCGAGACCTTTTTCCAGAATCAGGCTCTCGATACGGGCGAAGACCATGAAGTCGTCGGTGACCCGCGCTTCCCGGCCTATCCTGATCTTGTCGCAGAAAGCGGCGATGCTCTCGCTCGCCTGGCCCGCGCTGGTTCCGTACAGAGAGTTCTTCTTGAGTCCCGTTTTGTCCTCGATAATGACCGCCGAAACGCCGAGACGCTCAAGCGTTCGAACCATAAGCGCAAAATGTTCCGGGTATCCGCCGGTGTCACCATCGTAGATGATCGGCTTGGTGGTGGTCTCGAGGATTTCGTTGGCCGTACCCATGCGTGAGGTCAGGTCGACGAATTCGATATCCGGTTTTCCCTTGACCACCGACGATGTCAGACTGCTCAACCACAAGGCGTCGAACTCACGGGGTCGGTCGTTGACTAGAACTCGAGTCTTCTCCACCAACAGTCCAGTCAAACCACTGTGCGCCTCCATGACTCGCACCAGCGGCTTGGCCGAGAGCAAGCGCTTGAGCTGCCGGAGTCGGATGCCTGGGGTCGTGCCCAGCTCCCTTTGACTCACGTTCAACGCTGTCGAGGAGATGCCGGGCGTGTACTCGGGCTCGACCAGTTTGCCGCCCCATTCTGCGAGCGTATCAATGACCGCCTGACGAACTTCCCGTTGCACGCCGGTGGTCCAATCGGTGCCGTGAACGACGAAGTCGGGTTTGTACTCACGCAGGTTGGGGCGGTAATCGAGGGTCTTCTGCGGCACAACTCGGTCGACGCCCTTGATGTTCTCGGCGACGATCTTGCGTTGCTCGTACGACATGTAGGGCAGGCGTTTGTAGCTGGCGATGGCCTCGTCGGTGAGCAACCCAAGGGTGACGGTGCCGAGAGCGCGCGCGGTCTTGATGATGTTGAGATGTCCGGGATGGACAAGATCGGCACTCATGCCGACATAGACGGACTTTGGCTCTGCCATGGTCAAGCTCCCGCGGTCATGACGCGTGCTTCTGCGTCACGTTGAGGATGTGCCGCGCGCCGATTTCACTGGACCGCCCGAAGGCGAACAGGTTCTGTGATCGTAACTCCGCGATTCTGGCCTTGTAGCTCGAGCGTTCTTCAATCAAGCGATTGACGCGCTCATGGATTGTCGGGATCTCCTCGACCGGAACCACCATGCCCACCCGTTCACGCATGGTAGCCTCGAACGGCTCAATCCCGAGCTCTTGATATCTGTCGTTCTGAACCTTTCGCGGAACGTCGAGGTAAAGCACCGGGCGCTCGGTGCCGAACGCGAACTCGAGTGCGATGCCTGACCAGTCGGTGATGAGAACATCCGCCGCCAAAATCGAGTCGTCCGAACCCACAGTCTTTTCAAAGACGACGTTGGACCGATCGGCGAGCTCGGCTTCGAGACTCGCAACAAGCCCCGGAGTGCGCTTCATCGTCTCTGGGTGCAGCCTGACGATGACGTCGTAATTTGCGTCAGCGAGGGACCGGATCAATGCGGCACCATGGGCCTCCACCACGTTATGGGCCGCCCACGACGGGGCCACGAGCACTCGCTTTCTGCCTTCGTGTTCGGCCACACCTTCTCTCGTGTAGCGGGCGTGGATGCGTTCCAGGCGATAATAGCCGGCTTCGATCAGCTGTTTGGGTTTCAACTTCTGTTGCTCTTCACGCTTGCGGATCTCCTCGACCATAAAGGGACCGGCGCACAGGATCGAGTCGTAATGGTCGAAAGCACCGTTGCGGTACGCCATGTGAGTGCTGTTGAGCGCGTGGAAGACGTAGACATAATGCACGCTCTCATTGATCGAGCGTTTCAGATGGAACTGGTTGAGGTCTGTCAGTGTCATCACGAAGGCCCTGCAGCCCACAAACAACATGAAGAACGGCAACAGCTTGTTGAGGTAGAACGCATGGATCCGCAGGTCCTTGCGCTTGAGGATCGAGTCGTTAGGATCCGAGGTCACATAACAGAAGGGCGTTGGGCTCAGCGACTGGAGTTGCCCAACCACTCCCTCGAGGAACGCCCAATAACTCTGCTGTTCTGCGTAGAAGACGATGGTCTTGTCGCTGTTAGGCGTGCGGAAGACATAACGGACCAGTGCCGCGATTTCGCGAAGGAGTAGCACGCGCCGAACTTAGCCGATGGAATCGACTACTACAAGAACCCCACACCCGCTGCACCCCAATCCACCATCAATTACTGTCCGAATCGCCAGATGCGCCATTAGGTCGAGGAGCAGCGAGGATTTGCGCGCAGTCGTACTTTGACGTACGGCGAGCAGCAAATCCGAAGCTGCGACGAAGAGATAATGGCGCAGATGGTGATTCGGGGGGCGTCGGTACACGGGGGCACAGGGGGCGTCGGTACACTTGACAGGTCTAATTCGGACCGCTAGTGCACACCGTTTGCCGTGTCGATGTCATCGATCGACCTTTAGCCTGCGGCTGGCCTGCCCGCTGCCATTCTCGGCGAGGAACATTGTATGAGAGCTCATCGTTGCGTTTTTGTCTTGCGTGCGTTGCTGGTTGTCCCGATTGCGTTGGGCCTCGGCGCATGCACCGATGATGGTGCGGACGATGAAAAAATCGTTCCCGATCTCACCTATTGCACCCCAGGGCCGTTCGCCAAGGTCACTGAATCTGCTCTGTTCGACGCCTGGAACGACAGACTCATTTATAGCGCCAAGACCTCGGAGACTGAGCCCTACGACCGCATATCCATCTACTCCTATGCGTCAGACCCAACCGGCATTCAAATGCCTGGTCGCTACGAACTGTTGGGATCCACTATGGAAGATTGCGGCACCTGCGTCCTGTCGTTCAAAAACTGCCAAGACGGTAGCTGTGAGCAGATGTTTTATGGCGGCAGCGGCGCTCTCATCGTTGCCGACGTCGGCGACATCGGCGAGAAATTCGAAGGACGATTGGACAACGTGCTGTTCAGAGAGATCGAGTGGAATGCTAGCGACGGCAAATATGAGTACGTCGGCATCGGAGAGGACCACGCGTGGTGCGGACACCAGTTCAGCTTTGATTTGACCATCGAAGAGAAAGTAGCGTCAGCATCCTGCGTTGAACGCGGCAGTGGAAGCTTGCTTGGCGACAACATCGCCAACTTCTCGCTGCAAAACTGCGCGGGCGAATGGGTCGAGCTGCACGACTACTGTGGAAATGACAAAGCCATCATGTTGATGTTGATCTCCGGCTGGTGTTCTGCATGCCACCAACTCGTGCCGGAAATCGAGACCAACCGCAATCTCCACGACGCAGAGGGGCTCGAGGTCCTCTACATCATGGGTGAAGATGACAACGAAGCCAGACCCACCCTCAGTTTTTGCCAAGAGTACGCGCAGAATCACGGCGTCGACCCCAGCCGTATGTTTGTCGATTACGGAGAGAACTACCCCTGGGAGACTTTCTTCGCCGAGATCTACCCTTATATCGGAGACTCCTTCGGCGTTCCCTGGTTCGCCGTGCTCGACGGCCGCAACCTGCAGTACGTTTACAACGACTCGGTTGGCCCCGGTACCCTAGACGGGGCCGTCAACTCACTGTTGAACCGGCCATAACCGCCGGACAGTCAGCTCAGAGCCTGCCGATGACCTCGAGCCGACCTCCGGCAAATGCAGGGTATTCACGACAGACACCGCTGAGACATTTGATTCCACCGCGTTGGGTGCCAGCGGTGATGGCCAGACTCAGCGCCCCAGCCAACTCCCAGGCAATGATCCCGGCGGCAAACACATCCCGCACCCCAGCCGACGGATCCTGGGTGTCGTAACCAATCTCGAAGGTGAGACTGCCGAGCCCAGCCCGCTCGACGCCCAAAAAGGTGCTGCCTCGTACGTAGCGGCGTGTGTCACCTGCCACGCCGGTCACCTCGGGCACCTCACGACTCTCGGTGTTGGATGCCAGGTGCAGAGCGACACGAGCGGCCACCGGTTGCACATAATCGACTTCACCATGCACCATGCGACGCACCAACTCGCCGGCTTGACTCTCATCGCGAAACCCGCCGCCGAGAGCCAGGCGTCCCCCATCGCTCAATGTCCATTCACCCGCACCCCACCCGTGCAACTGGCGGACCTCGGCTGGCTCACCAAACTCGGCGAGATTGAACAAACCATTGGCCGAAACCACCAGGTCGAGGGCCGCGAAGTAGTGCTCGATCTTCAAGCGCCCGCCAAGGACGTTAGGGCTCGCGATGGTTTCTTCCTCGATCCGCTGCAAAGTGGGCGCGCGGTTGTAAACAAAGCGGGTTTGCAGCGCCGTGTTGGTGGATCCGCGCATTTCATAGTCACGTAAGAATATTCCCTCGAGCAAAATGACCGTACCCCCGAGCTGCAAGTCCGCGGTGCCGTAGGCAGCGTAGCCCCAACTGCCGAGTCCCACCAAAGTCTTTCGCTGCGCGTCGCCCTCCACATAGACAGCCCCAACATCGGCGATGGAGGGGATCTCCACCCATCCGCCAGCCGCTGCGGTTGAATCCCTCTCATCGAGCAGTCGTTCCTTGGGTTGAAGGTAAACACCAAAGACGCCGGCGGTGAGTCGGTCAAACCCGCGCAGCTCATAGGAGGCACCGACGATCGCATCACCAGGGTTTCGCAGGTGCTTCTGTGAGACCGCATCGAGGTTTGTGGGATTGACGTAACCGGCAAACGCGGTCGCCTGATGCCAATCGCTTTCATACCTGAGCTCACCGCCGCGCAACGCCACATCGAGACCTATCTCATCTTGCTTGCGAATCGAAAGGGCGAGACCACGGCCGAGTTGACGGTAGAAATCACCGCCGGTGATCTCCAAGTCTTTGATCCGATAGCCGACAGTGATCCGTTCCAAACGCAGTTCGCTCACGTAGGCAGGAGTCGGCACCTCGACAAAGCCAACGCCGTCGAGCCGCAGATCTGCGCGCAAGTCACCTGAGGTGCCATTGATGTTGAGCCGATTGATGACACCCCCATAGTTGTCGTCGTCGCTGCTCTGATTTTTGTTGTCGACCCTGCCCTCGGCGATGAAGGTGTTGGTGAGGCTGACGTCGCCCAGCCCGACCTCAGCCGCGCCGACCGCAGCGGCGCCCACCTCACCAACGACGACCAGAGGCGCAGCGCAACAAATCAAAGCAACGTATCTCATGGGGCGGTGCTACCACACAGAGGGACGCAGATCTCTAACCACCTTCCGCAGCCAGAGTCGCGATCAGCTCGTTGTATATCTTGTCGTCATCAACGCTGAAACCGGTGTGAACGTGCGCCACCCTGCCATTTTTGTCGACGAAAAGGGTGAAGGGAACCGCCCCGCGGGGGTTGAGTACGGCGCTCACCCTGCCCTCACTGTCGGTGGCCACCGCAAACTTCCACCGCTTGCGACGGGCTGTGCTGCGCACGGTGGCGAGAGTCTCGGGCCCGTCTGTGGCGATGGCCAAAATCAACAGATCATCGCCTTGGTGATTGGCAGCGATCTCAGAGAGGGCATCGAGCTCCCGTTTGCACGGTGAGCACCAGGTGGCCCAAAAGCTCAGCACCGCGACCTTGCCCTTGAGAAGGGACGAACCGATGGGTTTGCCCTCGAGGGTCCTGAGGTCAAAACGACCGAGGGCACCACGTTCAGCAACAGGAGTGACAGAGGCGGCCGACGCCGACCCCGACCCCGACGCCGCCGTTACGACGATCACCCATGGAAACAACGAGGCTGCCAAAGAGCGCCCAGACATCACAATCGCGCCTCGATGATCGCTTCGATAGCACTGGCATCGGAGCCGGTACCAATCTTGAGGATCTCCATCGAGCAAACATCGACGAACATCTGCATCGGCGTCAAAGTCGAATCGTAGTAGGCGTCAAATACGAAGTGGGGATCTGCCAGCACCGGAAAGGTCACATGATATTGCTGGGTCCATGCCGCAGCCAAGGCCGCGTCAGCGGGGTTGAATTGATCGTCCTCAAACAACGCCACCAGCACGGCGAGACCGTTGGCACCGTACATTTCGTAGAGACCCTGCAGCGTTGGCTGCTCTTCGATGCACGCCCCGCACCACCCAGCCGCGGTCATGATCAAGAGCAGTCGATTGTTGCCATCGTGATGAATGCGCTCGAGCGCAAACAGAGACCCGTCCGCAGCCACGAGCGCTAGGTTTTCGATCACCGCCCCGACATCGGTGCCAAACGGCCCCGCGAGATAACCGTGCCGCGGACCTCCTGCCGCACAGGTGTTGTTTGCACCATCCTCACCACAACCGATGAGGCCAAGGATGAAGATGGCCATAATGATTCGCATCAAACTCCCGTAGCCCGCTCTCGCCTATTCGTCAACGCCGCCCAGATTCAGCGAAGAGAGTAGCCAAACCAACTCAAACATGGGATTTCCGCTTCGATCAACGTGCCACTCGCGTCGACCGCGGCAGTGGCGAAATTCATCCAGACGCCCTCACCGACACTGGTACCCGCGACCGTGCAATTGAGGGCACCGAGCACCCAGAGATCGACTTCCGTATCGGCATCGAGACCAGCACCGTTGGGGATGCGGACGGGAAAGTTCGTATCTTTGACGTCGCCCTCCGGCGAAAACCCGTACAACGCAAGGACAACAGGCGCACCCTCGAGAAAGCAGAGACCAGCCGCGTCTGTCGCAATCTTGGCGACGGCGAGGTCCTCATAACGTCCGCTGGGGTAAATCCCACTCGGTACAAGATCGATCTCCAACCCGTCGGCGAATACGACGGTGCGCACCGCGTCTGCGTTGCCAAGGGGTGGCAGCGTCGTCGCCGGTGTCGTTGGAAAAAGCACAAACGGCCGAGCGGCGAAGAGCGGACATGCCCCGCCCTCGAGGTCCATCCGGCAATAGGTTGCGGTCCGATGACTGTTCGGAAGCCTCGCATGCATGTCTGCCGTTTGGAAACAGGCGTTCCTTTCGGGAACAGTGATGGCAAAGCTGCCGTCGGCCTCGGAGATCGACGGCAGACACACGTCCCCGTTCAAACACAAAGTTAACCGGGCGCTGTCGATGCCTGAGCCCACTTCATCAACTACCGTCCCAGTCACACGGGTGCTCCAGTGGTCGTCGACACCACAGGATTCGGGCCGCGCCGCACAACCGTTGAGAGCATCGCCACCGCCATCGTCGGTGTCGCCCCCGTTGGCCGCGTCGCCAGGCTGAGGATCGCCGTCGCCAACATCACAAGCGACCAGCATCCCTGCCGCCAAGGTCCCGAGCAGCCACAGCCACAGCCACAGCGACAACCACGGACACTTTCTCATCCCAAACTCCCATTCACAGGCTGCGTCCAGCACACCTTGCCCCACGGGTCCCCAATTGGGCAACCCTGGGCAATGGATCATTGCGATTTAATCTGCCGGGGTTTTGGAAAAAACAGGACGAGCTGTCTCGATCACGTCTGGACAGACCCAGCGCCTCCTGGTAGTAATGCCGCCGCGCACTCGTAGTTCAGCCCGGATAGAACGTCGGACTACGAATCCGAAGGTCAGAGGTTCGAATCCTCTCGGGTGCGCCAATCATTCGGCTCTTCCTTGGGCTCAAGCTCCTATTCGCAGGCCGGTTTTTCCCACGGATTCACACTTCTGGTGAGATTCCAAAACCCGCCTGTGTGAAATGACGGTCGCTGGTCAGCGCCGTCTTCAGGCGCCGCTCTTGCATAACAACAAAGCTCGTACAGTCAGTGAACGAGAAGGTCTTATCCCGCCACCGGAAGAACCATGCCCTTGCTTTCTCGGCGCGCATTGAATCGACCCACTCCCAAGCGATGCGTTGACTCGCTGAGACTTGCTCCCACCAGAGTTCCGCCGCCTCGAGCCCCAAACGCATTCTGATCAACGTGAGCGTTTCATCCATGACGAAGTCGGTTGTGACCAAAAGACCTTTCTTCTCCAAACACTTGTCGCGTACCGCCCGCGCTCGCTCGTGATTTGGATCCGCGCCATCCGCAAGCATCATCCAACCCGCCGTATCCACGAACAGGGTGTTCACCGGTCGGTCCCATAAAGCACGGCGTCGTGGTCATCGGACGAGAGACCATCGGAAGATACCCCCACGGGTCCGGCTCGGTAGAGCGTGTCCTCTTCCACAGGTGTTGAGATCTCATCCCTCCCCTGGGTGATCGGCACAACGCGAAATGCCGGACGACTTCGATATAGGACCGTGAAGCTTTCACCTTCTCGAACGCGACGGACAACCTCGGGAAGTCCGGTTCGCAGCTCCTTTGCATTTATCGTCTTAGTCATGGTTAACTTAAGTTAACCACTATCGCGACAGACGTCAAGTTCCATAGAAAGAATGCAACGCGTTTACCTCGTCGGTCACCCCCGACACCACGAGATGAACGTCCTTCTCGCCGAAGCGGATGTGGACTGGTCGACGTGTCGTCCGGAAGTTGGGCTAGCGCCAGTACCTGGCTATGGCAATGTCTTGATTGTCGCCATTTTTCGTATAACCCACGGCAATGACCTTGCCTGCTGCATCAAGAACTCCGTCATCTGCGATATTATAGCCAGCGCCAAAATCGGTTGTCACCATGCCATCGACGCCAAAGCTCGGGTCAATGTCACCGTTCGTCAAGTACCGTACCAAAACGAAATCCTTACCAGTCCCTGAAACAAGACTGGAGGTGCCCACAACAATGATCTTCCCATCTGACTGGAGTAGAACGGTCCGCGCATTGCCATTGCGGTCGGTTCCAAAGTCGGTGACAACTCTTCCATCGGTACCGAAAGAAGAATCGAGGGTGCCGTTGGTCTCATAGCGAATCAAGACAATGTCTTGGTCGGTTCCGTCGGAGCCGCGGGAAATACCGGCGGCAATGATCCTGCCATCCCCCTGAATTGCAATCGCTGCCGCAGCGCCGAAACCATTGCCGAAGGTCGTAGTTACGATGCCCGCTGTACCAAAGGTTGTGTCGGGGGTGCCATCGGTCAGGTAGCGAACCAACGCAAAAGCACCTCCCATAAAGGTTCCGTCCTTGTCAGAACGGCCGGCGGTTACGATTCTGCCGTCCGTCTGGACCACCACGTCGGCGGCGAAATCGAAGTTGGGTCCGATGTCCGTGGTTACGGTGCCACTCGATCCGAAGCTTGTGTCAAGGCTACCGTTCTCGTTGTAGCGGGCTAGCTCGTTCAAGTACGCCCGCAGCCGCACGAAGGCGCGCATGATCTCGATGTTGACCTGCACGGCGCGCTCGACGCGCAGCACGCTCGACAGCATGGCGACGCCCTGCTCTGTGAAGACGTAGGGGCTGTACTTGAGGTGCTTGCCCCGACGCGAGGCACCGTCGCCGGCTTGCCCTGCGGTTAAGGTCACAGATTGTGACCTTAAAGCCTGAGCCTCGTCGCTCGTGAGCTGGAACATGAAGTCCTCGGGGAAGCGGGTGAGGTTGCGCTTCACTGCCTGGTTCAGCGCCTTGGTGGCGACGTTGTAGAGCTTGGCGAGGTCGGCGTCGAGCATGACCTTGTGCCCGTGAACGATGTGGATGGCTTGCGTGATGTGGTCGCCAGTCAATGCCTTGGTGCCCACGGGCGCTCCCCTCAGATGAAGTATTCACAGCCTTGGAACCGCCTGCCCGGAAGTGCTGATGGCGGCGCAGCGCGCACAGCCGATGGTTGCGGTCAGGCAGTTGCGGTGGCGTTGCGACCAGTTCAACCGTCAGTTCGGTTTCGCCGGCGGATCATCCATCACCAGGAAGTCGGAGAAGAGGAGCGCGTTGGACTCTGCGAGATTCGAGTTCATCTCTTGGACCTTCACGTTGCTGAACGTGACAGGCAGACCATTTGACGTGAAGAAATCGGTGCCGTCCATGAGCTGAAAGTGCAGGTGGGGTGCCGTGGAATGCCCCGTGTTGCCGAGCTTGGCAATCGCCTCGCCGCGCTTCACCTTGTCACCCGACTTCTTCGTGATTGACCCCTCCTTGAGGTGCGCATACGCGCTGTACTCGCCGTTACCATGATCGATGACGATGTAGTTGCCGCACACCGCATTCGTGAGACCGATCTTCGGAACCAGAT
>Ga0156400_1077_pt1 | contig 15982 bp, 11 predicted proteins | sample RifOxyA3_FD_108044 | JGI IMG/M metagenome (GOLD analysis project Ga0156400, IMG submission 108044) | Deltaproteobacteria bacterium RIFOXYA12_FULL_58_15
CGAGCTGTTTGTTCTGACGCAGAAGGGTCAGAATGCCCCGCGAAACCAACTCATTCAATCAATTGACGTCGGTGGGAATGGGATAGAACCGCAGCTGCAGCAGCTTCAACCCGCTGTTGTCATAATCCCAGAAGTAGTCCTGAAGGGTGTCGTCGAACAGAGGATAGCGTTCGACCATGCCGTCTCCGTCCAAGTCGACGTAGGCATATAGCAATTCGCGCGAAACGTTGGAGAACGAGCTCTTGCCCGAGGTTCGGGTGGATACCGTGGAATAGATGCTGCAGTATTCTTCCCCGGAGACCGGATCGGTGGCGCACGTGGTCATGCTGGAGGAGCCGCCCGGCGTGCCGAGGGCGCGACTGAACACAGAGTACTCCGTAACTCCATCATTCTCCGGGTCTGGACTGGGCAATTGAAATTTGGCGGTGCCATCGGTGCCATTGGCGTCGAGGACGGCGAACTCCCCTTCGGCCAAAAGTATCTTGGTAGTGCCTGCGAGCGGCACAAAAATACGATGGCCATCGTTGCCGGTCATGTCGGCGCTCTTGCTCTTGGGCACGCCGATCAAATTGAGGTTGTAGTGAGCGCCACTGGGAGCGTCGTTACCGCGGAGGGCATCCGCCACCGCCGTTGCGCCGTCGTAGGCGGCTTGAAACTCTGCAAGCTGTTCATCGGTGAGACCAATTTCTCCGATCTGGCCGCAACCAAACAATCCCACAGTCATCGCGATGGAAGTTGCATTGAGTCGGTACATGGTCTTCTCCTTGGCGTTCGAGAAATGGCTTCGTCGCTTTCCCAGAATCCGATGCACGAAGCAGGCCACCCACAACGTGCGGCAATCTGCGTGTTTCGCCGGGTTGGTGGGGCCACATTGCCCCACTCGCAACCTCCTTGCGGTCCATGACTGGGGCATTTTTGCCCCGCGCGCATCAGAGAGTGGCGGAACGCCGCCTCAAAAACCCCGCGGTGGTCGCCATCTCGCAGGCGGCCCATCAGGAAGTGCTCGCCGCACTACCCTCATAATAGGCATTAGTTCTGAAACAGGTTTTCGTACCTTGGGTTCGCACGAAGTGAGTCGAGAGCAGGATCGATCTCGAGCTCATCAAAGGACACGTCGGCCTCTGCAATTGCCTTTTCCAAATGCGCGAGGGCTTCATCGTCTCTTTTCTGGTGTCCCAAAGCTCTGGCGAGATTCAAGTGTGCGTAGGCACGGTCACGGTTGTGGCGTGCACCCTTGGCGAGCTCGAGCGCCCTCTTGCTCGAGAGGATAGAACCGACATCGTCACCGAGCAACAGCTTGATGTAGCCGAGACGGACGTGTGCACGGATATCGTTGGGGGCGATTTGGAGAATGCCCTCGAGAGTTTTCTGTGCGCCGGGCAAATCGTCAGCATCGATTTGGCGGCTCGCGAGCTCTGTCTTGAGAAAGACGGACGTCGGTTCAAGCCCCAGGGCCCGCTCGGTGTCTTTGATTGCGTCGTCGAGATGACCGAGCTTGGCGTTGCAATATCCGAGTTGCACCAACACCCAGGGTTGGTTCGGGGTAATCTCCAAATATTCCCGGAAAGCTGCACGGGCTTCACGAAATCGACCAAAGTGGAGCAGCAGTTCCGCAAGGCTCCCGCGCCCATGCAGAAAGCCAGGGTGTTTCTTCACTGACTCACGCAACATGGTCTCCGCTTCGTCGAAGCGACCTTCGCGCATGTGGGCATAAGCTCGTACGAGGGTCGAGCTGGCACCGTAGGGATCCAGCTCCGCAGTCTTCGCAAACGCTTTCCACGCCGGCTCGGTCTGTCCCGCCATGGCGTGTGCGAGCCCCAACGCCGTCCAGGCGTCGCCGTGCCCAGGCGCGTCGCTTGTCGCAAGGTCCGCGAGCTCGGTCGCACGAGTCAGGTCTTTGCTGGAGATACCTATCGGTGCAAGGGGATCGGCAGAGCGGGGGGACAGGGACTGCTCCTGTAGGATCATCATGGCCTCTGTGGTCTTCTCAATGGCTGCGAGGGGGGCCGCGATGTCTGCGCCGCCAAGGGGAGTCCCCAAGGAATCGCCAATCTTGTTGGCGACGTCTGCTGCCACTTGTGCGAGCTCAGTCTGGGGCGCGTCAATCTGCACTTCAGTTTGCACGGAGCCATCCTTGGTGTTGATGGTCCACACGCTACCCTGTAACCGGCCGTCAAAGGTCTCTAGGTTACCCACTACGATGAAGCGGCTGCCGAGGTGATGTCCGACAGTGCGGGCGGACTCACGATTGAACAAATTTGCCTGTGCGACTCTGGCCTCGTGCATGGCTGCTGCGACTTGTCTATTGGTGTATGACGCGACGCCATGGGTCTGCAGCAGGCGTGCATTGAGGTGATCGGCGATGGCGGTCCCGACCCAGTCGGCTTCGTCTGCAGATAACGGTGCGACAGCAATGGAGATCATCGAGCCGTCTTGCAGCAATGCAGGGGCAGGTCCGGACTTGGGTCCCTCACGGCCGGTCGATTGGCCGCACGCCAGCATCATGGCCATTGTTGCGTTTGCGAAGGCTGTTCTTGCGCTTGTTGGCCACTGCATCACGCCACCTCCCATCTGAGATTGATGACGACACCGGGGCGGAACAGTCGAACTGGTTGGGCCGCCCCCATCTTCGGCCCCCGTAGCGAGCGCCGCTTCGCCGGAGTCAGTTGTGGCGGCTCTGATGACAATTTCTCGTCGGTGCGTCTGAGCGGCATGCCGTCGAGAGTGATCTTGCTGTCGTCGTCGACCCGACCATCGAAGGCACGCAGATCATCGAAGTTGGGCATACCGTCTTCTTTGACCAAGAGCTTGCCGGAGAGGTCCGTGCCCGTGATTTTGCCGCGAAACACATGCTCGAGCTTGTAACGCTCCCCCTCAAATTCGGGCCACAATACGCGATAGGCGGTAAGTTGCTCACCGTCGTGCCAGATCTCAACGCGGCGATCACCTCCTAGGGAGCTGATCTCCCACACCCCAGTGAGCTCGACAGCTTCTGCAACAGCCGACTGCAGCAAAAACGGAGCAATGAGCACAATGTTCAAGAACCGCATAACGTGTCCTCCCGACTCAAGTGGCCGCCCGATTCTCACCATCGAACGCGGGCGCTATTGTTATGGACGACGGACGCAAAGGCAATGCCACACAGACGGTGAGGCGGTGATCGACATGTGCTAGTGCCAGCGAATCTGAATACCCCTTGGTGAGAGTTGAACATCGGGAGGCGTCTCTCGGGTGAGTATGCGGATCGCTGAGAATCCCCCGCCAATCGCGCAGATGGTGCCGCCAGCGACCAGCAGGCCGAGCTTAGACGTTGGTTCTGGGTCAACGATGGCGGCAAATATCATGGCAACGCCTGCCCCCAGAAGACCTAGGGATACCAGCACCGCGAACCATTCTTCACGGCGAAGGCCAGCACGTTTGCCCATCTCCAACAGTGTTTGTGTTGATGGATCGACACCGACCTCAGCGTCATCGATGAGCAAAATAGACTGCCGCTCACGATAGGTCCGCGCGAGTCGCGCGAGCCACCCAGACTCAGAGGTACGAATCGTGACTTTGATCGCGTCAGACTTGTCGATTTCTTGCTCGGTAACTCGAGACTTGGGCTCGGGGACCGGCGGCGGGTTACCGCTTTGGGACGAATGGGTCACGCCAACAATACTACTGGGTTGGTTGCTCAGCGCGCATTGCCAGCAACATCTTCAGCAGATCCGCGCCGTCCTTGGATTTATCGAGACCGTAGCGCAGCAATCGCGTTTGTACTTCCTCCAGCCGTTGCCGACCGGTATTGCGCTCGACTTCGCTGAGGCCCTCTTTTTCCAGCGCACTGGTGAGAGTCTGCTTCACGCTGGAGAGCAGGCGTTTATACGGCGTGCCTTGGGCCAACTTGTTCTCTTTGGAGAAGATGAATCCCATCATACGGTCATACGCGTTGTTGTCCGGTGATGCGGGCGATGAACCTAGCAGCTCGTTGACGTAATCCAAGAACGGCTGCATTTCCTTTTCCAGCGCCTTCACCTCGTTGCGGAGCTTGCGTGTTTTGAAGTCGTCACCCAACGCGTCAAAACGTTTGTGTGGTTTGCTCTTCTCCACCTCAGCGTCGAGTTCACAGAGAGCCTGTTCGTAGAGCTGCACGGTTGCGAGCAGACGCTCCAACGGGGGGAGCTCGCTGTGATTCTTGAGTTGCACGAACATCTCATCTTTGTCCTGCTCGAACAGGAAGTTTTCTTTGATCCGAATCGCCGTGATTGGATGACTGCGCTCGTTGTGGAACTCGAGGTCCGCGTGGGTCTCGGCGTTCGCGGCCAGTTGGTCGAGGGCGAGATCTGCCCAACGCTCAATTCCCATGTTCAGTAGGCCGGCGATCGAATCGATCTTCTGTTGGTCGATCTGCTTGTTCTCGATAGCCAAGCCCAAGATCGCATCACACAGGGAGGTCCACTGGGCTGTGCCTTGCAACACGGCTGGATAACGGTCTGCAGTCTCCTCTGAGACACGGCTCATCCGCTTGAGGGCGACAATGAACTGTTGCATTGCTTCCAGGGTTAGACTCGTGCCTTGGATGGCCGAGTCACCCATGACTTCCTTGGTGAAGTCACCGACGAAACGCGCGGCGTCAACAGTGGCGATGCCTTTGGTCGCCGCGATGAGCTTCTCTGCCAATCCCGCTGGCGCGCCGGTCGAACCATCGGGCATCATCGCGATCATGCCCTGGGCTTCGGTCATCATCCTTTGCATCTCGGCCTTTTCGACATCGGTGAGAGTCTTCATTGACTCCAACATGTCACGGCCGTAATTGAGGAACATGACGATGGCGGTGGCGCGGGTGAGCACCACTTGGTCGCGGATGTGGCCGAGCTCGTGGGCCGCCACCGATTCGATGAGGTATTCACCAACCGAAACCTCGCGGGCACCGGGGGCACCCACGGCTGCTGGTTTGTTGTCCTTGTCGAGCCACATCTTGATCCAATCCTGGGTGCGGCTGTCCCAGAACATCTCAATGATGGGCGTGTAGAAAGTGACGCGCGGTTTGTCATTGTCTGCGGTGTAGATGAAAGCATTGGGGGTCAGGCTCGAGGCGATGACCAGCTCCACTTCATTGGCAAATCCCATGCGCTTACCGACGCTCTGCACCAACTCATACAACTTCTTCGCGTAGGGCTTGGTCACTGCCATGTCGAGGTTGTTCTTGTCGAGCACCAAACCACTGACAGACTGCTCTGCCTTGAAGGCGCGCTCACTCTCAGACAACAGCTTCTTGATGTCGGGCAGAATCTTCTGCACCACGGGATTGCTGTTGATGTTGTCCACCATGCTCCGATAGCCCTGGACCCGCATCTTGCTCGGGCTCTGGATGAAGCGCAGCGCATTCTGGCCCTCGATGAGTTCGTCGAGTTTTTGCGCGATGGTCGCAGCCGGCGTTCCATTGATGGGCGCGTTGGGACCGAGCTCTACAGGAGTCGCCCAACTTCTACGGAGTTTGTTGACATACTTGCGCACTGTCTCCTGGTCAGTTTGACCGTTGGACCGGAATTGCGCCGTCAAACCTTCGAGCGCCTTGACGCCATCTGGAGAAAGGCCCCATTCCCCTTCGAGCCCTTTCACCACCATGGTCGGCCAGGTTTTTTCGATGAGCTGTACCTCGGCAAGGCTGCGAGCGCGGTCAATCAAGTCGAGCAACGCAGCTTTTGCGGCTTTGGTCTCGGGATCGGTGATCTGTGAGTTGACAGCAGCCTTGACCGCTTCTTGCTGAGCCGTCGTGTTAACGACCACTTGCATTGCCTCTGGAAGTTCAGTGCGGAGCGCTCCGCGCATGGTGGCAAGCATGTAATTGTTGCGTGAGCGTACTGAGGAAGCGCCCCTGGTCAACTCCGTCTTCAAGGATGCCAGAAATCCTGGATCCATGTCTTCACCAACAACGGCAACAACATCGGCCCACGCATCCCGACGCACCTGGGGCGACAGCCCCTTGATATGTGCGGACGCTTTCTCCAGCTCTGTTTTGGTGAGCTTTGCACCACCCTCCGAAGTGCTGAGGTTGGCAGCGGCAATCTCCCCGAAGAATTTGTCGACAACGGGCTGGATACTTGCAGCTTTCATTCACTTCCTCTGCTTCCGGGCCTGATCTCGACGTTTGCTCAATGCTTTCGAGCAGTTCGAATCTGGCCTGTTGTTATAAATCTGCTCTCGGCTTTCGAGCATCGTTTAGGTTATCGTCCGGCAGCGTTCAAAGTTGTGGGATAATCACATGTTTTATTTATTTCTAGGCATTGGGGATCTTGACGGATGGTCCGACAATTGCGAACAGAAGAGGAAGAAGACTTGATTCGCCGCAATATGAAGTCGGTTGAATAAATAGCCATTTATTCATCGGCCGGACTGCTCGTCCTCCGGACTGCGTCTACCAACGTTGGTGGCGCAAACGTTGGCGAATATGGTCGATCGGAGCCTCAGAAAGGCCAATGCCATCACAATCAAAGCAAACCAGATTTTCGTCTTTGCCGCTCTGGGGATGGCGGTTGATGGCCACGACACCGGCGTAGGTGAGGAAGTGCACGTCCAAGGTTTGAACGTCGCCCTTGGTGAGGGCCTCTCGGTGTCGGCCTACTTGGCGGGCAATTGCCGCGAAGAGTGCTCCATCGGGCGACATAGCTTCCTCCAGAAAGATCGCATTGAGCTCCAACGTTGCTGAGTTGTTTGGGTTTCCATCACCCGTGGGAATAATGGCGTAATAGTTCCTAGCGTGCAGCTCATTGTCGAGCACATAGAAGGAGATCAGTGGCCAGCGATTGCCGTCGGTCTGTTCCGCTAGACGCTTGCGAACCTCAGAAAAGCGATTTTGCAGCAATGATGCGATCAAAAATCGTTCGGGATCGCTTTCCTCGTCTCGCTCAGGGGCTTCCTTGGGACGTTCTGATCCCTTCTTGCGACGGTCTGATCCCTTCCTGCGGCGGTCTGAGCCCTTCTTGCGGCGGTCTTGGCCAGGGGGCCTTCCGGCGGCGGTGTCTTTTGCTTCTTCTTGGTTGTCTTGGTCAACTGCGGAGTGGCTGTCTGGCCCTTCTTGTTTTCCGAACGCCAACGAGAAAGCGCGAGCCCGATTCTGGTGGTCTGGGCAGAACATACTGCCAGGGGCCACCGGTTGTCTGCACAGGCGACAGAGCTGCTTCATGGTGCCCAATGTTATGGCAAATCAGTTGCGGAAAAAAGGTGACTTTGGCGAGTTTGGTTGGAAAATGTCAATAACCTTCATGGGTCGAGAAGTGCGGCTGCCGAGCCGTCTTTGACCACGCCATTCTCGAAGTGGACGATTGTGTCGGCCTTCTTTTTGCGCTTGCCTTTGCCTTTGCTGACAATCCATTTGCCATCTCGCAGCCCATCTTTGTATTCACCACTCTGTTTCCCCTTTGTGGTCCATTCAAGCCAGGGTCCGAGTTTGTTGCCGTTGAGATAGGCACCCTGAGTGGCCTTGCTGCCATCTTGGCTCCAGGTGGTCCATTTTTCATGCTTTGCGCCATCGTGGTGAGTGCCATCGGTCTTGATCTTGCCGTTGGGATACCATTCCGTCCAAGCGCCGTGCCTTTTCCCCTGCTCATAGGTGCTGCGAATCGCCAGCTGGCCACTCGCGTACCAGACACTCCAGGTGCCTTGTTCCTTGCCGTCGACGTAGCGACCCTCTGCTTCAATCTTGCCGTCGGCATGCCAACGGCGCCACGGGCCGTCCAAAACTCCGAGTCGATAAGTCTGCTCGGCCTCGCGGCTGCCATCGGCGCGCCAAGAGGTGTGGGTGCCAACCAAAACGGCGTCTTTGTACTCGCCGTCGCTTTCTTTGTTGCCGTTTTCGAACCAGGTGATCCAACGACCGTGTTGACGACCTTGGTTGAACGCACCAGCCGTCTTCGGTTGACCGCCTGGGTACCATTCAAAATAGGCACCCTCGAGTTGGTCGCGGAAACGATTGCCCTCTTTGTGCTTGGTCCCGTCCGCATACCAATCGATCCAAGGACCGTGTTTGATGCCTAGATCGTTGGTACACCAGGCCTTGAGGATCACCGATGACCCGTACACCGAGGTGTTAGCGGCGTTGGCGCGTTCTGGGGTGTCGCCCATGAGCTTCCCGCCAGGCGGGCACGCAGCGTCACCTCGGTTCCACCAACCATCCTCCCGTTCTTGACCTGGCTGGTTGAACGGTTTTACCTGGGACGGCGGCGGGGCAATGCGTTCTGGGACCCGATCCTGGCAGGCTAGGACGAAAGTGACGAAGCTGCATGTTGTCACCGCGCGATTCATCGCCGAAGGGTATGCTTTGGCGCGGTTTGTGGCAACGCAGCCACATCACTTGAGGGTGTATTCGGCCAGACGTTCTTCGCTGGTATCCCCACGCTCCCTCACCTTGCCGATGCCCTCGGCGTACCAGAACAATTTCCACGCACCTTTCTCATCCACCCGACGGATGCGCGTGCAGCTGAATTTTCCCGCCGAGACGGCGACCTCCTCATCGGTGGTTTCCACGGTCCACGAGTATTCCTTGTTGTCTCGATCCAACTCGACGCCGCCCGCGTCACGACGGACGCGCAAATGCGACTCTTTGAAGCTCGCGTTGTCGCCGACCTTGGAGCTATCCATGCGCAAAAATCCCGGTTGGTATTCGTTGGTCCACAGCACGGTGTCCCCATCCAACACTGTCTGACGCAAACGTGTGACCGCTGCTCCATCAACTCCCCAGTTGGAGCGTTTGTTCCATTCACCATTGGTTTGCGTGGTCATCATTATAAACGTTTCATCCCCGGCGTAAGCCTCGGTGCCGGTGAGCTCCTTTGTGATGAGGCCATCATCGCCGCCACCTGGCAGGAGCACCTGCTCGTAGACCCAGCGATTGCCAACGGCCATCGGTAAATAATCCGCCTGCTTGGGATCATCGCCGCAGGCTGTCAAAGGCATGGTGCCAACGATCATGACGATGATGATCTTTGCTGATTTCTTCATTGCATTCTCAACCTTGAGTTATGAGTTCTCCACCGATCTGTCGAAGCAATCTCTGTGCCACTTCCTTCGACCATACCATATCGTGCATACAATCTCGAAGCTGTAGACACGGCGATACACTTCGCTGTGTGCGGTCATCAACTTCGTGGCGGCGGAACGAGTCACGGCCGGATCAATCGGTGTGAATGTCCATTCGGTGGTCAAAGGCGAGTTGCAGCATGCCACGGCGCTCGTTGGGAGTACGGCATTGCGATTGCGCGACAACCTGTTCCACTTGCAGCATGATGCGCAAGACCTTGGCAATGTGAAGATTGACTCCCGCCATGTAGGCCATTGCGACATTGTCTTCTTTCCCGAGCCCCTCATTCAGAAACTCTGCTTTGACTATCGGTCGCAATCGAACAGCGTCGCTCACCCGGTATCTGAGTTGCACGTAGCCAATGACGCCAAGGACATCGGAGCGATCGCGCCCGTCCTGTGCCCACAGCCCCTCGAGCACCGCCTCCATCGGTCCGAGGCGCACTCGTGCGTCCAAACCCCCGGCCGAATAGGCCGGGTCGGCTTCGTCACTGCGCATCTTTACAGTGCCGGAGGCACCAACCTCGAGAAACTTGCCAAACTCATAGGTCGGGCGAACAACGAAATCTTTACCGCTGTCGTTTTCTTGGAACAGCCCATTGCCATTGAATACGCCGCCGGAAATTCGAAGGTCGCCGAATCGCCCGTTGGCGACGATTCCGAGATCACGGCCACCGAACTCGAGATTGTTGTCGTCAATGATGTGATGATTGACGATGCCCCGTTCACACAGAGGTAGCTGCCGCGATGAGGTGGCCTCCACGCGACTGAATGGCTTCTTGAGTTGCCCGGCTCGGAGTTTCAGCCATGCTGAGGGTTCGACTTCGACCCAGGCATCTTTGAGGACGGAGAGCTCCGAGACGTCGACATCGACCTGGGCGCGAAGCCAGGGCGTAGGGTAGAGGTCAACAGCCAGGCGAGCGCGTTTCACGACCAGCTGGTGATACGGCTCGGTGTCGTCGACGAGATAGCGCAAGTGCGCTTGCATACCGATGCGCAATGGTACACATCTGCCGACCGTCCACAGGCCTGAAACACATCTGCCGACCGTCCACAGGCCTGAAACGTCAGGCGTCTTGATTGGTTTGATGGGTTGTACCGGTGCATTGCCAACCGGTTCTGGCGCAATTGGCTCTCCTTCGGGGACGGCCGTTGGTTGTTGTGCTGCTGCCGCTGGCAAGCAAAGCAACAATGCTGCGAGGAATGTGAGAGTCTTCAAGGTTTGCATGACTTTGGCGATGGATATCACAGTGGCCAGAGATGAGCCAACAACCCGATGACTGACTCTGCCCTTTTTCTCCTTGCAGAGTAGAACATCACGACGACAAAATTGCCGATCACACCCCTCACAAACTTTGGCCGGATTTCCTGTCGCATGCCTTGAATTCAAAATGTGCTATTGTGATTCGATTGTTGCTTGTGAGTTATGGTGTTTATGGGGAGAACTCCGATGAATTCATAAGCTCAAACAGGAGGGCATCGTGGCTTCTGGGATTGGTATAATTCGTGGGTTGTGTGCCCTGGTTGTGAGTCAGGCCTGTGTACTTGTGGACAACGAGACAGCGGGAGTTACTGCGAATGGGCCGTCTTCAAATTTTCAAGTGGTCTGTTCAAGTAACACTGCAAGGGGTGACTGCCGTGTCCGTGTCTCCGACCCCGTAACACGTTTGGTCGTGAAGCTGAAGACCCAAGGTACCGAGGTCTTTACGGGTCATCTAGCGGAACTCGACCATGGAAAAGTCCAAGGCTCTTCAACCAATTTGGTGGCGTCTTTGGCCGCAGTACATGCAAAATATGGCATCAAGACAATTCGAAGAGTGTTTTTCAATGGTGCGGACAAAGCTCGGCTGGGCCAGGTCAAAGACAAGCTCGAGAAAGTCCCGCATACTACGACAAACAAGAAACATACACTGGATGATTTCTTGCAGACCTATGTGGTCGAGATAGGCGCTGGAAAATCGATAGTGGATGCCGTGCGAGAATATCGCGGCCATCCCATGGTGGATTACGTGCATCCGGACCATCGGGTTTGGACAACATTCACCCCCAACGATCCAAGCTTTTCTCAACAATGGGATATGGTCAAGATCAACATGGAGCAGGCGTGGGATGTAACCAGGGGCGATGGCATCGTGGTCGCTGTGGTTGATACGGGAATTGACTACAATCACAATGACCTAGCTGCGAACATCTGGAGCAATAACGCTGAGATTGTCGACGACGGCATTGACAACGATGGGAATGGCTATGTGGACGACGTCCGTGGATGGGATTGTTTCAACAGTGACAACAATCCCATGGACGACGACAGCGCTGCCCCAAACCACGGCACCCACGTTGCAGGGACCATTGCGGCGATAGACAACAACAATACCGGGATCAGTGGAGTTGCCCCCAACGCCAAAATTATGGCTGTTAAGGCGATCGACGCCTCCGGTAGTGGCACTGAAAGCAGTTGCGCAGAGGGCTTGCTCTATGCCGCCCTCAATGGTGCCCACGTGATCAATAACTCTTGGGGCGGTGGCTTTGATGACGTCATCACGTCAGCCATACAGACAGCATATGGCCTGGGCAGCACCATCGTCTTTGCCGCAGGTAATGACAACAAACCGCTTAACTCTGTCAGCGACTACGCTTCCATGTCGGAAACCATCTCAGTAGGTTCCACAGACTCCAGTGATTGGAAAGCGCCAACATCCAACTATGGAACGACCCTTGATGTTGCGGCTCCAGGTGAAAACATCTATTCCACCATGGCAACAGACGCCTATCAGTATCTTTCCGGTACCTCCATGGCTGCGCCACACGTGTCTGGAGTGGCCGCATTGATTCTTGCATACCGGCCCAGCTTTTCCAATGAAGATGTCCGGCAGGTGCTCAGAACCTCTGCTGTTGACCTCGGCGCTGTTGGGTTTGACAGTGTATTTGGACACGGCCGTATAGACGCTTACCAAGCTTTGCAAATATCCTCCCCTTGTCGCGCCAAAATCTCATCCCCCATAGCCAACGATGTAGTGGATGGAGCCTCGTTGAGCATCCATGGCAGCGCCTATGGAAGCACATGCGGAAATTACCTTCTCGAGTTCGCTGTGGACGAGTCTGGCCCATGGCAACAAATCAACAGCGGCTCACCCCTTGTCAACGGAGTTCTTGGGGAATGGGATGTTTCGGGGTTGTCGGGAAGATTCTTCGTACGGGTGGGTATTAGCAATACGACAGGCGATCACTTTTTGGATTTTGTCGGTCCTGTGTGGATCAATGTGCCAGGATTACTGGTCAACATGGGGGAGGATGTCCATTGGACATACGCCCCAGTGGTGGCTGACCTAGATGGGGATGGCACACAAGAGTTGGTGCTGACTACCTCAATTTCGGGCGGCGGGGCACTGAACATCATTCATGCGGACGGAACCTACTTGTTGAAACAACAGCTTACCGATTATGGTTTAGGTGCACCCGCCATCGCAGACATTGATTCAGACGGCCAGGGGGAGATCCTTGTTTCCGAGTATTCCGAGGCATCCGGAGGGTTAGCGGACATTCCACAGTATCAGGTATTTGCCATTGAATTGGACGGTTCCTCAGTACCTGGATGGCCGGTCAAGGTTCAAGGTGTATTGAATGGGCAGTTGGCTGTGGGTGACATGGATAGCTCAGGGGACCTCGAAGTCATTGTTTGCACGGCAAATGCCTACTGGTTGAACAATGAGACCGAAGTACACTTTCATGAGCTCCATGCATTTCACGCCGACGGTAGCCTCGTAACGGGTTGGCCGCTTGACTATGGTGAGCAATGGTCGGCCATGTCCAATCCCGTCTTGGTTGATCTTGACAACAACGGCACGCTAGAGATCCTACTGGGCGTAAGAGACTGGGTTGATATTAATGCTCCAGGTGCTGTCCTCGCGTATCGGCACGACGGCACGCCTGTTCCGGGATTTCCGTTTGAGACAAATTATTGGAACTGGAATGTCACTGCTGGAGACATTGACAGGGATGGTACAATCGACATTTTGGCACATGGAGAACGCAGAGATGCCCACGGAGAAGGTGTCGCGCCTTGGAGCGGTTACGATGCCTTCGATACCGCTCTCGGCGATCTTGACAACAATGGCGACCTGGAGGTTGTCCACTCTATGGGAAACGGTGTACTTGTTCTCGATAAGAGCGGTGAAGTGACTTCCACCTTGTGGCCCAAAATTCTCCCCGGTGGTGACTGGCCTGGGAGGAACGCGGTGATTACAGATCTTGACAACGACGGTGATCGAGAGATTGTTCTGGCAACCTACGAAGGTCTGATTTTGGCTTGGCACCACGATGGCACTGAGGTGAATGGCTTTCCCAAACAAACCGCGGGGGTCCATCTCAGGGACGCTGTTGTCGGTGACTTTGATGGGGATGGGTTTGTCGATGTGATCGGCACAGGTTATGATGCTGTCTATTTTTGGAATGATTTCAACACGCGATGGATATCCGGTTGTTGCGATTGGGCGTTCTATCAACGGGACAGATTACGCGGAGGAGCCTATACATTCTGCGACGACAACGATCCCTGCACTGAGCGGGACACCTGTACACTTGGGGAGTGTGACGGAACCCCTATGGATTGCTCACACCTAGATGACGAGTGCAACAATGGTTACTGCGAGGCAGGTGTGTGCCAGAGTCAATTCTTCAATGAAGGGAGAAGCTGCGATGACGGAGATCCCCAGACGTCAGCTTCTGCCTGTGTTCAAGGTGTTTGCCGAGGTGTTGATGACGGTGATGATCAAAATCCTCCCGGTGATGATCAAAATCCTCACGGTGATGATCAAGATTCAATGATAGGCGGCTGCGCGTGCTCCTTGTGGACACGCTCCGGTCAGACAAAAACCGGTCTAGCATGGGTTCTGCTTGCCGGCTGGATCATGGTTAGAAGCATTGGGCAGCGAAGAAGATTCTGACCGTGCCATCTGCCAATCCTCCGCCATCGCCATTCGTGGAGCGTTTCATGTGTGCAAGAGAGTCCGTGGTCCTTTGCCTGTTCGTGTTGCTGACTTCCCTACAAGTGGACGCTGCGGTCCTGAGTCGTTCCCAAGCGGTTCAAGGGATGCTGCAGCGAGGAGAGATCAGCGAAGCAACAGCCGCGACCTACCAAGTGCTCGCCTATCAACGTCCAGAACTCTTGCCTGGCGAGCTGCGTACCTTGCCCGCCACCCAGGTTGGATGCGCCACGGAGCATTTTCTGCGTGCACATCAACTGCGAATGCGAGGGGGCCTTGTCTGGGGAGGGCCCGACGAGACGGGCCGGCCAGTGAGTGCTGGCTATTTTGATTCAACAACATACGCTGTCCGATCTCACTTCACCGCTGCGTCGCTGCAGTCCAGGGCAGCGGCCATACTTCAGTACACAGAGGAATCCCTCGCCATACAAATTGGCAACATGGGTTTCAGGCCGCCGTTGGGTGACTTTGGCGAAGGCGGCAGCGTCGCGTTTGACATCTATGTGGGAAATGCAGAGGGGGCTGGTGGTTTCACAGCGCCAGAGGCGGAATGGCCCGATACCCCGCGTACCGACTGCACCACCTGGGTGATGATCAGCGAAGAGATCCCCGATGGTGGCGACTTGATGTCTACCGTGGCCCACGAGATCAACCACGTTCTCCAAGCCGCCCACGATTGCGCAGAGTGGATCTCGTTTTGGGAAAACACCGCCACCTACATCATGGATCTCACCTATGAAAGTGTTAACGACTACGTCTACTTCTTGCCGCATTTTCAGATGTATCCGCATTATCCCCTCGATTACTGGGAGAGTGGCAACGGCTATCAGTATGGTGCCATGCTCTTGCCTTTGACCTTCGATGAAGCTTTGGGCCATGGTGACGGGGTGGCGGTGCGACAGATCTGGCAAGCGTCTGAGCAAGTCGATTGGGAGAACAACGAACCCGATTATTTCGACGCAATCGACGAAGTGGCTCGGGCATACGGAGGCACGGGATTGGATGGCGTACAGTTGCTTCTCACCGAGTGGCGCTACGTTACCGGCAATCGTGACGATGGCTCGCATTTCAGTGAGGGCGGCGATTGGTCGGCCATTTGTGACGACTACTGTGAAGCGCCCGACGATCAGGTCTACAGTTTGGCGGACTTGCCCGTTGCTGCCACTGTAACGAACCCACCCTACGATCATGGTTCGAGCTACATTCGCGTTGACCTCAATCCGTCAATCACGGGTACTTTGGCGGTCGGTTTCGTTGGCGGCCCGACCCGTTGGGGTTTGCAGGTCATTTGCGGCGGTGTCGGACCGGCACAGGTGATCCCACTACCGCTGAGTGGCACCAACGCCAACGCATCGATTCCGGTGTCGAATAGTTGGTGGTGTGTGCTCGCCGTGAGTAATCTCGGTCCTGCGAGCTACGATCCGGACGAGGACTCGTTTACCAGTACCAGTTACTCCTTCAACCTCGATTTCAACCTAGGTCCCATTGTCACCGACGGTGGTGGCGGTGACGGCGGTGACCGCGACGGCGGCGGCGGTGACGGAGCGCCACTTGAGGATGGCGGTGGCCACGACGGCGGCGGCAGTGATGACGGAGCGCCGCTCGAGGATGGCGGGGTTGTCGAAGATGGCCACCGGGGTGACGGGGATGAACCGGGGTTTGGTGACGTTCGCAGGGGCGGCATCGGATGGACCCCCGGGTATCAGATGTACCAACCCAATGATGGTTGTGCTTGCACCAGTTCTCGCGGACCTAATGGCTGGGCACTTATGGGGTTGTTCCTGGCGTTCTTCCGTAGGCGGCGCTGAGGACTCGCCAGTCGTTGCGCCTGGGCAACAGACTTCCGAAGCAGTCGATAACATGCAGAGGACCGAGGTGGGTTGGCATCGAATGGTTTGATCGCAGCCCGCCGGGGAGATCCGATGTCCGCGACTTTGCAC
>Ga0156400_1071_pt1 | contig 15973 bp, 15 predicted proteins | sample RifOxyA3_FD_108044 | JGI IMG/M metagenome (GOLD analysis project Ga0156400, IMG submission 108044) | Deltaproteobacteria bacterium RIFOXYA12_FULL_58_15
ATCGAACAGTCCCGGGGTGCTCTGCCTGTGGGTCCGCTGTTGATCTTGGTCAACATCTCCAGCGTCTGGGTGCCATTCACCTCGGAGGCAAAGGAGGCGGTGGCTCACTACGACGAGATCATCACCGAAATGAAGTTCGCGTTGCAGGAGTGCGGCCGACGAGTCTCCCGCCATATTCGTCGACGACGCCGAGTTGCCGACGCCCAGAAGAAGCAACGCTACATCGAACGATACATCCCCCATATCGGACTGGCATTGCAGGGCATCCTCGGCCTCAGCGACGCCCGACGTGACAAGGTGGTCAAAGAGTTGACCGACGTCCTCGAACGCTCCCGGAAGATGTGAGATCAGCGATGGCAAAGAAAGTAACAAAACAAACAGTGGAAAAATCAGCGCCCCAACCGGCCCCAGTCAAGAAGACCGTGGCCAAAACGGCGGCGGCCAAAGGTGCATCGAGCAAGACGACTACCTCCGAGAAGAGCACAGCAGGTGCCAGCACCGGTGGAAAAGCCCGAAAGGGCGGTCGCAATGACAAGACGACCATTCGCGCCATCGACAGCGTCGCCAACGACGTTATGAAGACGATTCTCAAAGGTGAGAAACCCGACCTGGTGATGCCTGTCCGCTCCCTGGCAAACGTGGTGTACGACACCAACAAGGGATATTTCGAAATTGGCACGTCAAAAAAGGTGCGCACCCTCACGGTCAACACGGTCAAGACGTTTGCCCAGACTCTCAAGATGATGTCGCTCTCCAAAGAGCTGGTGCAAACCAACGATTTCGCCACGAAACGAGACGCCTACTATCAATCGAAGAACTGGCAAGAAGCAAAGTTCACCGAACAGCCCGAGTCCGACACGGTGATGGACGACGTCGAGGCCATGTTCGCTGTCCACAACATCTCCCGCGAAGACCTGCGTTTCGTCCCCAATGAGCATGGTGGTGCAGTCGCTGGCGAGTTGACCGTCATCGATCGCGACCTCGATACCGGCAAACGCATCGTCATTGATTGCACCAAGTTTGGTTCTGGTGCCTACTCTGTACCCTCGTGGGTCGAACATCTGCAGTTCAAGACCAAAGCAAAGTTCATCTTGGTCATCGAGACCCACGGTATGTTTCAACGTTTGCAGTCTCACAACTACTGGCGCAAAGCCCATTGCATCTTGGTCTCCATGGGCGGCGTACCATCACGTTCGTGTCGTCGATTCATTCGGCGTTTGTCAGACGACTGCAACATACCTGTCTACGCCTTCACCGATTGCGACCCCTACGGGATCTCTAACATTTATCGGACCCTCAAGGTCGGCTCGGGCAATGCTGCCCACATCAATCGCTTCTTCTGTGTGCCCAAGGCGCGTTTCCTTGGCTTGATGCCGCAGGACATCATCGAGTGGAACCTCACCGATGCCACCCACAAGCTCACCGATATCGATATCAAGCGTGCCCGCGATGCCCTCAAGAACGACCCATTCTTCATCCAGCACAAGCAGTGGGCCAACGCCCTGCAACAGATGATCAAGATGGGGGTTCGCGCTGAGCAGCAAGCGCTCTCCAAACACGGCCTCAACTTTGTCATCGAGAAGTACCTGCCAGCCAAGCTCAAGCACCGAGCGGCATTCTTGCCCTAGGCCCTTGGGCGAAACTTTCACAGAGCTCCAACATGGGCAGCCGTTCCCCATCAATTGTCATCGCCATGGCCATCGTCGCAGCCACAGCGACGGCGACGTGCTCTTCTGATCCCCGTGAGAAGCTCGAGACCTTGCCCATACAAGCAGATGCGCGGGCTGCGTTGGCACGCCTGCGTTTTGTACCGTTGCACAACGGCGACCGCCTTGAACAGGGCGATCTCATTGTCTGCGGATCGCGCGATCGCGTAACCTTGGGCTTCTCCAAAAAGCTCGTGGTCGACTTCCTCGGCCGAGATAGCAGCTGGCTCATCGAAGAGCTCTTCTGGGCGTCCGAGGGAGAAGTCGTATTGTTTGCCGTGCCGCCACAGCAAGTGATGCGAATCGATCTCCCCCGGGGCATCGGTAGCAACAGCCGCCATCCCGACGGTTGGGTACGCGAGGTCACGGGCCACCCCGTTTCGAGCTCCGACGCTCGCACCATCGCTGGACTGTTCGGAGACGACCAAACCCACGAGCTCTTCGCCCTGCGTGACGAGCGCAAGACGGAACCGATGATTTCACCAGCGACAGCAAAGGCCACCGCAGCAGCGAGCCAGGCCGTGTCTCCCGACTCTCATCCAACAACGAAACGACAACCTTTGGGAGTCTCGGTCTTCCCGCGGATGGGACCGCGATCCGGTGTCGTCATCTCTGAAGTTGTGTCCCAGAGCCCCGCAGCCAAGTCTGGCCTCGACAAAGGTGACCGCATCGTCAAGGTCGACGGTACCCCCGTCGGTGACTTCCGCGAGCTGCGGGACGCCTTACACAACAGCCGCTCAGCAGAGATCAACCTAGAAGTCGTTGAGAAGACCGCTCGGACCAAACGCACGGTGTCGGTTGATCTGAGTCTGTGACCATCTCTCGCACGTCTGAGCTGGGAACGGCGGGAGCTGGCAACAAAGGCTAGAATTCGAACTCAATCTCGGGGTCCGCTTCCTTCTTCTTCTTGCCCTTCTTACCCTTCTTTTTGCCCTTCTTCTTGTCGACTTCTGGCGCTGCTTCTGGCGCAGCCTCGGGCTCACCACCAAAATCCGTCCCACCAAACAGGTCCTCTTGGTCAGAAGCCGCTGGTGGCGGGGCGGGTGGCTTTGTTGCGGCACCGGCATCGGTTTCCGGCACATCGAAATTCATCTCCATCTCGACGCCGCCACCACTTTCACCACCGAGGCCTTCCATCTCAATGGCTGGAGGCTGTCCCGCTTTGACGTCCTTCTGTCCTTCACTCACGTCTTTGCCGATGCTGCTGAGCTCAACGATGACAAACTCGACACGACGGTTTTGCTCACGACCCCGATTGGAGTTGTTCGAGGCGATGGGCTTCTCTGGGCCGAATCCCTCGGCAATCAAGCGTTCTGCTTGCACTCCATTGGCGATGAAGTACTGGCGAACCGACTCAGCCCTATCCTGGCTGAGCTTGATGTTGCGACGCCGATTGCCCTGTGAGTCCGTGTGACCTTCGATGCGCAATTTGCGGATGTGCTTGTAATTCTTGAGGACCGAAACTATCTGGTCCAGCAGCTTGTCGCTCTTACTCATCAACTTGGCACTGCCAGACTTGAAGAAGACCTTGTCTTTGATGACGATCTTTTGTGCATCGAGGTCGACTTCAACCAGTGTCTTGACCTTGAGCTTCTCTGGGCAGCCGTCCTCATCCTCAACGCCATTGTAGATCTCTGCCTCCTTCGGGCACTTGTCGATCTCGTCGGCAATACCATCACCATCGTTGTCCTCGGGACAACCGTCGTCGTCGGCGACGTTGTCTTTGTCTTCGGCAAAGTTCGGACACATGTCACCGAGATCGGCGAGACCGTCGCCATCGTTGTCAGGGTCCGCACAGCCATCGACATCTTCGAAGCCATCGACGTCCTCGGCCTCATCGGGGCACTTGTCGACCTTGTCAGCGATGCCATCTTCATCGTTGTCTAGATCAGCACAACCATCGTCATCTTTGAAACCGTCCTTGTCCTCGACGTCACCCTGACATTGATCGGCTTCATCCAGTACGCCGTCCACGTCGACGTCCGTCTCGGGGCAGCCATCGGTGTCTGCGAGGCCGTCTTTATCTTCGGGTTCGTTCGGACATTGGTCGTCTTCGTCGACAACACCGTCCTTGTCGTTGTCGAGCTCCGGACAGCCATCGGAATCTTCGAAATCGTCACGGTCTTCTTGCTTGTCGGGGCATTTGTCAAAGGAATCGGAAACACCATCCTTGTCGGCGTCGGCCAAACCGTATTCGCCGCTGTACCAGATCAAACCAGCAAAAAGCCGCGGCGCTGGTTGTCCGTAACCCTGGGTCGTAATGCCGGCACCACCACCTGCGGTGATGACGAAATTGTCGAAGGCGGCCCAGCGAATGCTGACATCCGCCTCGAACGAGGTACGCGCAGCCTGTTTCTTCTTGGCCAACTCCGAGTCGGCATTCCAAGCAAAGGCATTGGTTGCGGGGGTGTGGCCAAACAGCTCGCCAACAATCTCAAACGGCAGGCCTTCGCCCATGTTGACGTCAAAGGCGACAGCCGCCTTGGCAAAAACCTCATCATCGACGGTAAGCAGTACTTGGCCCTCAACCGGCTCGACGCGCGTCTTGTCACGCATGCGGTAACCGAGATTGACGCCGGCCCGCAAAAAACTGGTGCGCGTCGACAGCGCCAAGGAGGGCGCGATCACCACGCCGTTTTCGCTGGCGTAGGCTGCCTGAGCCGCGGTTGGAAGGATGACCGTGCCGACCACTGCGGCGGAAAACACACCATCGTCGATGTTGAGGAACCTGACCTTGGGAACCAACCTCAGATCACCCTGGGTGAAACCAGACAACGCGCCGCCGAGATCGATGTTTGCCCCACCTTCGCCAAATGCCTCCTCATCCTGGCCACCTTGCAGGATCAAGGGCATGACAACGCCGAACTCACCTATGTCGAACAGACCCAATGCGGCCATGACATTGGCATCGACGCGGAAACCGACGATGGCACCGACTTCTCTCTCACCGCCGTCCGCCTCCAGGATCTGCACAGCCAACGGGTTGCGAGCGTAATTGAGGTTCAACCCGGCACTGATGCCAAGATGGCTGTTCACATCACCGCTTTCAGTGGTGATGAATCCAGTGGCCCCTGGAGCCGGTTGAAACAACTGCAAGTCGACGGTGGGCGCGGAGGAATCAGGAGAAGCCGCGCGCACTGTACCGGCGACAAACAAAACGGAGATGGCGACGTTCAACACACGCATCGATACCCCCAAATAAGGCGATGGCCACACCCTAGCACCAAAAGGGAAATGGGAGCCAGAGCCTTCTCTCGCAGCACGAGAAGCGCTAGAAATCGCCGCATGAGAGCAATAGTGACTGGCGGCGCAGGGTTCATCGGTTCACACCTGAGCGATGCCCTCTGCGAACTGGGGTCCGAGGTGTTGATCGTCGACAACCTCTCATCGGGGAAACGGGAAAATGTCCCACAGACGGCTGATCTCGCAGAAGTCGATGTCACAACTGCCGAATGCGAGCGGGTGATCCGTGACTTCGCCCCCGAGGCCGTTTTCCACCTGGCGGCACAAATGGATGTCCGCCGTTCAGTGGCAGATCCGGCGTTCGATGCTCGTACCAACGTCGAGGGCACCGTCCGGGTCGCCCACGCCGCCGCCGACGCCGGCACCCAAGCGATATTTTTCGCTTCCACAGGTGGTGCGATCTATGGGGAGCAAGAGACATTCCCGGCCGACGAAGAGCACCCTACCCGCGCGGAGAGCCCATACGGAGTCGCCAAAAGGTGTGGCGAGCTCTACCTCGACCTGTTCTCGCGCCTGAGCGCGATGCGAGCGGTCATGCTGCGCCTGGGCAACATCTATGGCCCCCGGCAGGATCCGCACGGTGAGGCTGGAGTGGTAGCCATCTTCAGCCGAATGATGCTGCAGGGGACGCCCCCGGTCATCAACGGCGACGGCGGGCAAACCCGTGACTACGTTTTTGTTGGCGACGTGGTACGAGCCTTCCTATTGGCACTGCGTCACCATGAGGTTCGCGGCCCCATCAATGTTGGCACCGGCATCGAGACCGACGTGAATGCACTCGCTTCTTACATCGCAAAGGCGGCGGGTTACACCGGTGAGATCAAATATGGGCCGGCCAAACCAGGCGAACAACGCCGCTCGGTGCTCCACAACCAACGTGCAGCGGAGCTGCTACACTGGCAACCGCAGACCAAGATCGCCGACGGCCTGGCGAAAACTGTCGACTGGTTCAGAAACGGCTAGCTCCGGCCAGCCCCGGCTAGCACCCGCCTGGCCCCTTCGTCGGTCCGAGAAAACGAAATCTATAGGTCCCCGTCGGAGAGCAATGGCGCGCGGGCGTCCTTTTCGGAGAGAATCGGCTGCGCCAAAGGCCAGTTTATGCAAATCTTGGGGTCATTCCAGCGCACGATGCACTCGTGTTGTGGCGAGTAATAGTCGGTCTGACGGTAGACGATGTCGGCGACTTCCGAAAGAGTGCAGAACCCATGCGCAAAACCCGGAGGTAACCAGAACATGCGGTTGTCGTCGCCGCAGAGATCGATGCCCACCCATTGGGCAAACGTCGGAGATTCACTGCGCACATCAACTGCCACATCGAATATCCGTCCGCGGACACAGCGCACGAGCTTGCCCAGAGCGGCTGGTTCCTTCTGCCAGTGTAATCCGCGCAGAGCACCCCGCCGCGACCGAGAGTGGTTCTCTTGGACAAATGGGCCAATGCCGTGCTCAGAAAAGACCTTCTCGCGAAAGGTCTCACAGAAGAAACCGCGTTCGTCTCTGAACTGCGGGTGCTCGACAATCAGCACTCCTTCGAGCGCCGTGGGAATAAACGAAAACGTCACTCAGCTCTCCTCCTCACAACCCGCCGGGCTGCCTCAAACATCTACCTGTCGCCCCTCTATATAACTCGCGAGGGCCTCTTGCCACGATCTCAGCGGCGCAAGTCCTGCGTGCCTGAGGGCATCGTGCCGTAACACCGAGTAAGCCGGACGTTTGGCGGGCGAATTCCATTGTGCGCTGGTCACAGCCTGCAGGTCAGGTTTCACACCGGCAAGGCGAAACAACTCCACCGCAAACTCATACCAAGTGCAGCTCCCTGTATTGGTGATGTGGTAGAGACCGTATGCCGAAGTACCAATCAGCTCGACCAACTTAGCAGCGAGATCGACCGTCGCAGTGGGAGTCAACCGTTGGTCGTTGACGACCTTGAGGGGCTTGCCACTTCGGGCAAGTCCCAACATCGTCTCGACAAAGCTGCGGCTTGCATTGGATTGGTATGCCCCCGCACGGCCATAAAGCCCACAGGTTCGGACAACGAAGTGGCGCTCCCACGCCGTCCGTACGGCATATTCCCCTGCGAGCTTGGAAATCGCATAGACGCTTTTGGGATCGGGCCTGTCATCTTCCGAAAACGGCAAAGCGCGATCGGGCGCTCCGTCGAATACATAGTCGGTAGAAAAATGCACCAACGTCGATCCCATGTCTTTGCAGACCCGCGCGAGGTTGTGCACTGCCGCAGCATTGGTGAGAAATGCATCCTCCGAACGTGTCTCGCACTCATCGACACGGTGAAACGCGGCTGTGTTGATGACAATGTCGGGACTGTTCACCATTAAAGTGGAACGCGTCTGTTCGAAGTCGCAGACATTCATGTCGCTGATCGTGAGCGGCACCACCAGTTGGTCCGATGCGTCCTCCAGCGCCGCGAGCAAATCTGTGCCAAGTTGGCCGTCAGCACCAATAACCGCGATGGTCTTCTTCATCTCCACCTCTTCACGCGTTTCAAGTCGTCCATCGTTCGCAGCGGCGCACGGTTGTTGCGAACGGTTTGGCGGCTCAAGCGAAAAAACCTGTGATGCAATCAACGACCCGCTGCAACTCGTCGCTTGTGAGCTCACCGAAAATCGGCAGAGCGAGACACTCCTCTGCGAGAAGCTCAGCCACAGGGAAGGCACCAGAGGTCAGTGACGCGAAGCAGGGCTGTTGGTGCAGTGGTTTTGGATAATAAACGGCGCAGCCGATGTTCTGTTTGCGCAAAACGTTGAGAAGCTCATCCCGACGACCTGCACCATGCACGCGCACGACATACTGATTGAAGACGTGATTGCTCTGACACACTGCCGGCAATGACAACGGCGCACTTGCGGGCTTTTGGGTGCCATCAGCACAATTGGCAGCGCAAGGCTCGCCATCGCATGCAACTTTGGCGACTCCCGCCGCGATGAACAACTCGTTGTAACGGGCAGCGTTGGCCTGACGGGCACGAGCATAGCCCTCAACATGCGGAAGCTTGACTCCGAGGAGGGCAGCCTGCATCGCATCGATGCGGAAATTTCCCCCGACCTCAGGGTGCTCGTACATCTGCTGGCCACCATGGACCCGCAGCGCCCGTACCCGCTTTGCCAACTCGCCGTCATGGGTGGTGACCAGGCCAGCGTCGCCGAACCCACCCAGGTTCTTGGAAGGAAAGAAGGAGAAACATCCTAATGTGCCCAACCCCCCCGCTTTTCGACCCTGATACTCAGCGCCAATCGCCTGTGCCGCATCCTCGATGACCGGCACACCCTTGGCCCGAGCGATATCGTTGATCGCATTCATCTCTGCGCACTGGCCGAAAAGATGCACGGGAATAATGGCCCGTGTTCTCGAAGTGAGCTTGCGCTCAACATCTTTGGGATCACAGTTGAAACATCGCGGCCGACTATCAACGAAAACCGGCGTTGCCCCCGTGCGCCATATGGTTCCGGCCGTGGCAAAAAAGGTGAAGGTCGGGCAAATGACCTCGTCCCCACGGCCAATACCCAAAGCCATCATGGCGACCAACAGAGCGTCAGTCCCCGATGAGACACCGATGGCGTGCTCGACCCCAAGATATCTGGCACACTCGCGCTCAAATGTTTCGACCTCGTTGCCGAGGATGAACTGCCCACCCTCAAGCACCCGCTGGAAGGCCGCCCTGAGCTCAGCCTGAAGCTTGCCATTTGCACGTCGTGGGTCGAGAAGGGGAACACTTTCCTTGTTGGTCATGCCATTTCCTCTTTGTTACTCTTTCTGCGCAGATTCTTCACTCGTGCCATGCGCCGTGGATTCCACAGCGGCTGCCTGATCGCTGCTGGCAGTCTTCATTACGTGGATTTTCGACCGCAGCCAAGTCAGGTTGACGTTATCTGGGGCTTCTGCTCCCATCGAAACGCCTCCCCTTGTGACGCCTCCCTTTGAAACGCCTTGCCCTTGCAACGGCAACGACTGATAATGCCCCCGAGGAAAGCGTGGAGCAGAGTTGGAACATTCTGGTTGTCGACGATGAGCGTTACAACATCGATTTGGTGCGTCGCGCCCTGCGGCCTCGCCGTCGTTACAATATCATCGCCGCCGACTCACCAACGGAAGCTTTGATGATCCTTGCAAGTACAGAAGTTCATCTCCTCATCGTTGATCAGAAGATGCCAGGGATGACTGGGGTCGAGCTCCTGGAGCATGCCAAATTAGCTGGCACTCCGGTGCCAGCTATCATGGCAACGGCCTATCCGGACGATGCGGACGTGCGCCAAGCTCTGGCAGTCCACCTGATCATTCGAATTCTCGACAAGCCCTGGTTCTCCCAGGAAATGCTGGGCGCAGTAGACCAGGCCATCGTTGCTTGACCTTGGCTGATGATGAAAGGACGCCCTCCGTTGTTGGCTCTTCTTTGCGCCATGCCTTGCACGGCCCACGCACAGGCCATCGACGCTGCCGAGGCTCGAGTCATTTTGTTTGGCGCAATGCCAGATCCCCAAGCAGACACCGAGTGCAACGATTCGACACCAGCCGATCAGGTGACTTGCTTGCTGAGGAAGCGCTATGCCAAAGACCCCAAAGCCGCAGTGTTGGCCGTCGAGCTTTGGCAGAAGACCGGCTCTTTGGCTGGGCTTCTCCATGAACGCGACTTCGACGGCGGATATCGCGGTGCCTTGCACCTGGTGCCGCACCTGCCCGTGGGTGTCGATCGCAAGCATCTGCAATTCGTCACCAGCGCCCTGACAGCTCTGGATGATTTCTTCACGGGTCTTGAAAAAGAGGCGGGCAAGGCCCCGCGTTACCGCTGGCGCGACCTCGATCTACGGTTCTTTCGCTCGGTGGGCCGTCGCACGCCAGCCGCCTATGCTGGCGATTGGCAGGTCGCCTACAACGTCCGTGGAACTTTGAATCACTCGACCACAGTCGTCCGCAACCTTCTCTTTCACGAGATATTCCACCTCAACGACCAAGCGGCGGGCGACTGGTCGAGCCGCGCCCTCGGAGACATTCACCACAGCATCATCGAGCGCTGCGGTCGCGAGGCCAAGTGTCTCGAACCGTATGTCCAAGGATGGCTCAAGGTCCGGGGCAAGACCTACTACGCGTTCATGCCGGGCAACGGTGTCGAGGAGTACGCGGCCGACCTGGCGCAGAACTATCTGCGCGAGCAGCTCACAATCTTAACGGGGCAAACGGTCAAACATCCCTTCAAATGCGGGCCGCCGGAGAACGCCAAGGCCTGGAAGCTCATCGTCGACGAGTTCTTCGCTGGCATCGACCGCATACCGGCTTGCGCAAACAATTGATGCAAAAAACCCATGGAGAGTCACACGATGCCCCCTGAGTCCTCGGCTGCCCCCGGCGCGCCCTCTGCGGTCGAAAAGATCACCCTGGTCTGTTGCCAGACAACCACGCTCGAGTTCGCCGACACCACTTTGACCATCGAGATGAGTGACGAAAACATGCGCATCTCGAAGGGCGGCGCGGACGCCATCAACATCGTTCTCAAGGACCAGAAGGTACCTTACAAGCTCAACATCCTTGGCAGCGTCGTCCTCGAGGAGCAGAAGCTGGGCGACATGGACTACGCCGACTACTTCTCTGTCAATTGGGAAGATGAGTTCTCCGCTCCAGTGATCGTCTTCAAAAAACCACCGCTGCGAATCGCGCGCGTGTACACCAAAGGTCAACGCATCGAGCTCGGAATCGAGAACGTGGCCGGATATCGGGTCGAGTACAGCGACGGCGTGGTTGCCAATTTTGATCGCAAATCAAACGGCGGTTTCGAATTCAGCTTCTCGACCGGATTTTACGGCAACTTCGCCCCGGGCGACGACGGCTCTTACACGCTGACGTTCAAGGGCGACAAACTGCGACCCGACGAAGAAGAATACAGATCTCAATCAAAGTTCATTGTGTCCCGTTCAAAGTACACCGGGAACATGTTGTTGATTCTCGAGGAAGACGCCATCGTCGAAATCAAGTAGTCAATCTTTCCTGTACTTGGTTACCCGCGCCCAACACTTGGAGGGATCATGCCACATCGATGCAACAACACACTGCGCAACGAACGAATTACGTCTGTCCTATACGGCATTGTTTTGGCCACGGTGTGGGGTTGCTCGACCCAACCGGTTGGCGTTCACAAGGCGGAGCTCCCGGTAGCACCCGATCTCACCGCCATCGACGAAGTCGATGCCCCCATGTTGCAGGTCACACGAGCACCGGGCGAGGTAACGGACTCAGGCGAGGCAGTCGAACGAGAGCACCTGCCCATCACAGAAGTGAATACCAAGGTTCGCATCGTCGGACCTGTGGCTAAGACCCGAGTCACCATGACCTTCTACAACCCGCACGATCGGGTTCTCGAGGGCGACCTGGTGTTCCCACTGCCAGCCGACGCCACCGTCACCGGCTACGCCCTCGACATCGAAGGGCAACTGGTCGACGCCGTCGCCGTGGGCAAAGAGAAGGCCCGCGTGGTCTTTGAGAAGGAAGTGCGCAAGGGCGTCGACCCCGGCATCGTCGAATGGGTCGGCGGCAATCATTTCCGCACCCGCGTCTATCCGATTCCCCCCAAGGGGAGCCGCACCATCGCCGTCGAGACTGTCCGCGAGTTGGCGCTCCACCTGGACGGCTCGACATACACATGGCCTGTGGCCTTTCCCTCGGGGCTCGAGAAGTATGACCTCCGCGTTGAAATCCCTGACCTAGCGAGCAATCCAAGAATTGAGCTGGCAGGACAAATCCCCTTGTCGGTCTCGGGCGGCGACGGGGTCTGGATCGGCGAGGCCAAGCCCGCCGGCAAACCCCTCACAGGTCGGCTGACCATCGCCGTCCCTGGAAAGCCGCGCACCGTTGCCGTCGAGTCCCACAACCATAATGCCGAGGGTACTTCAGGCAGCGCGTACTTTTTGATCAATCAACCCCTGACGACAAGACCGTCGGCGAATGGTGTCGCTGCCAAAAAGGTCGTCATCTTCTGGGACGCTTCGCGCTCGCAGGAAAAGACCGATCATGCCCGCATACTCAGCGGTTTTGCCGCCTTCTTTGCTGCCCTCGATGCTGCCTCGATCGCGGTCGAGCTTTGGCCGTTCAGTGATGCCATGCGCGAGCCCGCTACGTTGACCATTCGCGGTGGCGACATCGAGCCGTTACGCAAAGCAGTGACAGACATCATCTACGATGGTGGCACTCAACTCGGTGTCATCAAGCCCCAAGGCAAAGCCGCAAGCCTCTACTTCCTCGTGAGCGATGGTGTTTCCACCTTTGGTCACAGCGAACCCGCAGCCTTCAGCGCACCCGTGTTCACCGTCTCGGCCGCAACCAAAGTCAACACTGCGTTCATGGGCTGGCTCGGAACGCGCAGTGGCGGTGCCTATTTCAATCTCGCGGACTCCGATCCGTCGGTGATGTCTGCGGCGGCCGGGTCGGCCCCCTTGGTTGTCAAGGCGATCAACGTCCAAGGCGGTCAGGTCGCAGACGTCCTTCCGGGGATTGGCCAGCCCCTCACCGACAAATTGTCGCTGAGCGGCCGACTCGAGTCCCAATCGGCCACCGTCGAGGTCGAGCTCGGTGTCGCTGGGGAAACTGTCGATACCATTCGTTTCGAGCTCACCCGGGGCCAGACCCATGGCGACCTCTTGGCGCTGTTGTGGGCACAAAAGAAGGTGGCTCAACTGGCAGCGTTTCCAAAACAAAACGAAAAGGCGCTCACCGACGTAGGCAAAAGGTTTGGTCTGGTAACCCCCTACACCTCGCTCATCGTCCTGGAACGCCTGGAACAATACATCGAGCACGACATCCGACCACCCGCCACGCTCCTCCCGTGGCGTCGTGCCTTCGACGAACAGGTGGCTGGTCGGGTGGCCCAAGAGAAGGTCGAGCATCAACGCAAGCTCGAACGCATCGTCGGCCTTTGGAACGAACGCATCGCCTGGTGGGAAACGAAGTTCAAATACCCGCGCGACTTGAGGGTCGCAGGAGAGTCCAAGAAGTCCCGTCGCGAAGAAAGTGCTGGCGATGATTTTTCGTCGGCTCCGCCACCGGCACCGAGCATGGAACGTATGGATTCAGCTGAAGCGGCAAAAGAGGACGCCCCCTCGATGAAGGACGAGGCACCATCTGCCAAGACGGTATCTGACTCTAACGCTGTGAACGATTCCGAACCATCCATAGAGCTCAAACCCTGGACACCCGATACCCCGTATCTCAAAAACCTCGACGCCGCCAACGATGCCTACGCGGCTTATCTTGCCGAGCGGAAGTCCTACGGCGCTTCACCCGCCTTTTATCTCGACTGCGCCGACTTTTTCTTTCGCAAGGAACAACGCTCCCTAGGACTGCGAGTCTTATCCAACGTTGCCGAGCTTGAGCTCGAGGACGCTGCGCTGCTGCGAGTGTTGGCGCACCGTTTGGCCCAGCTCGAATTTCTCGATCTCGCCGCCATCGCCTTTGAACAAGTCTTGTCGTGGCGCCCAGAAGAGCCACAGTCCTATCGCGACCTCGCCTTGGTGCTTGGCCGAAGTGGCAACCACCTGAGGGCGTTGGAGCTGCTAGCCCACGTGGTCATGAACCAATGGGATCGCTTCGATGAGATCGAGCTCATCGCCTTGATGGAATTCAACGCGTTGGTTCCGCAAGCGCGCAAAGCGGGTATCACTGAGCTTCCACTCGACGAGAGGCTCATCAAACTTCTCGATCTGGATCTGCGCATCTCCCTGTCATGGGACACCGATCTCACCGACATCGACATGTGGGTCATCGAGCCTTCAGGCGAGAAGGCCTATTACGGCAATAACCGCTCGCAGATTGGCGGCCTGGTGTCTCGCGACTTCACCCAAGGTTATGGCCCTGAGGAGTATGTGATTCACCGGGCCATGCGAGGCGAATACACGGTGCAAGCAAATTTCTTTGGCTCCAGCGCCCAGACTCTTACCGGTGCCGTCACTTTGCAGCTTGAGCTGTTCACCCATTACGGCCGACCCAACGAGAAGCGCAAGGCCATCACGCTCCGGCTCAACCAGGCGCGCGACACCATCACCGTCGGTACCATCAAGTTCTAGAGCCCGTTCGAGAAATGGTTGTCGGCCGTTTGATCCAAGGCTGTTTGATCCAAGGGTTGAGGTCATCTGCGAATAGGTGATACTATAGTATCATGTTGAGTTCGGCACCGTCTGGACGATTCGTGTTGCGAGTTCCTCCGAAGCTTCATGGCCAGCTCCGGCGGCTGGCTTTGGAGCGCGGGATCTCGCTCAATGCCTTGTGTGTGCGCCTGTTGGGACTCGGAATAGATTCGGGTGGCAACAGCGAGGTTGATGCTCTGGAGGAGTACGCGTCGTGGTGGTCAGTCGCGAGGCGTCATGTCGAGGCGAACGCCGAACAGTTTTTGGGCGCGGTGCTCTTCGGCTCGGCGTCCCGCGGTGAGCTGCGCGTTGACTCCGACATCGATCTCCTTCTCGTCGTTGCTCCCCAGGTATCGCTGCATCGTGATCTCTACCGTCAATGGGACGATTTCCTCGCCGGGAACACTCTTCCACACGAAGTGAACGCGCACTTCGTTCATCTCCCGGACACGGTCGAGGCCGCAGGCAGCCTCTGGTTGGAGGCGGCGACTGAGGGCCGACTCCTCACCGATCGGACGGGCGTTGTTCAGCGCTTTTTCGTGCGTCTGCGCCGAGCCATTGCCGCCGGCGAGTTTGTTCGAGGCGTCATCCATGGCCAGCCCTATTGGAGGCACGCCGCATGATCAACCGGGGATTGGTCCGAGATTACCTCGAGCGCAGCGGCCACCGGCTCGCCGCGATTGATGTCCTGTACGAGCGACGGGCGTGGGCAGACGTGGTTCGCGAATCGCAGGAGGTTGTCGAGCTGAGCCTGAAGGCATTGCTGCGACACGTAAACATCGATGCCCCGCGCATCCACGATGTCGGCCGCGTGGTCCAAGACCATCGCAATCATCTGCCGGAAACCTTGCGGCCACACGCGGATCGCATGGCGGCGATCTCCAAGAATCTACGCCGCGACCGCGAGATTGCCTTCTATGGCAGCGAAGACCTTACACCGAGTGACTTCTACGTTGAAGAAGATGCGGCGCAGGCGAGGGCGGATGCCACCTGGCTCGTCCGCACCATCGAAGCCGTTGTCCTAAAATAGCGAAACGCCCAGGTGTCATGAGTGGCTCCGATCCTCAGAAGAAGCGTGTCAACGCGAGATAGGGAGGCGAGAAAGCCAAGGTCCAAGCCACCAAAGGTCCGTGGTCACGGCCGTAGAGGCCGAGAAGGATCATAAAGAAGATGGCGGGTGGGATGCGGATCAACATGACTTTGCGTGGAACCTTCTCTCGCGCCTTGGTGGCCAACGCCCAGCCGGTGAGCACCAAGGACACAAGCCAAATGACTGCCACAGCGGTCCAACCCGGGACGGTTTCGTTACACCACCGTAGCGCTCCCCACCAAGCCGCGAGCAACGCGGCGTGGGTTATGACCCATGCAACGATGACAACCAAGACGTCACGCCACTTGGGACCGTCACGGTTCAATTCGAACCATGTGACACTGGCGGCACCAAAAACGGCCCACCCGAGGATCCCCACCGGCGGCACCTCAAAGAGGCCCGGCTCGCTCCAGGCCCACAAACCCGCGCGCACCGCGACAGGCTCGATGAGAGAGGCATCAGCCAAAACAATGGCTCCGGTAACCCACGGGATCTTCGCCGGTCGATTGCCAACCAATGCGCGGCCCAGATCCCAAGCAGAGAAAATGACGCAGGGCCAGATGAGTGCCACCAACAAGGGCATCGGCCCAAGGGTGACAGTCCACTGGTCGACATAGCCATAGAAACCGTAGAGCCCCATACAGGTTGCCTCTACGACCAACCCTGCGGCCGCTAGGCTGCCAAAACGAATACCGAAACGAATGCGGTCCGAGCTCTGCCGCCTCCGCACGAGCACATACAAAAGGACAATGAGGGTACAAGTGATCTCAATGGCGACAAAAGACATGTTTCAACCGCCGACGAGGAAGATG
>Ga0156400_1026_pt2 | contig 15899 bp, 8 predicted proteins | sample RifOxyA3_FD_108044 | JGI IMG/M metagenome (GOLD analysis project Ga0156400, IMG submission 108044) | Deltaproteobacteria bacterium RIFOXYA12_FULL_58_15
AAGATGACTCACCCAAGTAGGAGGCAGCAGATGTTCCGGCGCAGCCGCACCGCAGTTTCATGCGTTCTCGTTCTAGGCGCGATGGCATGTGGCGATGGGGTCCCCATCAATATTGACAACGACCCGATTGATCGAGAGGCAATCGTCAACGCCCAAACAAATCCCGAGACCGGTTGGTCAGCCGTCGGCGCTTTGGTGCTCGCTCCGTATTATGCATACGTCGGCTCATTCTGTACGGGTACGCTCATCGCTCCGAACTGGGTGCTGACCGCTGCCCACTGCGTCCTCGACGAAGAGGGTAACGAAATCTCACCGGCCAACACCAAGTTCTATGTCGGGTGGGACTCCGACAACCCCAACGACAATCAACTCTTCCAAGTGGGCGCGGTCTTCCCCCACGACGAATACGATTCGTACTCCCTTGTCAACGACATCGCCCTGGTTTGGCTAACAGAACAACCGAGTGTAACCCCCATCCCATACCATGTGGATTCCTCGAGCACGACATCCGACAACATCAGCAATCTTGTCGGTCAAAATCTGTTCGCCGTTGGTTTCGGCGTCGTCGAGGGTATCAACAATACCGGCGGCGGCACCAAACGCTCCGCCAACATTCCCATTGGCAGCACCAGCGCGTTGAGCTTTACCACCTTGTACACCTCTCCACTCTATACCGGCACCTGCTATGGCGACTCCGGTGGTCCAGGCCTCTACCAATGGGCGGGTGGTTGGGACATCATCGGCGTGGTGAGTGCCGGTGGCAGCACTTCCTCCGACCCCTGCCATGGCTCCACCCAATACACCCGGGTCGATGCCTACGTCTCATGGATCCAAAATGAGATTTTGTCCGACCCTCCCAACTGCAACTCCCAACCCTCGCTCTGCAACTGCACCGACGCCTGTCGGCCCGCCGGATGGTGTGACAACAGCGCCTGTTTGGACATGACCTGTTCCGAAATCTATTCCTGCTTTAATGAGTGCGCCGACGGCGACGACATGTGCTCCCAGGGCTGCTACAACAGTGGCTCCGCCGTCGAGAAGGCAAAGGTCGACGCCATGCTGGGGTGCTTCAGCGATTCCTGTGGCTCGGTCGCCGAAAGTCAGTTCCAGGCATGCATCGATCAGTATTGTTCATCAGAGCTCGATGCTTGTTTCCCCGTGGTCACGGGCGATTCCACCTGCGAGCAACTCTATGACTGCTTCGTCAACTGCCCACAGGACGATGATGCATGTTCCACCGGCTGCTTCGAGTCGGGTACCGCACAGGCGCAAGATGAGTTCCTCGACATGTACGACTGCTTCAATACGAACTGTAGCACACAAACCGGCGACGCCTGGCAGAGCTGCGTAGCTGCAGAATGCGGCACCCAGATCTCCGCCTGCTTCCCCCCTGACAACTGCGACTTCACCGGTGGTGATTGCAGCCCGGGCACCGCATGCTATCCGACAGCGAGTGGCGTTGGCAGTTGTTTCGCCACCCAAGGCATCGGCCTCGGCACCTCATGCGCGGATCCAACTGACTCCCTTGCATGTGCCGACGGCATGCTCTGCTATGGCGACGGCAGCAACGACACCTGCGTTGCATTCTGCTACAGCGTGGACGATTGCCTCATGGGTGAGGAATGCGCCGGACCCGTCTTCACGGGCATTGCCGATCTTGGCATCTGCCTGCCGCCCGCCTGCACCGACGCCGACAACGACGGCTCCTGCGCAGAGGACGACTGCAACGACAACAACCCGCTCGTTTATCCGGGCGCTCCAGAGGCCTGCAACGACACCATCGACAACAACTGCGACGATGAAGTCAACGAAGGCTGCACCACTTGCGTCGACAACGATGACGATGGCTACTGCGTTGCCGATGATTGCAATGACGGCGTTGCAGCCATTCACCCCGGTGCCACTGAGGTCTGTGGCAACCTCATCGATGACAACTGCAACAACCAAAACGACGAGGGTTGCGGCTGTACTGACGAGGACCACGACGGCTACTGTGCCGACGTCGATTGCAACGACCACAATTCCGCCGTCTACCCAGGTGCCCCCGAGAATTGCCTCGATCCTCTCGACAACAACTGCAACAACGTCGCGAACGAAGGTTGTGATGCGTGCATCGACAACGACCACGACGGCTACTGCTCCAATGTCGATTGCAATGACACCAACGCTCAAGTGAACCCGATCAAGGCGGAGAAATGCAACGATGGCTTGGACAACGATTGCGATTCCGCAACCGCCGATGCCTGCCCCGGTTGCATCGACCGTGACATGGACTCCTATTGCGACACCGTCGATTGCGACGACAACAACGGTGGCATACACCCAGATGCGCCGGAGAATTGCGGCGACCGATTCGATAACAATTGCAACGGCGTTGTCAACGACGGTTGTTCGAGCGGTGGTGCCGTGCCGTACACCCAACAGAAGGAGGAAGGTTGCTCTGCGACCGGTGCCCCACTTGCCGGACAAGGCTTGATGCCCGCGATGGTGCTGGCCCTCGCGGCAATGCTGCGACGACGTCGTAAGTCCTGATCGGATCCACATGGGTCACATCGCGGCCAAGGCTGCCTACCACAGTCTGCAGAAGCGGCTGGACATGATGCCCATCGGTGCACCGTTGCACCGAGCCCTCATCGAGCTGCTCGAGCTGCTCTTTACTCCCGAGGAATGCCGAGTTGCCGCGGCAATTCCTTTGCGGCTTGCAAAGTTGAAACAGATTGCCAACAACGCGGGTCTTCCGGAAAAGCGCACCGCAGAGATCCTCGATAGCCTAGCCAACAAGGGACTCGTCGTCGACTTCCCGCGGCCAAACGGGGCGGCTTACTACTACCTGAACCCAACGGTGATCGGGTTTTTCGAGTTCACCATGATGCGCGTGCGCGACGACGTGGATCAAAAACAGGCGGCCAAGCTCATCTGGAGCTACATGTTCGAGGATCCCCAACAGGCGTTCTTGGGCATGATGACGGGAAGCGACACCTTCATCGCTCGCCCCTTGGTGCACGAGACCGCATTGGATCCCCAGGTCTACTCTGAGGTCCTCGACTACGAGAAGGCAAGTGCCATCATTGACAGCGGCACGGCGTGGGGCGAAAGCATCTGCCATTGCCGCCACGTCAAGCATCACCAGGGAAAGCCGTGCAAACATCCCATGGGCCATTGCCTGACTGTTGGCCGCGCTGGCGACTGGCTGATTCGACGTGGTATGGCAAAGTCGATCCCAAAAGAACGTGCCCTCGAGATCATCAACTACTCCTATGAAAATGGACTGGTGTTGATGACCGACAACATCAAGGACCAACCTGGATTTATCTGCAACTGTTGCAAATGCTGTTGCGAGATGATGGGCGGCATGCGCCTCATTCCCGAAGCCGCAAAGGTTGTGAGCTCCAATTATGTCGCGGCAATGAATCCAGAGTTATGCAATGGCTGCGGCAAATGTGCCAAGGCGTGTCCCATCGACGCCGTGGAAATGGTCCCAGCCGCACCGACGGAGGCAGCACCAAAACGCACGAAGCGGGCGAGTCTCGACATCGAGCGTTGCCTCGGTTGCAGCGTCTGTTATCGAGAGTGCAAATTCGATGGCATTCGCATGCTTCCAGCCAAGCAACGGGTTTACACTCCAGAGAACATGATGGAGCGCATGGCTTTGCAGGCGATTGAGCGCGGCAAACTGCAACACCTGCTCTTCAATGATCCCGGCAAGCTGAGCCATCGGGTCCTCGGCTCTCTCCTCGACACCGTGGTGCGTTTACCACCAGCCAAGCAGGCTTTGGCCAACAAGCAACTCAAGAGCAAGTTTGTCACCGCACTACTCGGCCGCGTGACTCCCAAGTCGCAAGAACCTTCTTCGAACAAAGGTGCCTAGGCTCTCCATGCTCATACGAACAATGACACTCGACGACATGGACTTCTTCGTGTCCCAGTGCCTACGCGAATGCTGGGCAGTTGCGCCATCCTGGCTCGAGACACACCTTGCTCACGACCCCGACGGGTGCTTCTTGGTCGAAGTTGATGGGCATTCGATCGGCATGATGACCACTACCTGCTACCGGCAAACTGGGTGGATGGGAAACCGCATCATCGACTCGGCTTGGCGCGGCAAGGGAGTCGGAACCCAACTGCTCCGCCATGGTTTCGACTATTTGCGCGGTCTTGGCATCAAGACCATTCGCGTAGAGTCTGAAGAGACGAGCATTCGCCAGTGCCATCAACTGGAGTTTGAAGACGAATTGAGATCGCCGCGCATGCTCTACCAGGGCGGCCCCCCCGCCCCTGGCAAAGAAGTGGCAGAGCTCACCACCGACAACTTTGGTGAGATCGCCGCCCTGGATGCTGAGGTTTTCGGCGACGATCGGATGCGATTTCTCGAGCTCATGCTGAAGATGTCTGATGGTGCGTGGAAAGCCCACCGGCCCACCGGCGATGTCTGTGGGTTCATCATGCGGCTCCCGATGATGAACTGTCTCATGATCGGACCATGCGTAGCAGAGGATCCCGAGACGGCATCCGACCTCATACGGCGTGCGCTGCAGAAAGTCGATGACAAACCGGTGGTAGCCTCCATTCCAGGCACCAATACGGCCGGTCTCGAGCTTCACCGCTCCCTCGGGTTTCGTTTCGGCGGCCCGTGCCTACGTCAAAGATGGGGACCCTCCGAAATCGGCGCCAGCAAGCTCGACAACATCTTCGCGTTGGCTACGGGCGCCGCCGGTTGATCATTTTGCCGGCAAGGTTTCAGCAACAACGTGTCGCCACAGCGGCCACCTGTGATAGCATGTCACCTTCTTCAAAACACCGCGACCAAGGAGAAACGTTGTGCGCCTGTTCGTTGTTTGTTCCTTGATGCTGGTTGCCGTGGCCCCGAACCGTGCCGCCGCCTTGCCCACGGGTTACTTCGTTTGGGTGAAAGGTACCGCTGGCGTGGCAGCAAGTCGCGCCATCTTTCGCGTGACTCTTCCGGGCAAGACAGACGAGATGCAGCTCACCGAAACCGAATCGGTCGAGCCGCGGATCAGTCCCAATGGCAAATGGGTTGCCTATGCCAAGGCTAAGCTCCCCGGTGGCTCCGATTACCACGACTTCAATTTCTGGCGCCTCTATGTCGTCTCCATTCACGGCACTGGCGACGGCCGTGAGGAAAATCTCATTGATGACAATGGCTACTGGCCGAGCTGGGGCAACGATGGCAAGCTCTACTACTCGCAGGTCGATGACAATCACACGTTGATCATGCGTGCCACGCTCGATGAGTATGGCCGCCTAGTACGGCGCGACCAGGTCCTGTCCACCCGCGATGCATTCAGCAATATTCCGGAAATCAATGAATGTTTCATGTCGCCCGACGCCACCTGGTTTGCGGCGCGCGTTCGTCAGATTCCGGTCCCTGGGGTCGGTGCCTTCACTGTGAGTGCCCCAGAGTACTCTCACCTCGCCGCCGCTGGTGCCAAGGGTTGCATGCCCATCGTGGCACCAAGCGGCAAATGGGCGCTCATCGCGGGATCGGGCTATGGCATCCGCTGGGGTGACTCGCCGCTCGTCGGCAATCGCAAGACAGATCAGGAACTCATTTCTCCCCACGGCTCCGATGGACTCGTGTACCATCCGGGCATCTCCAATGATGAGCAATGGGTGATGGCGGCCCACTCCACCGACCTCAATCACAATGACGGCAACTACGACATCTATATCTACGAGCTCAATGGCAGAAGCGTTCGCAATGAGGAATTGTTGATGGGCGGCCAGTTCAATGGCTGGCCCGATCTGTGGGTCGGTGAGCCATCAGATCCACCGCCGCCCATTCCGGGCATCGACCTCTTCGTCCCTAACTCCTACACAATCGTGCCACCAGACGGTGCCCTGCTCTCCTGGCACACGAGCTTTGCAACGGATGTGTCCCTCGATAATGCCGCTCAATGTCAATATGGTGCTGTTCTTTGTGACGAGACGACACTTCTGTGTGGCAGCGGTGGTCCGGTAGCTTTTTCACCGACCGCTACCACAACCTACACACTCACGGCTGAGAACTGCCACAACCTGAGTGTGGTGGCGGCCGCTCACGTTGTAGTGACAGTGAACGCTACACCCCAGGCGGTAGTCATCAATAGGCTGACACTCGATCCCGAGGAAATCGTCGCTGGTGATTCAGCCCAGCTCTCGTGGTCGGTCACAAACCCAACAACCCTCGAGATCAACGGTGTAGGTGTGGCCCCCATTGGCAGCCTTCGCGTCGACCCACTCGAGTCAACCACCTACACACTCACTGCCCTTGGTCATCAGGGCCCTGTCACGGTGGAGGTGACTCTCGAAGTCACAGATCTCGAGGCCATCCCGCCGGCCTTGCTCGACGACCGCGGGGGTTGCATGTGTGACGCACGTCACGGCAACTTGGGTTGGATCCTGTTTGGCCTCTGTTTGATGGTTTGGCGGCGCAGGTGCAAACCCGCAGCACGACAGTTGGATGCGACTCTCACCTGAAACATCGTGGTTGATAGTCTGCGGCACACTCGTTGGGCTGTGCGTGACATTTCCGTTGGTCGACACCGACATATGGTGGCACCTCGCCAGTGGCCGGTGGATTGTCGAGCATACAGCTGTCCCCAGGACAGATCCCTTTTCCCTGAGCGCTCAGGGCATCGAATGGATCGACATCCATTGGCTGTTCCAACTCGGCGTCTTTGCCATTCACCAACTTTGCGGCATCACCGGAATCGTCATCGGCAAGTCCTTACTGTCGGCAATTGGTGCCGTGCTGCTCGTCAAGACTGTCGAAGAGAACGCGGGACCCTCCGTGCGCGGCCTCAGTACCCTCTGGGTGTTGTCGGCTGTGATCGCCGGCCGATGGCTGGTCCTCGCTCGCCCCGTCATCATCACCCTCCTATTCTTGGCCATTTTCCTTTGGGTGCTTGAACGCTATCGGCGACTGCACGACGGGCGCATACTCTTCGCATTGCCCGTACTGCAAGTGATTTGGGCCAACTGCCAGGGATTGCACCCTCTCGGGCCGGCAGTCCTGACTTGCTATCTGGCAGGCGACATCACGCAAAGGTGGTTGCCGAATCCAGAGAGTGGTCGAGTGCCCGCCACTTCCTTGCGGGCGTTGGCGTTAACCCTGCTCGGCTGCGTTGTTGCGCCACTTGTCAATCCTTATGGTTGGCACGGGTGGACTCTGCCCTGGAAGCTGTTTGGACGAATTAACCCCGAGCTCAGCAACGTCTTTGCCTCCCATGTTTCTGAGAACCTGGCACCTTGGCAGCATCATCGCTTGGTGCCTGAGCAAACGACGCCGTTCTTTCTCTTCGCCATCTTGGTGCTCGGCACATTTCTCCTCAATCGCACACGGCTGCAACTGCGTCATCTGTTGGTCACCTTGGCGTTTCTGCTGCTTGCATCCATGGCGGTGCGCAACGTCCTGTTGTTCTACTGGATCGGAGCGCCGATGGGTGCCATGAACCTGGCCGCCTACATTCGCACCGGCCGAGCCTCCCGTTTGATTGGAATCGCCGAGCGCGCCCGCCTTGGCTGGATCGCGACCGCATTCTTGGCGGTCATCGTCATCCACACCTGGTACGTCGAGCCCAGCATCTCCCAACCGGCACCTTTTCGGACGCCAGACATTGCTGTAAACTTGTTGGCCAAATCGCCCAAGAACAGTCGCCTGTTCTGCTCGGTACGATACGGCGGCTATCTGTCGTGGAAGCTCCCCCACCTTATGCCATTCATTGATGGCAGACTGGTGCTGCGCACCGCGGAGCAGTTTTCAACCTACCTGCGAGTATTGGACGAGCCCGAACGCTTTGATGCGTTTCAGGCACAACACCAATTCGACTTCGCGGTCCTACCAACAGCTCTTCCCGATCGCTATTTGCGACTGGTTCAGCACCTGTTCCATCACCCAGATTGGCATCTGATTGGCACCGATGGTACCGAGACCGTCTTCGCCCATAACAAAGACGGTCCTGGCCAAGGCTTGAATCTGGGGGACCGTGCCGTCGTCAGCTCTCTGCGCGACGAGCTGCAACGACGCTTCGACAATGCGCCGCAAATATATACAGTGGCGTTGCACAATCTCGCTTCGCTTTTGATCACTGCGGACCAACTCGAGCGGGCTCGTGAACTGCTTGCCCCCATGCATGATGCCATTTCCCGGATTCTCTTGGCCCGCTGTTATTACCTCGACGGCGACACGCGCTTCGCCGGGGAAATCGCTCACCAGGTTGTCAAAGATGATCCGCACAATGTCGACGGCCTCTACCTTTTGGCCGTAGCCGCGTTTGATCAACGTGACCCAGTCAGAGCCATTGAGCTCGTCGGCAGAATTCTGGAAATCGATCCCTACCACGCAGAAGCGACGGAGATGCTCGACCAGCTCCAACGTAATCGTTGAGCAACATTGTGATTCACGACCACTACTCAAGCGAACCGGTCAAACGAGTGTAGTCACTGGTGCGGTCGACCGAGGATTCGGACAATGACAACACCTTGGAACACTCGTTGCTGCCGCCGGCAGGCTCGCAGGTCCAACCTAAGGGGCAGTCCCCGTCACCGTTGCAGACGATGCCGAGGACGCCAGCAAGATCGATCTCGGGTATCGGGAATGACTGCAGCACGCTGCCAAGGATCCGCGGCAACACCAACCGAGCCAGCCCGGAGAAGACTTCGCTCATGGATGCTTGATAGCCGGGGTCATCGATTGTGATCACTTCGAGATGAACATCGGGCTCCGTCTCCAACGTAAGAATCAGCTCACCGCCGTTGACATCAATGGAGCCGCCCACAACCGCGGAAAGATACAACGCCAGATTGAGGGAGCCGCTGCTCGTACCACCCAACACCGCGCCGAGGTCGACCGTTGCTTCGATGTAAACATCGCCAACGCCGACTTGCAGCTCCCAGCCATCACGCCCAGGCATGATGACCGGCGGCGTTTCGAAAAACAACGATAGCAGAACGCCGTCATGGCTTGTCCCGATGATCTCACTGACGGCACTGACATCGAGGTCTAGGCCACCCCCGTACCAAACCGCCCACAGAGCTTGATTGAGAAGGTCATCCTTGAGACCCAAACCACACTGATATCCACTGTTGGCAAAGGTCGGCAATGCTCCACTCTTTTTGATTGCACCAGAGGCGGAGACTGCGATGTTCGTGCCGCGGGTGCTCGGATAAACCTGGGCGAATAGACCCAGTTGGCCATAACCAGGATTGGGGCCCGTGGCGGGACACTCCGATGGTTTGCTCAAGCCTGACACGGTGGGCCCACAGAAGGCGATGCGGTCGAAGCCGCTTGCCAGTTGCACTTGCATGCTCAAGGGTGCCGGAATCGCGAAACTGGAATCAAAAGCAAAACCAGAAAGAAAATCGTCTATGATCGGTGGCAGCTGTTCGGCGATGGCATCCTCGAGGGCGTCTTCGATGGTGGTGGTGAGCAAGGTGACAAAGGTGTTAACGAGCCAATCACAAAGTGCCTGTGAACCGTCAGGACAATCGACCTCAACGCTGAGACCGGTGGTGGCAATTTCTAGAGATGACAGGGTGATTGACGGTGAATTGCCCGACAACCCCACACCCACGGGTCCCGTCAGATCGATAGCGTCGGCGTGCACCCAGGCGGTGCTGTCGATGAACAATATCTCCGTTCCCAGAAGACATTGCCGCCCCCAAACCTCCAGGGGAAAATCCAAAGCATACCCAGTGTTGCTGTCACCCACGTGCACGGCAATCTCGAGACCTCCGTCCACCGCGCGCAGCTCAGTGATGTAGGGGCCCTCGATTTCAATCGCCGGCGGACTCGTCGGTGGCCGCCGCAATCGATACCCTGTCTCGTTGCCGCTGCAGCTCACACCATAATCACTCGACACAAACACGTATCCAGGCGCAATGATGTTGTCGTAGTTCTGAGCCTGCAAGACTGCCTCCCCGATGCTCGCGAGATCATCGACAAACACATCGTTATCATCAAGAAGCTCTTGGTTGAGCTGAGCCACCGCCCCCTGGTCAGCCCGGGAAGCAACATTCGGCGTGGTGGCAGCAGTAAAATAGCGGGTACTGCCGGTGTCGCCGCTGCGCAAATATGACTGCGCCAAAACTGCTTGGTTGCCACAAACATCCACTGCAACACCATCAATGATGGAAAGCCCCCAACGGCTGTTGTGTGCGACGGAAATAGAAATGCTGCGTTGACTGCTATCCGCGCCAAGATCGACACCCGCGACTGATGCGTTGGCAACATTGCTCACCGCATCGGTGAGGGTCCCCGTCAAGGTGACACTCCTATCGGTGGCGGTTCCAACCGCCACCATTGCGGCGCGCCTTGGGGCCACAGTGAAGACTGGTCCCGTCGAATCAACGACCACATCCACCACCACCGGCAATCCAGCATAATCAAGGTCGCCAGCGCACTCGGCGTCGACATCCCCGACAACGCTGAAGCTCAAAGAAAACTCGCCTTCGTTGTTAAAAACCCAGCTTCCGGGTGCGTCGTTGACCACTCCTGTTGCCGGTGTGCTCTCCATGTTGATCGCGACGCCATCGATCTCGTACCCCCAGCGGTCGAGGAGCAATGGCACGTTTGGCAACCGACGGCCTCGCCAATAACACTGTTCCTCGATGAAACCGGTATCCCAGATGCACGGCCGTCCGCGGCGGACATTGACCACGGCGGGCGTTTCATCACCGGCGAGCATACCCGGCACCCTGCAAAACACGTAGTAGGTGCCAAGGTTCTGCGCCGCAAACGTGTTGCCAGTCACCATGACCCCTGCTTCTTCACCAACCTTGCCATCAGCGGCCATCACAATGAATTCGGTCGGGACGTCAGCGAGAGGATTGCCAAAAGCATCAGTCGCCACACATGTCACTGTCACAGCTTCGTTGGGGAGAGTGGTACTCACGTCAACCACGGTGTCACTTCCCCCGGGTGGTCCCACGATCACGCTCACCGACTCTGGGGTTATGTCCATTACGCTCCCAAACTGACACGCAACAGCGAAATCTCCTACTACAGTGCCCCGCACCACGAACCGTCCACCAAGGGGTGGGGCACACAGCATCGACGGATCGGCAACAACCCCGGTGGCCTCGAGGTCGACCACGAGATTGTTGAAACCGTCATAGATGTCGCAGTCGATGGTGAGCGGCATACCCGCAGGAACAACTGAGTTGTCGACGATGGTCTCCACCGCCTCTGGCGTGCCAGGCACAACCGTCACCTTCACACCGCGGAGGTCTTGGGTCCGTGCCACACTGTCCGCGCACTCAAGGCGATAGGCACCGGCTCGGGAGGGTCTAAACTTGAAGGTCCCGTTGCCGATCTGCTCGATGGGGCCCGGATTGGGGGCGATTTCTATGGTCGTCGGCACCTGGTCCAGATGTCTGTCTCGCCGCCAAACGACACACGAGGCCGTTACCGTCTCCCCCGCGGCGACAACCAACGGCGCTGCAAAGGTCTCTATCCGTCGGTCGTCGATTGGAATCGATGCCGTGAATCCATCGAAGTCCGCAACCACTCCTGGTCCGCTCAGGTTGCAGGCGACGGCAAAGAAGAACAGCGAAAAGAAAATGGCCCATGTCACTGACAACAGAGACCGCGCTGAATTTGAGACGCCTGGGCTCAGCAACAAAGAAATCTTTGGGATCCAGCGGCGCATCAACGCCACTATAAACCAACTGCGAGCCTTGTTGTAGCTATTGCTCTGTGAGGCTAAGTGCGGCGCATCCCAAAGGGACGGTTGCCATACGAGATTGCCCATTGGCTAGTAATGTGGACAGTTTTGCATCGATTGCGTATAGGGAGGGGATGACACCAACGTCAGTGGTCACATTGTCAGCTATCGCGATCCTTCTAACCTCGACAGGCGTTGCCAAAACGGAGGATGCAGCCAGAAGCCACTGGGCATTGGTGCTCAAGGTCGGCGAAGAGCTTAAGGACGATTCAGAGCTTGCTGAGACCGTCCTGAAAACCGCACGTCTCAAGCTGTCGTCGTCCGGCGCCACTGTCGCGACCAGCGAGCAGGTCGACGACGCGCGAACGGCTCTCGGTGTGACGGAGGTGAGCTTTGAGTCTTTCGCCACTCTGCTCGATGGTGTTAGCGCAGTCCAAGGACTTCTTTTTGAAGTGGGGAGTGATGGCCAAAAGTTGAAACTCACCGTGCACCGCTACGACGCGATCTTCGACACCTGGGCAACCATCAAAGTCAAAGCAGCACCGCGACCGGCTCTCAAACACAACCTGCGCAAGAAAGTCACCGAGCTAAGCAAACCGACCAAGCCCAAAGCCCGTCCAAAGGGGACTGAACCCGGCGAGATCATTAAGCTGGGAATTTCCGTTGCGAGCCTCGATGGCAAAGAGGCCAAGGGACTCGGCCTGAAGAAACCCCAGGGTGCCCGCGTGACCAGCATCTCCAATGCTGGCGTGGTCAGACATTCGGATTTGGCAGTTGACGATGTGATCACAAAAATCGGCAGAAAGAAGGTTCAAAATCCCGTCGAGGCCTTTGAGCTTCTGACTCAATCCCGGTACGGCGACACCCTGACCATGGAGGTTTGGCGTGGTGGCGAAAAGATGGCTGTCGAGTTCACCGTCGGCGCGCCCGCAGGGCCAGCAAAACCTGCTCCGGATGAAGCGGAACCAACCACTTCATCTGGCAGCACAAAACCTGTGGCCGAGACTACCGTTGATCCGACCCGAACGGAGTCGCCAAAACCTCCACCAACACGCAAACTCGGCGTGCGGGTGCGTGTAGTCACTCCCGAGCTCGCCACCAGCCTGGGCTTGCCAGCCCCGACGGGAGCTTTTGTTGTTTCAGTCTTGTCTGGGAGCGCCGCGGAAAAGGCGCAGTTGAAAGCCAACGACATCATTCTCACCATCAATGAGCGGTCTGTGACACATGCCAGTGAGCTGGTACCGACAGTTGATGCGACCTATCCGCGTCAACGCTTGCGCATGGAGGTTTGGCGTAACAAGGTACAAACAACAATTGACGTCGAGCTGCCAAACGGGCAAACGACCAGTCTCGACGCGAGTCCCGCGACCGCCGCTAAGTCTGCGTCGTCCTCACTGTAAATAGGCAGGCAGAGCCTGGGCACATCAACTCATTCCTCTGCGAACATCTTGAGCCGTTTTTGTCGTAAAGGTTCTCGCAATTTGCCGAGAGCGACGGCCTGAATTTGTCGAATGCGTTCGCGGGTGATCTCGAAGTTTAGTCCCACTTCCTCAAGAGTGTATTCGTCATCTTCGTCAATGCCGAATCGCATGCAGAGAATCTTCTGCTCCCGTGGCGTTAACGTCCCCAAGACTGCACGCACCTCCTTTGCGAGCTCTGAGGAAGTCGCCACATCAGACGGAGAGTCGACGCTCTTGTCCTCAATAAGATCACCCAGCTCTCCATCTCCATCTTCACCAACCGGTGTTTGGAGGGAAACAGCCCGTGATTGGGCCTCAAGAATGAATCGTGCATGCTCGGTGGGCATTTCCAACTTCGCTGCGACCTCATCGAGTGTCGGCTCTCTTCCCATTTCTTGGGTGAGATAACGTTGGGTGCGAATCACCTTGCTGATGGTTTCCAAGCGATGCACAGGTACCCGAATCGTTCGCCCCTGGTCGGCGATGGCACGGGTGAGAGATTGGCGAACCCACCAAGTTGCATAGGTTGAAAACTTGAAGCCGCGACGCCAGTCGAACCGTTCGGCGGCTTTCATCAGGCCAATGTTGCCCTCTTGAATCAAGTCGAGCAAAGGCATGCTGCGGCCTTGGTAGCGCCGGGCACACGACACCACCAGCCGCAGATTGGCCTCAACCAAAGCCGCGCGCGCCTGTTCGGCCTTGCGCTCGGCACGCACGATGGCGGCATAGTCTGCGCGCAGGTCGGCCACCGGCGAACCGGCCTCCACCTCGATTCTTTGAATCATACCGTCGCAACTGTCGAGGAGGCGCGTGCCCTCACGCATCGCATCAACACCAATGCCAAGCTGACGACCAATGCGCCGCTCGTCGTATCGCGAACGTTTCGCCTCGTGCAGCAGGCGCCGCAGGTCGTTGCGACTGCGCCCCAGTTTCGCCTCGACCGAGCATGTGTCCCGCTCGGCGCGCTCAGCACGCAAGATGAGTTCCTTGAGTCGCGTGACCAGCACATTGACCCAATCCCGTGGCAGCACCAAGCCAGCAACGATCTCGTCAATAGCGCGAGTCGCTTGCTCCACCTCCCGCTGCAATGCCGTGCGGGCTCTATCAGACCCCACGGCACCGTAACGTTGAAGAATTGCGTCGCGTCGCCCGTGCAATCTTTCGAGCGAGTTGAGCTGCTCGACAAGTCCCTTGTGGTCGCCTTCGGCGGGGTCCGCTTCATCCACGTCTCTCAGTTGCCGCCCGAGCCTCAACAGCTGTTGACGCCCAACCACCGATGCCAGCAGGGCGTCTGTGACATCCCTTTCACCGGATTCAATGCGCTTGGCAATTTCGACCTCCTGCTCACGGGTTAGCATGGGCACGTGCCCCATGTGCCGCAAATACGCGTGCAGGGGATCCGCGGGGGATGGCAGGTCTTTCTTTTTCGTTGTCTCCTTCGCACCTCTTTGCTCGTCGCTCTTCGCACCGCGGTCTCGACTTGTTCGGACTCTTAGTGATGCCGATTTGTCACGTGCTGAGGTTGCCGATTTGTCCTGTGCTGAGACTGGTGTGGTTGGCGTCTGGCCCACCGTTTTGCGCACCAGGTTCTCGAGAGCAACCAAAATACGACGTTGACCGCCACCTCTCTGCCCATTGAGCAGCTTCTGCAGGTGGTGCAACCCGGCTGGAGTATTCTGCTCCGCCAAACATCGCTGCAGCTGCAGAGCCAATTGCCGTTTGGGACGCCCACCGTGGTGGCGGCTCCAGACCGTCGCAAGCTCGGCGAAGAGCTCGGTTTGTACGACCTCGCGCCCCCTCAACGATTCGTTGACCGCATCTGCAGCATTGTCCCGGGCTGCGAGAGCTGCTCGTTCCGACCGGATGTTATGCGGGCGCAGGCGGACAAGGATGGCCTCGAGAATTTCGCGACGGGCCCACCGTCCCTTGCCTACCAAGGCCATTTGCAGAGGTGCAACACCGAGACTGATTCCCTCGGCGGCGAGATCGCTGTGAATGCGCGTCGCAAGATAGCGCTTGCTGCGTTTTGGATTGAAGTGCAACCACAGTCGGGCCAAAGGCACCAACCGCCCCACGGACACATAGGGTGGCTTTCGCTTTTCGGCGTCGATGAGTGGCTCGCTGACTTCGATGCGTCGCACAACCTCATCTCGGTCGGCGTATCGATCGGTGTTGATAAGCAATGTCGCCAGTTCATCTTCGAGACATCGGGGGACAGTTGCTACCCCACCGTCCATCTGCCGGCGCAAAGTCCGATCGTGATAATCGATTCCTCTAGCGCTCAACCTTTCACGGAGAAGTCGTGCCAACTGTCCACGCGAGCCGTCGGGATGCTCACGCAACCACAGTCGAGCCATTGCACGCAACAAGTCGCCTGGAATTCTCTCCAGATCCTGTTCGTTCAGATTCCCCCCCCCATTTGCGGCACTCCGCTCCATGGGCTTCAACCACTTGGAAAAATGCGTTTAGGTCACCTTCAGAGGGTTGGGATGGGATCGACGCCTGTCAAGGGCGTCCCGTGTGGTGATTGCGTGGGAGGTCGGCAAGATGGAGCCGACGTAGGCGGCCGGGACCTCGTAGATCAGAGTCTGCGCACCCGCGCACCGATGCGCCCACTTGGATTGTCCGGTTTCGAGCATCGTGGTATCAGTGGTGCGATGCTCGCCTTGTTTGTCTTGGAGACAGTCATCGCGATGGAAGTTGCATTGAGTCGGTACATGGTCTTCTCCTTGGCGTTCGAGAAATGGCTTCGTCGCTTTCCCAGAATCCGATGCAC
>Ga0156400_1072_pt1 | contig 15786 bp, 13 predicted proteins | sample RifOxyA3_FD_108044 | JGI IMG/M metagenome (GOLD analysis project Ga0156400, IMG submission 108044) | Deltaproteobacteria bacterium RIFOXYA12_FULL_58_15
GAGATTTGGGCGATGCCGGTGCAGGTTCCCAGGTATTGAGATCCATCACATGCGGCCGAGGCAAGGCCCGCGCCGTCTGCACTGTAGTCCCAGCAGTTGCGGTTACACTGCCCACAATTGTATGTGTCACTCATGACCCAGGTGCAGTCGGTGTTACCGTCACACAGGTCGAAGCTGTAGCTACAGGTCTTTTGGCGGTCTGCACAATAGGCGTAGCGATCTAGTGGATCCGTCACCGGATTGTCGCAGGCACCGCAGTGATTCTTGTCGTTGTTGAGATCGGCGCATTGACCGTTGCAGACCGCAAAGGATGTGTTGGTGTTGCAAATCAGGCTGACTTCGACGTTTTGGCTGGTTTTGTGGCCCGCCTGGTCGTAGAACTCGGCCTTGAACATGCGGGGACCGCCGCCCTCCGGGCTGTAGATCGGTCGGGTGGTTTGGATACTGTCCCAGTTCAGGGTCAAGGTGTAGGAACCTTCCTGGGCGGTGCTGACGAAGGCCCCATAGTTGGAGCCGCTCTCGGAGTCGGCGAGAACGCCGCCAATCAGATCATCAATGCCATCCGGGTCCGTTACCACGGCCGAGATCACCAGTTGGTCATAGCGGTCTATGCTGGACAAATTGGTACCCAAGTTGAGAATGATGGGTGCACTGCCGCCGCAGTTGCTCTCACAACTCAAGCCCTGCAGGTTGCAGCCGCACTCGCAATCAGCCTTTTTTGCGCCCTGGTCACCGCAGTTGTCCACCCAGTATTCGGCGTCGCTCGCGCAGATGACGCTGGCATTTGGATTTTGCACTTCGCAATCACAGGATTCTTTGCAGGCGGTGAACTCCTGGTTGCAGCCGCACTCGCAATCAGCCTTCTTTGCGCCCTGGTCACCGCAGTTGTCCACCCAGTATTCGGCGTCGCTCGCGCAGATGACGCTGGCATTTGGATTTTGCACTTCGCAAGCACAGGATTCTTCGCAGGCGGTGAACTCCTGGTTGCAGCCGCACTCGCAGCTGCCGGCTTGTTCAGGATTCTGGCCGCAGCTGTCGACCCAGGAAATTTCTCCGTTGATGCAGATGGTGTGGTGTCGGGGGGTGCAGTTGCTGCAATTGCTGTTGCAACCTAAATTTCCGTCTGCGCAACCACAGGCACACACTGAGATTTGTTCCTCAAACTCCGAGCAGCTATTTTGCCACCAGAGGCGGTTTTCAGAGCAGAATTGGTGATGATGGCTGGTGCATTCAGTGTCTTGTTTGCTTCCACAAGCTTCTGATGCGAGTGCCAGGCAAATAGCAAATAGACAACACAGTTTCATCTTCTTTATCCTATGGATTTGTTTTGTCCTGCTCAGGCTCATTTTGAAACGGAATCATATACATCTGCCCGAGGTATGTCGGAGGACATATGTCACGCTTTGAACCGATTTCGCGATTGTGCCGGTCGGGGCAATTGGACGGACTGGTTGGGTGCCTCAATGGGAATCAGCCCTCCTGACTGAACCCTATCCAGCTCGGCAGAACTACATTGATACGCGTCGGAGCCGTTGGATGGGTGTTGTCAGCTGCTCAAGCATCGCTCAGTTAGCTTGGCAATGAGGACGCGTCGCTGTTGCTCGATCGTCCCCTCCGGAGTCAGACCGAACTCGCGTGCAACAACGACGGGCAGGCGCTCGCCGGCCAGGTAGCGACGACCGCGACGTTGGCCGTGGCTCGTGAGCAGGCCGGCAGCGACCGCCGCACGCAGATCATTGGTCACCGTTGCTGGACTGACGTCCACGATCGAGCGGTAGTAACCGGCGGTCACCTCGCGTCCGAACAAGGCGTCCCAGAGCGCGTTGGCGAGGCGAGCCGGCATTGCCGCATCGACCAGCGCGTTCTCGAGTGCCAACCAGATCTGTCGTTCCACCCTCTCGCGTAGATCGAGGGCGCGCACTTGCGCAAGCTGAGCTTCGAGGTGCCCGAGCACGAACGGCGTCACGTCCGTGTCCGCACAGTACCGGTCGCCGAGGCACTCGAAGAGCGCATAGTAGGCGTCCAGGTGGCGGCCCCACCACTCCTCGAGCGAGGTAAACTCCCGGCGCTTGAATCCTCCGCGGTACATGGCCAAAGACGCTACGACCCTGGCGGCGCGACCGTTGCCATCCCGAAACGGGTGCACGGCCGCCACCGCGACATGGAGCCAGGCAGCACGCACCGCGGGATGGGCTTGGCTCTCCGTGGCCTGCTGACAGATCTGCACGACCGCATTTCGCAAGTCCGCCGCAGGCGTGGGCTCGAAAACGATTCGGCCCGTCTTGGCGTGCATGAGCTGCACAGGGCCGCTGCGGAAGTGGCCGGCACCCAGGTCGTGTCGTCCGCCGAGGACGCGGTCGTGCAGTGCCACCAGTAACTCTGGTTGCCACGTGAAGTCCGGGTCATCGGCGCGGCGCAAGACGTACGTCATGGCATCGCGGTAGCCCGACACCAGCCCCCGGTCCTCGCCGGACACTTCACGAGGCGGATCGCCAGCCAGGATCCGGCGTACCTCATCGACCGTGACCGGCACCCCCTCCATGCTCACCGAGGCCGCCGTGGCCTCCGCCTCGAGATCACGACGTAACCGTCCCACCCATGTCCGCGGAAGTGGCCCCTTCAGATCGAGGCGTTGCCGCCAAGACTCGATTTCATTGGCGTATTCTAGCAGCATCCCGCCTGGGGAATAGGGCATGAGAGTCATTGCTGACAGCCTATGAAAGATATCACTATAACGCTAGTGATTTCATCACGCCAACGGATGACGCCAACGAACTGTCTCGAATCGAGCGAAATCCCCATCGCAGGTTATCCACTCACAGCCGTGCTCGACTGCCAGTGCTGCATGATAGGCGTCGGCAATGAGCTTGCCGCGCGCATCTGATTCTCGGCACAGCAGTTTGAAGATGTCCCAGTTCTTTGGCCCTGGGTGCAAGACTCGACAATTGCTTCGCGCTCTCAGACGATCGAGAAACTCGATAGCGTCAGAACGGGGCGTAGGTTTGTCAAACGCTCTGGGATTGGTGACGATACGCACGAATGCACTGCCGACCAGTTCAGAGAGGCCAAAGGGTTCGGGGGATTCGACCATGCGGATCAACCAAGCAGCGTAGTTTTCATGCTCGGGCGCTTCGCGTCGATGGGCATAGATGAGAACATTCACATCCGGGACAACCATCAGCCACCCCGCTCTTGTTCGTCGAGCAACTGGTAGATCTGGGTTCGCGATGGGCACTTGCCACCCAACTCTCCGTGTTCCAATAACTCAAATTGTGGATCCTTCTCCTTCGCAGATTGAAGGTGCAAAACAAGAGCTTCACCCACTACCCGGCTCAACGTCAATCCGCGCTCGAGGCCGGTCTGCTTGGCGGCAGCCAAGATCTCCTCCGGAATGTCGATTGTCGTTCTCATTGCATCAGTGTACAAATCAATGCATCATGATGCAACTACACGATACAGATGGCATCATCTGTATTTGCATTGGATTAGGTTGGTTGTTGGAAAAGGTGAGCGAAGTCAGCCATCGAGCAGAGCAACCAGCTCCCTGGGATGACCGACGAGAGTTGTGGCGCCACGTTCCAAGAGCTCCGCTTGTTTGCGAAATCCCCAAAGGACACCAATCGAGCGCATGCCGGCGCGTTTACCGGTCTCCATGTCGATGCCGGAGTCTCCTACGAACCAACAACTGTTTGGCCGATGGCCAAACCCCTCTGCCATTTCCAGCGCCACAGAGGGATCGGGTTTGCGTGGCACCCCATCGACAGCCCCCGCCACCCGCAAAAAGGGATACTCACCGAAATAGGCTTTGACCGCAAGGACCGCGAAGTTCTCTGGCTTGTTGGAGAGAACGGCCATGGGGATGGCGCGATCGACGATGTCATCGAGCATGTCGAGGATTCCGGGGTAGGGGCGAGTCTTGACATTCCAGGCTTTGCCATATTCCTCGCGGAAAAGCTCGAGGCATCGCGTGATGGTCGCCGGGTCCCGCCGGTCTTCTGGGAGAGCGCAGCGCACGAGCTCCACAGCCCCGGCACCGATGAAGGTCATGTAGTCGGCGACAGTGTGGGGCGGAGCGTCGAGGCGCTGCAAGGCGCGGTTAGAACTGTCTGCGAGATCTTCACTGGTATCGAGAAGAGTCCCGTCGAGGTCGAAAATAATGGCTGCGGGTGTCATGGCGGAGGACCCTATCACGCTCGCCCGTCACCGGGTCAAATGGGGACAACCAGCACACGGACTTGCCAAAAAGCAGTCGGGCACTACGTTGCGTTGGCATTGTGCAACTTGCGGATTTGTAAGCACATTGGCGGGTTTCGTTGGCTTGACGTATTACCGGCAAACGCATAGACCTCACTTTCGCTGAGTGCTGAGTGCTGAGTGCTGAGTGCTGAGTGCTGAGTGCTGAGTGCTGAGTGCTCGGCGCAGGAGGCAATGACAATGCCCTCATGGTGGCGAAAAATCATTCCGACAAAAAACGAACGGGAGTTGCGACGCCTCTCAGCGAAGCTTCCCGAGATCAATGCCCTCGAATCCAAGCTCAAGGCCTTGCCCGACTCCCAATTGCAGGCGAAGACGGCAGAGTTACGCGAACGGTTTGATCGCGCCTACACTGACATGGGCGGCGATCCCAAGATCCGCATCACCGAAGGCAACAAGGAAGAGCTGAAGAAAGAGCGAAAGCGAATTGATGCCGCTCTTGAGACCATCATGTTTGATGCGTTCGCGACCTGTCGTGAGGCAGGGCGTCGTGTGCTCAATATGCGTCACTTCGATGTACAGCTCATCGGTGGCATGGTGTTGCACGAGGGCAAGATCGCCGAGATGAAGACCGGCGAGGGCAAGACCCTGGTGGCAACCTTGCCGATGTACCTCAACGCCCTTGCTGGTCGCGGGGCCCATCTCGTAACTGTGAACGAGTATCTGGCACAGCGCGACGCCGAATGGATGGGGCGTCTGCATAACTTCCTCGGCTTAGACGTTGGTGTCGTCGTCCATGGCCTGAGCGATGCCCAGCGCCAGAAGATGTACAGGGCCCATATCACCTACGGCACCAACAGCGAGTTTGGTTTCGACTACCTGCGGGACAACATGAAGTTGTTTCTCAACGACTATGTCCAGCGGGGCCAACACTTCGCCATCGTCGACGAGGTCGACTCGATCCTCATCGATGAGGCACGCACGCCGCTCATCATTTCCGGTCCGGCCGAGGAATCGACCGACAAGTACCTGCGCATCAACGCCATTATTCCGGGGCTGCGGCGGGAGCAGGACTACAGCATCGACGAGAAGGCCAAGACGGTCGGCCTAACCGAGGCTGGCATCAAGACGGTCGAGCAGCGTTTGCACATCGACAACCTGTACGAGCCAGACAACATCGAGATCTTGCACCACGTCAATCAGGGGCTGCGCGCGCACACGTTGTTCCGGCGTGATGTCGACTACATGGTCGAAGACGCCAAAGTTAAAATCGTCGATGAGTTCACGGGCCGGGTGCTCGAGGGGCGGCGTTGGTCTGACGGCTTGCACCAGGCGGTGGAAGCGAAGGAAGGCGTCAAGATCGAGAACGAGAACCAAACCCTGGCGACCATCACCTATCAGAATTACTTCCGCATGTTTCTCAAGCTCGCGGGCATGACCGGAACAGCGGAGACCGAGTCGACGGAGTTCTCGAAGATCTATGACCTCGACGTTGTGGTCATTCCCACCAACCGCGTGATGGTGCGCGAAGACCACCACGACGTCATTTACAAGACAGAGCGTGAAAAGTTTGCCGCCATTGTCGAGGACATCCAAGATCAGCACACACGCGGGCAGCCGGTGTTGGTGGGTACCACCAGCGTTGAAAAGAGCGAAGTGCTCGCGAAAATGCTCAAGCGTTTGCGCTTGCCCCACAACGTCCTCAATGCCAAGTATCACCGCCAGGAAGCCGAGTTTGTCGCCCAGGCCGGCAGCAAACATTGCGTCACCATCGCTACCAACATGGCCGGTCGTGGCACCGATATTGTCCTCGGTGGAAATCCGGAATTTCTCGCCAAGGCAGAGGTGGATCCCGAGGAGAATCCTGAAGGCTACGCCGCGGCGCTGGAGAAACACCGGGTCATTTGTGCTGCAAACAAGGCGGAGGTGATCAAGGCAGGAGGACTGCATATCATCGGTACCGAGCGTCACGAGGCGCGCCGCATCGACAATCAGTTGCGCGGTCGCTCTGGCCGCCAGGGTGACCCGGGCAGCTCCCGCTTCTATCTCTCGCTGGAAGACGACCTGATGCGCATCTTCGGTGGCGAGCGGATGATGGGATTGATGGAGCGGCTCGGCATGAAGGAAGGGGAGGTCATCGAGCATCCCTGGGTCAACAAGAGTGTGGAGAGTGCGCAGCGACGTGTCGAGGGCCACAACTTTGATATTCGCAAGCATTTGCTCGACTATGACGACGTCATGAACGACCAGCGCATCGCTGTTTACAAATTGCGCCGGGGGGTCATCGGGGCGGATCGTGAGGCGACCCGTGAGATGATTCTCGATTTGGTTGAGGATGCGATCATCAATGTGGTGGAGCGAGCCTGCCCCGAGCGCACGCATTTCGACGAGTGGGATATGGACATGCTCGAGGAGATGATCCGAGAGCAATTTGCCACCCAGTTCAAGCTCGGACATATCGAGGACTTGACGCGTGAGGAGCTGGAGAACAGGGTCTTCGACGCCATCGAGAAGACCATCAAAGAGAAGGAAGCGATCTACAGCTCGGATGCATTTTTCAGCGTGTCGCGGGTCATCTATTTGCAGACAATCGACGCGCTTTGGAAGGACCATCTGCGAGAGATGGATCAACTTCGGGAAGGCGTCTCACTGAGAGGCTACGCCCAGAAAGACCCGAAACAAGAGTATAAGAAGGAGGGATTTACTCTCTTCACCACCATGATGGCGACGATTGGCCAGGACGTGTTGCAGAAGATCTTCCGAGTGGTCATCACATCCCAGACCGAGGACGACTACGAACAACGGCTCCAGCAACAACGCGAGAAGCAGAAACAATTGATGCGCATGGGGCCCGCGATGAAAGGTGGCAAGGGCGCGGCGAAACAGGAAACGGTGCGTCGTGAAGGCAGGAAGGTAGGCCCCAATGAGCCATGCCCGTGTGGCTCCGGCAAGAAGTACAAAAAGTGTTGCATGCGTGTCGACTCTGCCCAGGCATAACCCGAGAAACTCCAATCATGATCGCCATTCACGACCCGGTTCACGGGACGATTGAGGTCTCGCCCCGCGAGATCAAACTGATCGACTCACGACCATTTCAACGACTTCGGCACATCAAACAACTGGGTTTTGCAGAGCTCGCATTCCCCGGCGCCACCCACACGCGTTACCTCCATTCCCTCGGCGCAATGCATGTGGCCTCACGAATTGGCGAGCGATTGCTCGGAGATTTCGAGTTGCCCGATGCCGAGCATCAGAGGCTGTGGCAAACCCTGCGCCTTGCCGTTCTCTTCCACGATCTCGGTCACCCGCCTATGGGTCACGTCTCAGAGCGAGTGATGCCACCGTTGGCTGATCTCAAACTCACCGAGTGGGACGACTCGGATCGTCAGGCAACTCACGAGGATTACACGATCAAACTCCTCGTCGATTCGGAGCTCACGGCACTGATAGAGCAGCAGGTTGGTGACAGGGGCATCACCGGGCCACGACTCGCGGCATTGGTCGCTGGGCGCACACCCCCGGGGGATGAAGGAGCCTTTCGTGTGGATGGCGTCGATTTTTTGCCGCTGTTATCGCAGGTGGTCTCCAGTGAGCTCGACGCCGATCGAATGGATTATCTGCAGCGTGATGCCTATTACTGTGGTGTGAGCTACGGCCACTTCGACCGTTCATGGCTGATCAACAACCTGCGTACTGTCGAGTGGGAGGGCAAATACTTGATGGCCCTGCAGCACAAGGGAGTGTGGGCCTTTGAGAACTTCCTTCTCGCTCGCTTCCACATGTTCCTCGCGGTCTATTACCACCACACCGCCATCTGCTTCGACAATCTGTTGCTCAAGTTTCTGGCGTCGGGTGAGTATGCATTGCCGGCAGACTCAGATGCGTACTTGCAGACCGACGATGTACAGGTGCTGACGGCTCTGCGGAAGTCAAAGGACCCCTGGGCGCAGATGGTGGTCACACGTCGGGGATATCGGTTGCTCGTCGAGACCCATTCATTTGGCAAGGGTCCCGAAGATGCCGCATTGGACGTGCGTCTCGGTGAGGCTGGCGTCGAATTCTTCCGGGTGCAATCCAAGGGTGTGTTGTCGAAGTATTTCAACAAACGCCAAAAAGTATTCCCTCTTCTCGTGGTTGAGCCCGAAGTGGGCCGTGTGCAACGAATCGAGGACTATACGCCTCTCTATCGCCGTTTCGACGATGTCGTCGCCCTGTCTCGCGTCTATTGCCGACCCGACCAACTGCAGAAAGCCCGCACCTATCTTTGCGAGGATGTCGCAGCAGGGGGGTGATCTGTCCGCCGGAGCAACCGGTGCGCAAAGCTATGGACCTTGCGGGTGTCCAAGGGCGTGCCGTCATCGTAGAAGAAGATGGGGATCTCCTTGAAGTGTCGGAGGATGCTCTCGCTTTCTGGCGTGGGTTTTCGGCGTCAACCAGCCGCGCGATCTTTTTGGGCAGGGACCTCTTGTGGGTGGCGATACTTCGAGCGGTTCTCAAAGACATCATCACGTGCGTGCGCCTGAAGCTTCCAACCCGATGGATCCATGCCGGAGCGAACTCTTTCGAGATCCAGGTCGGCGATCACTAGCTCAGGATTGGTGGAGAGGTTGTCGAGTACATTGTAATCGGGACCTGTCACGTAGCTCTCGCCGAAAAACGGCTGGTTCCACGGTGCCTCATGGCCTTTGCGGTTGGAGCCGGCGATGTACAAGTTGTGGCGGGCAGCATCGACGAGAAATTCTGTGTGCCATGCCTTGTTTGATTTCTTGCCAAAGGTGATCGACGGACAAAAGACCATCTCTGCCCCGCCTTCGGAAAACTCTCTGGCAACGCCCTCGAAGTGCCGGTCGTAACAAATGCCGATGCCAATCTTGCCCGCCGATGTCTTGAACACCGGGAAGTAGGGATTGGTGGAGACGACATGGGGGTTGTTTTGGTTCTGATTTCCATCGCCACGATCATAGTAGAAAGGCTCGACGAACTCGCCCTGCTCATTGCTGCCAATGGGGATGTGCATCTTGCGGAACTTGCCGAGGATCTTGCCGTTGTCAAACACCACGGCGGTGTTGAAGCGCTGGTCTTGCTCAGCGTCATATTCGTAGATCGGGGCAATGATGACCATGCCGTGCTTCGCTGAGGTTTCTTTGATAGCGAGGACGGTTGGGCCCGACTGGGCATCTTCGGCCATGTCAAACCACATGGCGTCCTTGGTCATGCCAAAGTAGGGACCGGTGAAGACTTCACCCAGGCAGACCACGTCGGCACCTGCGCTCTTCGCTTCGGTGATGAGTCCAATGTTGTGCGTGACGTTGGCCTGGCGAATCTCGTGCATCTTGCCCATGAGCTGGTGCAGCTCGCTCTTTTTGCTTGGCATGTGGGGGTACGCATTGACCGTCTGAGTAAGAGCGACACGGACCTTGCTCTTGGTTCCGAGCTGCGACATGTCGACGCGATCCATTGCCTGCAACTCGACAACGTTGCTTTTCCCGTTACCTTCGATGTTACTTTGTTTGGCGGGGTCGTCGTTTGCAACGGTGCCGGACGCACCGGCGTTGAACTTGAATGGGGTGACGTCTTTGATGATTTCGAGGTTGTCGCCGCTGATCCCCATAGCAGACCTCCCTTGGCATGATCAGTTTTTCGGCGGGATTGATGAAATGTTGCGAAATTCGTGGAGCTTCTTGGATTTTTGGATTTTTGGATTTTTGGATACCGTTTGACTAAAGCTGCATGTCGAAGGTAATTTTGCCGGTGCCCCGTCCGTCAGTGCGCAGAACTCCGGAGTCACCTTCCGCGCTTTTCAGGTCGAGGATCTGGTCGCAGGCCTCCCTGCCTCGTTCATCCGGTGGACAGTCCAGATGGATCTGGAATTGTGCTGGGCCCATTCGCAGAACCTTGGACAGCGAGTAGCCGGGGAGCCGTTCTTGGTAGTCGCTGGCAAGCAGGTTGCGTTGCTCCAACTCATTCAACAGATCTTGGGTCGGCGGTATCACCCCGCCATTGGACCCAGCGTAGTGGGACACCCCTTTGGCAACGCCGTTTACCAGGTTGACAACCGTGCCGGCATTCGATGACCGAAACAGGCCGCCGCCGACATACAACACAACGCCGAGAATGGCTGAGAAGGCAAAGATAAACGCAATTCGTTGCGGCCATTTTGATTGCATGATGAGCGCTCCCCGGTGGCAGAACCCTACCCCGCACGGATGTTCTCCGCAATGTCAGGGGAAGAGTTCTGGCGATCTGATCACGCACCGGTGCAGACGTGCCATGGGTGATCGACACGACGGGGGGAGTTTGCGTCAGTGGACAAAGGCGCACGGGGGAGTACGGGTTCGAATCCGGTGGGGCCGCAACTGTCGCTCAGGTTGAGCCAGCGTCCAGTTCGTCCCAGTTGGCACTTGGTCGCAAGCCGTGGTTGGCGTAGTCCCTGAGCACGTAGTTGATCAGAGGCTGGTAGGGCAATCCCATCTCTTTGGCCAGCCGTTTGAAATAGGCAATAACCTGCGGATCGAGCCGCATCGTGACCGATTCCTTGAGACGCTTCATGTACTTGGGTTCAGCTTTTTTGAGTGTCTCGAAATCGTACTCTTTCCTCATGACCAAGTCCTCCCAAAGGCACTGTTCTGCTCTTGTTTTGTCGCCTTGCGGGCCGAAATGACGCGAACCACGCTCCCGGTCTCGTTTTCACAATGCACGACCAGCAACACTCTGCTCTTCTCACTCACGCCAACTGCGATGTAGCGGTCCTCGTCAGTCGAATGGTCGGGATCGTAGAACACCTCCAATGGCAGGCCAGCAAAGATCGTCACAGCTTCCTCGAAGGAGACGCGATGCTTGCGTTGGTTCTCCCGGTTCTTGTCCTCGTCCCACACAAATCGGACATGCATATGTACATTGTACGTATTCTAAACAATCCGTCAAGACTCGTGTCCAACTCGTGTCCAACGTCCGGAGGATCGATAGCCCTGGCACCACAAGACGCCATCCGACCGAGACCGTAGGTGGCATGAACGTCATGGAGCCACCGGAGCCACCGGCCCCGGAGTTGACATTAATGTGGCCTTCGGCAGGCCCAGACAACACTTCTTGTACTTCTTCCCGGAGCCGCAGGGACAGGGGGCGCTGGCCGTCGAGCAAAGGCAGCGGGCATTAGCGCTGCAACAGTTGGCGTAAGACAAATGGCAGAATACCACCGTGGCGGTAGTAGCTCACCTCATTGGGCGTGTCGATACGGGTGAGGACTTCGATGTCGCGGCAGTTGCCCTCTGCAGAAGTGATCGACACGGCGAGACGCTTGCCCGGCGCAAGGCCCACAGCGATGCCATGAATCGTAAAGGTCTCGTCGCCGGTCAGTCGCAGGGAGGAAGCATCTTCGTCAGCGGCAAATTGCAGCGGCAGAACTCCCATGCCGATCAGGTTCGATCGGTGGATGCGTTCGAAGCTCTTGGCAAATACCGCCTTGACGCCCAAAAGTCGCGTGCCTTTGGCGGCCCAATCCCGAGAGGAGCCAGTGCCGTATTCACTGCCGGCGATGACGACCAGGGGTGTCCCATCGGTGCGATATTTCTCGGCGGCGTCGAAGATGGACATCTGTTCGCTGGTCGGGTGGTAGCGGGTGTACCCACCCTCAACTCCTGGGACCAACTGGTTTCGCAATCGGATGTTGGCAAAGGTACCACGCATCATGACTTCGTGGTTGCCGCGGCGTGAGCCAAAAGAGTTGAAGTCTGCGGGCTCAACACCACGTTCCATCAGGTAGCGGCCGGCCGGTCCTTCCTTGGGGATGGCGCCTGCTGGCGAGATGTGATCCGTCGTCACTGAATCCCCGAGTACCGCCAAGACTCGAGCCTTCTCGATGTCGCAGAGGGACGTTGGCACAGCGGGGAGATCGATGAAGAAGGGAGGTTTTCGCACGTAGGTGGAAGATTCGTCCCAAACGAAAAACTTGCCGGTCGGGGCTTCGAGGCTTCTCCAACGCTCGTCACCCTCGAACACGCGGGCATATTGGTTGGCAAACTGCTTCGTCTTCACGGCGGCACGGATGGTATCGCTGACGAGCTCTGGGGAGGGCCAGATGTCCCGGAGATACACAGGCCTGCCGTTGTTGTCCGCGCCGATCGGCTCATTGTCGAAATCAATGTCGGTGGATCCAGCCAACGCATAGGCGACCACCAATGGCGGTGAGGCAAGGAAATTCATGCGTGTCTGCGGATGGACCCGACCTTCGAAGTTTCGATTGCCCGAGAGCACGGCGGCGACCACCATGTCGTCTTCGCGGATGGCTTGGGAGATCTCTTCTGGCAGAGGACCCGAGTTACCGATGCAGGTGGTGCAACCGTAGCCAACGAGGTGAAAACCGAGACTCTCGAGAGGGGAGAGCAAACCCGCCTCGCGAAGATAGTCGGTGACGACCTTGGAGCCAGGAGCGAGGGACGTCTTCACCCACGGCTTGGTCGTCAACCCTTTTTCCACAGCGGCCCGTGCGAGCAAACCTGCCGCAAGCATCACAGCTGGGTTGGAAGTGTTCGTGCACGACGTTATCGCGGCAATGACAACGGCGGCGTTCGGCATGTCGAAGGTGGTACCGTGTGCGGTAACCTGGGTCGTCGAGCCAATCTCCTTTTTGCGGCCCGAGAGAATCTCGCGAGTGACGGCTTTTGCGCGAGTGAGCGGAATGCGATCCTGGGGTCGTTTCGGACCAGCAATCGATGGCACCACATCTCCGAGGTCGAGGGACAGGCTGTCGGAGAAGATGGGCTCCACGGTCCGCCCAGAGTGCAAGAGACCCTGACGTCGGCAGTAGGTATCGATGATCTCGACCTGCTCGTGGTCCCTGTTGGTGAAGCGCAGGTACGCGAGCGTTTCCCGGTCGACAGGAAAGAAGCCGATGGTCGCGCCGTACTCTGGACCCATGTTGGCGATGGTGGCGCGGTCGGCGAGGGACAATCGCGACAAGCCGTCGCCGTAAAACTCCACAAATTTACCGACGACACCTTTTTCCCGCAGCATTTGCACGACCGTGAGCACGAGGTCGGTGGCGGTGGTCCCCGCCGGCAGCACGCCATCGAGTTTGAAACCGACCACCTGCGGGAGCAACATCGACACGGGTTGCCCGAGCATGGCCGCCTCGGCCTCGATTCCACCGACGCCCCAACCTACGATTCCCAGGCCGTTGATCATCGTTGTGTGGGAGTCGGTGCCAACCAAAGAGTCTGGGTAGACAGCACCGTTTTCGGCGAACACAACTCTGCCCAGGTATTCCAGATTCACTTGGTGGACGATTCCGGTTCCAGGGGGGACAACCCTGAAGTTGTCAAAAGCCGCCTGGCCCCAACGCAGGAAACGGTAGCGCTCGAGGTTGCGTTGCATTTCCAGTGCTGTGTTCGTTGCAAAGGCGTCATGGCGACCAAAACTGTCGACCACAACAGAGTGGTCGATCACGAGGTCGACCGGCTGCAATGGATTGACCAGGTTGGCATCGCCACCCATGGCAACCATGGCGTCGCGCATGCCTGCGAGGTCAACCACAGCGGGCACACCGGTGAAATCTTGTAGCAACACCCGAGCCGGGTGGAAGGCAATTTCCGTTGTTGGGGTGGCGTCCGGCTGCCAGTTGATAACCGCCTCGATATCTTCTTTCGTGACAACTTCGCCGTCTTCATGCCGCAATAGATTCTCGAGCAGAATCTTCAGGGAGATGGGCAGCCGTTTGACCGCAGGGTATTGCTGGGAAAGTGCGCTCAAGTCGCTGATGCAAAATGTTTTGCCAGCCACCGCGAGTATTTTTCTGGTTTTGAAGCTGTCCATTTCAACACCTCCGGACCTGGTAAGTATGCCTTTGCCGACACCGGGGCAAACGGCACACCGGCAGCCACGCCGTAGTTTGTTGAAATCATAGAAGAAATAGTGGTTTCGCAGGGGACGAGTTCTGCACCCAGAGCGTTGCCAAGGTGACGGATAAGATTGTCACTTTTTGTGTCAGACCCTTGATCAAAACTTCATGCATGGCCCGAGGTGAGAGCAAACGCAAGCCGCGTACAGCCGTCGACTCAACAACCTTGCCGTTGTTTGCGTCGGCCATGAGCAAGCCCGCGCCATCGTTGCAACCATCTCGAGTTGAGACCCGGCCCGAGTATCTGTCATGCGGTTTGCGAACCCTCGACGCAGCCTTGCGTGGGGGGTTGCCCGTCGGGGACGCAACCTTGGTCGCGGCGCGTCCGAAGGTTGGCTCCACCTCGTTCTTGCTCGGTGCGGCACTTGCCGCCCTCAAGCGTGGTGAGCGCGTGGCGTATTTTTCTGAAGGCCTGCGAGAGGAGCAGGTGCGTGGCCGTTTCGTTGTTTTGGAATCGCGAGTCAATGGCTACCGCTTTCGCGCCGGTTTTGTCACGGCTGAGGATCGGGTGGCGTTGGCCGCGGCGCGCGCGCGGATTCCCTGGTCGGCTCTGAGTATCGTTGCGCGGCGCAAGATTGTTCCCGAGGATATTGATGGCCACCTTTTCAGCTATCGACCGTGGTTGGTCATCGCTGACGTATTGCCCCGAGGGTCCTCGGGATCCACCTCACGCAAGAGCAGCGATCTCATGGCCGGAGTCGAGAAGTTGGTCGAGAGCGCTCGCAAGCACCAAGTGGCGTTGTTGGTTCGGGCGATCTTGCCGCAGGCGGAGCACCCACCCAATAGGCTCGAGTTGCCAGGAGTCGGTGCCATGGCGGAGGCTTTCTCGTCAGTTGTGTTGTTGCACCGCGAGGAAGTCACCGATCCCGCTGGTGTGCCAGATCAAGCCACGGGTATGGCTGAGGCATTTGTTGTTCGCACCCATGGCCACGACGTCGAGCCTCGCGTCGTCTCACTGCGATTTGACCAACGATTTGCTGGCCTATTGGATCTGTGACACCTGACTCCGTGGGTGTTTGTTGCCTCCGGAGATAACGCCTCCATCGACCTGACCGACGTTGTCACTCTCGGTGGTGTCAGCGCGGCTCTTTGGTGATACAAACCGGGGCATGTCTGACCAACCTCACATCGTTGAAACCGCTGGTGGCCCAGAGCCCGAGCCTCGGCTCCAAGGGCCGTTTCGCCAGCACCTGTGGCTCATCGTCGCCGTTCTCGTTGTTCTCGTTGTTGGGCCGACAATCAGTCGGGTTCTCTCCTCCTATGAAGGCATCATCTTGGAGGTCTCTGGGGAAAGGGTTTTGGTCGGGTTTGAAAACGTTCCCCCCGAGTGGCAGGATGGCGTCCAGGCGGCACCTGGGGACATCCTTGCGAAATCGGCGTGGAGCTGGTCCCCTGAGGTTATCCCAGCGCAAGCGGTCCATCGAACTCTGCGTGATCTGTTTGAGCGTTATGCGCAGACATACTCTGCCACCGTTGTCGAGATCATGCCGCCAGACGAGGGTGTGAGCTCCGCATTGATTCGTATGGACGACAAGGGGGATGAAATTATCATTAAAATATACTCAGAGCATCTCGCGGGCCTGGCAGAGGGCGATCGCATTGAGAAGAAGATCCATAGTTGGGAGCCGGTGATTGTAACGAGCGCCAATTCAAATCCACCGGCCCAAGGTGTCGCCAAACCCGACGGAAACTGACCC
>Ga0156400_1107_pt1 | contig 15730 bp, 9 predicted proteins | sample RifOxyA3_FD_108044 | JGI IMG/M metagenome (GOLD analysis project Ga0156400, IMG submission 108044) | Deltaproteobacteria bacterium RIFOXYA12_FULL_58_15
AGCACTTCCGAGCGCAATCCAAGGTAATCGGACCCGATCCGCTCTAGGGCATCGCGTGTTCGCCAACCCTCAGGAAATGGGTAAGTGTCGAAGCAGTCGGAGAGCGCGTACTGAAGGTCATCCTTCAGCGTAGCACTGAAGAAACGGGCCCAAACCTCATGGGTTCGCGACTGAAGGACGGCGAACGATGCTTCGTCGTCAAATGCGAACACGACAACCTTCTCGTTCATGACCCAATTGGCCGGTATGAAAGTGAACGCGAAAGCGTTCGCGACACGGGATGTGGCCAGTATGCGCGAGAGACCCCTTGTCGCAGCCTGCATTCCAGGGCGCTTCTCGGCGTATTGCCACCAATGCCGTTTATAGGACTCGCGGTTGTTGAGCAGACGCTGTGGGCGCACTTTCGTTTCGACCAACTCCATAAGAGCTGGCCATCGTCGTGCTTCAGGCTCACTGAGGTCTCCGAAATTGATGATGTACCGTGCCGGGAGCAGCCTCGGCATCCTCATAAGGTCTTCACCCCCCACGTACGGGAAGATCCGTTCAGCGTTGCGCGCATCTACCTTGATCAAACGGTGCATCTCGGCGACCGGCGACGAGACCCCTTCCGTGTCGTCATCGTCAAAGATGAACCCGAGGCCATACACATCGTACCCTTTCGAACTAAGACCGGTGTTTGCGACGAGAGCATCGGGGTTGTCATGCCCACCTGCGTGAAAGAGGTAGGCGGTGATCGTAGACCGTGAAGCGCCATCGAGATCAAAGGGACCGAAAAGCGGTCCTTTTGACGTCCAGATGAGGCTGACGATCACGGCGGCCTGTCCCGGCCATTTGTATCGCCGCCGCGCTCCGTAGATTGTGCCACCATTCTGGCAAATCCATCGTAGGCCCGTCGTCCTCGTATCTCCTTGACCAATCGTTTTTGTGGCAACAAGCCCAAACGTGCCGCCGCTTCTGAGTTTCTCGAATACCCCGCGGAAGAAATGAGCGACAAGATCACTATTGCCGTGACTGTCGCGATGAATGCTCTTCAGCCAGTCTAAGTAACCCTGAGGGGACGAGCTGAGGAGGGTGTTCCTCCCAGCGAACGGCGGATTCCCCACGAAGCAATCAAACCCGGGGTTCTCCCGTCCAAACACCTCCGGAAACTCAACCTGCCAATGGAACGGGACGACGGCCGGTCGCTTCTCTCTCAGCTCGTCGGCCTGTGCTTGAAGGCTCCTCGTGTCCCCCTTGCCGTTCAACCAGCTAGTCACCGCTTCGGCCAGCTTGTCGCGGTTGCTCTTGCGGTCCTTGTCCTTCTCTGCTCCGAAGAAGGCAGAGATCACCAGGTCGCCCATGAGCCGCGCATCCGCGAGCGCGTCCTCCGCGTCCTTGAGTAGATGACGCTTGGCCGTGGTGTTGTCGGAGTCGCCCATGGCCAGGAGTTCGGTGCGCAAGCGCACCGCTTCGTCCACCCGGTCCTTGATTCGCTTGGCTGCCGCTGGGAGGGTCACGCCCTTCTCTTCCCAGTTGAAGGCCGTGATCTGGTCGCGAGTGAGGCCGACAAGTGAATCGCCGTGGCGCAGGTTGTGGTCGAGGAAGGTGAAGGCGTGGTCGCGGGCGAGGGTGGCGAGCCACAACGAGAGCTTGGCGAGGTCCACAGCGAACGGATTCTTGTCCACCCCGTAGAGGCATCGCTGGGCGATGATGCGGCGAGCGTGCAAGAGCGGGTCCTCGTCGGGCGGGACCTGGGGCGTGCAGCTATGCACGGTCCAGGCTTCGACGAGCTTCTGCGAAAGTTGCCTACAGGCTTCCACCAAGAATGCGCCCGAGCCCATGGCCGGGTCGCAGACCTTGAGCTCCAGGATCTGTTCGGGCTTGGGCTTCTTGCCGAGCTGGGCAAAGATCGGCTCCAGCGCCTTCTGCACGATGGGGGCCGTGAGTGAGCGCGGCGTGTAGTGCGAACCTGAACGACGGCGCTCCTCTGTCGGTTGCAGGAACATCGAGCCTGCGGGCAGCACCTCGGAGCGGCGCTTCGAGACCTTCTTGGTCATGGCAAGGGCGACTGCCTCGATGGTCTTGGCGGCTTCCAGATCCTTCTTCCCCTTGTCGCCGAGCTCGCAGTTGGCCTCATCTAGCAGGAGCTTCACCCGCTCCTTGGGTTTGGCATCCAGAAGCTGCTCGATGTTCACCACCACGTCGGCCTTGCTGCCCTTGCCGCCGCTCTTCGGCCGCACCGCGAGCGACTTGCCCTCGGCCACGCGCAGCTCGAAGCCCATCAGGGCCTCGTACACCGAGCCAATCTGTTCTACGTCGAGGGCGCGGTAGGAGAGGCGCTGGCCATCCAAGACGAGCAGGCTCTGGAGCACCTTCCAGACAACGCCGTCCGACACCCGGGGCGGCGTGTAGCGATCCCCCATCACCCGCAGAGTCCGATAGGGCCGACCCTCCAAGAATGGATACACGTCTGGGTTGAACAGGTCGCCCTGCCGCGCGGGCAGCCGCACGGGCTTCTTGCCATTCGGGTCCAGGTACTCGGCACCATCGAAGATGAGCCGGAACAAGCTCAGAAGCTGTGCCCAGGCGCCGTAACGTTGGTCCATGGTGTCTGGATAGAGCGCGGCGTCAGCCCGCAGTCGCTCGAAGAGGCGCGTGACCGAGTAGTGCTCTTGGTAGACCGCATCGTCGGGGAGCAAGCCGCGGTCTTCGGCGTACAGGATAAACACCAGACGCAGAAGCGTGGCGAGCAGACCGCCGTAAACGCTCTGGGGGTCTTCGCGGAGAACATCGGCCAGAAGCCGGCGCTTGGCGTACTCGTCGGCGCTCTGGAAACCGGCCACAAGCTCGATGAGGGCCGTGAGCACCTGATCCGCAAGCGCAGTCGAGACCACGTTCTGGTACTTGCGACTTTCGCTCAAAATAGCGGGCAGACGCTGTTTGGTCGGCAGCGTAAACAGGCGGTCGGCGCCGAGAAGCAGTCGCAGGGCGCCGAGAACGCTGCGCCCCTGTGCCTGGGCCATGAGGTCGAGCGGCAACGTCACGTAGCCCGAGGTTTCACCTCGCGGCACATACGAGAGGCGCAAACCCTGACCGTTGTACGAGAGGCCAATCGGCACCTCGGTCTCCCACAACAGCCGCTCCAGACGGCTCTGGGCACTCGCCTGCCATTTCTTGTCGGCGAACGCCTTGGTGTCGTCGAAGTCGATGCCCTCGGGCAGCACCTGCACCAGCATCAACCACTCGCTGGCATTGGCGTCCTTGGGCGCGGCTACGGCAAATGAAGGGGACAGAACCTCGTCGTAGTCCGGGAGCACAACATCGAGGGGCTTGAGGGCTTTTCGGTCGCCCACGAGATCGCTCGGCTTCCACTCAAGGATCTTAGTGACGAGGTCGATGAGCTCGGGTGCTCGTGGCTTCTCTGCGTCAACGCCCCCCAAGAGCCGCCGCAGCTCGTCTTGGAAGGGTTTGACATTGCGGTCCACCACCGCAGATGCCGAGAGGAGCGCCGGCGGAGAGACCACGAGGCCCACCGGCTGCAACAAGCCAATCCAGTCTTCGTGTGTGCGCAGTTCGGGGTCTTTGGCCATGGTTTATGTCACCCCGACACCGGCCAGAGGTAGACAATGCCCACCGGGTCCACGCGCCACAGCTTGACCGCGTAACTCTGGCGAATACGGTCGGGCTCTTCTTTGCGTTCGACCTTGAGGGCATCCAGGCGCTCGCCCCAGTAGTCGGTCTCGGCCTTGAGCTGCTCCAGTTCCTTGAACGGCAGCTTCTGTTGCAGGCTCTTCTGATCGCGTTCGACTTCCTTCTGCCGCTTGATGATGCTCGCTCGCTGGCGGTCGAGAATAGCCAGCATGTCCTGTGCCTCTTTCTCACCGCGCTCTTTGAGCTTCGCCTCTGCCGCTGCCCGGGCGGCCTCACCTCGCGTTTCCAGAGTTGGCAGAAGCTCGTCCACATCACGCTGGGTACCCGCGGCGAGGGTGTGCTGAAGGTCCTTGGTCACCTTGTGCAGCCGTGGTTCCTTGAAAGAGGCGTAGAGCAGCTCCATGGACTGGTGCTCGAAGACACCGTCCGAGGGAGACAACCCGCCCTTGCGCAGGTCCGGTTCTTTCCACCGCGCCGCCACGGGAATGAGCTCTTCGTGCAGGCGACTCGCACCGTCGCCGTAGATCACGAGGCGACCGATGAGGACGACGCGACGTATGGCGTCGCGGGTCATCATCACGTTGGCCCGCGCCAAGTCCTCGTGAACGAAACCCTGGGCGGCAAACCGGCCCAAAAGGCGCTGAACAACGCGGTGCTCCAAATGAAGGTGGACCGTGTTGCTGTCGAGGCGGCCCGTGTCCTCAAACACGACCGACCGCACTGGCGACTCCTTTCGCCAGTCCCAAAGCTTCTGGTCCCTGCGGCGGGGAGCCCGGAGCGTATCGAGCGTCGGAGCCCAGGTGGGGTCGGCCGCGATGCGCTGGTCGAGGGCCGGGAAGGCCCACGCTTTGGTGTCGCCATCGACCGAGGTCTCCTTGAGCGGCTCAGCTCCCAACATTTCGAGCGAGCAGGAGAGCACGTCGCAAAACACAGCGTCTTCGAGGCCGAGGTGAAGCTGCGAGGTCTCCTTGAGGTCTCGCAGACGCTCCAGACTCTTTTCGAGCTCGACCTTGCGGGTGCGGCTCGACTCAAACTCTCGGCTCACGGTCTCCCGCTGTTCGGCATTCACGTCGTCGGTATCGATGGAATGGGCGAGCTCGTCTACCTTAGCGCGACGGATGCCATCGGCCTCCAGGCGAAGGGCAATCTTGTTCTCCAGCACCTGCGAAAGACTCCCGAGCTCCTTCTGGATGCGCTCGGTCTTCTTGACGAGGGTGGTGAGCACCTTGTCCTCGGGACGCTGGTCGAACACAAAGTAGTGGCAGCGCACCTCCGGGGATGGCTGAAGCTTGCGGTCGATACGGCCGTTTCTCTGCTCCAGCCGCGACGGATTCCAGGGCAGATCAAAATGGAAGAGGTCGGCGCAATGGTTCTGGAGGTTGACGCCCTCCCGGGCCGAGTCGGTGGCGATGAGGATGCGCAGGGGATGCTCGGCCGGTGAGGCGTTGAAGGCGCGTTTGATCTCCTCGCGGGTCTCGTCACCCATGCCGCCGTGGAACACCGCGATGCGCTCCTCGGCGCGGTCGGTGAAGGACACGGCCTCTTTGAGTCGCTGTTCCAGATACCGCTTGGTGTCGAGCCATTCGGTGAAGATGAGCAGGCGTTTGTCGTTCCAGGTTGGCGCTGTGCCCGTCGGCTTCTTGCCCACCTCAGGCAGGCGCGCGCACATGTGCTTCTTGATCCAGCCGATGAGCTCCCCGAGCTTGGGATCGATGCGGTGCCGGGCGGTTTCCGCAATCTCGGTCATCTCATCGAGGAGCTTCTGCTCTTGGGTCGAGGCGTTGGCCCCTGCCGCGGCACTCGCCTCCTCCATTTCGTAACGGTCGTCGTCGAGTTGCTGTTCTTCGGTTACGTCGTCGATGTCGTCGTCGGCACCAGGGGGATTCAGGAGGTCCATTTGTTGAGGGGCGGGGGTTGTCACCTTGTTCGCCCGTTCGAGGGTTGCCACCTTGTTCGCCCGTTCGAGACCTTTGCGATGATGGCGGAGCGAGCATGCAAAGGCTTCCACCGAGGACAGCAAGCGTTTCTGGAGCGAGATTACCACGAGGGCCGTTGCACGGCGCTGGGTCTTGGTGCCGCTTCCGGCCTTGGCCTCTCGAAGCTCGCGGTAGTGTTCGAGGAGCTCTGCAAGGCGGAGCTCCGGCGCGTCCTTGGGTAGACCGGTGATGTGGATCGCAACCACGTCGCGCTTCGGAAAGCCACCGACGCCGAGCTCGCGCAGGTCGTTCTTGAGCCGGCGCACCATGACGGGTTCGAGCTCACGGGCCCCGTCCACCGGGACGCCGCGGCAGAATCGCTGCGGGTCCAGGATCTCGAGAAGCGAGGAGAAGCTGTTCGAGTGACCGTTATGGGGGGTGGCCGACAAGAACAGGCGGTGCTCAAAACGCCGGGCGACCTCGCGCACGATGCGCGTAAGTCTGGAATCCACGGCGTAAGAAGAGCCGCTTGCCGGTGCGGCGTTGTGCGCCTCATCGAGGATGAACAAGCTCTGCGGGGCAAAGCCCCCAAGCCAGTCGCGCAACGGAGCCGCATACTCCTCATCGCGCAGGAGCGCGTGCGACACGATGAAACGTGAGTGCGTGTTCCATGGGTTGACGCCGTAGCCACGCTCACGCCGTTGGCGCTGCACGTAGCGGCGGTCAAAGACGATGAACGGCAGTCCGAACCGCTGGTCGAGCTCTTGCTGCCATTGGAGCACCACGGAGGGCGGAGCAGCCACTACCACGCGCCGGACCTTCTGGCGGATCAGGAGCTCACGCAGGATAAGCCCGGCCTCGATGGTTTTGCCCAGGCCCACGTCGTCGGCGATGAAGAGGTTCACCCGCGGCAAGGCGAGCGCCTTGCGCAGCGGTTCGAGCTGGAAGCTCATGACCTCGATGCCGGCACGGTATGGAGCCTGGAAGAGGTCGGGATTGGTGGAGGTGACCAAGTTCCAACGCAGCGTGTTGAGGTAGGCGCCAAAGACGCGGGCGGAGTCAAAGCCCTTCTTGGCCACGTCATCCCATGAGCTGCGCGGGATCACCTCGGCGTCGATCTCGGTATTCCAGAGAACCGACAGCTTCTGGCCCTGGGCGTCATCGTCCAGGCACGAGAGGTCAGCGATGGCGGACTGGGTGCCCTTCCTGGGCACCTGCACGTCTTCTACGAGATAGCGGCGGGAGCGGACGCGGACGACCTCGCCCATCTTGGGCGGTCGCGCGGGGTCGGTGTTACCACGCTCGACGGTGGTGTTGGACACGAGCCTCCCACTTTCGCCGCGCACGGGCCGGGTCCATCCCACCGGTGCTCGGCATGACGAATGCGTTCACGTTCGTGTGGCCGAGCACACGACTCCGCTTCGGCGGATTTCAAATACGCGATATTCGGGGCCGACTCCAGACATCCGTGCCTGCCCTTCCGCCGCCGTGGGACTTCTATTTGTCAACCAGCACAGCCAGCTTGAGAAGCTGCGCGGTGAACGTTGTTCCCTCCGCGCGACTCGAGCTTTGGTTGACTAGAATCTTGGGTTTCCCGGAAACATTGGCTATCCCAAATGAGAGGCCCTTGGCCACATAGGCGCTCGTCGCACCAATGGTGATCAGCTGCTGACGGCGCGCAACCGTCATGACCTCCGGCAGATAATCGTCCATTCCGACACAGACAAACAAAGCCTGTGAGGAGCTCGTGCCTATCGCCTGTCCCACGGCGGCACCTGGTCCAACTCCAACAGACTGCACCGAAAAGCCATGGTCACCGAAGACATAGGGGTCTACCGAGCCCAACGCCTTGACCATGTGATCCGCCATCGCTCTCGATTTTGCATCGCTGGTTGAGAACAGAACCGTCAGCTGCACTTTGCCTCGGAACCGTTTCTCGAAATTGCGGTCGAAGGTGATCACCCGAACGAGATTTGCGGCTTGAACCTCCGCGCTCGCCACCTCTTCCTCGGCTTGCACGGAAATCGGCGCAAGCCCCCCCAACAAACACACGAGCCACCACGGTGTTCTCTTCCCGCGCGAAGAACGACCGTATGAAGTCTCTGCCACAGACATCAGCATCAGGGAGAATACACTTTCCGCCAGCGACACGCTAGGCCACGCAGCCACTAGGCCACGCAGCCACTAGGCCACGCAGCCACTAGGCCACGCAGCCACCAGGCCACGCAGCCACCAGGGCACGCAGACCACCAGGGCACGCCGGATCACACGCGAAACTGAGCGATCGCTTGCCGCAGTTGTTCGCTTTGCACCTGCAGGGTGTCCACCGACGCAGACAGCGTCGCCACGGCATGCATCTGCCTGTCGCCAACCGTTTTGATGGCTTCCATGGCCGCCAAAGTGTGTGCCGCAGATTCTTTTTGCTCCGTCTGTGCTCTGGAGATCGATGCCGCCAGGTCGTGAATCGTGTCCAAAGAAGCCGCAATCCCGCGCGTGGCGTTGGCCTGCCGAGAGCTGGATTGGATCACAAGTTCCGAAGACGAGCGCATCTGATTGCTCGCAGCAACAATCTGTTCAGTGCCCTTGGCTTGATCTGCCGTGGCCCGCTTTACCTTCTGAACGGTTTTTGCCACATCGTTCATTGAGGCCACCACTTGTTGCGTGGAACGCGATTGCTCCGCCGTGGCGTTGGCGATGCGTTGTACCATCATGCTGGCGGAATCGGCCGACTTACGGATCGAGTTCAGGACCTCCATGCCCTCCTGTGCCAGAGTCATGCCTTCACCCACGTGGGACAAGCCTGCACTCATCGTCGTGAGCGCTGTCTCAGAGTCGGCGCGCACATTGACTACCAAATCTCCTATCTCGGTAGCCGACGTGTTGACTCGCATTGCGAGTTCCTTGATCTGGTAGGCGAGCACGCCAAATCCACGGCCGTGTTCTCCCGCTTGTGCAGCAAGGATTGATGCGTTGAGAGCTAGAAGCTTGGTCTGTGCCGCAACATCGAGAATGACCTCGAGGATGGTGTCAATATTTTGGATCCTCATGCCAAGATGCTCAATGGCGGACGATACAGCCAAAGATGAGGAGTTGATCTTGTGGATGCCGTCAAGAGTGCGCTCGAGCGTCGCTACCCCCGTGCCCGCCTGGACGGCAACCCGTCGAGAAAGAGAACTGGTCTCAGAGGCTGTGTTCTCAATCTTGCGGATCGACTGATTGATCTCATCCATGGCCGACACGGTGGTCTCGACTGATGTGTTGAGACCCTCGATCTGTTGAGCGATGGTCTTGACAGCGGTCGTCATGTCTTCGACTGCATGGGTGGCATTCTCGGCCACCGCCGAAAACTCGGCTGCCTGACGGTCAATGTGCCTGGTAGCCTCCACGATATCGACGTTGGCTCGACGGCTCTGTTCCGTGCTGCGGTGAAGCTGTGCGACGTTGTCGGCGATGCTCGACAAGGCGGCGGTGGTCTCGTGCATTGCCGCCGCGGCAGCCGACACGCGTTCCTGCACGGTGGTTGCCCCATCACTCACCGCTGTGGCTGCGTTCACCGCCGTGCGGCTCACAGAAGTTACACCATCGGCAAGCTGAGCCAGCGACCGTGGGATCGTCTGCAGCTTACCCACCAGAGCGCGAAAATTGCTTGCGAGACGCCCCACCTCGTCCTTTGAGTCAATGGCAATCTGTTGGGTGAGATCCCCCTCCGAGACGATGTTGGCTGTCACGGTGGTCAAGGTGCGGATGGGTCGAACCACAATTGTTCCGACGATGTACGCCAAAATCACGCCAACAAGAGCAAGGCCCAACGACACAAACAATCCGAGGCGCAAAATATCCGCTCGCTGCTGTTGCAGACCCGCCAAGGGAAATCCCAGATAGAGGACACCGAGCGCTGCATCTGCCGGATTCTGGCGGAGGGGGGTTCGGGGTGCCGAGATCTTCTTGCCAGGAGGCGAGACCAAGACCGCAACCAGTAGGTCTTTGCCAATACGGGACACCTCCACAGTCGTCGATGGAATCGACAGAGAAGCCGTCGGTACGAGATTGGGGTGCCAGACGGCAAAGCTCTTGTCCCCCAGCCTCGGCGATTGGTTCTCGCCTCGCGAAATCAACCGTACCTCGGCAAAGGCGACCTCGGCCGTCGGCCCAATGGTGTCGAGAAATTCACGTGCGCCATCATCGTCTTGAAACACGACCCAACTGCTGAGGGCATCGCTGAGCACCAGCGCAACGAGTCGGGCGCGCCTCTCGAGTCCTTCTTCAGCCATTCCACCGAGGGTGCTCGGTAGAAAAATCATCAAAAATCCAGCAAACGCCAAGACAATCAGGCCAATGAGGACGACCAGGCGGATACGCAGAGAAATGTTATTGAACCATCTGAGCATTGGCACCAGCGAACACCCTTCACCCGTGCCCAAAGCAAGGCCACGGTCCAACCTTCGGCAATACAGATGCACCAGCTTCACCTGGTGGTCAACCGCAGTCCGCCCACCTACATACTACATACCCAACCCAAACGGCCAACGTGGTATATCGTCCAATGATGTCGACCTTCCTTGTCCTCTTGTCGTGGTCTACCATAACCTATTCGCACTGACGCCATGAGGAGTTTTTATGCAAGCCACATCAATAACACACCCCGCGGTTGTGCTCATCGCGAGTCTAGCGCTGCTCCTCGGCGGCGTTGCCGACGCCAGGCCGCTCGACGAGGCTATCAACCAAGTGGTCGACGCCAACTTGGCGGCGGCGAAATCACAACGCAAGGTGAACGACCTCGATGATGCGGCCAACGAGCTACTCAATGACTATCGTGCCACCATCCAAGAATTCGACTCACTCACGTTGTACAACCAGCAGCTGCAGACACTGGTCGCGTCCCAACAGGCGGAAATCGATTCCTTGCGTGAGCAAATCGACAATGTCTCCACCATCGGACGCGAGATAACACCGCTCATGACACGCATGCTCGACGCCCTTGAGCAGTTCGTCGGCCTCGATGTGCCTTTCCTGCTCGAAGAGCGAACTGGACGTGTCGCCAAGCTGCGGGCGATCATGGAACGCGCCGATGTCACCAACGCCGAGAAGTACCGACGTATCCTCGAGGCGTACCAGATAGAGAACGACTATGGTCGGACCATCGAGACCTACAAGAGCGAGCACACCGGCAACGGCGGGAGCGCACGAACGGTGAGCTTTTTGCGCATCGGACGCGTCGCGCTCATCTACCAGACACTCGACGAGGTGGAGGCAGGCGTTTGGGATCGGTCCACCAGAGAATGGATCGTGCTGCCTAACACCTATCGCTCTTCTCTGCGCAAGGGCTTCCGCATCGCCAGCAAGCAGGCTGCCCCCGACCTATTGCGAATCCCAGTGTCGGCTCCGCGGAGTGTGCCATGACCCGGCCGATACTCATTGCAGTCGTCCTCGCACTCGCATCAACTGCTGCGGCCCAGACTCCCAAGTACGAGTCGCTCGACGACCTCCTCAAGGCGGTGAAAGGCGGCATGCGCACAAACAACGAGGAGCTGAAGAAACGCGAAGAAGCGTTTGCCGTTGCCAAGAATGTGCAAGATGCACTTCTCCGGGAGGCAAAGGCGCAGCTCGATGCCGCGGACATTCACAGCAAAGATCTCGAACGCCGATTTGAGACCAACGAGAAGAGGATCACCGAGCTCGAGGAAACGCTCCGCAACCGTCTTGGCACCATGGGAGAGCTCTTCGGAGTCGTTCGCCAGGTCGCAGGGGATACGCGCGGACACATCGAGGCCTCGGTCGTGAGCGCCCAATATCCTGACCGTGCCGCACCCTTGACGGCGCTCGTCCAGAGCAAGAGTTTACCTTCAATCCCACAGCTTGAAGACCTGTGGTACGCGTTGCAACGGGAGGCGACTGAGTCGGGCAAGGTCGCGCGCTTTGCTGCCAAAGTGGTATTGCCCGACGGCAGCGAACAAGAACGCGAGGTCGTGCGGGTGGGTCCGTTCAATGCGGTTGCCGCCGGCAAGTACCTCGTCTGGAGTCCTGAGGTAAAGAAGCTGCGCGAGCTTAAGCGCCAACCCCCGAGCCACTTTTTGAGCACGGCAAAGGATCTCGAAGATGCGGAATCAGGCATGGTCCGCTTCGCTCTCGACCCATCTCGTGGGCAGATCCTCGACATGATGGTGCAGACCCCCACTCTGCAAGAGCGGATCGAGTCCGGCGGCGCCGTCGGTTACATCATTATCGCGATCGGAATCATCGGGCTGCTCATTGGCCTGATCCGCCTGGTTCAGTTGTCTTGGGTGCGTTCGCGCGTGCGCTCCCAACAGAGCCATGCGACCCCGAACGGCAACAATCCGCTTGGTCGGGTCATGCAGGTCCACTACGCGAATCTAGGGCTCAGCACAGAGACGCTCGAGCTCAAACTCGACGAGGCGATCGCGCACGAACAATCCCGCCTCGAACGTCTCCTTTGGGCTATCAAGGTCGTCTCGGTGGTGGCGCCGTTGCTCGGTTTGCTCGGCACTGTCACCGGCATGATCAAGACGTTTCAGATCATTGTGCTGTTCGGTACGGGTGACCCGAAAATGATGGCAGGCGGCATCTCAGAAGCGCTGGTCACCACGATGTTGGGTCTCATTGTCGCAATTCCGCTGGTGGTCCTGCACAGCTGGGTTAAGAGCCTCAGTAGCCACGTCATGGACGTGCTCGCCGAGCAAAGCACCGGCATCATCGCCGAGCATGCCATTAAGGAGCGTGCGTAGATGACAGCGCTTACCGAGGCATACGAGGCGGTCATCATGTTCTTTGACTCGGGGGGCGACGTACTCGAGGCGATCTTTGTGGTAACCTTGCTCATGTGGGTGCTGATTGGTGAGCGGCTCTGGTACCTGCGTTGGGGTTACAAACACGACCAGGTCGAGCTGCTCAACCGGTGGCAGGCCCTCGACGAGAAGAACTCGTGGCACGCCAAGCAAATCCGCAGCCGACTGATCTCCGTGATGAAGCACAATCTCAACCATTCGCTGGCCATGGTGGTCGCCTTGGTGGCGGTTTGCCCCTTGTTCGGTTTGCTCGGCACGGTGTCAGGAATGATCGAGGTGTTCGACGTCATGGCCATCACCGGTAATGGTAACCCGCGCGCTATGGCAGGTGGCGTCTCAGCTGCCACCATTCCCACCATGGCAGGCATGGTGGCGGCGATCTCGGGCCTGTTCTTCTCATTCCGATTGGTGCGCAGTGCTGAAGAGCTGCGACGGAGTTTTGCTGCCCAGCTCAAGGAGTGACCCATGCGGCGACGGTTGCAACGCTCTGCCGAAGAAGACAGCGAAATCAACGTTACATCAATGCTCGATGTGGTGTTCATCCTGCTGATCTTTTTCATCGTGACCGCCTCCTTCGTCAAAGAGGCGGGCATCGACATCAACCGCCCGTCCGCCATCACTGCGGTCAAAAAGGAGCGTACCAGTATTTTGGTAGCCATCACGGAGGACGGCCAGATTTGGATCGACAAACGTGTCGTCGACCCGCGTGCGGTGCGTGCGAACATAGAGCGCCTGCATGCCGAGAACCCTCAGGGCGGAGTGGTCATCCAGGCGGACAAAGACTCGAAAAATGGCCTGCTGGTGGAAGTCATGGACGCAGTCCAATTGGCTGGTGTCACGGACCTCTCGATCGCAGCGGAACAGATCGGCCCGTGATGCTCCTTCGCTACGCCATGGCCACGATCGCGGCAACGGTGGTTACTTTTGCCCTGTTCTTCTTGATGCAATCGCTCATTACCATCGATGGTCGTGGGGACGACGGGACCTACGCGACGCGAGTTATCGACTTCGTTCGCCTCAAACGGGCGGAAGCAACTCAATCCAAGCAAAGGGAATTGCCGAAAAGACGAGCGTCACAAGACACTCCTACCCCACCGCCCATGACGATCGACACGTCTGCCGATGCCGGCCCGAGCTCGAACGCCATCTCCGTCGAGCTGCCATCCATCGAGACCAGCTTGGATCTCTCGGGCGGACCTCACCTCGGCACAGCGCCGTCAGATACCGACGCTATTCCGCTCGTGCGCGTCAACCCCCAATACCCTCACTCCGCCGCGCAGCAGAAGGTTGAGGGTTGGGTTCAGGTCGAGTTCAACATATCTGCAACCGGTGTGGTCGCAGACCCTAAAGTCGTCAAAGCACATCCGCCAGGGATTTTCGAGCGTGCCGCCATCAGCGCCATCCGCAAGTGGAAATACAAACCCAAGATCAAAGACGGCAAGGCTATAGAACGCCACAACGTCCGCGTGCAGCTAACTTTCGAGCTGCAGGACGAGGAGTAGCCTATGCGCTTCTTTGGCTGGCAGTTGGCCATTGCCATCGCGATAGGCTCGTTTTCCGCGCAACTCCGTGCCCAAGACGTGGTGGGCCAGTGGGCCTACCGTAGGTTGAGCAAAGCTCACGAGGCGTTGCAGGAAAACCAAATCCCCGAAGCGCTCGCGCACATGGACGAGATGAAAGGGCGCAAGCACCTCAACGACCACGAACGCGCGCTCATGTGGCAGACCTACGGGTTCATCTATTCGGGACAGGAACGTTTCAAAGAGGCAGCAGCCGCATTTGAGAGCTGTCTTGCGCTTGGCGCCCTACCGGAGGAAGCCCAGCTCAACACCCAATACAACCTGGGCCAGCTCTACCTGAGCATCGGCAAATACCAGAAGGCCACCGTCACGCTGGAGGGGTGGTTTGAGAAGGCAAACAACCCAGCGCCCAGGGCGCTTTTTGTCATCGCCATGGCATACGCTCAGGACAAGCAATTCAAAAAAGGGCTCTATTACGCACAACAGGCCGTGGCACAGGTTGAAAAGCCCGACGAATCTTGGTTGCAGCTCGCCCTCTCTTTGTGCTTGGAGCTCGAAGACTTCGCGCAGGGTGAAGTGCTGCTCAAACGCCTCATCGAGCGCATGCCGAGCAGCAAAAACTACTGGCTACAATTGTCTGCCGTCTACAATGAGCTCGACGATGAGCATCGCGCTCTTGCGGTGATGGAGCTCGCCCACCGTCAAGGATTTCTCACCCAGGCCGCAGATGTACTCCATCTCGCGCAATTGTACCTGCAACAAGGCGTGCCCATGCAGGGTGCCAAGCTGATCGAGGGTGGTCTGCATAACGGGTCGCTCACCAAGAGCCACAAAGTCATGCGCATCTACGCGACTTGTCTGATTCAGGGGCGCGACTTGGAGAGAGCCTTGGAGCCACTCGCGTATGCCGCGAGTCTCGACGAGGATGGGGACCTCGACATTCAACTCGCACAGTTGCACATGGCTCGACAGGCATGGGATCAGGCCGCTGTTGCCATCGAGGCTGGTCTTGCCAAAGCCAAGCTCACAGACGAGCCACACGCTCATCTACTCCTCGGCATTGCCCAGTATTCAGCTGGCAGAAAGGCGGCGGCGCGACGGGCATTCGAGCAGGCCACCCGCTTCCAATCCACCCAGAAGGCCGCCACGCAATGGCTGCGTTCACTCGAGAACAGATAGCCCCGACCGCAGACGGCCCTGCGCAACTTCTCCTTGCCCGTCCATCTCGGACCGGGGTAGGTTGCGGCCGATTGCAATGGTTCTTTGGGGGGTACCTACGGATTGCGAACATTTGGGAGGCAAAACATGCTTACTAAGAGTGGCGTATGGGTGTTTGGGGTGGCGTGCGTCGTGTTAGCGAGGCCGGTGAGTGCGCAAGTCGAAGAGGGTGCTGAGGAGGCAGCCCCGACCGCCACGGATGAGGAGACAGCAGCCACCGCCGAGGGTGAGCCGGGAGAACCAGCCGCCGAGCCCCAACCGACGCCCGCTGACGCGACTACCGGGGATGACGACCCACTGAAAGGTTTGGAGGAGATCATCATCACCGGCACGCGCATCAAGCGCAAGTCGCTGGCCACTGCAGCACCGGTCACCGTGTTGACCAGAGATGACCTTCTGAGCGCTGGCATGATGTCGGTCGGTGAGATTCTGCAGAACCTGCCGGCCAACGCCAACGCGATCAACGTGCAGTTCAACAATGGCGGTGACGGAACGACCAACGTGGACTTGCGTGGTCTTGGTGCCTTCCGCACTCTCGTTCTCTTGAACGGGCGCCGTCACGTCGCCGGCGGCAGTGGTGCCGATTCTTCGGTCGACCTCAACGCCATTCCGATCGCGATCATTGAGCGTGTCGAGGTGCTCA
>Ga0156400_1074_pt1 | contig 15670 bp, 7 predicted proteins | sample RifOxyA3_FD_108044 | JGI IMG/M metagenome (GOLD analysis project Ga0156400, IMG submission 108044) | Deltaproteobacteria bacterium RIFOXYA12_FULL_58_15
CGGCGACGGGACTACCTGCGACCCGAATACCTGTCAGAGCTTCGGGGTGTGCACAGCGAACCCCGGCGCGGCAACGAGTTGCGGAACGGGGATCTGCGAGGTGTGCAACGGCGGCGGCAGTTGCGCTGGCACCCCGGCAACGGACGGCGATTGCGGCGACGGGACTACCTGCGACCCGAATACCTGTCAGAGCTTCGGCGTGTGCGCAGCGAACCCCGGCGCGGCCACCAGTTGCGGAACGGGGATCTGCGAGGTGTGCAACGGAGGCGGCAGTTGCTCTGGCACTCCTGCGACCGACAGCGACTGCGGCGACGGGACTACCTGCGACCCGAACACCTGTCAGAGCTTCGGTGTGTGTGCAGCGAACCCCGGTGCGGCCACCAGTTGCGGAACGGGCATTTGCGAGGTGTGCAACGGAAGCGGCAGTTGCTCTGGCACTCCTGCGACCGACAGCGATTGCGGCGACGGGACTACCTGCGACCCGAACACCTGTCAGAGCTTCGGTGTGTGCACAGCGAACCCTGGTGCGGCCACCAGTTGCGGGACGGGGATCTGTGAGGTTTGCAACGGAAGCGGCAGTTGCTCAGGCACCCCGGCGACCGACAGCGATTGCGGCGACGGTTCCAGCTGCGACCCGGATACCTGTCAGAGCTTCGGCGTGTGCACGCCCGATCCGGGGGTAACTACTGAGACTACGTGCAATGACACCATCGACAACGATTGTGACGGCCAAAGCGATTGCGGCGACGCGGATTGTAATGGCCAGCTTTGCGCCCAAAACTCTGATTTCTGCGATGGTGAGGAGATCTGTATGCTTGGTACTTGCGGAAGTCCGGGAGATCCCTGTGATGGACCCAACGACGGTGACGGCGATTGTAGCGAAACCTGTGATGAGGGCGCGAACAATTGCGATCTCTTTGATGGTGTCGGTGTGGGTTGCAACGACGGCTTATGGTGCGACGGCGCAATTGATCAATGTGTCTTTGTACCTCTCGATGGCTTGTGCGTGCAAGCTGGCCCCGGGCCATGTGCTATGCTTGTGGCAGATGGCGATTCAGACTGTAGTGAAGATTGTGATGAATCTACCGATACGTGTACTGCGGCGGAACCAGATGATTTTCCCTGTGTTGACGGCGTATTCTGCAACGGAACGGATAAATGTTCGGCGGGCGTCTGCTCAACTCATATGTGGGATGCCTGTGATGGACCCAACGACGGTGATGCCGATTGTACCGAGACCTGCAACGAGGCGGGTAAACATTGTAATGATTTTGATGGAGCGGGAACCCCATGCGACAACGGATTATGGTGTGACGGTCCTGTGGACCAGTGCCAGTTTCCGAATGTTTGCGTGCAGGCCGGTCCCGGTCCGTGCGACCCACTTTTGGGTGTCGGTGATTGTTTGGACGCCTGCGATGAATCAAACGATACCTGTTCTTTGCAGGAAAACGCGGGAAACAACTGCGAAGGGGGTTCGGGATGCTGCCGGGATTCAGACAACCTTTCTTGTGGCCCTTTACCCTGCCACTGCAGTGGCACATCATCCTGTCCATAGGTATCCGCAGTACAGACAGATTTGAAATATGAAACGCGCAGGCGGGCTATGCTAGGGCAAGGCTTCGAAGGAGAATCGATACGCAGTGTCTTGAGCTGGAGGCGCTATGGCGGAGCAGTTCACCTGTGTTGCCGTGGTTCCCAGATTGTCTTGGACGCCCAGTGTGTAGGTTCCACCGTCGGAGGCCATGGCGTCAAAGACAACGTCGAAATAGGTTTGGCCTTCAGTCAGAATGGCCGAGAAAGTTACAAGAAGCGTCGGTTGATTCAAATGGTACACCGCGTTCCAGGTCGTGACGAACGTCCGGTTTGGTGCAACTCCTAGGGTGGCCGTACAGATGCTGTCCGCAGGCGCATAAAGGTCACACCAGAACGAGTAAATGGCGCTGAGGGCGGGCGAAGAGGGGCTTGGGATGCACCTGTTCTGGTAGGAGTTGGACACAGTTCCACCGATACCCAAGACGCCATTGGTATTCATCCAAGCGGACGTTGTGGGAGTTGACCCGTACAGCGAGAACGGAAAAGGCAGCGTGACACTGGTTACGCCATCATCGGTGCCTACTGCCGACGGATAGGTTATCTCTGGCGTGTCACAGGCATTGACGAAGGCTACAACGGGAGTGCTCGTGACGTAACCCATGCAGGTTGATGACAGGCAAATGCCTGCGCTCCCGCAGGAATGACCACAACTGCTGCAGTTGGCTTTGTCCGCGGTGAGATTGGCTTCGCATCCGTTGCTCGAATCGCCGTCGCAACTCACATAATACCCGGGGTTGCTCTCGTTGTCCGCATTGATTGCCGCGATGTCATTGGCATCCATGCCGCCATAATTTGTGTCCGTACTCACGGCCGGGGCCGTCGTAACGGTGTAGGCGATGTTGCAGTCAACAATGCTGTCGTTGACACCATACACGGTAACCGTCTGCGGCGTGTTCCAATTGGCAATTGAAAAAGTGACGCTCGCTGGGCCTACGGAACCTTCTGTTGGATCGCTGCTGGCGAGAGCAATCGCAACATCGGCTGTGGGTTGTGAGCTCAACACGATAGTAAAACTGTCATTTCCTGAGGATTCTGAGGTGTTGATCGTCGCTCCGGTTGAAAGCACAATCCCGGCCACGTCATTATCCGTATTCGTCACCGCCACATCCGCAGGGTTCTGGTTGTTGTAGGCGGCGTCTGCGGTCGCTGCGGTTGACGTGACGATCGTGTAGCTCACGCTTCCGTCGGCGATGTAGTCATCCTGACCTGTGACCGTTACTGTGCACGGATTGTTCCAATTGGTGCTCGTAAAGATGACGCTGGACGGATTGACTGTGCCTTCGCTCGGGTCGCTGCTTGAGAAACTGAAGGTCACGTCGGCCATCGGTTCCGCGGATAGGACGATTGAGAAAGACGCCGTTCCTCCAGCTTCCGTTGTGACGAGACCTGTCGTCGGTGTCAGGCTGATGCTCGCCGTGTCGTCGTCTTGGTTGGTCACGGAGACATTGGCGGCGACGCGACCGTTGAAAGCGGGGTCGGTGCTCGCCGCCGGTGCGGTCACGACGTCAAATACCTGGTTTCCGTCGGCGACGGCATCGTCGATGCCTGTGACAGTAACGGTTTGCGCAGTGAACCAGTTGAGGTTCGTGAAGGCAACCGACGAGGGAGATACCGCTCCCTCCGTGTCGTCTGAACTCGACAATCCGATGGTGACGCCACTCAAGGGCTCCGTCGCCAAAACGACCGTGAACGTCGCGGTATCTCCGGCTTCGGTGGTGACGAGGCCACTCGTGGGATTTGCAGAAATTCCGGCAGTGTCATCGTCTTGATTGGTGACTACGACGTCTGCGGCATCGAATCCATCAAAGGCCCAATCGTCGCTCACGGCAGGTTCGATCAAAATGACTGCAGCCTGATCTCCGTCATCCACGGCGTCATCCACCCCTGTGACGGTCACCGTGACAGGTGTCTCCCAACTCGGGCTGGTAAATACGATTCGCGTTGGAGAAACCGAAACTTCTGTCGGGTCGGAGCTCGAAAGGCTCACACTGACATCATTCGATGGCTGCACAGTCAACACCACGGAAAAAATGGCCGTGGTCCCTGCTTCTGTCGTCACCAGTCCCACCGTTGGATCTACAACAATCTCGGCAACGTCGTTGTCTTGGTTGGTGACCCCGATGTCTGTGGGGTCAAAGCCGTGGTAGTTTGAGTCCTGACTGACGATGGGGGCGATGACGATGCTGAAGACCTGATCACCGTCCACCACATTGTCGTCCACACCCGTGACGGTGGCGGTCTGCGGTTCATCGAAGTTCTCAGGGGTGAAAGTGAGGACGCTGGGAACCACCAGTCCTTCAGTGGTATCGCTGCTCAGCAGAGCGATCGCAGCGTCTTTGGTTGGTCGGCCGTCCAGAACCACGTCGAACGATATCTGGGTGCCAGTTTCGCTCGTCGTCAAATTCGGATCCACCGAAACGGTGACACCAGCTTCCACCACTTGGGTGACCGGTATGCTAATCTCCCGTTGGCACGCGCAAAGGGAGAGTGTGACAATGAGAGCCGCAGAGAGAGGAGAGACTGCTCTCATGGAATGATCTGCCGTGGACCCTGCCGAATTCATTGTCAGCGTCGCTTTCAAAATCTTTTTAGAATAGCACGCGACTCCGTCGTCTGCCTACCAGAGAAAATCCACCAAGCCACCAAACCACCATCACTGGTCTGTCATTAGGCCTGGGCCATCACTGGACCATTTCAACCACGACATCGAGGGAATCGCTGCGGCCATTGTCGTCGACAACGCGAACAACAAAGTGCCCTGGCCTGGCATTCCAAAACAGAGGTTGACCGGTGGGGGAGTGGCCAACCAACTCATCATTGACAAACCAACTCAGTGCGTGTGCGTCGGCGTCGGTGACAGCCGATAGTGGTACGGTCTGCGCCGAAACATTGTTGGCCCGCAGGTTGTAGGTGACCTGACTTTGCGGCGAGGTGATCACAGGAGGTCGTCCTCGAATGGCGCGTGCGTCGAGACCGCAGCTTTCAGCGAAGGGAGGAGCGGCACGGCGGGGCAAACCGGCACGCACAAACAGGGTGTTCAAATCGGAAGGCCAAAACTCGTAGACGCGAGTTGCACCATCGGACTCATCCCCCGGACAAACGCGCAGCCCACTGGTCGGATACACCCGGACTTCACGGTGGATATCACAACTGGCTATGGGAGAGATGCCCGGAATGAAAAGGGTGGGCTCAGTGCGTGGGCAGTGGGCATTGGGCAACATGCCCGATACCGAACAAACGTGAACTTTGGACACATTGACCTTTGCCTTCGGCGGTTGGAAGTTGGCTGCGTATGGCCGCAGAGCCTCGGCGATCTCGAAGAACAGGGGCGTCGATGCGCGCAAGCTCACATAGGACGGGTTGCCGCGATTGTCGAAGCTGCCCACCCAGACGGCGAGCACGTAGGGACCGATGATTCCTACAGCCCAGGCGTCACGAAAGCCACTCGAGGTGCCCGTCTTCCAGGCTATGCGAATGTCATCCCCCGTCCAGTCGCTCGCAAAGCCTTGATGCGGCCGCTGATGTTTGGCGAGCATCTCCACGGTGACGTAGGCCGCCTCACGGCTTAGAAGACGACGATCCCCGGCGGGTGACGATTCTTTGACAGAATTATCCACGGGAGCATGCACGGAAGTGTCGGCTGTTTGATCGTAACGAATCGACTGGTAGACCCCACCGTTCGCGAGCATGGCATAGAGCTGCACCAACTCCTCCATGGTTACCTCGACACCCCCGAGTACCACTGCGAGGCCGTAGTGATCGGATGGCTCGAGTTGGTCGATGCGTGCTCGACGCAGGAGATCATAGAGACCGCCAGGATGGGTCGGCAGAGCGCCCAGCCTCTCCGAGGTTGCCCCGTGTTCCCAGCACTCGGGTCGTTTGGCGCAATTGGCACGCAGCTGTGTCTCGAGATACACCGCGGGCACGTTGCGGCTGCGGATCAAGGCGTCACTCGCAGAGATCGGGCCCACAAACTCGTCGTCGAAATTCTCAGGGTTGTAGGCACCGAATCGCATCGGCGCATCGGCGAGGAGTGTGCGGGGATGGATGATCCCTGCTTCGACGGCCAAGGCGTAGATGAAAGGTTTCAAGGCCGAGCCCGGTGAGCGTTTGGCACGGATACCGTTGACCTGACCCTCGATGCCCACATTGCCGAAGTCCGCCGAACCCAAGGCGGCCAGAACCTCCATGGAGCGATGGTCGACGAGCAATATCGCAGTATTGGTAATGCCGAGGTGACGGTTGCGTTCGATGTATGTGGCGGCACGCCGCTCGAGGATATCTTGCAGCGCCCAATCGAGGGTGGTGGTGTGATTGCCTGGCGGAGAGTGATCGATCACGGTCTGGGAGAAATGTGGAGCCAAGAAAGGCAGGTGCGAACGCCGCCGCATGTTCAAGGGACCGGTGAGGCTTAACCCCTCTTCCACGGCATCTGAGTTTTCTTTGAGCCATAGGTGCGCCAAGAGCTGTCGCGCCTCGAGCAACCCAACGGGCTCTCGCCCCTCGAGATCGGGCGCGCGGGCACCAGGTTTTTGCGGAACCACCGACAACGCCAATGACTCGGCCAAAGTCAACTGGCTCGCCGCTTTGTTGAAATAGACGCGTGCGGCAGCACCCACCCCTTCGACGTTGCCGCCGTAGGGCGCCATGTTGAAATAGGCCTCGAGGATCTCTGCCTTCGAGTAATAGAGCTCAAGGTGAATGGCACGGGCCACCTGATGCAACTTGCCAACGACGCTGCGCGAGTCGATGGCGAAACGCATGCGCGCAAGTTGCATGGTGATGGTCGAGCCTCCTCGACGACGGGCATTGACCAGGGTGTCCCAGGTTGCGCTCACCAAAGCGACGGGATTGACGCCAGGGTGCCAATAGAAATTCCTGTCCTCGTACAGGAGGGTTGCCTCCTGCATGATCGGCGCGATCCCATCAAGGGGCACGAACAAACGATAGTGACCGTCATCAGCGAGGGCCAAGCGCAAGAGCTTGCCGTTGCGATCAAAGACGGCGTGACCGAAGGATGTCGCCTCATAAAGATTGGGTTTGCACAGGTAGTACAGCGCCGCGATGACAAGCAGACTCACCACAGCCGCTGTTAGCTCCCCCCACCTCCTGTGGCGCACGACTCAATCTCCGAGGACTGTCATTGAGGCCGCAAGGGATCGCGCCTGGAAGGTGCGGTCGTACATCCCCTCGGCGAAGCTCGGCGGCACCACAAATTGTCCGCGCGATACGGCCTTGATCTTGTACGTGAACTGACTCACCTCCGGTCCGATGGTGCCATAGAGGACCACTCGGTCCTCGCGCACATCGGCATAGCTCGGCGTCCAAGTAGTGCCGGCGGCTGCTATCCGCCCCCAGATGTCCGAGCCCTGTTCACCGCGTCCAGTCACCACATCAAATCCCGCAGGTAACAGATCGACCACCGCGGCGTTTTGCAGCTGCGAATTGTTGGTGGTCCGAATCTTGATGCTCGCGGTCACCTCGTCACCGATGGCAACCTCCGAAACTTCGGAACCCGAAGCATCGAGGTAGGTGTGGATGATTTCCAGGTTCGCCTTGAGCGGCTCTTTCAGAATCCCCCGGTCAAAGCCGGCAATGGTGACAGAGTAGAACAACGGCAGCTCACTGTCGCTGGCGATATGCAAGCTCTTCGCGTTCTCCGAGAAGGTGGCGATTGGGTATAGGCCAGGTCCCGCCACGATCGAGCGAATCTTGCCGGCGGCATCCTTCTCTTCGATGCTGACCTTGCCCAACATCTCTGGCGCATTCCGCGCAGCCTTGGCATAGGCGTCAAGGCCGAGAATAGAATAGGCCGATGACAAAGTGGTGTAGTGGTCCGCTTGAATGCTCTCGACCAAACGCTTGATCAGTGGGGCCTCCACTTGTTCGAGCCGATTGGGGAAATGGCGAGCAACAATGTAGAGGAACTGTCCCAGGTAGGACTGGGCGTCGTAGAACGTGTCGGCATCGAGCACAACCTCGGCGGCGATCTCAGCTTTTTGAATCACCTTCTTCGCCTGCTCCGCATCGCGCATGACATCATAGGTCGCGGCGATGTAGACAACGGCCACATCCTTTGTCCACGTCTTGGCGAAGCGCTCCGGCAGCGTTCGGTGTAACTCCGCGAACTCGTTGGTGGCGAGCTTGCCGTTACGAGCCAAGACATAGATAGCGTACGCCCGCAGTCTTGCCGCCGACAGTGACGAGAGATTCACCCGTGATAGGCCCTGGAGATACTCTAGGGCTGAGGCAAGCATCTCCTTGGGAACAGTGAAACCACGTTCCTTCGCCTCGGTCAGAAAATGCGCGGCGTAGACAGCCTGGAAATCCGAGACATAAGAGTTGGCCGCCCAGAAACCAAAGGCACCCTCTGAGTTCTGCCGTCCACGCAGAATGTTCACCGCCGCTGCCACGGCTGCTCGCGCCTTGCTCTTGTCGTAACCGAACCCCGGCTCGTCATGAAGAATCAATGCCGGCATGGCAGCGCTGACCAACTGCTCAGTACAGCGGTAGGGGAACTGCTCGACGTAGACCGCCAAACCGCGTGCCAACGACAAGGGCAAAGGTGAGACACCGACTTCGAGCTTGCGAAGATCTGGGTACAAAATGCGTTGGATGGGAATATCAACATTGGAGTCGGTGACGGAACCAGCCTCCACTGTCACGACCAGCGGAGTTGCAGGACGCACGCTGGTGGTCGCTGCGTATTTCCCTGATTCTCCGCCACCTTTGGCGGAGAAAGTGAGACTCGCGCTTCCCATGACATCCTTGGCTTTCACCGAGAAACGTGCAGACTTCTGGTGTCCCTCTGGGATCTCGATCTTTTGCACCCTGTCGCCGCCGAGCTCCAATGCCTCGCTCACTTCCAAACCCACGTCGACCATGGCATGCGGACCCGAGCCTTCAACGTTGTTGGCGACTGACACCGTGGCAACGAACTGATCTCCTGGGGAGACAAAAAGTGGTGTGCCGGGATTGAGAACAAAGGGGCCGCGAACGAAGGTCTTGCTGGCTTTGGCACCGAGAGCATCGGGGGCGACCGCCACCGCCATGATTCGGATGGTGCCGTTGAAGTAGTCGGGGACAGAATAATTGAAGGTGCGCTTCTGTTCGCTCGCGTCTATCACCCCCGACCAGAAGGCCACGGGGAGCTCACGCTTCCGCTTGAAGGGATTGAGGTTCTTCCCTTCACCGCCGTCTTCATCACTGCCACCGGTCTTTATGACTTGCTGCACGAGGCTGAGTTCGGGAAGGATGAGGTCAAGGATCTGTCGCGTCGAAACCTCTAGGGCCCGTTTGCTCAAAAAGAAACCTAACGGATCGGGCGTCTCGTACCTTGCGACCTGTAAAATGCCCTCGTCCACGCCAAATATCACAATCTTAGCTGACCGATCGGTCTTGAAGTTGATGCTGAGCTGCTCGCCCGGACGTTGACGTTCGGGAACCTCGAGGTCGATCGCCACAATCCGCTGAGAGCGACTAACGGTGAAGGGGGCTATGCCATAGGACAGGGGACTCATGAATATTTCATGCGAGTCCGCCGCACGGACGAAGGCGACGTTAACGTAGCTGTTGGCCTCGATTCCAGCAGGGAGAATGATGGTCTGAACGCTGGTGGTCGTGGTGGTCTTAAACCACTTGTGAGCGTAGACACGGTCGCGTTCGATGGTGATGAGGCCACTGCCGGTATAGGGCGCAACGATCTGAATTTCGATGGTGTCGCCCGCTGCGTAGTCCCGTTTGTCGAGATTGACCTGCAGCTCTGCGTTGCGCTCGAGTTGGCGGGTGAGGTTGGCAGCGCCAGCCACAACAAAAGACACACGGTTGAGCTCGGTGTCCGTCGCATCGCGAATCGACAACACGAAGGTGCCAGGCTCATCGGTTGGCAACGAGTACACCATGCCCTTCCCAGCGATCGATAACGGCTGCGTCTCTCGGGTTACCTCCTTGAGGACCGATTGATACTTGTAGGTGCCGTTTGATTGCTTGGTGAGAACAGACACCCATTGTTGCTCGACAATCACAGCCGACAATCCCTCGACGCTGCGTTTCTCCAAGTCGGAGCCGATGGCGATGACATCAACCCCAAGTTTGCTGCCGCGCTTGATGTAGGAGAGGTCGCCTTCGGACTTGATGCCAATGAGGTAATCGAGAGGCGACACCATCACTGAGGCCTGGGCCGCGACGCCACGGCCGCCATCGAGCTCGAACCCCTCGGCATAGAAGTTCAGTTGGTAGGTGGCTGTGGCAAAACGCGACAGGTCGAGGTCAAATTCAGCGATACCATCCTTGTTGGTGATGCGCTCATCGATGTCGTCATGGAACGATTCTTTGGAGCGTTGGGGGTCGTGAAAAACGAAGTCGCGGTAGCCGGGGAAGTTGTAGTAGCTAGGACTGAGGTCCAAGCTCGCCGTCACTCGATGACTGATGGCGGGGGTGCCAAACAGGTTCTGCAAGTCGACGTGGGCCTTTAGACCATCGGGTTTGAGCCAGCCATTTTGGGTAGCACCGTCGATGCTCGCATTGATGCGCAGCTTGTCGGGGAGAAACTCCTCCACTCTCACCGTGGTTGAACCCAAAAATATCTCGTCACGTTCGTCTTCAACGATGTAGGCGCGAACGGTGTACGTACCGGTCGGAGAGGTGTCTTCGGTGGCGTGACGGATCTCGATGAAACCACTCTCCGGCAACTTGAAGCGTTGCTTGGCAATTTGCATACCACGGGCGTCGGTGACGGTCATTTGGATAGGCACACCAACCACCGGGCGTTGCCAATCGAGCGGTTTGATGACGGCACCGACAAAAAATGTGTCACCAGGTCGGTAGATGCCACGGTCGGAGAAAAGAAAGGCCGAGAGCTTGCCGCCGTCGCCGCCGGTGCGCACACCGGAGACATCGAAGCGGGAGAAGCTCAGAAGGCGATCGTCACGTTGGAACGGCAAGAATGACAGATCGCTGCCATAACGGACAACGTAGGCCACCGGTTCCTTTTCCCGTTTGAAATCCTTGACGCTGGGGAAGTTTGCTCTCCCAGACGCGTCGGTGCGCTCGGTGAGCACGGGCATGCCATTTTTGCCCCAAATCTCGACAGTGGCTCCATCCACCGGCGAGCCGCTTTGCAAGGATTGAACATAGACCTCGTGTCGCTGCAGAGCGTCGTCCTTGACCAAAACACCGAGATCCGTGACCAAGACAAATCGGCGATCGTTTTGCTGATTCATGTCCCGCCAACTGCCTTCGTCGTCATCGAGGTCGGCTGCGCGATTCTCTTTGGCATCCCAGGCCTCCACCTTGAGGAAGAACATGCCGCGGTGGATGCCGCCGGCGGCTTTGACGTGGGGACCAAAATCAACGGTGGTGTACTGCGCCCGCTTGGGATCTGTGGCGTCGAGGGTGCGGATCTCCGTGAATACCTCCGCAATGTTGTCCTCGTTGAATTCATAATTATGAAACTGCGGACTCCTGAAATCACCGTAGGTCTGACTGATGAGATGGTTAAGCTCCTGCGGCATGACCCGCGCGAGCTCAATGCGAACGGCACCGACACCACGCGCCATGATGCTCAAGCGCCGCTCGCCACTTTGGCTGAGCACCGCACCTTCATGCATGACGCGGACCTCGCGCGGAAACGACGGCACCTGCGCGGTGGTCTCGTAGTTGTTGGCCAAAAGGTAGCCACCGTGTGACTCAAGCCCCTTGGGCACCCGCAGCCAGACATACCTCCTGGGGGGAACGTCGAGCTTGAAGCTGTGAACGGTGGCGTACTCCTGAGCAGTGGGGAGCTGGGTGAGCTTCACTCTTTCGCTGGCGGCGATGATGTCGGCACCGATTTGCGAGGCGTCTTGCCAGTTGTAGTCTTTGTTGGCGCTGTCGTTGTTGTTGACGCCGGCCTCTGCTGGCTTGTCCTTCGGCAGCAACAACACCTCTATGGCCTTCGCCATCGTCTTCTCCAAAACCCCAACAGTGGTCTCAAGGACGAGCACCTGCTCGGGTTGGTCTTGCTCATCGCGGGCCAATGAAACGTTGATGCTCGCCACCTTGAGAAGATTGTAGCGACCAGGAATGCGAATGGTGCGGATCGACTCTGATTTAGATTTTGGACCACCACTCGCCGCGCGAACGCCTTGTTCCAGCTCAACCTTGAGGTTCTGATCCTCGAGGGGGATTTCGATGTTCTCCGAATGGACGTAGGCCTCGAAGCCGAGGCCGTCGAACGAGGTTGTGAAGGTGAGCTTCTTCTCCGGGGCAAAGGGATCGACGAGGGTCATCTTCACCTGTTTGGCGAAGCTTTCGGTGTCGACCGGATAATTGAATCTGAAAGTGGCCACCGCTTTTTTGATCTTTGGGTCTTTGGGATCAATGTAGAGCTCTGCATCGGAGAGGGTGACGTCGAGGGGAGCGGTGGTCATTTCCAGTTCATAGGTGGTAAGGCGAATGTGCGCCGCAATCGCCTTTTTGTCGAACTTGATCTCGTACTCTTCTCCCACGGGCCAATGGGTCTTGGGAGTAAACGTCAGCGTGTCCTCGGCGCTCCACAGCCATTCGCCCGCAATCGGTGGATCAATGGACACATCAGCAACAACGGGTTTGCCAATCGCTTCGAGAGGCACCACCGAACCCGCAAAGGTCGCGACCAATGGTTGTGGCAACGGCTCCGGATCGGTCTCTTTGCGTGGCGGCGGCGGCTCGGGAGTGTTGACACTCACCGATACTTCGATGGGTTTGGCGGTGCGTGACATCAGCCAACAACCAACCATAGTACCAAAGCCGACCATGACGAGCAGAGTCACCGCGATGCGGCGGTGTTGACCAAAGAACGTCGCAACGGCCGCTCGGATTCGCAAAAATCCACGCCCGATGTGGCGCAACCAAGTTGGCGGTGACCAACGCAGGCTGCCAAAGAGCGACTGCAGGATCGTCAGAAGTACGTGTATGAGGTGCCGCATGTTTGCCCCCTAGGCATCAATTAAGAACACATCTGTGAGCCGGTTGTGCGTGATGGCGGAGTCGAAAGCAAGTAGGACGCCACAGTGTTTCAGGTTTTGGCAGCACCACCGTATCGCGCTTTCCAGCGCTGCCAATTCTCGTCGATCTTCATCTCACGGCGCCAATGATTCTCGAGCCTGGCCTGCACCTCGGGGTCGAAGGGTCGCCATCCCGGTTCGGTTTCCCGAACTGCCTGCAAACAACCGGCGAACAACATCGCCCGGGTGAGCTGAATCGCCTTGGGGGCAATGTCGCGATCCATGTTGATCGGTGTGCCACCACGCAGGAGAGAGAATCGCGTCTTTCCGCACTTGAAAAATAGATCTGACGTGAGCTGCGCGCGATAGCCCAAGATGGGCAGCGCAACGGGCCCCGAAGCACTGGGGAAAAGAAACTTTCCCGGCTCAACGCACTCGGACGGCGACCAGCGCTGCAGGGATTCGACCCTTGAGCCATTGTACACAACGGTGGTAGGCGAGCGCTCTATGAACGTATCAGCCTCCCGCAGGGTAACAGCAAAAGCCTGCGTTGAGTGGGCGGGCAGTGTGATATCACGGGCACCTTGGTCTTTGGCGGCCGCCAAACTGGTGAAGGGAAACTCGGTATTGCCGGACGCGGCGTTGACTAAGATCGCTCCATCGGAGAGGGCACCCATCTCCCGGAACGACATGCATCCCCGACCCGTGCAACCGACGAGCACCCCGGCACCGAGCACGTCCTGGCGTCGTCCCACAGCAATTGTTCCAGGGCCTCCCAGAGCGGCCAATTCCACGCCGTCGCGAGTTGCTCGTTGTTCTGCCTCGGGATCGATGTCGGTCACAATCACACGGAAGCCACGGGCAGCGAATGCTGCCGCAACGGCTTGCCCTATGGCACCATAACCAACAATGCCAATAGTCTTGCCGGCGATCAGCCTTGGATCGAGCCTGTCGAGGGTTTCGAGGGTGGCGGCAACAACGTCTTCGCCCATCAGTGCTCCCTCCACCACACGTTTGAGCTCGGATCCGGCCACGTTAACCGCGGGTGCCAAGAGCACGGTGCCTTCCATTTCCTGCAGTCCGTGGGTGGTCTGTTCAACAAAGGAGCACAAACCGGCGTACTTGGGAAATGCCTCGTGAACAATGCGGTTGAGAAGTCCTCCCTCATCGAGGAGCAACACCCGCCCTGGGGGCTGCTCGGCCGCCGCTCCTTCGAGCGTCTCTCGCAAGGAATCGAGCAGAGGAGATTTCAAAGACACCATGTGGCCGGTCGAGTCCACGTTGACGCCGACCGCTTGAAACTCGGCGTCGGTGTTCCAGCCGCGCCTTCTCAGCGCCGTCACCACCTCGGCGTTGGTGGAGTAGGGCTTACCGAACACTCGGGATTTCTCAACGTTGACCCCAGCCTTTTCGAACGCCTCAAACAACCCGAAGCTGGATGAGAACAGGTGCTGGATGGCAAACAGGCGCACACCGTTGAGCGGCTTGGTCTTTTCCACGCCGTCACAAAGGGCGGCGAGTACCGGCATTTGGTTGAGGCCGACCAACGCCTCACTGCTCACGTCTAGCAACTCGCGAGTACGCTCGGAAACCAGGACGGAAAAATCCCCGTTTTGCTGGTTGGCAATGGGACCACGGCGCTTGGCGCGCTCGAGGAGTTGCAGCAAGAGGGAACGGGCCTCCCCAAGAGAGTCGCAGAGATCTCCGGCGATGAGTCCGTCATCGTTGGCTATGGTGGCAAGAGCCTCAACCACCGGGGCGACCGCCGACAGGCAATACCGCTTCGCAAACTCACCGCGCGCTTTGTGCAAAGCGTCAATGAAGTCAAACCCACTGCCGCCTCCACTGTGGGATCCCACAGCGGCCAGTTTTTCAAACTCACCCGCGAGGTTCGAGTCTCCTAGAAGTACCTGGGCGGCTCGCCACAACGAGACATCGGCGGGTTTGTGTGCGGGGCTTTGGACCACATTGCGAGTGGACCATATCCGAGCGAGGTATGCAACCTCGGGTGCTCACCTGTGGGTGCTCACCGTGACACCACGAACTGGGATTGTCTCGTGCCTCTCAAACTCAACATAGAGCGGTGCCGCGTGCAACTATGGGGCTATTGTGGACATTCCTTTGTTTCACCAACCCGTTGGGCAGGATGTCGTCCGACGCCGTCATCAATGAAAAGAGCCACCTTCACTTCGCAAGGCCCTTTGGGTACCCGGTTTGTCGAGGGCTCCTTAAATGAAATATGTCTGTCGATGCAGACCGCCAACCACGGAAGGCTATTGGGAACAATTTTGACCAACGACTCCCCAGAATTGATTGTGATCCCAAAAGTGCCCTCAATTATCTTGACCTTTTCCTTACGGTGCTCGGCGTATGCGCAGCGATCTGGAAGCGCAGGGTGAATCGAGCAGCACAGGGCAACGGTGAATCGCCGACCACAGGCCCAGATCCAGCTGACATCGAAACGCAACGGGACAATGAGATATTGAGTACGTGGCGACAACATCCTGGCCTGGGACCAAGCCAGATCAAAACCCAACTTCGTCGTGCGGGCATTAAGGTTTCAACCCACACCGTGCGGCGGGTAATGGAGGACGCTGGTTACAGACCGCCGAAGTTCAAACGTCATGAGCACACCAAAAGCTATGAGGCCGTGCGCCCCAATCACATGTGGCACCTCGATTATGTCCATCGCTTCATCGGGCGAGGGCAGCCATAGCAGTGGTAGAGGTTGGTGCGCAGGTTGACGGTGAACGATGGTGTGTTGTCGTCGTGGAAGAGGCACACACCCACCCAACTTTGGCCGCGCTTCTTGAGAGAGACCCAGTGGGCCTGGACCAGCGCCACCAGGTCGACCTCGCGTTTGAGCTTGTCGATTGCCTCCGGTTCAATGCGCATCGGGTCTCCTTGGCTAGTTCGTCATCGCGAAATCGCAAAAAGCGACATGGTGCGAAAATAGATATCTGTGCAGTGAATATCTGTGTATTCTATATTTATCAATGATGGCCTATTGCCACGAACGTTGCCCCGAGATTCTGAGCCTTTGATTTCGACAACAAACGATCGTCTCGTTTGGGGAGAGCTCAACCTTATGGCGACTGTTCAACGAAAGAAGA
>Ga0156400_1069_pt5 | contig 15651 bp, 12 predicted proteins | sample RifOxyA3_FD_108044 | JGI IMG/M metagenome (GOLD analysis project Ga0156400, IMG submission 108044) | Deltaproteobacteria bacterium RIFOXYA12_FULL_58_15
CTGAGGCCGTTGCGGTGCTGCGTGGTATTCTCACGCTCGATGTGACGCCTGAAGAGATCAACAAGGCTCGCCGGATTCTGGGCACGGCCATCGACGGTGCAGAGCCAAAGCTCAACCCAGGCGTTGAGCGCACGCTCCAAGACATTTTGGTTGGATTGGAAAAGGGGACCCCCGAAACGACGGCCCTGGTACGTGCGCAAGCCTTGGTGGAGGAGGTACCACACCCGCGGGTGCTCAAAGTTGCAGCGCTGGTGGCATTGCACCGTGGACTCGAGACCGAGGCGGTCAATCGACTCGAAGTGGCTGCCGAGCTGAGTCCTCTCGATCCCGAACCATGGCGAATTCTTGGTATGGCAAGGCATGCGGGCGAGAGGGCCAACGAAGCGGCCGCCGCTCTGGGTGAGGCACATCGACGTGATCCATTTGACGTCGACGTGGCACGTGTGCTTGCTTCGACATCCACCCAGACCCAGGATTTCCAGACTGCCCGGGATACGTACGTGGATCTCACTCGACTCGAACCTGCCGTGGCAGAGCACTACCTGTTGTTGGCGCGTAGCGAACGACGCCTGGGACGCGCCACCGCGGCACGGAGGGCCGCCGAGGCAGGCGTTGCCATCTCCGGCCAGAGCGTCCCTCTCCTCCTCGAGCTCGCTTCGATTGAAGCTCAATTGGCCTTGGGCGCACCCACCGAAGACGAACGCCGTGCTGCGCGCCGGCGTACCGAGGAAACCATAGAGCGCCTTTTGGAGGTAGCACCGGATCACCCCGGTGCCGCGGCCATTCTGGCGAGTCTCGAAGAGCACTCCTGAGAGATCGACAATCATCTTGAACACAGTGGCGGCGGAGGATATCTACCAGCTATGGCAAAACGATCCCTGAGCTGCGTTGTTATATTAATGGCGCTGGGAGTCGCCTGTGGCGAGCCCGACATAACTGTTCCCGAGGTTATGTCAGTCGACTTCTATCCGCCGAACGGCTCCGTGGCCATTTCGGTAGATGTGCAGGGTTTGTTGGCGTTCAGCCATGAGGTTGCTGATCCGAGTGCAGCCGCCAGGGAGATCAGCCTCACTTGTCTCGGCTCGCCCAGTCCGTCCTGCCTCACCCCTAACGAAGCCGGGTGTACCGCAACAGCTCAGGCGAACGTGATCTTTGAGCCAAGTGGCATGCAAGCGCGAGTAACGGCGACGTCGTCTTTGTTGTCCAACGCTTGCTATCTCTATCAGGTCAATGGTGGCGTCGAGGCTGCAGACGATGCAGTGGGGGATTTGCCGAGCGACAGGCGATCAGTTTTCAGAACAAACTGATCGGCGCTTCAGTCAGAGAGCCAGTCGAGGGCAGCGTCGAGGACGGTATCGGAGTTCTGCTGCGCAGGTACAGCATCGTCAGGTTCGATACCCTTGCTATCGATCTGCTGGCCCGATGGAGTGAAATATCTGGCGACGGTGAGCTTGAGCCCTGAGCCGTCCGAGAGGTCGAGAATGCTTTGGACCGAGCCTTTCCCGTATGAGCGTTCACCGAATAGGCGAGCGCGACCGCGGTCGTGCAAGGCACCTGCGACGATCTCAGCGGCTGAGGCGCTGCCGTTGTCGATGAGTATGGCGATGGGATAGTTGGGCTGAGTCCCACGTTCGTGGGCGGCATGTTGCTCGATAACGCGACCGCTCTTGCCCGTGACGGAGACAATCGGCCCTTCACTGAGGAAGAGGTCACTCACGGCAATGGCCTCGTCGAACAGGCCACCGGGGTTCCCGCGCAGGTCGATGACAAGGCCACTCTTGGGGGGCCGTCGCGCGAGTTGCGCGTCCAGATCGGTGGCGATCCGCCGGGCAAAACTCTTGATGTGAACGTACTCCACGCCAGGGAGCACAGGGCGTGCTTCAATGGGGGCGACTCGAATCCAGCGACGAACGAGGGTAAAAGTCCAGGGGTCGTCTCGATCAGGGGCGAGGACGGTGAGCACTACCTTGGTTCCCGGCGCTCCGCGCAGGCTTGCGTGAACGGCCTCAATGTTTCGGCCATCAAAGGTCTCGTCATCAACACGCAGGATTCTGGAGCCGACTTGCATCCCTGCTCGCTGTGCGGGAGAGCCGTCGAAGACGGCGACAACCTCGATGGCATTGTCACGGGTGGACAACTCGACGCCGATTCCCGCGTACTCACCTTCGGTGACGTCAATGAGCTCGCGGTATTCTTCAGGTGTAAAGAATGCGGAGTGGTCGTCGAGCTCCGCCACAGCGCCGCGCGCGGCACCATAAACGAGATCTTGTGGGGATATCGAGTCGACGTAGTGGTTTTCGATTTGACCCAAAACCTCCGCGAGCACTTCTAACTTGCGATACAGGGTCTCCACCCGGTCATTGGCCACCGCGGTTGAGATGGTGCTGCCCAAAACCAACCCGGCGACAAGCCACCCTCCCTTGTGGAACGCCCGCCAAACAGCTTTCATCCTATGCTCCCATTGTTTACCGCAGCCACTCGGATGGATTGATGGGTGTTCCGCCGTGGCGAATTTCGAAGTAGAGAACAGTTCCTCGAAGCGAACCGGTGTCCCCCACAGTTCCGATAGGCGTGCTGGTTTCGACCACGTCGCCAGTGGCAACGGTGATTTCTGCCAAGTGGGCACAGAGAGTATGGTATTTATTGCCGTGGTCGATGATGACGACTCTGCCGTAACCACGCAACCAATCGGCAAAGACCACCCGCCCCTTGGCTATCGCTTGCACCTGTGCCCCCGCAGCGGCGCGGATGTCGAGACCGTTGTGAGTGGTGGTTGAGCCGCTGCCATGGTCGACGACTTGGCCAAAGCCCACGTCAACGAGACCTGCGGCCGGCCAGGGAAAGCGTCTCTTGTTGTTTGCGAAATTTCCACTTTGCGTACCTGCAGGATTGAGCTTGCGCACCAATTGTGCGAGTTCGCGACCGGCTTTGGTCTTCTCCACGGCCACGCGCGCGGCTATGTCATGGCGGTTGATGATGGATTCGGCCAGCGCAAAACGTTGTTGGCGTTGGGCTGCGAGGAGATCCCGCGCTGTGCGTTGTTCGTCCTCGAGCGTCTGCAGGCGGTCCCGTCTGCGCCGCATGGCGGTCTCGAGGTTCTGTAGCTTGTTGGCCTCCGTGATGTAGTGTTGGTGCAGATCCCGATCGTGAGTCGCGACCCAGCGGAGCACTCGGGTGGTTTCCAGATAGTCAGACAATGAGCGAGAACCGCCCAACAGAGCGAGCCGGGCACCCGCGGGCATGCGAGCGAGAGCACGTACTCTTCGGCGAAATTGTTCCAAGGCCTCGCCTTTTCGCAGTCGTGTCGAGGCGAGCTCGGCTTCGAGATGAGCGAGTTCTTTCTCGGCGCCGCCGTGCTCTGCGGCAATCTCTGCCAAGCGGGTCTCGGCCTTCGCAAGGGTCCTGTCGATGTGCTCAAGCTCCCCCATGATAGAGCGCTCGTTTGACGTCGCCGCGATGAGAATGAGGAGCCAGAGAGTCACGAGGTCTCCTGGTCAATGAACCGTCCAACCGCCAGGCCGCTGCCAAACACACCGAGGAACACGCCCGCAACAACTAGAATTCCCGCAACCTCGAGATTGAAAAGATGAATATTGAGACCGCCAACGACATTGGCGACTGCAATGCTGATCTGCGGAGCAAGACTAACATCCGCGAGCCACATCATCAACGCAGACGCGCCCCCACCAGCAAGTCCCCAGATCAGACCTTCGAAAAGATAAGGTGTGCGAATGAAGCCGTTGGTGGCACCGACGAGTCGCAGAATGATGATCTCGTCGCGACGAGCATATACCGTGAGGCGAATGGTGTTGGAGACGATGAACGCGGTCGCAATCGCGATGAGGATTCCAGCAATGAGTCCCCCCATTCGCAACAGATCGAGGAGGGTTTGCAGGCGTTCTAGCTCCTGCTGCCCGTAGTCGACGTCTGTTACTCCTGGCAATTCGCGAGTCTGCAAGGCGAGCTTTTCGACGGCGGTGAGATCCGCGAACCCGCCTTCGAGTTGAAGCTCAATGGAGGCGGGTAGAATCTCTTCCGAGACGCCCTCAACGAGGGCAGCCGCAGACGCCCCTCGTGCTTTGAAGCGCTCCAGCGCCTCGATCGGGCTGACGAGAACTGCATGCTCGACTTGTTCGAATGCTTCGAGTCTGGCCCGCAAAGGTTCGCGACCTTCTGGAGGAACGGCGTCGTCGATGTAGGCGGTCAATGTTGCTGTCCGGCCCCAGATGAGCGCCAATCCTTCCAGGTTCTGCAGTGCCATCACGTACAGTCCCGCGACGAATAGAGTGGCCCCGACGGTTCCGGCAGTGAGGAGGCTGATTCCGGGAGAATCCCGGACAGATCGGAAACCTTTGCCCGCGAAGTAGAAAAGCCGCCGCATCATCGTTCCGCCACGCGGCCATCTTCCAGGGTGATGACTCGCCGATTCGCCGACTCGAGAAGGTTGCGATCGTGGGTGGCGACGACGACAGTTGTACCGCGATTGTTTGCCTGTTCCAGCAGGCCCATGATCTCTGCGGAACGTTCCTCATCGAGGTTGCCCGTGGGTTCGTCAGCGAGGAGGATCTGTGGCTCATTGACGAGAGCTCGAGCGATGGCTACCCGTTGTTGCTCTCCACCAGAAAGTCGGGGTGGTAGCTGATGCAGTTTGTGCGCGAGCCCCACCTCTTTGAGAATCGAGTACGTCTGTCTGCGAATATCCCGACGGGGAGCTCCGGTGATCTCGCGGGCGATGGCCACGTTCTCTTCCACCGTGAGGCGAGGGAGCAGCTTGAAGTCTTGGAAGACCACGCCAATGTTACGTCGCAGGTAGGCAATGGCCTTGGTTCCCAATCGGGCGACATTGCGACCGTTGACCAGCAGCTGACCGCGAGTGGGACGCAGAGCGCAGAACATCAGTTTGAGCAGCGTTGATTTACCCGCTCCAGATGCACCGGCAAGGTACACGAACTCACCTTTCTCGATCTCCATCGTAATGTCCACCAACGCTTGCTGGTCGCCACTGAAGGTCTTGTAGACATGGAACAATTGAATCATGAGTCGGTGAGACTATAGGACGGCGTGCCGCATACGGGCAACAGGCATCGATCAATCTGGTCAATCCGGTTATCAAAATAGGGTTGCCCTGTGTCGCAATGATGGGGCGGACGAGGGTTCCTGTGTCCGAGATGTGATTTGCCTATTCCCGGAGAGAGACATGGGCAATCTGGGAGATTCGATCCAAACAACTTCGCCACGCTCTCATGCAGGCCATTGCCTTGGGTTATGGGCAGGGGACGTCGCCCCACAGCACATGCAGCTCGTAGGCGGTGTTGACCGGGGTCGGCGTGAACACGCGGACGTAGTAGCTCACGTCTGCCACAGCCTGGAAAGAGGCGCGCTCATCATCGGTCAGGCTCTGCGCACCACGGATAATTGATGGCGGGTCGAGTTCGTCGTAGACAAACAGATCGATGTTGCCCGCGGCGTGGGAGAAGAGGGCGCAGACGGTGACATCCCCGGCGCCGTTTGGGACGAAGGTGAACCAATCCTCGTCCCCACACAATTGCAGCTCCGGGTAGTGGTTACCGAGCACGAGGAGGGAGAAATCCTCAAAGCTGTCATCGATGCACTCGCGGGCGACACGGGTTTCGAGGGCGTAACGGTTGGCAAAGGGGCCGGATCCCTCGGGGCGGACCTGCAGGAGATAGTCGCCCACGGGGCCGCTCGCGGCGACTTTGTGGTTGAGGGTTGTGACCTCCGATGTGACCGCCTTGTGGGTAATGAAGGTGTTCAGATCTTGTACGCCCGCGGGGCCGGGACGGTACAGATAGAAATCGATCTCTCCCTCTGTGGGATGGGAGAACAACGTCGCGGTGATCTCGTCGCCAATGCCGAGTGGCACGGTGTACCAATCCCGGTCGGCACCCGTGCAGATGCTGAGCTCGTCGAGGGTGCCGGTCTCGATAGGCGGCTCTACACTCGCCATCGACAACGGCATGGCAACGCCTGGATCCCAGGACTGGTTGGGTTCGTGCTCGTCCTCGGTGCAAGCGAGGGGCAGCAGGCGCACTTCGAGGCTGTAATGGGAGATGGGCCAACCGCTTTCGTTGCCGACGCGAATGTAGATGGTCCCCGTGGCGTTGACTCGGGCGCGCTCCGTGCCGAGCCCGTTGACGACGCTCTCGACAAGCAGGCCGGTGTTGGGGATCTCGTTCGGCGAGTCGAGATTTGTGGCGTTGAGGACGGAGGATGCGAACAACGTCAGGTTGGCTTCCGATTCGCTGGCATCGTAGTGCACGGTCGCGGCGACCTCGGAGCCCGCTGGCACACCGATGGTGTACCAATCGATGTCGCGGACCAACGATGTGCCGTCGAGGCGGGTACACAACGACAAGGCGGTCTCTTCGTGAGCAGGGTCGCCCAAGATCGTGGGCCAACCATCACTGGCGATGAGCGCATAGGCATCGTTGGGGTCGTCATTACTCAATGTTGTGGTATCGCCGCGGTTGTCGGGGGCGCACTCGGGCGCGATCGTCCCAATCTCAATGGTGTAGGCCACCGCGCCGATGTTTGTCGGTGCACCGTAGACACGCAGGTACAGGGGGCCACCATTTGTCACCGAGATGGTGAACGCCGTGGAGTCGTCTTCGTCGAGCTGCATCGCTTCACTCGAGCTGCCGACGCTCACGAACACTTTGTCGCCCTCCTCGAGGCTCGACACCGTCAGGTGTCCGGTGATTCGCAGGCCGGCATCGACATTGACGAGGCGGTCGGTCCCCTGGGCACCGAGTCGGAACCAGTCGACGTCCCCGCCGCACAGTGTGAGAGGCGTGGTTTCATCCGTGGCGACCGTGAGTGTTGCAGCCGAACTCGGGTCGACATCAATGAACGTCGCGGTGGTAAGGGTGTCGTTTAGGCTAGCGGGGTCTTCGATGAATGGCGACATGGAGGCGGGGTCGCCGGTGCTGCCCGACTCACCCGACTCGTCATCGAAGCGGTCTTCGCTGCAAACGGGTCCGGCCAGTACTTCGACGGCGAGGCTGTAAACACTCGCCTCGCCGCTCGTGCGGCTCACCCGGAGCAGAAATGAGCCCGCGGCGCGGGTCGCTGCCATGACGGCTTCGCTGCTTACGCCGGGTCCGGTGGAATAGTCGGCTTGTGGTGACAAGGATGGAACCTCGCCGTGAGCGAATGGACCATACAAGTGCAGATCGAGGTTGTTGCTAAAACTGTCAATGGTTGCGGACACGGTGGCACCGGCGCTCGCGTTGATGAGATAGTAGTCGACGTCGCCGAGACACATGTTAACGCCGTCCTTGCATTCAATCATTTGTTGAGCACCGAGAGTGCCCGTGCAGTCGGCGGGGATGCCTGCGGTTTCGTCGTTGAGGACGGTGGCCACGGCAGGGGTGTCGTTGCGGCCAAGGTTAACCTCGAAGGCGTCGCTGCAGCTCTGGCCGCGGGTTAAGGTCACACTCAAACGATACGTGCCTGTGGACTGCACGCCGGCGACGACATCGTAGCCAGAGGCGATGTGCACCCAATAGACCGCGTCAAATCCGGCGGTGATGTGCAATAGATCTCCAACGATAGGATTGATGGCACCGGTGTCGAGGACGGTGAATCCATCGGCGGCAAAGGCGGTCATGACGGCTATGAGGCCATCGTTGCTGCTACCGATGATACGGATGGCGTCACCGGCCGAAAGATCCAAGGCATACCAGTCGTCGTGATCGGTGTAGGTATCGGTGTCGCACAGGGAAAGGACGTGGTCGCTATCGGCGGGGATCTCGACGCTTTCACCCATGGCGGGCAGTGGCAAGTCGGCGGCGCTGCTACTCTGGTCGTTGTTGGGTGATCCCTCGAGGGAGTCCGTAAGGCAAGGGCGCTCAACCTCGGGTCGACAGACATTGTCCAGTGTATCGCAGTATTGGTTGTCGCCGCAGTCGTCCGCCTGATCGCAGTAGGGTTGGCACATCTGGTTGCGTCGGTCACAGGAACAGGTCGGGCCGTCACATTTGTCTGGGGTACACTCGCCCGCGCGTGTGCAGAAGTCCTCACGTACACAACGGCCGGTGGGAGCGTAACAAACAGGCAAGCCACCATTGGCATCACAATCGAGGTTGCAGGTGCACTGCACGCAGCGGCCCAAGGGCGAGCAAAAAAGCCCAGGGACCGTGCACTCGTCGGTTAGCCGCGGCGAGAAGGGACATGGTTGGGTTTCGCTCGCCGTTGGCGGTGTACACTCTCGCTGTTGGAACTGGCACACCCCGCTGCCAGGGTCGCAGACGAACTCATCGTAGCCGGCGCAGTTCCGGTCGGTGGTGCAGCGTGGGGCTGGATAACAGGTGTCGCTCTGTGGCTCGCAAGCGAGGGTCTCGCCATTGGGGCCGGTCTCCGAGCATGTACCGTCGTCGCAGGTCTCGGTAAAATCGACGGCGCGGATACAACCGGCGGTGAAGGGGTTGCAGAGCTCGCCAAAGGAACAGTCCTCATTTATGGTGCACGTGTCGATGGGATCGTAGCCTGGTTGCCCAGGGGTGCCGCGCCAGTTGCCGTGGGCGTTCTGGGCCTGATTCTCGCGCTCAGCGCCGAGGAGCTCACAGGTGTTGGTGGCGCATATGCGATGCTTATCGCACTGCTTGTCCTCCGAGCACTCGACGCACACTCCCTGCAAGCAATACTGGCCATTGCAGTCCTCGTTGACTTCGCATTCGTCTCGGGGTTTGGAAGTGCGCTCACAGGCGATGGATGTCAGGGCCAGTGCGGCCACGACAGAAAGACGCGTCAAAGTTGCCATAGGGTCCTCACGATCGTTGGTCAGGGAAATGTGTATCCGGGCGATGTGCAACTTGTCATCACGTCGGTTGCGCCGATTTGCCCTTGGGCATCCGGTGGATACGGGGTGGCGTAACCGGTGCCATTGGGTAGCCAGGTGATGTCTGCAACCGCCCAAATGTCTTTTTCGTTATCGAGGGTGCGTCGATACTCGGCCTCTTGGCGACCGTTGAGGTAGATTCGTACAGTGTTCCGGGTCGGCGTGTCGGCACCACCGGAGAAATCGCCGAAGTAGTGGACATAGACACGATAGACCCCAGTCTCGGGGTCATCGATGTTGATGTTCTCGGGCCCGAGGCCCTGGGTGTCATCGATATCCAATGAAGGATTGGGGCCTTCGCCGGCAGGGCTAGAGAACCACAAGGGCTTTCTGTTGCCGTAGTAGCAATCCCACGGCTTGTTGCACACGCGATCGTCTTGGGTGAGGTAGGTCAGGTGCAAATCCTGGTCGTTGGTGGGGTTATCCCAAACCAACTGCACGTGTATGGCGTCTCCGGGAATGACGTCGAACTCCTTACGCGCTGCGGGGGTGTCGCCGCTCTCAATGCCATCGACATTCCACACCCGCAACCGGGCCTCGTAGTGACCCGCGAGCGGCAACCAGAAGGCAAAGACGCTCGAATAGATCCCTTGGAGGTCGAAGTCATCGGGGTTCGCGCCGGGAGGGTACTCGAGGATTTCCCACTGATACCCCGCGATTCTTCCGGGATCGTTCGGATTGACGGGATCCCAACTGTCGCGCCCATCGAAGTAGACCCACTCCAACGGCTCGATGCCACTGGGATCGGTGAATGGTGCACTCGGGTTTGTGGGGTCACGTTCGCGGAACTTGGCGATGGCGACTGGCGCGTTGCGGGCTGCGCCACGAATGGGGATTTCAATGAGTGGCTCATTTGGGTCGGTGGACTCGAGGACGACGATCGCGCTGTACTCCTCCTCATGTGTAGGAGCGTTGAACTCCAGGGCGATGCGTTGCTCACCGCTCTCGCCGCAGGCGACGTTGCGCTGGCGGATTTCAAAGGGCACCGCGGTCGAGCCGGCGAACTTGAACACCTCCGCGTCGTTGGTGCCGGGCTTGAAACCGAAACCGATGTTCTGGCGGGTAGGGTCGGCTGCGACGGTCAGTTTGCACAGAGAGCAGGGGTCGGTGCCCTCGTAGGGTGTGCACTCCGACTGGTTGCGCAGCAGCAATCGGATCGAGCTGCTCCCACCCAGGCCAATGTTGCCAAAATCGACGCCTTGGTTCGCCGGAATGGTGCAGATGCCATCCGTGGTGCAATCGGTGCTTGGATTGGGACCACGAAACCCCGCGTATTCTACTTCGATGTCGGGTTCTCCCGTGTACACGGCGTTGGCGCGAATGAGCGCGTCGATGGTGCCATCGAGGCCGGCGTTTTCGGCATCGGTGTGAATGACCGCAGTGACCGAATGGGCACCAAGCTCAATCGGGGAGTATTCGACGCCGAGCAGGTAGGTTGGTTGTCCTTGTGCGACGCCGGCGTATGCGGGCACGGCAAACGGTGGTTCAGCTCCGCCTTTGCCATCAGCGCGGGCGTTGTCGTTTAGGGGCCGGGATGGGTCGGGTGCCTGTTCGAGCACCACGGCGCGGGCGGGACCCCAACGTCGGCCAACGCCGTTCTTGAAGGTGACCTCACGAACCAACAGAGGGATGGGGCTGGGATTTTCGAGTTTCCAGATCGCCCACTTGGTGGCGTGGACGGGGACATCACCGAGGTCGATGGTTCTTTGGTCATCGTCGACCCAGCCGTAACCTTGGCCCGGGGTGTACGCGAGCATGTCCAATCGAGCGGTGCTGGTTGTGAAGGTGTCGTCGCTGCAACCGATCGTGAGCAAAACCGCCAGTGCCGTTGTCAATCTAAGGAGACGCCGCATCCATACCTCCGACGCTGTTGTCATGGTTGCAGGTAACCCCACAGAATCAAACACCTCTATAGGACGGTACCTTGGGGTGCAATGAAGCCGGCGGAGTGCCTGCGATCAAAACACCTCACCAAAGTCAAACGGATGGGAGCAGTTGTACATCTTCTTTAGCGCTCCCTGGCCGAGGCCATCGCTCGTGGCCATGTTGATATGTGCCTGCTCGGAGCCGTCGATGTCCATGGTCCATTCAACTTCAGCCACCCGCCAGAGATCATCCGGCCGCAGCACCCGTCGGTATTCTGCGGCCGCCTGTCCGTCGATGTAGATGCGGATGATCGCCTGGGTAGGATCGGTGCTGCGATCGATGAGCGTGTAATAGTGGACATAGATGCGGAATTTGCCGGGAGATGGTTCGTCGATGTTGGTGTTTTCAGGGCCAAGGCCGTTGGTGTCGTCGATGTCGAGGCGCGGGTTTGGGCCCTCGAGAGCATTGGCGGACGCGAACCAGACCGGTGGTTCCCGACACTCTGAGTCTGGCTCGAGACACTGTCGTTTGCAGTTGCCCCAGAAGCAGTCATTGGGTGCCTCGCAGACCAAGTCACCCATTGCGGTCGAGGTCACGTGCAGGTCCAAATCGTTTGTTGGGTGATCCCACACCAACTGAATGTGCACCCGGCTGTTGGGGATGGCGTAGAACTCGACCAGGGCAGTGGGGGTGATTCCGCTCTTGATGCCGAGGTCATTGGTGACTCGTAGCTTGGCGACGTAGCGGCCCGCGAGGGGCAGCCACATGGACATGACCTCGGTATCGGTGCCTTGCAGAGCGAAGTCATCGGGGTTCGCGCCTTGCGGGGACTCCTCGACAGTCCACTCCCAGGCGATGAGATCCCGCGGCGGGGTGCTGGTGTCAAAGCTTGCAACACTCGTGAGATAGACGCGGTCGAGGGGGCGGATGTCGGTGACGTCGGGAGTGCAGTTTGGGACCGTTTCGCCGCTGCAGGCACGAATTTGTGCCACCGCGACTGGGGCCTGTCGTGCATGGGCTGACAACGGGATCTCGATGAGTGGGGCATCAGGGTCGTTGTTTTCGATCACCAGGGTGCTGGTCGCGATACCTTCTTCGTTTCCCGAGTTGAAGCGAATCAACAGCGGTTCCTCGTTGACCAGACCGCATTGCGGGTTTGCCACGTCGAGGGCGTGTGGCAATTCGATGTTGCCCCGGAACTCGAACCCGGTGTTGTCTGGGACAAAGCCAAATCCGAGGTTCTGATGGCTCGGGTCGCGGTCGAACGTCAATCGGCAAACTCGGGTGCACTCCGCGGCTCCCGGCGGCGGTAGACACGTACCCGCTCTGGGGACATTGCGCAGCCGAATCTCGCGGGTCGAGGTTTTGCCGAGGGAGACGTTGCCCCAATCGAGAGTTGGCAGCTGGCAGATATTCTTTCCATCACCACGATCACTGCAATCTTCGGCGCCTGGGTAACAAGTGCCATCGTAGCAGACCTCAATGTTGGGATCGCCGATGTAGAGACCGACTGCCCGAACGATGACGTGAGCCGTCTCGTCGCCGTTTTCGCCGCTGTTGGTCAAGAGCTCGATCGTCGCCTCTGCGGGCTCCTGATCCGCATTGGGAGTGAGGCTGATCACCAACTCCCCAGCCTCGTCGTCTGTGTGGTACGCCGTCACCCGATCGCTCACGGATTGCACCCGAAAAGTGCCTCCCGACTGTGACGCTATCCTGGTGGATTCAATTTCGAGCGTTGCGCTGCCGAGGTTATCGATGCGGAAGGTCGCGATGTCCAAACCGTGGACTGTTACCTGGCCACAATCGATGCCCGCCGGATCGTTCATCGCCGTCTGCGTCGCCGTAGGGCGTGGCGTCAGGGCGATTTTGGCCTGTTGTCTCGACAGGTTCTCCGGCTCGCACGCTGCGCACAGAACCAAGACCACAAAGGCAATCAATTGTTTGCTCGTCATCATGGCTTCAGGCCCATTCGTCCAATCCCGTGTAGGGGTGGTGCATTTTTCGAATGCATCCCAGCGACCAATCCCAAGGGGGGTAGGTTACACCAGCGGCCTGTCGTCGCAAGTCGATTCGCCGACTGTTGGGGTTTGACCTAGGGATCTTTTTGCCACAGTATTGCCCGGTGGTTCGACTTCTCCGTTTTAAACTTGCACTCGGCTTCGTGGGTATCTCCATGGCCAGTGCAGTGGTGACACTCGGCGCTGAAGCGTTGACCGACAGTCGGTGGGCAACCTGGGTTGGCGCTGGCTGTGGAGCACTGCTTCTCGGCGTAGTTGGGGGCGGTTATCTTGCAGGTCCCCTCTCCCGTGAGATCCGTAACCTCGCCCAGTTCGCGAGCCGCGTGTCCCGTGGTGACCTGTCGCAGCATGCACGTTTGCAACGGCCGAAATCCGCGCCCGAGGAGGTCGACAATCTCGCCAATTCGATCAACTACATGCTCGAGAATCTTCGCGAGTTGGTGGCTCACATACAGCGGACATCACGGGCGGTGGCCGAAAGTGCCAAGGGTCTGTCTGGCACCGCAGAAGGGGTAAACGCCTCCACCGAAGAAGTCACCATTTCCATCGATAAAATTGGGCATGGAGCGGAGCTCCAAGCGGAACTGGTTGCGAAAGCATCGAAACTTATTTCCCAGATTGCGGCTGGGATCGAGAGTACCGCCCGCTCTGCGGAGGACGCGGCGGTGGCGTCGGGAGAGACCGCCGCCGCGGCGCAATCCGGCAGCCAGGTGGGCAAGCTCGCGGTCGACAAGTTGCGCATGGTCTTCGAGAAGGTTGAGGCCACAGGGACACGCGTCGTTCGTTTCGGCGAGAAGTCAAAGGAGATCGGTAACATCGTCGAGGTGATTACCAAGCTTTCGCAACAGACGAACCTCCTCGCACTCAATGCCGCCATCGAGGCAGCCCGGGCCGGTGAGTATGGTCGGGGTTTTGCCGTGGTTGCCGACGAGATTCGTAAGCTCGCCGAGAACAGCGCCAAGAGCGCCGATCAGATTTCCGCGCTCATCCACGAGAATCTTAGCGAATCGGTCTCCGCGGTGGTTGCAATGAGCGAGTCGACAAAGGAACTCGCCGAAGGCCGCGAAGACATGAATACGATCATACAGTCGCTGGAGAACATCTCAATCACAGCGCAGAAGGGCGCGGACGTGGTGAGCGAGATCACCCGGGCGACCCGTGAGCAGCTCGAGGGTGCCGGTGAAATGGTCAAGGCCATCGAGAACATCTCGGCGGTGGCAGTCTCCAATGCGACGACCACTCTGCAAGTGTCTCAGGCGATCGACAAACAGTCGGCTTCGATGCAGGCCATGGCGTCGAGCGCTGTCGAGCTCACCAACTTATCCCACGAGCTCGAAGCTGTGGTCACCCGTTTCCGCCTGGGCGCCGCTGAGCGTTCGCCGGGCCGCGACGGCCAATGAGCCCAGAGAAGCAGAAGAGCTGGGGACCCGTCCTCGTGTTTGAACTGGGCCCTTCTGTCGGGCATAGGGACCCTCCTGTTTTGGATGGACGGCGCGGGGTGTTCGGCATCGAGGTCGCCCAACTGCTCCAAGTAGCTGAACCTGGGACTATTTCTCCGGTGCCTTTGGCACCCACAGTTGTCTTGGGAATTATGAACTTTCATGGCAGGATAGTGACCGTGGTGAATCCCGCCCCTATATTGGGTGTCAACAATGTGCCGGCGATGCCAGGCCCAGATACCCGTGTGCTGTTGTTGCGGCAGGGGCAGTTAGCCAAGGGGAATGTTGGATTGTACGTAAGCCGAGTCCACAGTATTCTCCCGTCTGGGGAATTGAGCAGTGCGGATGTGTCGACCGGCCCATGTGTAAAATGGGTTTTGCAGCACAGCCAGCGGTTGATTAATATCATTCATGTTGAGCACTTGCTCGACAGACTGATCCGTGAATTTGGCGCTGGCCAACAGGTGCGCCAAGGAGTCCATTGATGAGCAAGACGCGAGTTCTAGTCGTTGACGACGCCATCTTCATGCGCAACATGATTATCGACATATTCGCAGGTGATGAGTTCGAGGTGGTAGGTCAAGCGGCAAACGGCGTCGAGGCGGTCGAGAAGTACCGAGAGCTGAAACCCGACCTGACCACCATGGACATCGTCATGCCGTTCAAGAGTGGTATCGAGGCCACCAAGGAGATCGTCGAGTTGGACAAAGACGCGGTGGTGATCATGTGCAGCGCGCTCGGTCAAGAATCGCTGGTCATGGAAGCTATTGAGGCTGGCGCAGCGGACTTTATCGTCAAGCCATTCAAACCCGATGACGTCAAACGGGTGGTTCTCAAGGTTCTGGGGGCCCGCGGCTCCACCTGAGGTTCAGCCTCCGATGGACATGGAGAAATACAAGGCGCTCTTCATCGAGGAGAGCCGTGAGCATTTGTCTGACCTTTCGAGGTTGCTCGTTCAGATCGAATCAACGAGTGAGCCCGTACCGATCATCGAAGAGATTTTCCGACGCTTCCATTCGATTAAGGGAATGGCGGCATCCATGGGTTTCGATCCGATTGCGTCGCTCGCGCACAAGATGGAGGACGTGGCTTCCCACGGACGCGCAGAGAAACGCGCCTTCGAACGCTCCATTGTCGATCTTTTGTTGCGCGGCGTTGATGGTCTTGCCCAACAGGTTGAGGCAGTGGCCAATGACCAGGCGATTCCCGCGCACAGTGAGTTGCTCACGGAGCTCAACAATGCGGGTGCCCAGGTGCCAATGCTCGCGAAGAAGTCAACGGCGGCCGGTTCTGAATCCACCGTGACAGTGGCGAGGGTGCCTTCTGAAGGAGCGACGAGGAATCACCTTTCCATTGACGTCCTCATCGATGATGCGTGCAAGACGCCAGCGGTTCGCCTTTTCATGGTGCACCGTCGATTGGAGACCCTCGGACGCGTTGTCGATTCGACGCCAAGCATGGAGGAGAT
>Ga0156400_1062_pt1 | contig 15466 bp, 15 predicted proteins | sample RifOxyA3_FD_108044 | JGI IMG/M metagenome (GOLD analysis project Ga0156400, IMG submission 108044) | Deltaproteobacteria bacterium RIFOXYA12_FULL_58_15
CTCTTATGACCCTGTGTCCGCGGCCTTCACCTTTGCCCAACGGGCAATCCTGCGCCCGAGACCTTCCGGCCTGTGGTGAGTCATCCGATTTTCTGTTCCCTCGCATTCGCTCGGCTCGCCAAGGCTCACACAAAATCGAAAGCCTCATCTCGGGAGCACGACCGCCTCGGCTTTTTCACGAACACAGGGACAACGAGTCCCGCAAACAAGGAGAGAGACGATGGCAGGCAACACAGTTCAGAACAGCAACAGCAAAGCAGTTTACGTTATCCGCGAGGGCAAGGACGGCGGCAAGGGCTTCTGGACCAAGGTCGGAATCGCTTTCGTCAACAAAGACGGCAGCCTCAATCTCCACCTCGACGCTCTGCCGCTCGACGGCAAGCTCCAAGTTCGCGACTTCAGCGAGCGCGAAGAGTCCAGCAACCGCTAACTCCCAGCCGAGGGGCTCCGCAAGGGGCCCCTCTTGGAGGCTTCCATGCAACGCAACCACCTTTCACCGGAAGAACACGAGGCAGCTTACGGCGATCGAGCCGATCACAGGGTGAAGATTTGGCGCGAGACCTTCGGTCCCGGCAAGCGCCCATCAGGTGCACGATTTCGCGACGAGGTTCTCGTTTGTGTCCGTTGCGGCAACGTCGCTTCTACCCACATGGCACCAGGGCCGAGATGCTTCGGAACCACCGGTCGCAAAGTCAGGCGCATGGATGCCATGAGCCCTGAGGCATTCAAGCGATGGGGTCACAAGCTCTCTGACGCGCAGCTCAAAGCTCTGGTTCTCGAGCCCTGCGAGGGGTTCCGGATGCACCCGGTTGCCGAGGTGGGTTATTGCTGGTTGGATGGGTCCCTCTGTTGACGTCCTCCCCGAGTCATCTTTGCCTCAGTGTGACCGTGACGCGAAGGCCGGATAATGGAAAGAATGGGATGAAAGCGTCGCTTTCTTTTCCAATTGCGACAGGGACCCCCACCTCACCAGATCCCAAAGCTGCTGCTCGCAGTGATCCCCCAAACGAACGGTTCGTATTCATAGTTGAGCTGAATTATGGATCCGGGGCTCAAACGGTCGGAGAAGTGTTGGGTGGTATTGATTTTGCCAACTGTTGCGGCGATTCCAAACCAGAGATACCGCAACCCGAGCTCACCAAACAAAAACCAGCCATTTGCTGGCCCGAAATGTAGGTCCACACCGACGGCGCTGTATGCCTCCATTCTGTTTCGTCCGACGCCAGAATGTTCATCCTCCTCTGCAATTAGGGGGAGCACAAAACCCTGTGCCGCACCGAGTAAGAATTTCTCCCTGGTTTCCAGGTCGCTGTCTGCCTCCCCTTTGCAGCGATAAATGGCGAATCCTGTTCTTATTCGGGTTTCGAGCCAGGCGATGTACTGCCATCGATATTCGGCGACAATTGATGGGGCCAATTCTTCGTAGGTCTTGTCGGTTGGGTTCCCTGGATAAGACTCACCATGATCTTCCCAGAACTGCTTGAGGTGAGTGACATATGCCCCGGCCGTGACTGTGACAAAATGGTTTGCTGGCACCCACGGCTTGTCGGATTGTGGCTCTTTGTTGGGGAGGCGATCTTCGGCCTGGTCTGACATCTCTGTTTGAGGTGCGGAAGTGGCATGGCCCGCAAACACACTCCGCGCAATGTCGGGCAGCGCCTTCAAGAGATCTGACGGACCGCCCGACACAAACTCCGTACTGCGGGCCAGCACTTCAGGCGTGCCTGCCACACGGATAAGCTTGATGGTGATGGTCCACTGGGAATCGAGGTAGGCGAGCTTCGCCGATAGGATTTGTTGGACGTCCAAAGCGCCGGCAATCTCGGCCATGCAGGAGAGCTTGTCACAGCCCAAAAGGTCCCTGTGCTTTTCGAGTCCAATGATGGCCGAGAGGTCATCGGCCCCAATAACCTTGGCGCTGGATGCGTCGTGGGCGGCTCCCAACAGAGTCTCCTCGAATACGCTTTGTGGAATCTTGTCCGTTGTAGAGGCATCAAATTGAGTTGGTAGCACAGCGATCTTGACGGCCTCGGCTTGCACCGCAGCCGGCACCATGGCCATCACCACAACTGTTGCGAATGCTGTTCCCCTCATGTCACCCCTCATCTTGTCTCTGGCCGGATTGGCTATTGGTGTTGTTCGCGGTCCCGGTGCCTTATAGCCGCTAATTGTTGTCTAGTGCCAGTTAGGGCAGGGGGCATGTGAAGCAGTACGAGCCGGAGGCACCACCCGTGGATCCGACCATTCCCTACATTGGCTCCTTGTGTCCTCCATGACGACTGCCAGATGATCAAGGCAATGACAGAAGCATTTACAACAGCCGTCCTTGGGCTCCTGACCGGATAGATGTAAAAAGTAGCGCTTGTTGGGTCCACGTCACCGAGGTCCACGCAGAGATCGTTTTTGGGTATTTTTGCCCATCCCCCCGAAAAGGTGGATTAAGGGGGTGTAAGCGTAAACCGCCGAAAATTCCGTCGCCAGGCCCGGTCGGTCGGACGTGAAGGGTTAGAGCGATCAAGTGAGGGGTGGACTCCACGAGTCTCGATGTTGCTTGTGTTTATATGACATCTGATTATAATCAGATATATGGAAACCGCTTCTATGACCGAGCTTCTCCGCGACCCCAAGGGCGTCATCCGGCGGTTGGAGAAGGTGAGCGACATCGTTATCGAGCGCCGTGATGCAGCCCCTTTGCGTCTCACCTTGAACTCGCGGGTCGAGGAAGACCGCGCAGGCACTGCCATACTTGCACGTCTGCTTGTGAAGGCGTTGCCGGATGTGACCGACGTGGTTTGGGTGTCTCTGGCCGACGCATATCCATGGTTGCGCTTTCTGCCAGACCGCGAGCGCCCGGTCTTCTTGCGGCAGTTCGCCGAGACCCTGGAGGCCTGCGCAGCCATCGACACCAACGCCCCCTTGGCCCAGCTCCTCCACGAGTGGAGGGCGACGGCTGAGGTCTACTCCAATCCCGCGCTCACCGCCGCTTTGAAGCGCGCGTCGAGCGGTACTAACGTCAAGGTCCAGCGCCCGAAGCCCGCCCGTCGCCAACGATGACGCCGAAACGGAAAGACCGCGTGGCCCCACCGCCAGCGCGGGGGCGTTGGGATCTACGCTACGCACAAACCGACGTGGTCGATGGCTGGGATGAGCTGTCGAGGCAAGCGCCGCGACCAACGTTCGACGCCTGGGAGGCGATCGCGAAGGACCCACGCGACTGGGCAAACCCTCGGCGCCAGCATCCTCTCCGTGGCGACTTGGCGACGCATGTCGTGAGCGGTCGAACCCTGGAGCAGTGGCAGTACGAGGTGACCGGCGCTGGTCGGATCTGGTACTGCATTGATGACGAGGCGCATACCGTCTGGCTAACCGCCGCGTCAACGGGCCACCCGAAGGCCACCGAGTAAATCCCCTTCGGGACTCGGGGTGCGTGAACAGGCCGTCGCTTCGACGTACGGCGGCCTATAATGGTACCATCATAAATAGTACCCTGTGGTCGTCAACAGCATCCGCCCGTCACCAGTTCCGAATGCCGAACCGAAACCACACCCATAGGATTGTCAAAGCAAATGGTATCATGTAACATGATACCATGAGGCCACTTGAAACAATTGAAGCTTTTGACAGTTTCCTTGCCGAGCGTGGCCTTGAGCTCAGAGCAGTCATCGTTGGCGCGAGTGCTTTGTGTTTGAAGGGATTCATCACCAGGCCAACCCGTGATGTCGATATTCTTGCACCACGCCTGACCCGCGAGCTCCGTGATGCGGTCAAAGACTTTGCTGTAGAGGTGCGACGGCAAGGCGGGACATTGGACGACGACTGGCTGAATGACAGTCCGGGTTCGCTTACGCGCGACCTTCCACCTGGATGGGAGAATCGCCTGCAGCCCGCGTTTGCTGGCGTAGCCATCATGTTCGAGACTCTTTCTCGCCTGGACCTTCTTCGTTCCAAGGTCTTCGCGTTGTGTGACCGTACCAAGGACCTTCCAGATCTTCTGGCCATGGCTCCGACTACGGAGGAGCTCGATGAAATCCAACCATGGCTCGAACAACGCGATGGGAATCCCATGTGGCCCGCCCACGTCCGCGAGGTCCTTGCGGACCTGAAGCGGCGCTTCGCCATCACACAAACACCCGACCAGATCGTTGCCGAGTATGTTGCCTTGCGAAAGCAAGCCAAGCGAAGTGACCACAACGGTGAACAAGCACGGGCGAACTTGGAAATGTTGAAACCTCGGTATGAGGCCGCCAAGGCCGAGTTGGAGAAACGCCGGACGGCAAACAAAGTCCCAGGGCAGGAGCGGTAGCAATGGGATATCGCCGTGACACAAAACCGAATTTGGCCACCGGCGATGAGCTGACGGCAGACATGGTCGGCATTGGTCTGTTGTTTGCGTTTGAGCCATCGCCACAACCCGATATTGAGGACACGCTCCTTAGCGCTTCGATTGAGGCCATGGACAAGGATGACTTGCGGGTTTTTGGCCTCCTAGTGGCGTGGCTTGAACAACATCATCGTGGTGTCAACGCAGACAGGCTTTATCGGGGTTTGGCGCACATAGACTCGCAACGGGTCCGCGCGTTCTGGGCTGGAGTGGGGAAAGGCCTCGAGGGACGTCGTTGGGGGCGGTTTGCCAATATGTACAGAGGCCCCCAGCTCAACCTTTTGGCCGCAGGAGGCGAATTTCATTTGTTGCAGCACGGGGAGTACCCTCTATTTCAAGGTGGACCATTGCGGGTACCACGCAACGCTGTGGAGAAGCGAAAAGGCGATATCCTTTCACCTGCGGATCTCGCGAGTCGCCATGTGGTGTACAGATGGCGATTGGTGATTGGGTCTACCTACAGGGCAGACATGTGGGCCCAAATTGAGATGGATCCCAAGACTCCGCCTGCCGAGCTAGCGCGAAAAACTCGTGGATCATTCGCTACCGCGTGGCAGGTAAAGCGCGATTACTCTGTGGTCGAGCAACGCCCTCATTGACCCAAATGTCCATTGCTCCCTGCCAGGTCGGTTCACCGACGTTCTCGCTTCTCGAACTCGCGTTATTCCGCTCTTCCCCGAGGGGTTGAGGTCCGTGTGGGTGAAATCTCGCCCTTGTATCCCGCAATCTCTCCGTTGCTCACAACGGCTTGGCCATCTTCCAGATGTAATCGGTTTCGTTTTTGGCTTCATAGAAGAACAGGTGTCCCTCGGTCTCCTCTATTTGGACAATCCCTTGCTGCGTGTGTATCAGCTCTATTAGTCCGCCATTCGTTGGTGCCCTGTATACGTTGGATATTTCGGTGCCAACGAATGGGTCATCAGTCTCAATCCAGTACGCATAGTTTTCATCCACTACCATATCCCACGGCAGCGACCCCTGAGACACCGCCACGGTTTCTGCCGTGCAACTTGGGTTAGGCATGCAATCTGAAGCCAACCGTTTAACGTTGCTGTCCGCCATCACGTACACCCATCCGTTCATTACCTCGATCAGATTCCACGCGTCGAAGATGAACAAACGCGTGCCTACCACCGATCCTGTTTTGGGCAAGCGCCACAGTTCATCGACTGCGCTACTCGACCAAACAATTACAAATATGTCTGTCTCGGTTACGACAATTGGATAGGTGTCCCATTTTGAGGACATGGCCGTGAAGGCCGTGATTTGAGATAGGCCTGCCGATTGCGAGTAGCTTTCGATGGTGGCCATGCCGTCAATGTGGCGCACCCAATAGAGCACGCCGTCTGCGTCCACGGCCACGTAAATTATCCGCCCGGTGGACTTGAGCCCGAGATTGTCGATCTCAATGACGTCTTGCCTGTTTTCGATTGAAACCGACCGCAAACAGTATCGGTCATTCACCTCATTGGTCGGATCTGCGATCAGGTTTATCGCAAAACCGTGTGTGTTTGTCCCACCGTAGGCCAAACCCGTAGGCTTCATGCTTTGGAAGTAAGTTGCAGCCGAAACGCTCCGCGCGTCTGTTCTTATCTTCTTGAGGCCGATGTCCCAGGTTTCCCCTATGTATGGGGATGCTCCAAACCACAGATCTTCATTCTGCACTTTCATGTGACCGATTGCGCCGGGCTCAGAAGGTATTTCGGCTATTTTGATCAGTTGGCATTGCCCATCCACGCACGAACCTTCGAGCCCGCCGCAGTCTCTTCCACAAACGCCACAGTTGAGGTGATCGACATCGGTGTTTGTTTCGCACCCGTCCACAGGATCGTCATTGCAGTCGTCGAACCCGCCAGCACAATCCAGAACGCAACCGGCCCCGCACGTGCCGTTGTCGACAACACTCAAGAGATCGCAATCCTCATCGGCCAGAAGATTTACGACCCCATCCCCGCACGCCGGAGCGGTACAATCGCTGTCGCAAGTCTCGCTACCTTCTTCACCATGGTCGCAATCTTCGCCGGTGTCCTGCACGCCATCGCCACACCACGGGTTGCGGCAATCCGTCCGGCAGGTATCGGGGGCGTCATCGGAGTTGTCATCGCCAAAATCACATTGCTCGCCGATGTCGTGCGCTCCATCACCACACCAGGGCTCGCGGCAATCCATGCGACACGCATTCGATATGCTGTTGGAATTCGCGAGGCCTTCGTCACATTCTTCCCCATCATCCACAATGCCGTCTCCGCAACCGAGAGCCATGCAATTGAGACGGCAGGAAGCATCGGCTAAGTCGCTGTTGTCGTTGCCGCGATCGCATTGCTCGCCGTCATCCTGGACGCCGTCACCGCACCAAGGCTTGTGGCAGTCAGATCTACAGGCATCGGTGATGGAGTCGCTATTGTTGTTGCCATCGTCGCATTGCTCGCCGTCTTCTTTTACCCCATCCCCACAACCACTGGTTGAGCAATTGGTGCGACACAGGGCTCCCTGCAGATCGCTGTTCTCCGCTCCCAGGTCACACTTTTCGTTGGGGGCAACGAACCCATCGCCGCAGACCGCGTTCATGCAATTGGTTTTGCACATACCTTGATCATTGTTGAGCGCACCGAAGTCACACTCCTCAGTCCCGTCGACGACGCCGTTCCCGCAATTGCCGCCGCCACCCCCAGAAGGCGTGTTTCCCACGGAACACCCAGCCAAAAGGAGCGCGGAAAATCCGATTGCTCGCATGGTTTGCTCCCTACTGGGGTGCTATTTCGCTCGGCCCACTCGCTGATTCATCTGCGCCGCCAATTACAACGCTGGTATCTCCTGATGCCGTGTTCCTGAGACCACCGGCAATGGCAGCACCGACGCCGGAGACGGTATTACCGATCCCGGCGCAAACGCCGTATTGTGCGGAGATAGTATTCGCGTCACCGGCTACAATACCTCCACACGACGTGTAGGTATGCCGTTTGCCCACGACCAGGTTGTGGCTGCCCGTCTTCTCAGAAACGACAGCAAAATCACAGGTACGACCTGTGCACGCCTGATTGCCAGTGCATGTGTTGCCATCGTTTGCGCCACCGCTGCACGTGCCCTGTGTGCGATCCTCATCGTAACCAATGATGAGATTGCCTTTGCTGGAATATGGCGGGTTCGTTTGACATGTCTCTCCTCCTCCGTCCTGGATGTAAACATTCACGCCCTCGAAGATGACGTCACCATCTTCGTCGATTCTCGCAACGGCAAAGAAGGCGGTTGCCGCTGTCAAGGTGCCCCTGGCCTGCTCCAAAATGGTTGCAGTTTCTGCTGCTGTGCCCTGCACTGTCGCCAACTTGGCCTCAAGGACAGCTATCTTGGAATTGAGGTCATCGACCTGCTCCGGCTTCGCTAGCTCCCTCGTATCGTTATTGCAGGCTGTTGCCGCCAAGAGTACGGCGATGTGTATTCCCTTATCCATATTAATCCTCCGTTGTCGTGAAGCTCATATCTTCCCCGCAGCCGTCGACGAACAGAATCCCACTATCCATTTCACCCGAGATGACGCGAGGTGACACCACAGGTATCTCAAATGTAAGGTTGCTTATGTATTCCGTGAATCTAAGCCTCCGCCTCGAGAAACATAGGTCATCACATACCCTTATCCACTCGTACCCGTATCTTTCTCGGATCATACTGTACGTCTTGTAGTTGATGGTCGTGGTTGTCCAAGGATATATTGTGTATCCTGGATCGTAATTGAGGAAATCGGTAACAGTAAGTGTGGGCTCATGCACCAGATGCGTAATGTTGAGCGGTTGCGCTACGAGTGAGGGGCCCACCTCCAACGCTTGTCTTGGAGCATTATTGATCCAAGTATTGCCAATGAAGGTGTCATCTATCAAGGTGAGCGGCTCAATAGCGAATTCCGTCGATAACCCGCCGTAGCAATCCTGGCCGTCTAACCTGTGTAAGTATGAGCCGCAGTTCAGGCTGCCCGCGCCGCAGGAAGGCGCGCCCGGATTATATGCGCAATTGTGATCCCAGTCGCTTCCTTCCGGATATCTTTTCCCCCATAACCGTTGCGTTTCATAGACGTCCATTCTCAAATTGGGCACTACGATATTGTACGTCCATGGAATCATTGAGCTGGGTGGTACCCATGGAAGATGTAACGTTCCATTGAAAGCGCTGGAGTCATGCCGCTCGCCGAACTGTCCATTGAACCAACGAGCTAGTGTATTGAGTTCTAGCGTCTTGTTTTCCAAGGCTCCTTTGCTGCAAGAAGCAAAGACGCTCATTGGTTGTCTCAGGGCTACTGTGAAATAGAATTGCTGCTCTTCTCTATTGCCGGAGAAATCCGTCACTCGCACATTGAGGTTGTGATTCTGATTACCTGGCTGCGCGAGCTCGACTCCGAGAGTTTGGAAAGAGAATGGAAGGATGACCACTCCTTCGCTCGTGATGCACGGGTCTATATCTTCTCGACAATGAGGTACGACCGTCCAGTCTCGCACCACATTTCCGTCGGTTTTGTACTGATATTCAAAGGTTTGTTGGCCAATTTCGGACCACGCATCAGCTTCCCCTGCATGGTCGTCAATCATGAAGACGAGATAGGGGAGATTGTTGCTTGCGATGTCAGCGCCTTCGCCCGGGATGTAATCGAATCTTTGTGCGTACTTATCCAACGGGAATGGCGAACCTGGCTGACTCCAGTTGCCGTCCTCTAGTTGAACCTTCTGCAGCGGATCTGCAGAATACTCGACGTTTGAGCCATTCCAGGTCGGTTCGATGGCACTGGTCGGGTAATATGACGAATTCCCAAGCACCACCACCGGTGGCTCACTCTCGCAGGGCACGTCGAGCTCGAAGGTGTCGGCAAGCCCTAGCGAGTTGGTTGCGGTGATCTCCAGATCGCCAAACCCAGGACATGTCATCTCCAACCATAAGGATATTTCCTCTTCGTTATAGAAGGTTCCCGCTGAAACTTGCTCAAAGTTGACCTCGATCTCGGCGAACGAGGTTTGATCCATCACATTGATGAGTACCTCGAATGGACTTGCCCGAATGCCGCCGGGAAAGCTCACGGAGATAACTGGCGCAGTGTCTTGTTGTGAGGCGCTTAGCTCGAGTTCTTCTAACGTCCGATTTCCCTCGTTGTCCCAAGCCTGGAATGTGATTACATCGTCGATGTATGACGATGGCGTGACGTCACCATCCCATCGCCAAGCACTCACGTCCCAATCAGATGAAAACGGAGCCTGGTAGCCGTACGGATAAAGGGATTGGACACCGTCGGGGTCGTAGGCAACCACCTCAATAGGGAGCACGGCAGTCAATTCTGTCCCCGCCGGCGTGATGTAGCCAACAGAGGGTCCGTGATCACTCGGGATTGGCGTATCGTCGAATAACTCCGAGGTGCTCTGGCTCAGTGCATCCAGAAAGCCGTTGGGGCCGACGAAGTCATAGGGGTCGAGATTGGCTCGATTGATACCGACATACCCATTGGACAACGGCTTATTGAAGATCCATTCGAAGACAGCGCGAGCAAGATCAGTTCTGAGGACATTGGCATGCAAGCTTTGAGAGCCGACGAGCGAGATGGGTGCGCCATCACCGTCGAGGCCATTGAAGACAGCATCCTGAATGTCGAACACAAGGGCCTGCAGCAGTTTCGTCGCTGGCAGCGCGTTCTGATTGCCGCCCTCGGCCAATGCCATCTTGGCCCCGAGACTCGACAGCCCAACATGGAAGAGGGCGATTTTCTGCATCGCAATGGAGTTCGCGGACGCAGGCACAAAGAGATTGCTGGGTTGGGTGGTTTGCAGGTCAATGCCAACCTCCCCGATGTGCTCTCTGAGGAGCTGCTGCGCGTGTCCCCAGGCCTGCGTTGCGGGCTCGCCCTGCGCGTGGAGCTGCCTGGTAAGCTCCGCTACCAGGGTCGTCAGTGCATTGATGGTGACACCGTCTACTGCAGTGCCACTCGGCGTTGGGTTGTAATCAATCAACGTCGATAGCACGACGTTGCCTAGCTGCACCTCGCTGCCTATCGCGAGGTCCAAATAGACAGCCTCTGAACCGTAGGCCGTGACCATCACCAGGCCCCGGTAGGTGTCAGGGATTTCCACCGAGAACGTTGACGCAGTAGCCGAACTCTCCCCGAGCAAAGTTCCGGTGGGAAACGCTAGTGCCCGTATGGACGCACCCTCGACAGGTGTTTCCATGGCAACCGCGCCGTTGATGACGCCGGGTAGGTAGTTGTCGAGCGTTACCGGCACCGCGAGGGTCGACTCTTGGCCGAGTGAATCTGTGGCGAACAGCTCGATCACGACCTGGCCGTCAACCTCAGCCGCTGTGTTCCACGACGCGGTGACCTCGTTGACCGCTGGTGCCTGGTCAATCATTCCGCTCGGTGTCCGTATCTCGAACACATCAATGCCTTCGGGGTCGCTCGCAATAGCCGAAATGGAGACCAAGCCAGTTAACGTGCTGCTAACCGCCGGGGTCGTGAGTGTGATGACCGGAGCATCTTTGTTGATGATCACCGTGATGGATTTCTCGGAGACATTGCCTAAGTTGTCTTCGGCGACGACACGGATCGTCAGCTCGCCCGCCTCCATTTCGGAGGTGTTCACCTGGCCGGTGAGCGACCCGGAATCACCAAGATTGGAGGAGACTCCAACGATGTGCTCTTGCCCCGCACCGAACTCGAGACTGGCGATCCCACTTAAATCGTCTGCTACGACCAAAACATTAAATACGGCCGTCACGCTCGAACCGTCGATTGGAGCGACGAAGTCGATTGCCGGCCCAACGTAGTCAATGGACGCCGCAGGCGGGTCGCGGAAGAGGTCCGACGTGGACGCGCTCAGGCATTCAAGGAGGTCGGCGATGTCGGCGACGGAGACATTAGATGCATTCAGAGGGTTTTCGACGAACCACCGCAGGCCTTCGGCGAAGCCAGCGCCCTCGCCACGCATCGTGTCGGGTGACAGGGGCCATTGTTGGACGAATACTGGTTGATGAAAGGCTTTGCCGTCGAGGTATCCATCCCCGCGCAAATCCTTCACCAGGGCTCCGAGCAGGCTTGCCGAAGTAAGACGCACCCCTGGCGTGATGCCAAGCTTCTCGCTAATCAGCGCAGCCTGTTCGCTCAGGCCACCGAGCAGAATCCCCGAGAGCAGGGCAGGGGAGAGTCCTTGGGACGTTGCGACGGTGGGATCCAAGGGTGTCACCCCCACCATATCCATCCCAGGATTGGAACAGCTCAAAAACCCATTGACGGCTCCCGTTGCTCGTTCCCATGCGTCCTCATAAGGCATCCCTGTTGACGTCACGAGGCCATCGGCTTTTGCCATGGCGAGCGTTGTCCAAGGTGTGAGCGCAAAAGCACCGATGCCCTCTTCGAGTTTTGGGATGACGCTGCAAAGTGAAGCGTCGACCAGCTCGATGGTCGTGCCTACTGCTGGATCGGTGAAACTGCCTCCCTTCGCACAGATTTGCACGATCTCGAGATCGGGGCTGAGATTGACGGTGAACGCTCCAGTTTCATCGGCCTCGATCGATCCCGCGTCGTATGCGGCCATGGCGTGAGTGGCGCTCACTGTTGAATTCGCCACCGGAGTCCCCATTGTCACGTACCCGGTCACCGTGAGCACCGGGACATCACCGACTGGTTTGCCCGAACACGCCGATACGGTGATTGCGGCCAGGCCAAGCAAACATCTTCTGAGCTTCATCTGACCTCCCGAGAGCCACCAATCCACCCCATTGCAAACACGCGTTGTGTTCTGAGGGTTGAGGCATCTTCTGGTGGTTTTCGTTTCAATTGGATTCCTGCCATTCAATCCCAAGCCAAGACTGCAACAATGCGACAGCAACAGGGGCACCGATAACGATTAACCTTCCCCATGCCTTGGAGCGCATACTCGGCACACCAACTTGGGATATTGGCCACCCCTCGACGCCGAACGCCGTTTGACGACAACGGCGGCGTAGCTTTCCATTGGTCAACGACCAGGAAAGCGCCGCACTGGCATCTTTCCAGAACAGTCATGTTGGTGTTGGTCCTTTCAAGAAGCGGACCAAAGAAAAGACGAGCAAAAACGTGAACGGGAGCGCGAAGGCGACCAGCGTGTCTCATTGTGCGACACGCCCGTGTGTCAAAACCGGTCGCTGTGGCAACTGCCATTCTTACGAACAATGCGCCATGTCAGACATCAAACGGGGAGTTGGCGAGGTGGCCCTATCGCAACAAGAGCGGTCTGAGAATCGTAGCAGTTTGTGCCATGCCCTGGGCCTCCAGGGTGTCTAAGATCTCACCAATCGTTTTGGGTGGGTTTTTCAGCGCCGCCGTTTGCTCTTCGAGGACCTGACAGACAGCGGCCTGGTTAAGGTCGATGATGTTGACAACAAATTCATCTGGGTGCTGGGCCTCGATGTCGAATTCCTTGAGGACCTTGGCCGGAAAATCGCGCAGATTCTGCGTGACGATGACCTGTGCGCTGGCACGGACGGCAGCGGCAACAACATGGCGATCATTTGGATCTGGAAGCTCGATGAGCTCGATCAGCTTCTCGTGGCCGGTGACCATGCAGTCTCGCACTGCGCGTGTCATCAACCTGCGCGTTCGCCTCAATCGCTCCCCGGTCAAATCAGGACGCTGCCGTAGAATGCTCGCAAAACATTCATCGAGGATTTCGTCTGTCCACTTGGCGCGAAAAAGCCCCTTGGTGGCGAGTCGGATCAACAGATCGCGCATCGGTGCGGGGAAGAGCACGCACGCATCGTAGATTACTGTGAAAGGCACCTGTCAGTATCCCAATCCCAGTTCTTGAGCCTCAGCCGCAAGCTCATCCAAAACCTTCCTGCGGGCTGCATCATCCTTGCGCTTGAACACCACGACGTCCTCGGCCAATACCCGGCGTCGCACACCCACTTTGCGATGGGGAATTTTTCCAGATTCCAACAAGCTCACGAAATATGGCCTGGATACACTGAGGAGGTCCGCCGCCTGCTGTGTCGTGAGCTCGGCATTGACCGGCAATATCGTCACGCCGTTGCCGACGGACAGCTCCGTGAGAATGCGCACCACCAGCGAATAGACCTCGCCTGGCACGACTACGGAGGCGTTTCGCGACGGCACCTCGAGTCGTACCTCGACCTTTTGGCCGATTTTGCGCAGGGGACGCAGTTGGGACAGCGCTTCATTGGCGATTTGCACCGTCTCAGATGTTGGCTGAGCGGATTCCATGAATACCTCCAACATCATTATACGTAACGAACAAAACAAACGCAACAGACAAAACAAACGAAACAAACGACACTAACGAGACTGGTCTGCGCTCTCCGACGACCAACGCCGTGCCGAGTTTGAGTGGTCTCGTATTCAACACCTCGCCGAAGACCTCCCGCTCATCAAGCACCACGTGATTGCGAATTGAGCCGCGGTGGGTGTGATGCAAAACGGTTGTGACCGTTGGAATTCAAATGGCAGCGGTCGGAAAGGTACGCGGCCTTAGGCTCATTCGCTTGGTGCCGGGTGGTTACCGCCTGGCTCACGGGATGGTGGCGACAAACGGACGTCTACGCGCTGCCCATCCTGCGTCAAATGGGCCTTTGGCGGCTTCGGCGAGCTCGATGGCTGTGAGATAGGCGGCGCGCAGACCGGGAGGATAGGTGTGTTCGACGGTCGTTTTGAGCGCAGTTCGTCTTTCGTCCTCCGACCACTCGTCGAGAACGAAGCCGCGTCTGGTTAGCCTCGCGGTAAAGCCAGGTACATGCGAGTAGCCCGTCATGACGACTGCGTCGCCTGTAGCTGGTAGGTGGTCGAGCACGTTGACGACCATTTTGTCTTCTCGGGTGGAGAAGTCCTGCGACCAATCGTCCATGCCGCGAACGGCAATGCCCATCTCCTTGGCGACGAAAGCGCAGAACGGCATTTCCACTGGGCCTTCGCCCCATGCGCCCGCCGCGATCGACTCAGGGCGTTCTTCAACGAAGACCATCGTTGGCTTGAGGGTGGCAAGAATGGCCTTGAGCTCCCACAGTGGATAGCTCGTCGTCTCGATGTGGCGATAATGAACAGTACCGATGACGGTCAGGGCCTGGCGTTCGGCATTGCGCAACCTGACCATGTGCGCCGTCTTGGCGACCTCCGGCGCGATCACAAACTGCGCGGCAGACCAGAGTTCCCGCCAAGGCAGAATTGCAGCGGTCGTTGCGAGCAGGACGAGCAGTATTGCCCCAATCACCTTTTTCACGACGACTCCCTCTATGGTGTTGCCGCGCCAAGTCCGTGGCGGAAAGCAACCCGCACGGGGTAAGCAATGGCCATTACCGAGACGAATTTGTAGGCGAGTTGATCAACCAAACCAAGCAAAACTGGAAGGCGAACTGGGCAGCACTCCCTGACGAGCAGCGCTTGCGTCTGTCTGGAATGATAGATCCGATCGGTCGCGAGCACCTCAAGCTCGCGACCGGCTATGGGGGAGGGTTCCGACGTGCTGCGTGTCGAAGACCTGGGACGCTAGCGCACACCGCTGCTGAGATGCCCTCTTTTCACGAAGCCGAGATTTCCACCAGCAGGACCGAATGATAAGAGGTATCAAGAACCACCGCCGCCCCCCGGATCAGGTCCTTGTTACTACCCTACTAACGACTCTTGACCTCTGCACTCTGACGAGAGGCGCGTCGCTGCGTCATATGCTGCGCTTCCGTGACGACCACTGCTTCATTCCAATCCTGGGCTGGGAGGACCAGCATCCAGTCTCCGGGCTTGAGATCTACCTTCATTATCCTTTGCCTCTGACTATGCGAATTGACCAAGAGAAGCGTGTGATTGCCCTGGCCGAGGCAAAGGTGTGCCAATGGAATTGTGCCGACCATTTGTCCATCAACGGACAACTTCGTCCCTATGTGACCGGGACTTGCAACGGACAACCTGACGTCGCATTTGGCCTCCGAACAACCAGCATTCACAACGCCAAATGCTAAAGCCACAAAGATGATGGGCAAACATGTACTGGCGCAGATTCTACGGTGCATTGTTATCGCATGGGTTTGGTGGTGAATCATCGTCACAATACTCCTGTTTCTGCAGGACGCCATTGTTCC
>Ga0156400_1051_pt2 | contig 15383 bp, 6 predicted proteins | sample RifOxyA3_FD_108044 | JGI IMG/M metagenome (GOLD analysis project Ga0156400, IMG submission 108044) | Deltaproteobacteria bacterium RIFOXYA12_FULL_58_15
TAGGCTCGAACCAGAGGGGTCATTCAAGTTCAATCCCGGCGTTGGAGGTGGCAGGAGTTTGTGCCATCCTCACGTTTGCGACCCCTGGACGGGTGCCAGAGGCGTCGAGGAGGCTTCTATGATGTTCGTCGAGGTGACGAGACGAGGCACGATCGTCAGTATGTTCTTGCTTGCGTGGGTTACTGTTGCACAGACGGGTTGCGTGGTCGAGTCGGATTGCTTCGCGGACTCGGATTGCGGCAGTGGCAAGGAGTGCAAGAGTGGCAAATGCGTGAAAGACAATGGAACGGCTGGCGGCGATTATCACGTTTCGGGCGGGGACCCCGGTTATCCGTCGGACATCGACGTCATCGCGGGCGACTTTGGACCGCTCCTAACTCATGATGGACCCGAGATCAGGATTCTCATGCCCCGGCCGTACGAGCTCATCTTCAACGTCATGGAGATTCGGGCAGAGGTCGAGGATGCCGACGGCGTGGACACCGACGCCGTCTTTGCGATTATTGCCGACCAATACAACGTTCAGCTTCAGTGGGACAACGAAGCCGACGCGTTTGTCGCACTGTTCGATACGGACCTCATCGGCCGCATGGTGTTTCCGGTTCTCGAAGTGACCGCGAGGGATATCGGCGGCAACAGCCACACCGAGGGCACGGTGTTCTCGTTGGACAACGAGCCACCCGATATCTCGTTTACGTCGCGGGAGATTTACGGAATGCGATTCGGCGGTGGTGGAATCGAGTGCACTCGCCCCTGGCAGGTCGTCGGTGATCATGGTCTGCGGGATGGTGACATCGTCGATTCAACCTACTTTTACCAGTTGGGCATGTTCCCGCGGCTGCGCATCCAGGACGACGGCAACACCGATACAACGGCGCACCTCGCTGTACCCGTGTTCGGCATTGATGACAACACGGTCGCGGTGTATGCCCTAGACAGCCAGGGCAGCGCCAACAACAGCCGCAAACTCCTGCTCGGCAGTGGGCCGGGATCGAAGTGTGATCGGATCAACCCAGACGTTCTGCCCGACCCGTTGGCGCCCGATGCCCCTGACAAAGCTATTGCTGTCGGTCTCGCGGCGGTGGGGAACATAGATTACGCGTACGGCGCCGTCGGCCTACCCAATTTCTCGCCCGTCGTGTCCCAGCCAGCAATCCTACCGCCCGGCTGCGAACGCTTGGGGGTACTCTACTACTGCATCGACAATTGCTGTCACGAGCCACGTTTTCTGTGCGCCGCAAGCAGCGAGTCCGCGACCTATTACCCATGCTACAACGGGCCGCAGAACCCATACACCCTGGCAACCGAATGCCACCCTATGATCTACGGCGTAGGCGCATTTTCCACGGTTTCCAACCTGATGTGCTCCGGTGGCGCGTTCGATGCGCTCAACATGGTGGCAGATGGCATCGTTTGCCTGACGGCGTCAGCGGCTGACCGGCGGGGAAATCTCGCTTTTGCTGCGCCGATTGCCATCTGCGTTGACAAAGACAACAGTGGCAACTGTGCCACGTTTGTCGGTGGCAACGCAGCGAGTCTGTGCTCCGACGGATGTACCCCAGCGGATGATTTTGGCGTGGAGTCCGATGAACCCGAGGCCTTCTGGTTTTCGGGAGATATCTACAACGTCTGCTACTGACGACCACGTGGGTTCGCCGAGAACGCAGAGCAGAATGGAAATGGAGAGGACATCTCGGAGTGTCAGAGAAGGAGGGTGAACGTCGTACCCTCTGGCCCGGTCGCCAATGAGACGCTGCCCTCTCGGTTGTCAGCGACCGCTTTGACAATGGCAAGTCCCAAGCCCGTCCCCCCGAGGTCTCTCTCAGTCGTGAAGAAGCGCTCGAATATCCGTTCGCGATTGGCGTTGCTGATGCCCCTGCCATGGTCGCGAACTGTCACTTCCAGGCGACCGTTGCGGTCCGACACCATCACTTCGACCGGTTGGCCGTTGCCATGGCGGATGCCGTTGTCGATGAGATTGCGCACCGCCGATTCGAGATGGGCTCTGTTGATGGTAAGCGAGGGAACACCGACGATCGACACCTGGAGTGCGTCGCCGTAGCGCTCTTTGAGCTGGGAAAAAAAGGCCAGCAGGTTGATCGGTTCCTCCGCTTCCCGAGTGTTTTGAATGCGGGCGAGAAGCAGCAGTCGCGTCACAAGCTGTTCCATGTGTTCCGCATCGGCATCGATGTTCGACAAGAAACGCGAGCGCTGTTCGTCGCTCATCTGTTGTCCCGATTCTTGCAACAACTCTGTCGCGCCGCGAATTCCTGTGAGCGGAGTTTTCAGCTCATGACTCACGGTCGCAGCGAAATCGGCGATGTAATTGGCGCGTTGGGTCAACTGTGCCGTCATCAGCTCAAGGGCCGCCCCCAGACGGTGAACTTCGTCCGGTACGAGGCCCTTGGCGACCAATGGCCCTTTTCGCTCTTCGCCCCGCGCCGTGACTTGCGCGGCCGCAGTGATCGCGGCAACCGGACGAGTGATGGCGTACGAGAGGAACAGGCTGATGACAATGGTTAGGGCCACACACAGCATCAGAGCCACGAGTAAATTGTGGCTGTGAAACCACAGGGACTTCAGCGGATCCAGCGCAGTGCGGGACATTCGAACCGCTCCAACAACCTTGCCGTCGGAGAAAATCGGAATTACGCAGAAGACGCGAATCTTGCCGCGGCGACTGATGCTGGTAAGTGGTGGTGCGGGCTCGTCGCTGATGCGCTCACGGGCAACGGCGGAATATCTTCCCGCGAGCCCTTCGGCAACCTCCGGGAGGTTACCGAGGCAGGCACCCAGATCGTTGCCTGTTGTCGCAACAACGCAACCACTGTGATCGAGAACCCGCACACCGCTAAGATTGACTGTTTGTGCCCGCTCCAAGAGCGGCATAATTTGCGACCCGGCAAGCCACGCCGGTTCGTTGCTGGGCTCGACATACGCGCTGGGGGGATCCGAAATCGGGGGTAAGGTCCCTTCGCTCAGATCCAAGATCGGCTCGATCGGGAAAAAGGGTCCGGCATCATCGCCGGACGGGCGAATGGAGGGGGCTGTGTCGGTGGCTAAGCCGCTGTGCTCGAGCCAGCGGTCTCGCCAAACTTCGCCAATGAGGACGGCCTCGGCGATCAACTGGCGTTCGGTTTGTTGAATCAGGTGGGTATCGTAGATGCGCAGAAACACAACGGCCAGAATCGGAACGCTCAGGATGGAGACATTCACCCCCAGAAGCAGTTGGCGGATACTTGGGCGCGGCCAGGTCACATCTCTTCCCGCAGTCGATAGCCCATGCCGTAGACCGTTTCCACGGGGTCTCCTCCATGGTCACTGATCTTCTTGCGTATGCGACGGACGTGGCTGTCTACGGTCCGCTCGGTGATCACGTGACCGTGCCCGTAGGCGCGGTCCACGAGCTCGTCGCGGGTGAACACCTTGCCAGGGGTGTTGAGGAGCGTCCTCAAGATTGCAAACTCAGTAACGGTGAGGAGGATCTCCGTGGTTTGCCAAAAACACTGATGCCTTTCGATATCCATGCAAAGAGGCCCGCGTTTCAGTGTTTGGGTCGGTTGTTTCTCATGAGGCATGGTGCGGCGCAACAGGGCTTTGACACGGGCGGTGAGTTCGCGCGGACTGAAAGGCTTGGTCAAGTAGTCGTCGGCACCAATCTCCAGGCCAAGAATGCGATCGATCTCCTCGTCGCGGCTCGATAGAAACAGGATTGGCACCCTCGAAACTTGGCGCAGGCGGCGACAAACCTCGATGCCATCGAGCTCTGGCATGATAATGTCCAAGACCACGACATCGAAGGGGCGATGGCTAAATGCTTCCAGTGCAGCCGCCCCGTCGGCGGCCTCCTCCACGGCATATCCGGATTTTTCCAAAGCGAAGCGTACCACCTCGCGAATGTGGCCATCGTCATCGACCACGAGAACGTTTGCCATGAGTTGCTCCTCGGTGCCGAGAGTATCAACGACTCCGAGGTTGAGTCACTGCATTGATCGGGAATGTGCAATCTGGGTGTAGCGGTTCCCGATTTTCTGCGCCAATCCGACAGATTGCGGCGGGTGCGGCATGTCGCAAGCGTCGACCTGTGTTAGGCTCGCGACCGAACAGGAGGGAATTGATGTCTAAATACCAACGTCTGTGGGTGCAAGCAGTGCTCTTGATGGTCTCTTCTGCGTGTGAGCGACAACCTCCGCCTCCACCTCCTCCACAGCCGCTCCAAGTGGTCGAGTGGTCCGGTGTGCGTGGTGAACAATGGCAGGAGGTCGGGGCATTACAAGACGAGCAAAAATTGGCTGCGGCCATTGAGCTCGCCGAGAGGCTTCTCGCCCAGGCCAATGCCAGTGGGACTTCAGAAGAGCGGGTGAGGGCGTTGTTGCGCACCGTACAATTGCGCATCGGTCTTCACGGGTACGAAACCGCTGTCCTATTTCTCAAGGAACAAAAATGGCCTGAGGATTTGCTGGGCGCAACGGTGGTGCGACTGTACTATGCCGACGCGTTGGTCACCTACGCGGGGGCCTATGCCTGGGAGATTGGCAAGCGTGAGCGAGTCGACACCAAGGGGCCTGTGGATCTGAAGAAGTGGACTCGGGAGCAAATCTTCGAGGAAGTCAATAGGGTCTACATCGAGGTCTTTCAGCATCGTCAGCAACTCGGGCGTCAACCCGTCGCCGTCCTCGAGGAGCACGTGCGGGGTAACAACTACCCGCGACAGATTCGTGGCAGCCTGCGTGATTCCGTGTCGTACATGTGGAGTTCCCTTTTGGCTGACACCACCGGTTGGCGGCCCGAGCAAACGAATCGGGTGTTTGAACTCGACCTCGCCGAGCTGTTGGCAGGCCCCAAAGACGTATCCCTCGAGGACATGGCGGAGCACCCGTTGACAAAAGTCAGCTTCATTCTCAACGATCTGCAACGTTGGCATGGAGAAATGGGAGACCAAGAAGCCGCGTTGGAAGCGCGGCTCGCCCTCACGGAGATCTTGCGCGCACATTTCACCGCAGAATCGGCTCGCCAGTTGTTGGTCTCAGATCTCAAAGAGCACCTCCAGGCAGCGCGGCAGAAACCTTGGTGGGCCATGGGAATGGCGCTCTTGGCCAATCTCACCCAAGGGGAAGATGCTCCCGACCGCCTGATTCGCGCACGGAAGATCGCCAAAGAGGGACATGATGCCTTTCCCGAGAGCCTCGGAGGGCAGCGTTGTCAAAACATCATCGAGACCATCGAAATGCCGGCGTACTCCATCGATGGCATGGCGAGCGACGCCGCACAGAAACAGTCACTTGGCGTTCACTATAAGAACCTCACAGCATTGCATCTGCAGGCGTATGCCGTTGATCTCAAGAAACACCTGGCCAAGGCCGACGATTACCAATTGTTGCCGGACGCGAGGGACATCGAGCGACTGCAAAAGAGGCAACCCGACCATGTATGGAAGGTCGAGCTGCCAACTACAGCTGACTACGAGTACCACCAGGCGTTCATGATTCCTCCCATGTCGCGGCCGGGTTTCTACGTTGTGGTCGCCTCGGCGCGGGAAGACTTTGCCCCCGAGAACAACGTCATGACCGCGGCCCACATCGTCATCGGCGACCTTGTACTTGTTTCATCGTGGGAGAACGGCACGGTCGAGGTGGACGCCGTGTCGGGGCAAACCGGCCAGCCGCTCGCCGGCACCAAAGTTTCTCTGTACAAGGTTGACTACTACGGGCGTCATCATCCGGTGGAGACGAAGTCGACGGGAGCGAACGGTCGGGCGGTGTTTCGGCGTCACGAAGGTGAGTATTTTCTCTTCGCCCAAAAGGGCAAGGACATCGCCATCGACACGGATGAGGGTTATCTCTATCGAGCGCGGGAGTCCGGATCTCAATACGACACCATTCTCTACACCGACCGGAGTATTTATCGGCCGCTGCAGACCCTTCATTTCAAGGCTCTCGTGTTTCGGGGCAAGCACCAACGCGGCGACTTCAAGATCGCCCCTAAGCAGACGGTTACGATTTATCTTTACGATCCGAACTACCAGGTGGTGGCCAAAAAGAAGGTGACCACCAACTCTTTTGGTACGGCTTCTGGAGAATTCGTTTTGCCTTCGGGGCGGTTGCTCGGTGCCTGGCAGCTTGGGTCATCCCACAACGGTGCCGCGTCGTTCAAGGTCGAGGAATACAAACGCCCAACCTTCGAAACACGTTTGCTCGAGCCAGCGGTACCTCTGCGGCTCAATCAACCAGCCACCCTCAAGGGAGAGGCGCGCTATTACTTCGGTTTGCCTGTTACCCGCGGCAAGGTCGATTGGCGAGTGGTGCGCTCGCCCGTGCGTCCGTGGTGGTGGGACTATTACGGCTGGGGCGGTGCCAACACGAGCTCAGAGACTATCGCGGGTGGCATCACCGCGCTCGATGAGAAGGGAGAGCTCTTCTTCACCTTCACTCCATCTGCCGACGAGAAGCTCGCTGTGCAAGCGAAGGAACTCCATTACCGTTACGATGTGAGCATCGATGTCACCGATGAGGGAGGTGAGACGCGCAGCGCAAGGCGTGACTTCAATATTGGATTTGTCGCCATCTCCGCCATGGTTTCGGACGCAGTCGGATTCCACGTCGCAGGGGACGACGTCAAACTCGACATCCTGCGCACCGATCTCGACGGAGTGCCTCAGGCGGGCGAAGGCACTTACCGTGTGGTTGCATTGCAGGTGCCCGCGCAAGCCATGTTGCCTGCTGACGTGCCGGTATTTCTGGCACCGGGGCAAGACAAGAACACGTTCGCAACGGTCGATGACATGCGACGGCCGCGTTGGCGGCACAATTTTCACCCGTGGTCGGTCATGCGGTCTTGGCCAGACGGCGTCGAAAAGGCAAAAGGTGTTTTGCAGCACGACCTCAAAGGTCAGGCTGTCGTAACTGTGCCGGGTCTGCCTGCCGGGGTGTACCGACTGCACTACGAGACCGAGGACCTCTTGGGTGAGCGATTTGTTACCCAGAAGGATCTTGTCGTGGCCGGAGCGCGGTCACCCGTGCCGGTGGCGGGACTCCTCTTGCCAGAGAAGAGCATGGTCAAGGTGGGAGAGCGCCTGCGGCTCCTTGCGACATCGGGCCTGAGTGAGCAACCGCTGGGAATCCAGGTATTTCGAGATAACCTGCGTTTCGATGAGCGGCGTCTCGATTCCAGCAAGGATGCGACGTGGATAGAGATCCCCATCACCGAGAACATGCGTGGCGGTTTTACCGTGGCATTGACGGCCGTCCGGGATCACCAACTCATCCGTTTCTCCGAGCACATCATGGTGCCCTGGGACAACAAAGAGCTGGAAATCGAAGTGTCGACCTTTCGCGATAGGTTGCGTCCAGGCACCAAGGAGAAATGGCAGATCAAGGTGCTCGATCCGAACCCCGAAAACACCCCGAAACGCGCAGCCGAGGTGCTCGCCTATATGTACGACAGGAGTCTGGATGCATTTGTGCCGCACTCTCCCATGTCTGCGCGCGAATATTTCCCAACCTTTGTTGGCGGACCTGATTTTCACACGAGCCTGAAACCTGCGTCCCAAACCTGGGTTGGCAGTCACGGATTCACCAGCCCGACCAGTTACTCGCCCCTCGAGGGCGACAGTCTCATCACCTATTCAGGTTACGGCATCGGCGGGGTGGGCATGCACGGAATGTTTGCGGTGGTGACCGGACCGAGTGCGCGTCCCTCGCCCAAAACTCTGAATGGAGGTGCTTTGGAGAAGAAGACGAAGACCACAGGATCGCTGCCCGACAATATTCGGGAACCCGCCGAAAAAGAATACGAGGTCGCCAAGGCTGAGGATGTTACGCGATCAACGCCTGCGAGCGAAACCATCCAGGTGCGGGAGAATTTTGCCGAAACCGCCTTCTGGCAGCCGCACCTGTTGGCGGCTGAGGATGGCTCGGTGACCATCGAGTTCGAGGTGCCCGATTCGGTGACTTCCTGGAACGTCTGGTTTCACGCAGTCGCACGTGATCTCGCCTCCGCCTCGCTCAAGCGTGAGGTTGAGACCATCAAGGAGTTGATGGTCCGGCCCTATCTGCCGCGCTTTCTTCGCGAGGGAGACAGAGCGGAGCTCAAGGTCGTCGTCAACAATGCCGCAAAGCAGGAGCTCACCGGTGAGTTGGTCTTCGACATCATTGATCCCGAGACCCAGAAGAGCGTCCTCGACCGTTTTGGTGGTCAGAAGGGCGGGGTGAGTCGCGCCTTCTCAGTTAAACCCGATGGCGGCACCAACCTGGCCTTTCCCATTCGCACCCCGGTGGAGGTTGGTTTGGTGGCGATCAAGGTGACCGCCAAATCCGGTGGTCTCTCGGACGGTGAGCTGCGACCCATGCCACTGTTGCCAGGCCGTATGCACTTGATGCAGTCGCGCTTCGCGGTACTCAAGGACGAGGTGCGCAAGGAATTGCGATTCGAAGATCTCGCCAAGGATGATGATTCGACCCGTGTGGACGACCAAATGGTGGTCACGGTCGACGCGCAGCTCTTCTACTCGGTGCTCTCGGCCTTGCCGTACTTGGTGAATTATCCCTACGAGTGCTCGGAACAAACCCTCAACCGCTTCATCTCCACCGGTATCCTCACCAGCATGTACGACGACTACCCCGCTGTGGGACGGATGGCCAAAGAGCTGTCGAAGCGCAGTACCCAACTGGAGAAGTGGAACAGCGATGATCCGAACCGCAAGATGGCGCTGGAGGAGACTCCGTGGCTGCAACAATCCCAAGGTGGCAACACGGACGAGTCCCAGTTGATTCGCGTTCTCGACCCCAAAGTCGCCCGCGCGAACCGCGACGGAGCCCTCGGCAAGCTGCGGAAAACGCAAACTTCCTCGGGGGCGTTCCCGTGGTTCCCCGGTGGTCGCCCCTCGCCTTACATCACCCTGTATGTGATGCATGGTTTTGCCAAGGCGCTCGAATTTGGCGTCGATGTACCCCGCGACGTCACCGAGCGGGCTTGGCTGTATTTGCATCGCCACTACATCGAAGAAATCCTAAACAGCGCAATGAAAGAGGACTGTTGTTGGGAAATGGTGACTTTCCTCAATTACACCCTGTCGAGCTTCCCCGATTCCGGTTGGACCGGAGGCGTCTTCACGGACAAAGAACGCGAAGAAATGCTCAATTTTTCCTTCAAGCACTGGAAAGAACACTCGCCGTATCTCAAGGGATATCTCGCTCTTACATTGGCGCGCATGGACAAAAATCGAGACGCCCGCCTCGTGTGGGACAGCGTTATGGACTCCGCCAAAACCACTGAGGACCAAGGTACCTTCTGGGCAGCCGAAGACCGTTCTTGGCTCTGGTACAACGACACCATCGAGAGCCACGCCTTCGCGCTTCGCGCCCTCACCGAGCTCGTCCCCGATGACGAGCGCCGCGACGGCCTGGTGTTGTGGTTGTTTCTCAACAAGAAGTTGAACCACTGGAAGTCGACACGCGCCACCGCCGAGGTCGTCTATTCCCTCGCACACTTTCTCAAGCAGACCGGACAGATGGGGTTGCGCGAGGCGATCAGTGTCGAGGCCGGAGATGTGCGCAAGGAATTTGTGTTCGATCCCACCGAGTATACTGGCAGAAGCAATCAAATCGTCATTGCCGGCGGCGACCTGTCGCCGCAAAAACACGCGAGCGTCATCGTGCACAAGGACACCAAGGGTTACGCCTTTGCCTCGGCCACCTGGCACTTCTCAACCGAGAAGATGCCCAGCGAAGGCCGCGGAGAATACCTCAATGTGCAACGAGCCTATTTCGTCCGCGACCCATCAGGTCGTGAGGCGAAACTGCGACCTCTCGCCGATGGCGCACGTATCGAGGTGGGCGACGAAATAGAGGTGCAGCTTTCGATCCAGTGCAAGCATGCCATGGAGTACGTACACCTGCGTGACCCGCGTCCAGCAGGCTTCGAGCCTGTGACCCTCACCTCCAGCCACAAGTTCGATCTCGGCATCTATTGGTACGAAGAGATACGTGACAGCAACACCAGTTTCTTCTTCGAGTGGCTGCCGGTGGGCGAGTATCCATTCAAGTATCGTTTGCGCGCCACGACCGCTGGCACTTTCAAAGCGGCACCAGCAACGCTGCAACCCATGTACGCGCCAGAGTTCGCCGCCTATTCAGCGGGGGAAACGATTATCATCGAGCAGCAGAGGTAGCTGCCTTCCCCTGAGCGCAAGGAAGCGCCGCAGGGTTGGCAGAAGGCGGTGGCAGCCCAAGTCCCGTTGCTCGTCAGTTGTTGACCGCGGTCAGGGAGGTCGTGTCTATCGCCTCGAGCGTGAGATTATTGTCGATGACGTGGACGCGGGCAACGACCCAGTACGTTTCGTTGTTGGGGATCAGCCGGGTGAACTCGAACTCATTGACCCCTGGTTGACCGCCGCCGTCAAAGAAGACCTTCACCGTTGCCGTGGGGGTCTGTCCGTTGAGCGAGAACGGATCGATCTCAATGAGGTAGGTGCCGTCCGCTGGCTGAGCCAGATCGACATATTCAGGGCCATCGCCCGCGATATCATCTCGATCGAGGGACGGATCGTCGGCTGGGTCGTCAAGGACGCCCCAATCGGGATTGCGATTGTCGAAGAAGCAGTCGCCCGGAGCGGTGCTGAAGGTGGCACCGTCGTTGAGCAGATGCAGATCGAGGTCGAGGTCTTGGTCCCAAGAGAGGTTGATATGAATACGAGAGATACTCATGCCCCCGGGAGTCGGCACCGTGTTGCGGCTGAAGTCGGTGGCGTTGTCATTGGTGTCGCTGTTGGCGGTGTTCCGAGTGAGCGATTCGCCGGCACCGACGTCAATGGCAGGATTTCCCTCGCCGGCAAACACGGCGGTAGTGAAGTCGCCATAACCGAGAGCATCTATGATTGTTTCTGAAGCGGTGCCAGCATTCCAGACCAGTTCAACACTGTCAGGACCGTTTTGCAGGTCGATGTCGGCGACGAAGTCTGCGATGTCGAGCAAGGTTCCGGCGGCACCGGTGTCGGCAACGAGGAAGTAACCGTTGAAGGGGATCTGCATATTCGGGAGCTCAACGGTCTGGTAGACGACACCACCATTTCCGTTAATAGCCCGCAAACTGAGGCCGCCGGTGTAGGCGTAGACCGGACCGAAGAGCTCGACAAACAACGCCTTGCCGGTGTCGTCGCCAACTTCGTCGTAGAGGACTTCGCTGACGATGATGTTGGGGGGGCCACAGTCTTCGTCGATGACGGCGTCGCAGTCATTGTCCCGACCATCGCAGTCCGAGTCATCAAGTGCGAAATCGGGGCCGTATTCGTTGACTCCACAGGTTGGGAATTCCGCAGCGGTACACGTCGAGACGGCTCCGGCACAGACGCCGACTTGCAGCGGGCAGAGCAGGGTCAGATGTTCATCAATGGCGGTGTCGCAGTCGTCATCAACGCCGTTGCACTCTTCGACAGATGGTTGGATCTCATTTTCGCAGGTGCCCCAGGCACTGCCAACGCAGGTTTGGGTTCCGCTTTGACAGGCACCGATGTCGGAACCACATGACTGGGTGCTGTTTTCGACGCAGAGGCAACCCTCGTCGGTATCGCCATCACAGTCGTTGTCGCGGCCGTCACAGAGGGTTTCGTCGACCTCCCAGAGGGGGCCGTACTCCTCGGCGGCGCATTCCAAGAACCCAGATACGCCACCGCAAATCTTGGTGCTGCCTGCACACACACCCAAGCTCAGGGAACAGTCGGGGGTGCCAACGTCGTCGACTTCATCGGTGTTACCGTCACAGTCATCGTCGTAACCGTTGCACACCTCGTCACCGGGGTAAACCGCGCCCTCACAGGGGCCCCATTGCCCTTGGGCGCAGAACTGGGTGCCGGACTCACAGACACCGACCTCAGAGGCGCACGACTTGAGTGAACCGTCGACACAGGAGCAATTGTTCTCGTCGACCTCACCGTCACAATCGTTGTCGCGACCGTCGCAGAAGGTCTCAATCGCTTGGTAGAGAACGCCGTAGTCCTCGGCGGTGCAGTCAACGAAGGCACCGAGATCGCTGTCGCATCGTTTTTTTGCACCGGCGCAGACCCCTTGGCTCAAGCGGCAGTTGGGTTGGACGACGCCGTTGTCGACGTCGGTGTCACAATTGTTGTCGAGTCCGTCGCAGATTTCCACGGCTGGGGGTATCTCGTCGACACAAATGCCCCAACGGCCACCCGCACAGGTCTGCAGGCCCTGTCGGCATTCGCCGGTGTTGGTCCCGCAGACTTGGGTGGCACCATTGACACATTCGCAGTTTTCGTCTTGAACGCCATCGCAATCATTGTCGCGGCCGTCGCAGACTGTGGCGTCGGCAGTCGGATCTTCGTTAACGCGATAGTTGGGACCATAGGAGGCAACGCCGTCACAAGCGAGCCAGCCATTGAGTCCTCCGCACACTCTTTTGGACCCAGCGCAAACGCCCAGTTGAAGGGCGCAATTCGGCGGGGTGAGACCCTCGTCGGCTTCGCCTGTGCAGTTGTTATCCAGGCCATCACAGACTTCATCGTCTGACTCGACTTGGTCGCGGCAATCGCCATAGACTCCGTTGACACAGGTCTGAATGCCCGTTTGACATTCGCCGATGTCGGAGCCGCAGATCTGAGTGGTGCCGTCGACGCAGGAGCAGTCCTCATCGGTGCGGGTGTCACAGTCGTTGTCGAGGGTATCACAGCCGCCGGCTTCCGGGGTCTCGTCGGCAAGATAACTGTCGCCGTATTCGTTGGCGGTGCAATCACTCCATCCTTGGAGACCGAGGCAGACTTTCTTTGCGCCGGCGCAGACACCGATTTGCAGAGCGCAGTCGGGTGCGACCAACTCTTCATCGGTTTCCTCGTCACAGTCGTTGTTCTTGCCGTCACATATCTCGGCCGTGGGTTCCGTTGAGTTCTCACAGGGACCCCAGAGCCCGTTGATGCAATGTTGTAACCCTTGGGCGCATTCACCGGTGCTGCTGCCGCACAACGCCGATTCACCCGTGGAGCAGGGGCAGCCTTCGTCGGTCTGTCCATCACAGTCATTGTCGAGGCCATCACAGTGAGCGACGTCTGTTGCACCGTTCTCACTGCCGACGTAGTCGCCGCCAAATGTGGTCGCGGTGCAATCGAGCCAGCCGTCAACGCCGCCACAAGTCTTCTTGGTGCCAGCGCAAACGCCCTGTTGCAACGCACAATTGGGGGCGATGAGTCCTTCGTCGGTCTCATCATCGCAGTCGTTGTTCTTGCCGTCACAGACTTCCGCTGCGGGTCCCACAGCGTTGCACTCACTAAAATCGCCGTTGACAGTGCATGTTTCGATACCAGTCGTGCACTCCCCGACGTCAGAGCCACAAACCTGTTCGTCGCCGTAGATGCAAGTGCAATCCTCATCTTCGGTGTCATCACAGTCGTTGTCGAGGCCATCACAGCCACCCGCCGCGGGCGTTTCATCGGCTAAGTAGCCGGCACCGTATTGCACGGCACCACAGTCGCCCCAACCGCCGTGGCCGAGGCATGACTTGGTAGAACCAATGCAGACACCGGTCTGGTTGGCGCACTCTTGGGCAAGGAGCTCCTCGTCGAAGTCGCCATCGCAGTCGTTGTCGAGACCATCGCAAACCTCGTCGGTGGGGCCTACCGCCTCTAGGCAGCTACCCCATTGCCCGTCGACGCACTGTTGCAACCCACGGGAACACTCGCCAACGGCGCTGCCGCAGAGTATTGTTTCACCGTTATTGCAGGTACAGCCATCTTCGTCGGTCAAACCGTCACAGTCATTGTCGAGCTCATCGCAGGTTTCGGTCGTGGGACCGGTCGCGTTGACGCATTCCCCCCATCGCTCGTCGATACAATGCTGAGTGCCGGCGATGCATTCGCCGACATCGGTGCCGCATGACTTCTGGGCACCCTGGGTACAGGGGCAGCCTTCATCAGTTTGACCGTCGCAGTCGTTGTCGAGACTGTCACAGTGGGCGGCGTCGACGCTACCATCTTCGGTCTCAAGGTATTCGGCACCGTACTCCGTGGTGCCGCAGGTTGACCAGCCACTGGTACCCTTGCAGGTGGCGAAGGCAGAGCTACAGACTCCGAGCGACAATGGGCAGCCAGCGACGAGATCTTCGTCGATGTTGTTATCGCAATCGTTGTCTAGGCCATCGCAGCGCTCGCTTGATGGCACGCAAACATGCGGAATACCCGGGGTCTTGCCGTCCTCGGCGCAACCCATTGCCAACATCACAACCCCCAATACCACGATTCTGCCGGAAGCTCTCATCATGACGTTATCCCTCTCGAACGGTTGATGCATTAGATTGGCTGAGTGGCAGCCCAGGGGCAGCCAACACACAATTCCATCGTGGACGGGATGATGGGCCAAGGAAATGGCGTTGACAAGGACAAATGTCACTTCTCCAGTGGATTTTGAGATTGGGCACCCGCGAAACAAAAAACATCTCAACGCAGAAGACGACGAAGACGACGACAAAGGAGCACGGCCATCATTGTCGGCAACACGGCCGATGGGGGGACCCCTTTGCAGGTGCATCCCGCCTTGGTGTCTATTGCTGGCGTGGTGAAGTGGCATTCGCGCCACGGGCTGGTCACGAAACCATCGTCGGCTGCGGCACGGATGACGAAGAGACCACCAGCGTCCATGGGAACGGGCTCGAATAGAAGGTTGGTGGTGGATGTGCCTGCCAATTGAATTCGACTGGCCGACACCAGGGGTGAGTCAATCTCTGGGTTCTGGGATGATTGGTAGACTTCCACTGTGAGCCAGACCGGATCGCCGTCGGGGTCGACCACATTGTAGAGCTCGACCACGGGCAGCGGCGGATCGATGACCACGCCAGGCTCGCACTGGGCTTCAAATGGACTGCCAAAGCGAGGTGCGGGGGGTGGGGCGTTGTTGCGCAGAACAAAACCAACCGCGTTGCTGTAATCGCCAGATCCACCACGCGCGTCGATGGCCCAGGCGCGAGCCCAATAACGTTGGCCCCACTCGAGCAGCTCGTCGACTTGCCAGATACTGGTGGTGCTGATTTCACTGGGAGCGACAGCGTCACTTGCGGCGACGACATACGCGAACGCTTCGTCCGCCGCGACCTCGAAGAAAAGCGCGTACTCCTCGCCCTCCGGCTCCCTGGGGTTTTCCACTTCCAAAGTAGGGTTGCGAACAAGCAAGATTGCGTCGAGCTCAGGTTTGCGCATAACAGGAGCATCTGGCGGGTCGTTCCCAACGTCGACCATGAAGGTCCAATATTCCCTCGCGGTTCGAGGCTCCGTCCAGGGGCTGGTGGTCGTGCCGTCGTGGGCGCGAACGCGCCACTGATAGGTGCTGTTCTCGATGAGCTCGGGTATCGTCCAGGTGGTCTCTGGATTCGGGTCCTCGGCGACAGAT
>Ga0156400_1011_pt1 | contig 15368 bp, 17 predicted proteins | sample RifOxyA3_FD_108044 | JGI IMG/M metagenome (GOLD analysis project Ga0156400, IMG submission 108044) | Deltaproteobacteria bacterium RIFOXYA12_FULL_58_15
ACCAAGGGGGGGACATAATCGCTGAGCAGAAAAGGGGGGACATATTGCCTGGGCAGCAACAGATCCGTGAAAACAGATGTGAAAACAGATCCGTGAAAACGGTTGAACCAACCTATCCACCACCGTTGTCAGGACGCTGAGCCCAACCGCAGCGCATGTTACCCGTCAGCGGATCGGGCTGTGGTTTGGTTGCGGGTCCTTGACGACAGCAGTCCCGACTCTATCCTATGTAGATGAATGTCGACGTACCATGTGGTGTGTGTGGCGCAACAAACCGTGTTCCAAAGGAGCGGATCGGTGACCGACCCAAGTGTGGCCAATGCAAACGGCCGCTGCTGCCGCATGAGCCGGTGACGGCAACCGACCAGACCTTCGCCGCCGAAGTAGAGCGCTCTCCCATCCCTGTCCTTGTGGACTTCTGGGCACCATGGTGTGGCCCCTGCCGGACGGTGGCCCCTTTGCTCGAAAGCGTTGCCGCACAGATGGGTGGCCGGGTGAAGGTGGTCAAGGTCAATGTAGATGAGAATAAGAAAACGGCCTCGCGTTTTGGCATCACCTCGATCCCGGCGCTCAAGATGTTTCGCAATGGGTCAGTGGTCGATGAGTTACTCGGTGCCGTCCCACGCCCAACGTTAGTCGAGTTTGCCGAGAGACACGCGGCTTGATCACTGTCGGCGACGACGCGAGATGATTGCACCGCCCTTGGGGGCAGGGGTTGTTCGCGAAAGCTGCAGCGGCATGCTAAAGAGTACGCCTGCATGCAAAAGCAACCGACCCAAGGTCTGACAGCGCTGCTCAGCGAGCGGTTTGGCTTCGCGTCATTTCGGCCACACCAACAGGCCATTTGTGAGGCCGTGACTGCTGGCGAGGATGCGTTGGTGGTCATGCCCACGGGGGCCGGCAAATCCTTGACCTACCAGTTGCCAGGTGTTGCCCGAGGTGGCACGACTCTGGTGATAAGTCCACTGATTGCTCTCATCGAAGACCAAGCCCAGAAGCTTTCGTCCATGGGTTTTCGAGCGGAACGGATTCACTCAGGACTCAGTCGGGAAAAATCCCGCTCCGTGTGTTTCTCCTATCTCGATGGTGATCTCGATTTCCTGTTCATCGCGCCGGAACGCCTCGGCGTGCCTGGTTTTGTCGAAATGTTGGCAAAACGGCGTTTGGCTCTGGTTGCCGTCGATGAGGCACACTGCATCTCCCATTGGGGCCACGACTTCAGGCCCGATTATCGAATGCTGCGGGAACGGATACCTCGACTCGGCGAGTCGCCGGTCATCGCGTTGACCGCAACTGCGACGCCCAAGGTTCAAGACGACATCCTCGTGCAGCTCGGTAGGCCACGGGCGAATCGCTTCATCCACGGGTTTCGTCGCGAGAACATTGCCATCGAAATGGTGGAGATGACCGTATCTGAGCGGGCTGACACGGCGTGCCGGTTGCTCGCAACGAAGGGACGGCGACCAGCCATCATCTATGCGCCGACCCGAAAACAAGCCGAGAGCGTAGCGGCACAGCTCGGCAGGGAGAGACGGTTCAAGTGCGCCGCCTATCATGCAGGTATGCCGCCAAAGGAACGCGACGAAGTGCAGCGGGCATTTCTCACCGGTGAGCTCGAGGTGATTGTGGCCACGATTGCCTTCGGCATGGGGATTGACAAATCGGATATCCGTACCGTGGTGCACTTGGCACTTCCAGGCAGTGTCGAAGCCTACTACCAGGAAATTGGCCGCGCAGGTCGCGATGGCGAGCCGTCGTTGGCGGTTCTGCTCTACTCCTACGCCGACATCAGGGTGCAGGAGTTCTTCCATGAACGCAGCTATCCCGAGCCGCAAATTCTCGAAGATGTCGCGAGTCACCTTGATCACGAATACATCGATCCAGAGGATCTTGCCGACCAGGTCGACCTGGACATGGAAAAACTGCAGGTTGTGTTGCACAAACTGAGGATCCACGGTGGTGCGGTGATTGATTTCGATGAGCGCGTCCGCGTCGGCCACGACCGTTGGCGTGACACGTACATCGAACAAAGGGAGCACAAGAGCAGTCAGCTCCGCCTGATGGCTCGCTTCCCCGAATCGACAGGTTGTCGCATGATAACTCTGGTACGCTATTTTGGTGATAAGGATGCCGATCAGGCGTGTGGGACCTGCGATGTTTGCGCGCCGAAGAGCACGACGGTCCGGGAGTTCCGCACACCAACGACAAAGGAAGCGCGGGTCCTTGCCGGGATTCTCGATGCTCTGATCGAGTGGGATGATCAGGCCACCGGTCGCCTGTTTCGTGAGGTTGGAACGGGAATGCCACGTCGTGAGTTCGAGGCACTGCTCGGCGCTCTGGTGCGGGCGGATTGGCTCGTCATTGAAAACACATCCTTCGAGAAGGAAGGGCGGAACATACCCTATCGGCGAGTGCGGTTGTCGGCGGCTGGGCGACGGGCGGCGCAACGGCCGACAGATGCTATTGGGAAGCTGCAGTTGACCGTTGTGGCCGAGAAGAGTTCGCAGCGAGCCAAAAAATCCACCGGCCCGACGATTCGTAAGAAGGCCAATGTCGAAAAGGCGACGAGCTGCAAAAAGACCAAGACACAAGAACTGCCAACGTCGGTGCGACCATCTGGCACCGAAGCCTCAACTGCGCTCGTGGCCCGCATCAGGGCATGGCGGCTCGAAGAATCTCGACACCGAGGCGTGCCGGCGTTTCGAATTCTCACTGATCGAACCCTTGAGGCGGTGGCCGCCGCCGGCCCACGAAACGCCGTGCAACTTCTCGCGATCAAAGGCATCGGTCCGCGTTTGCTCGAACTGTATGGCGAAGAGCTGCTTGAGCTCGTGGTTGCGGTTGATTCGCAACTATGACCGCCGGCAATTTGCCACAAACGCTGGGTATTGTATCGTATTGATGTGTTGTCGCTACGCTTACAGTCGGTGGGGGTGGGGGACCGGGACGTCGAGGATATCGAAGCCCGGGGCATGACCCTCGAACGAGTTGACATGATTGTGCGCAAACTGCGAAGCCCGCCGCAGTTTGTCCATTTGGAGCGAGCCGCAACACTGCACGAAGGCGTTAACACCATCGAAAACGTCGAATCGATTGCCACCGAGTACGATGCGCTTGCGGTGAAGCCGGGCAAGCTAACTCCCATGTCGGGTGTTGCATCGCGCATGTTTGGGTTTCTCCACCGATACCTGGCTGGGCAGTCGCGACCCGATGATTTGGAGAAGATCGGGCAGTTCATCGCTGGCCTCGATTGTCAGAACGCCGGTCCGCGTTTTGCCTTCCTTGAGCCATTGGCCGCAGCTCTGGCTCGGGACGGGCATCACCTGGTGGAGCTCATTGCCCAAGGTGACCATCGGCTGATTGTCGAATACACCTTGTCCGAAAAGGGGCTTGGTTTTGCCACCAGGCCGAAAGGGGTCATTCCTTTTCACCGACGTGACAATCGTCCCATCACCGCCCTTGAGGAGCACATGCGTGAGGCGGTGGCCTACGGTGACGGAAGAATTCACTGTACGGTGTCCCCAGAGCATGAACCGCTGTTCGGGAAGATTCTCTCTGAAATACGGGCCGTCAATCCAACCGTGCGGGATGTGGTCGTAGGGCTATCGAACCAAGCGACATCCACGGATTCAGTGGCGTTGGACGTAGAGAGCGGCAAGATTGTTCGTGATGGCGAAGGGAAGATTGTCTTTTTTCCAGCCGGTCACGGCTCATTAATTGAGAACCTGGCCAAGGCTGGCGGACCCGTCTTCCTGCGCAACGTCGATAACGTGCCGCGCTCAGATCGGGCACAGCACCTCGTCGATGTTTATCACCGCGCCTTTGCCGTGTTGCTCGCACGCGCCAAGTTGACCATGGCTCGTCTCCTCGAGGGAATCGACCAGGGCATCGGGGACAATGGTTTGGACGCCGGATTGATCGAGCTCGAAAAGCAACACATCACCATTCCTTTGGCACGAGAGTCCTTTGCCGAGTCCTCCAGCGACAAAAAGCGCGAGTTGGTGCGTCGGGCACTCAAACGCCCCATCAAGATCGTTGGGGTCGTCAAGAACGAAGGTGAGCCGGGCGGTGGTCCCTTCATTATTCGCTATCTCGGTGCCGAAATCGTATCGATAGTTGAGAAGGACGAAATCGACGAAGGCCAATGGCCGATGATGCGAGAGGGTGAGTTCTTCAATCCCGTCGACATTCTCGCTGACCCTACCGACTACAACAATCAACCCTTGCCATTGTACAATTTCGTCAATCAGGCACGCTGTTTCATTGTTCGCAAGACGTACCGTGGCAGAGATGTCGTTCGCTACGAGAACCCCGGATTGTGGAACGGTGCGATGGACGGCTGGATCTCTCGATTCGTGGCGATACCCATCGAGACTTTTGCGCCCGTCAAAGAGGTTGTCGACCTCTTGCGTCCGCAGCATCAGGGTTGAACAGGGTGAGAGGTGGGTGATGCTGTTAACCCTTGGTTCTCGATGGATTCTCGGGTGCGCTGCGGCTCTGATGGCCGCCGTTGTTGCGGGCGCTGGGTGTGCGAGCTGCGTCCAACCGCCGCGAGATCCTGTTTGCCGCGACCACATTTTTTACTGTGCGCTCATGGCCAAGGTCGAAAAGAACCCCCGCGACCCGACGCTGCGTTTTGACCTGGGGTGTCGCCTCGAGGACAGCAACCTGTGGGAGGACGCCCTCAGCGAGTTCAAGCATGTGGCCGAACTCGATGCTGGACATGCGTTGGCGCATTTCCGCGCGGCGCGGGTGGCTGAGCGATTGATGCAATCGGATGAGACCGTTGCCCATTGTCAGGCGTTCATCGATCGAGTGCGTGGTGAAACTCTTCGTGAAGAGACGCAGTGGTGCATAGGTCGGCTGCGGCAATTGAAGAATCAATGATCGAACGCAAGAGCCCAAAGCTCGAGAGGCCGTGACCGTCATCTTGTCGGAAACGCCATTCAACCTATCCATTTTCGCACCGGGGGTTCTCTTTGGTGGTAACCCGCTGACTTGTGACGACGTTGCCAAACTGGTTGCCAACGGTGTGACCCACCTCATCGATCTGCGCGAACAATGGGAATGGATGGGACCTGGTCGCGACGGCGCTGAGGCCATTCTGGCGCTGGAAGACGCGAACGTCGAGAGGTTGTGGCTACCGACATGTGACGGTGGCAATCCCACTTCGGACACTTTGGAGCGAGCGGTTTTGTTCATTGATGCTGCGGTCGTAGCAGGGAAGGTATTCGTCCACTGTCGTGCAGGGCGTGAACGCACCGGCGCGGTTCTCCTCGCCTGGACGCTGTCACGCGGCGGGGATGCAAACCGCTTGCGCGAGCGGGCACCTCTACTGCGTCCGTTGGCCGGCCAACAGCAAGCAGTCTACGATTGGTGGCGCAATCGTTTCTGATTGAAGGTCTCACACGGGTGGGTCAAGAGTCGGCAGGAGAAACTGGCTTGGCGCGATCGCTCCAGTGGGGATAGTCGCTACGAAGTTTTTCGAACTCGAAGTGCTTTTCCACCCAGTCAATCAGTTTTGGAGTTAGGTTCAGGTCGCGCGCTTGGCGCGGAGCAGAGAGGTCAAAAGTCCGCTTCTCCCCATCGGGGCCCGTGAGGGTCAACTCGCGTGGTAGACCTACCGCGACGAAATCTGCGGCCACGCCGTCATAGTGATCGGAGTTCTGGGCGGCGTGGCGTGTGGCATAGACCACATCGTAGGCGTCAACCATCTGTCGGGCACCTTCAATGGTCGCTGCCCAGCCGTCTGGATGCATCCAGACGATTGCGATGTTCAGACCCCACTCACCATTGAGGCGCTCCAGCATCGCAACGGTTTTCTGCACCGCTTCTTCGGTGGTGGTTTGGGACAAAATAAGAGAACCCCACATTAGATAACCGCGTTCCCGATGACGGAGGGTCGAGGCCAGATAGACATAAGTGCCTTGGTCGCGCAGTTGCCCCATGAGTGAAGCAATTCGCGTATGGAATGTCTGGGAAGGGGCACTGGTCGCGAGCGCCTCCAACATGGCAGCTTCGCCGTCAGGATTCTGAAAACGGGCCCACCAACGCGGTCCCAGGATCTCGCCGTCCTGTGCGGGCTCAAGGTTTTTCTTCGCTTGGGGTTCGTCGATGTGAATCTCATTCCACCCATCGGCGTAACGACGCGGTCGCCTTCTGCGGAAGACGTCGTCTGGGTGCAAAAAAATCCCGGAGTTGCGCGCACGGCCAGGCGTGAGCCAGATGCGCTTGCCCCGGATTGTCGGCTCGGCGAGCACATCATCGATGAACAAAAGGAGGTCCTCCAGATCCACTGGACAACGCAACTTTTCGCGGGCTGCACGGATGATGGGCTCTTGTTCTGGTGTCATCGCTAACTCGAGAAGTGTTTTGCCGTCCACGCGAACGCCCGCTATGTGCAGCTGCCAGTCCCCCAACTCTTCTGCTGCGCGGCGTAGCCGCGCCCGCAGGCTTGGCCTTTGCTCGTCGACGACGAGCACATCCCACTGGCGATTTGCCATGATGGCAGTAATCGCAGGTTCTTGGACATCAAGATACAGTCCCGCTTCGGGTGTAAAAGCGGCCCCCAAGTAAAAGAGCATCGCTGAAGACTGTTGCAGTAATTCATGCAGCGCTGGAATCATGGGTGTCAGTTCACCGCAGGGATTTCAACGATACACCGTGATTTTGCCGTCTTGAGAAACGGCGAGAAGCTTGTTTGCACCGCTGACGATGATGCTGCGTCGAGTGTGGAACTTTTCGGTTCCCAGACGGGCGACGCGAGCTACAAGTTTCGAGCGTTTCTCTTGGTCAAGTGTCTGCCACTTGCCCATGTCGATGGTTACATAAAAAGCGCCGCGGTGCAGCTTTGCTCCATTGGCAGGCAAATCTCCGAGTTCGGCACGGCTCACCTCTGAAGGGGCTTCCCCGTGGGTTGCGAAAAAACGCCAACCGACCCAACTGACCGCAGCCACTGCGACCACGAACATGCCCATGGCAATCCAAGCGCGCCGACCGAATTGGATGGCTGCTTTTGCGCCGGGGGGCGGCGGGATTTCGCCGATGCGGCTCACCCTGTTTTGGTTTTGCAAGGTATTCACCACTCGCCGTGTGCGGGGATCCTCTGGGGCCAGCGCAAGCGCAGCAGCGGCGTTCGCGCGAGCCAATTTGAAATCGCCAAGTTTGTTCGCCGCTAACTGCGCCAGTTGGAGGTGCAGCTCTACTGCGCGGACGGGAAAGACATCAATCGCGTCCTGAATCAACGCACAGGCTCGCCCGTGGTCGCCCTCCAACTCGGCGGCCGCGGCATCAGTGAGCAACTGCTTCGCGCAGGATTCGGCCCGGCTAGCTTGGGCACGGGTATCGGGGATGACGGCCTCGACGAGGTGGTCGAGATTCTCGTCCTCGAAGGATTCTTGCACCAGATGGTCGAGGTTCTCACCCGCAGATGTGTCCTCAACTAGGTGATCGAGATTCTGTTCTTCTCGAAAATCCTCCTGTTCTGGCGCGATAACTGTTGCGGCGACACTTGCTGCCGCTGCCGCGGTAGCGTCTCCGGGAGTGACAGGTGTGATGCTCCCTGCGGGTTTGGAAATGCGGGGAATGGCCGTTGGGCCTGCCCATCGCTCCAGTGTGGACGCCACCTTTGGATCATCGCTTGGAAGAGCCAAGTGAAGACCCGATTGCCCTCGCGCATCGTCAATGACTCTTCCCAGGGTTGATAAATTCTCTTGGTTGCTGGGATTGGTGAGCTTCACCGGTAGATAGGTGCCAAGAGCGAGGCTCAGGGGCGTTCTTACAGCCAGCAGGGGACCATCGTTTGTGAGTGCAACCGTGGCCATTACATTTCCCAGCTGCGGCGCGGAAGCGACGATATCCAACTGGCGTGGGTTGCTCATGGGTCAGTCTAGGTCGGCACTCACGTTGATGAGGACGTTGGACGTATTGAGAGTCCAGGTGTCGAGGGTACTGTCGTTGTCAAGGTTGCCAGTCGCACCGATGGTGAATTGGTTATCGGTAGCCGCCGATGGCGGCAGCTCTGCGGACGTGAGTGGCACACCGAAGGCATCGATCATCTTGTCGGTACGGAATCCCGAGCCACACTCGGAGGTGTCATTACAGCCACTGGACGAGTTATCGGAGGTGAAACCGTACACGTACACCGGGCTACCCGTCGGATTCCAAATCATCGCAGCGATATTATCCGTGAATCTGCCGTGGTCCTGCCGATGGGCGTACTGGGCGCGCACCATGCCCGCCAACATCATCTTCGCCTCAGACTGGCGTGCCCGTCCGCTAAACCGCAGGAAGTTCGGGATGGCAATGGCCGCCAGAATGCCAATGATCGCAACGACGATCATTAATTCGATTAGGGTAAACCCACGTTCTTTGGTGATGTTCGGCATCTCATCGATCAGCATATCCATCTCCGTGTCGATATGCCAATTCATTTCCTCGGGAATACACCGAGATGCCATGGGCATAGGCAAGTAGATTCAGCCGACTCTGGCTCACATCGGTACGGGGGTGGACGATGGGGAGGGCACTTCGGAAACGAATGAGACCAGCAACGCAGCACCCAAAGCGCCGACGAGCTGTGGCTGCGGCACGACTCTGGGAGTGCGCCCAAGAGTGGTCCCCAACGCCTTCACCATTGCGGAGTTGAGGGCAACGCCGCCGCTCATGATCAAGTCAACGTCGGGCTTCAGCCTCCCTGCGAGGGCACCGATGCGATTCGCCAATGCTGTGTGCAAACCCCGCAAGATTCCATCGAGGGGCTCACCTTGGGCCAGAAGAGATACAACTTCACTCTCCGCAAATACGGTGCAAGTGCTCGACACCTTGACGATGCGGTCGGTGCCCTCCACCCGTTTGGCGACGTCCTCGAGGGAGACACCCAGACGTTGGACGATGACTTCGAGAAAACGGCCGGTCCCTGCGGCGCATTTGTCATTCATGGCGAAATCGACAACTTCCCCTCTTGATCCGACGTGAATGACTTTGGTGTCTTGGCCGCCAACGTCAATGAGCACTCCCGCCTTGCCCGTGTGGTGGAAGGCACCGCGCGCGTGGCAGGTTATCTCAGTTATCGCACGGTCGGCGCCAACTCTCTTGCGACCATAACCCGTAGCAGCCACTGGCACGTTGTTGCCCGCACCGCAGCGTTGACGTAGCTCGGCAATGCATCGCTGCGCCTGGACTTCAATGAGCGGCTCCACAGGTTGTACCAAGCTGGCAATGATCTCGGCGTTCGAATTGATCGCCACGCCTTTGCAGGTCGTGCTGCCTGCGTCGATTCCAATGGCCACGGCCTTCATGTGAACCCCTCGATGAACGCCTGCAGGCGAGTTTCAACTTGCTCTTCGGAGAAGGCACGCGGATCGGCGTGATCGGCTTCGATAAGTAGAGTGCGCACTCCTAGCTCCTCTGTGATCAGCCGTTTGAGATCAATCTGACCGACGGAGTAGGGTTTGCACGAGCGGTCGGAGTGTAGGACGACGCCGTCGATTTGATAGTCTCGTACCATCTCCCGAAAAATACGCATGCGGTTGTTGAGGTCGCGGTTGAGCAAAATGTTGGAGTAAGCCCGGGCCATTGAAGCAACCGGGGCGGCCGGATCGAGGTCTTTGGCAGGATCCGCCCAAACGTTGGTGTACGTGGTGCAGACAAAATTGCAGCCAGCCTCTGCGAAGGTCGACGAGAGCTCGCGGATCTTGTACCAGATGGGTAGATTGTCCCACAGGAGCCGGTAACGTTCGTTGCGAATGCCACCGATGCCGCGAGCGATGCGATCGTTGAGTTCATCGAGCAACATGCGGTAGTAGGCGTTGCACTCCTCGGTGCCGCGCATGGCAACCACCGGTGCCATGTGGATGAACCCGTCGAAACCCGTCCACGGGGATGGCCTGTTTTTGCCGGTGGCCAAACAGGCGGCCCAAAGCTCAGCTGCTTCCCGCGCCAATTGTAGCGTTTCGTGCAGGGTCTCTGAATTGGCGGGTTTGCCGGTGATCTTGCTGGCCGTGACGGTGAGTTCGTCCAATTGGTCGCGCACGTAGTCGATGTGATGGGGTTGCGACTCACCGTACACGTAGGGTGTGTCGATGAGGACGAGAGGCACGTCGAAGTACTTTGCAAGACTGCGATACCAATAGAGGACGGTTTGGCAAATATTGGTGCAGCATCCGAGCATATCCGGCTTGGGCAGGCGGCCCACCGGCGTCTTGCCCGAGAGCACGCTGCCGATGTCACCCCGTGCATAGGAGCACAAGTCGTGGGAGTAGCCCTCCTTCTCCGCCACCTCGGCAAACTCAGGAATCATGCGGCGTGCACCGCACAGAGCGCCGTGGTTCTCCGGGTAAACCACGTGAAAACCAAAGGGGCGTAGCATCTCTACGGGAAAACCGCTGGTGATCCACGCAACGGGAACGGCACCGTCTGCATACCTTCCCTGCAGGTAGTGCAGGGACATGAGCTCCTTGAGTTTTTGCGTCGACTCGAGCGGGGGGCCAAAGGGACCCTCACGTCGTGGCTGACGGCGCTTCAGTTTCTTCTGCCAGCGCTCGATGGTGAGGAGCAACGGGCCTACGGCACGGCCAGCGAGCTCATATTGAAGCCTTCTGGTGATCATGCGGCCCTCGCATTCGATTTGACCATTTCGATGAATGCCTCGAGGCGGGTTGTGGCTTGACCCGACAGCTTCGGTTCGAGCTCTGTCTCAAGGGAGAGCACGGGCACGTTGCGCGCAGAGAAATGTTTGCGAATGGCAGGTACGTCGAAGAGCTCGGGCTCACAGAATTTCACTGTATGAATGATGAGACCAGCGGCACCGCTCTGTTTGAACAATCGGTCGAGATACTCGATCCGGAGTGACTCGTTGGCACCACGGGTGGGGCAGGGCGGCTGCAAAAAGGTCTGCTCAACCAGTGCGTCGAGACCTGATGCCGAAACAGCTACGTCGTGGCGTGGCACTCGCCGACCGACTGCGGCGTAATCATCAGCGACGACCATGGCACCCACTTCACCGAGGGTGCTGAAGATCTCCTGTGGTTCCGGTACGTATCCGGTGATCATAACGGGCACTTCGGAGTGTGCCGGCTGCTCTGTCATCTTGGCCTCGGCGGCGCGAAGCTCCTCGAGGTGTTCCGCGGGCCAAAGCATCTCACCGCGCCTGAGCAGGGCGTAGAGTTCCAAATCCGAAAAGGGCAGGTGACGGCGGTGCTCTAGGAGGTGTCGTCGTTTTGCGTCAATCTCTCGGTGCAAAATGATCGCATCGTCCAGATCGCTGGCCGATGGTGTGAAGCCCGTGATTTTGGTGATCTCAGTGAGGAGCTGTTGAAGCTCGGCCCGCAGGAATCGCGCCGAGCTTTGTCGTCGTTCTCCCTTGGGGTGAATGAATCGCAGTGTTGGCTTGTCCCATCCCCCAAGGTCTGGAGCGAGACTCGCCAAGCCCTGAATTGAATCACAGGTGTGTGGAAACAACATGGCGTCTACCACGTCTGCGCCTCCGGCGGCGAGAAAGGCGAGGGCGTTGCGCACGACCGGACAGACGTAGGTCTGCACCCGGCCCGCATCCGGCCCCCGAGGGGTTCCAGGGGGCCCCCAGATCTCGACAACGAGCGCGCGAGCCGCCGTGAACAGCTCTTTCGGATAATGAACCGGCAGGGTGCCAATGACTTTGCGACCGTGCTCTCGTTTCTGCTTTTCGATATACTCTTTGCGCACGTTGACCTCACCTCTTACTGAGGAGATACAGCATCTGTCGGTGATGACAAGGTGTTGAGACAAGGGTTTTGTCCTGAATATCACAGTAGCGTATGGTTGGGATTTGGACTCGAGGTCTGCCAAGCAGGCCAAGACAGGAAGGGTGATGGGTAGAGCGACCAACGTCCATTGGTACCAAGGCAGTTTGACGCGGGAAGAGCGCTGGAGCCACCTTGGTGCCAAAGGCTGCACAATTTGGTTCACTGGCCTGTCGGCAAGCGGCAAGAGCACCATCTCCTCGGCGGTCGAAAAGGTGCTCGTCAGTCGTGGGGTTCGTGCCTACCGGCTCGACGGTGATAATCTTCGCCACGGTCTCAACGCCGACCTCGGTTTTTCGGCTGACGATCGTGTGGAGAATGTTCGGCGAGTTGGCGAGGTAGCCAGGCTCTTTGCCGACGCTGGGTCCGTCGCCTTGAGCGCCTTCATCAGTCCCTATCTGCGCGACCGCGATGCATGCCGACAGGCCCACGACAAGGCCGGTCTGCCATTTCTCGAGGTCTTCGTCGATGCGCCGCTCGCTGTTTGCGAGCAACGTGACCCCAAGGGGCTGTACCAGAAGGCCAGGGAGGGTCTCATCCAAGGCTTCACGGGTATTGATGATCCCTACGAGCCCCCGCGCAACCCGGATTTGGTGTTGAAGACTCACGAGATGTCAATCGACCAATGCGTTGATGCATGCTTGGGACTTCTCGAACAGAACGGCCTTCTCTCTGGCCCATGACATGAGGAATGCGGGGATGAGCCATCATGAAACCGACGACTTCGATCGACTCGCGGGGCAGCCCGACGAGCCGATCGCTGCAACTCGCGAGCTGCTCGCTGCCACCGGCGGTCATCCCGAAGACGCGTCGATGGAGTTTGGCCCGCTCAGCATCACCGACGTTTCGCCGCCGCGGCACACCGTGAAGGTCGAGCGTAGTCCGTTGCCCTGGATTGTGGTCGTCATCATGGCGGTGCTTGTTGTTGTTCTCGTTTTCGCCTTTGTGATGCCGACCCAAGGTGAGCTCCGCAAGGTGAAGGAGGAACTCGATGAGGTTCGTCAGGCGCAGCAAGGCATGCGTGAGCAAAACGAGAAGCTAGAGAGAGAGCGCGATGACCTACTTGACAAGAATCAGTCGTTACTAGCGGAGGGCGAAGAGCGGCAGCGGCAGATGGAAGCGTCGAAGGTCGAGGCCGCGACCCTTGATGCGCAACACCGGCTGGAAACGGCCGCAAAGGACCAGCCGCCACCCAAAGCGACGAAGCCCAAGCGACGGAAAAAGGGCCGCAAACGCTGATACGAGGAACGAGATGTCCACACGGATGTCGTCACGTGGGCTGTTTCTGGGCCTGGTCGCCATTGCCGCCGCAATACCGTTTGCGTGGTGGCTGGAATCAATGATTCGCATCCTGGTCTTCCCGCCGGAGTTTGAGTACCTGCGGGATCATTTGGGGCCTCACACAACTGCCGGGGTGTGGGCATTGGTCCCCATAGCGGTGGTCATGGCAGCGGCCGCCTTCTTTTTGCAGTTGCATTTGCAGGCCAGGGCAGCTCGTCTTTTTTCGGGGGAAAAGGCCACGTGGAAACAATTCGAGGGTTTGATGATTTCCGCCTCGGTTGCGCAAATCCCGGGGCTTCTTGCCATCTTTGGCTCCATGCTTGGTGCCCGGTTTACTGCGGTATTGATTGTGGTTATCGTATCGACCACCGCGGTCGTGTTACTGGGTGTGCCCCTCGTTCGCGGCGGGGCAATAAAATAGCACGATCGTGGCGAGGAGCACGAGCGACGACCGGTTTTTCGGAACGCAAAGGAACCGTTCATCGCTCTGACGGCTCTCTACAACCAGCCCGTTGTCATGGGATTGACAGGTCAGGATGCAACAACCGGAGTGTTAACAATGAGCCAAGAAGAAGACGTCATCATCATCGGATCGGGTCCAGCGGGACACACGGCGGCCATCTACACGGCGCGGGCGAATCTACGACCCTTAATGTTTGAGGGCTTCTACGCCGGTGGTGTGGCTGGCGGTCAGTTGATGACCACCACCGAAGTCGAGAATTTCCCCGGCTTTCCCGAGGGAGTGTCCGGTCCAGATCTGATGGCGAGCATTCGCCAACAGTCGGAGCGTTTTGGCACACGGATTTTGACCCAAGATGTGGAAGCGGTGGATTTTTCTGTGCGACCGTTCAAGATCACCTCCGATGGCAAAGACTACTTGGCAAAAGCGGTGATCATCTCCACCGGTGCATCGGCGCAATATCTCGGCCTTGCGAGCGAAAAGAGGCTGATGAATCGCGGTGTGTCAGCGTGCGCCACTTGCGATGGTGCCCTGCCTCCCTTTCGCAACAAGGACCTTGTAGTCATTGGCGGCGGCGACTCGGCGATGGAAGAGGCGATGTACTTGACGCGTTTTGCCAGCAAGGTTTCGATCGTGCACCGTCGGGACGAACTACGCGCCTCGAAGATCATGGGAGAGCGCGCCAAGGAGAACGGCAAGATCGAGTTTCTCCTCTCCACGGTGGTGGAAGAGGTTCTGGGTGGCGAGATGGTCGAAGGCGTTCGGCTGAAAAACCTCAAGACAGGTGATGTGTGGGACAAACCGATCGCGGGATTCTTCCTCGGAATTGGTCACGTCCCCAACACCAAGATTTTTGAGGGCAAGCTCGACATGGACGACAAGGGCTATCTCAGGACCAAGGGCCGCTCGACATTCACGAGTGTAGAAGGCGTGTTTGCAGCGGGCGATGTGCAAGACAGCGTATACCGGCAAGCGATAACCGCAGCTGGCAGTGGTTGCCAGGCGGCCATTGATGCTGAGCGCTGGTTGTCTGAGCAATAGCCCGAGAGTCAAACGCCTCTCAAGTCGTGGTCTGCTCCCGCGCCTACTTGGGTGCCACCCAAACAGCGAAGCCGCAACCGTTGGGACAATCCACCCACCCCTTGGCGGGGTGGGCGTTCCGAGATTCTCGGTTGGTTGAGATGAACGGCTCGTCAACGCCCAACGTTCGTGGCAACTCGATGACAGCCCGGCAATTGAGCTTGTTCTTGTTGATGCAATAGGTCTTCTTCGATCCTTCAAACCAACCGATTTCTTCCATTTCCGCAACCTCCTCAGAGTCTACACACGGTGTTCAGAGAGACTGGGCTTGGATGGCCGTGACGATCACCGTGTTGACGATGTCGGTCACAGTGGCACCGCGACTAAGATCGTTGACCGGTTTGTTGAGGCCCTGCAGCACAGGTCCAATGGCGATGGCACCGGCCGAGCGTTGGACTGCCTTGTATGTGATGTTGCCGGCGTTGAGATCTGGGAAGATGAAGACTGTGGCGTGTCCGGCGACTTTGGAGTTGGGCAGCTTGGTCTTGGCGACCTTTGGATCAATGGCGGCGTCGTATTGAATCGGGCCTTCCACCGCTAAAGAGCTGTCACGCTCTCGGACCAGTTTTGTGGCGCGGTCCACAAATTCGACATCCTCGCCTGCACCGGAGGTTCCCGTGGAGTAAGAGAGCATGGCCACCCGCGGCTCGATGTCAAAAGCTTTAGCGGTTTGAGCGCTGGCAAGGGCGATCTCGGCGAGCTGTTCTTCGGTGGGCTTGGGGATGACGGCACAGTCCCCATAGACAAGGACTCTGTCGGATAGGCAC